>ERZ773155.845-NODE-845-length-26985-cov-10.537393_pt1 | contig 26985 bp, 19 predicted proteins | sample MGYA00511262_ERZ773155 | MGnify/ENA primary metagenome ERZ773155 (study PRJEB29015, sample SAMEA2737828) | human gut metagenome | biome: human gut; feature: human-associated habitat; material: faeces | place: China | collected 2012 ... | reverse complement strand
CAGAGCATGAAGCGGAGTTCATTCAGGACGCAGCCGAGAGCGATATGCGGGACAGAGATGCAGAGTTTGTTCGGAAGCGTGAAACGCTGGCAAAGGCAGACACGCGGATTGCCGAGCTTGACCGCATTATCTCCCGACTGTATGAGGACAACGTGATTGGCAAGCTGTCAGACGAACGGTTTATCAAAATGTCCCATGACTACGAGCTGGAACAAAGCAACCTGAAATCAATGGCAGAAGTCCTGCGCAAAGATCTGAAGCAGCAGGAGCAGCAGAAAACCAATGTTAAGGCGTTTATCGCTGCCGTGAAGAAGTACACGGATTTGCAGGAGCTTGACGCGGCTGTTCTCCGTGCTTTCATTGACAGGATCGAAGTTTCCCATGTTGACAAGAAATCCAGAACGCGGGAAATCACCATCGTCTATAACTTCATCGGTGCATTTGACTTCACACGGGCAATCGAAAATGCCCGCAACACAAGTAAAAAAGAGCAAAGAACGGCATAGCCGTTAAGCTACACCGTTCCTTGCTTCAATGTTTTCCTAAGTCACCGCCCCATCCGGGAGACGGTGTTTTTTTGTTGGATGCCGTGCGGTTTCCTCCGGCGGCGCCGGTGGGGCAGTGCGTGTCCCACGTTCACCTCATCCGTCGCGGCGGAACGCGCCGTCGGCATACGCATACACCGCGCAGCCGAGCGCGGCGGCGTCGGCCGCGTCGTGCGTGGCGAGCACGAGGGTCTTGGCCCGCGCCGCGTCCGCGACCAGCGCGGTCACGCGCTGCCGCAGCGCCGCGTCCAGCCCGCGAAACGGCTCGTCGAGCAGCAGCACCGGCGCGTCATACGCCAGCGCGCGCGCGATGGCCACGCGCTGCTGCATGCCGCCGGAGAGCGCCGCGGGGTACTGGTCGCGCGCATCGCTCAGCTCCAGCCGCTCGAGCCACGCCAGCGCCTGCGGCATGGTCTGCGCCCGGTCGGAGAGCACGGCGTTGACGTTTTCCGCCGCCGTGCGCCACGGCAGCAGCCGCGGCTCCTGAAAGACGCAGGCCATGCGCCCCGGCGACACGCGCACCGTGCCGCCGTCCGGCGCGCGCAGCCCGGCGAGCACGCGCAGCAGCGTCGTCTTGCCGCAGCCGGACGGGCCCATGAGCGCGATGTGCCCGCCGTCGGGCACGGTGAGATCGACGGCGCGCAGGACGGCGCGGCCGTCATACGTCACGGTGAGGTCACGTGTTTCGATCATGCGCTGCCGCCTCCTTTCCCGCGCGGAGTGAGTGCGCGCAGCACCAGCCGCTCGAGCCCGACGCTGAGCAGGATGACCGCGAGCGTCCAGGCGAAGAGGTCGGTGGTCTGTAGGTACAGCTTCGATTCATAGATCATGCGGCCGATGGCGCTGTGCGGCACGGTGAGCACCTCGGCGGCGATGCCGGCCTTCCAGCCGAAGCCGAGGCCCGAGCGCAGCGCGGCCAGAAAGTGCGGCCGCACGCTCGGCACATAGATCCGCCGCAGGACGCGCCCGCGCGGCCAGCCGTACACCCGCGCAAGCTCGAGCAGCGCGGGGTCGGCGCTGCGGATGCCGGTGCAGACGTTGCTCCACACGACGGGCAGCACCATGAGCAGCGCGATGAACACCGGCAGCCAGTCGCGCGCGATCCAGATGAGCGCGAGCACGACGAACGACGCCACCGGCGTGGACTTGACGACCGTCATGAGCGGGCGCAGCAGCGCGTCGGCGGTTTTCGATATCGTGCACGCGGCGGCCAGCGCCACGCCGAGCACGACCGCCCCCGCCACGCCGAGCAGCACACGGCCGATGGACACGGCCGTGATGCGCCAGAACGCCCCGGTCGCGGCAAGCTCACACAGCCTGCGCACGACCGTCCACGGCGCGGGCAGCAGCAGCTCCCGGTGCACGAGCAGCGCCAGCGCCGCCCACACGGCAAGCCAGAACGCGAGCGTCAGCGCGCCGCGGGCAAAGCGCTTCATTTCAGCACGCAGTAGAAGTCATCCGCCGGCACCTTGCCGCCGATGCTCTGCGGGGCGACGGTGCTCAGCGCCGTGAGAAACTCCGTCAGCGCGGCCTGCATGTCCGCGCCGGACACGAAGCAGACGTTGCAGTTCGGGATGGCCTTGGCGGCCACGGCGGCCTTGGCGAAGATGCCGGCATCCTCGATCATCTGGCCGGCCTGGTCGGGCTCGGCCGTCAGGTACTCGATGGACGCCTGATACTCGGTCAGGAACGCCTTGACCTCGTTCGGGTGCTCATCGGCAAACGCCTTGCGCACGACGACGCAGCCCTGCACGAGGCTGCCGGCCGGGGCGACCTTGTCCCACTCGGCGGTCAGGTCGAGCGCGACGGTGAGGGCGGGGTTGGCCGCGCGGGCGATCGTGACCATCGGCTCCGGCAGCACGGCGATGTGCACCTCGCCGGAGGCGAGCGCCGTGTTGAGCTCCGCCGGCTGGGCATAGGTGTTGTCGATGGTGATGTCCGTGCCGACGGTCAGGCCATTTTTCTCGCACAGGTACTGGAAGATGAACGTCGGGTTCTGCACGGGGACGCAGACGTTCTTGCCGCGCAGGTCGGCAAAGGACGTGATGCTCTCCGTGCCGTCGGTCACGACGTAGAGCACGCCGCGCGTGTTGAGCGCGAGCACCTGCACGGCGCCGTCGGTCTTGTTGTAGAGCGCGGCGGCGGCGTTCGTCGGCAGGGCGGCGATGTCGGCCGTGCCGTTGACGAGCGCGGCGGTGGCGTTGCTCGGGTCGGTCTCGACGGTGAAGTTGTAGCTCAGCGCGGTCGTGCCGGCCTTGCTGTCGGACATGAGCTTGGCCATGCCGAAGCCGGTCGTGCCGTTGAGCGCGACGACGTTGACGGTCAGGTCCTTGTCGACGGCGGCGGTGTCGTCCTTCTGGCCGCAGGCGGCGAGGGCGAACACCATGATGACGGCCAGCAGCACCGCCGTGAGTTTGCGCAGATGGGTCATTGCAGATCTCTCCTTTTCGTGTAGCCGCCCGCCGGAAGAGACAAAAAATGCCATGCCCGGAAGGCATGGCGGTGCAGCAGTGCACGCACGCAGCCTTCCACCTCATGGGCGATTCGGTGTCAGATTCGGTGCGGGATCGGCGGCGGCCGGGCCGGAAGCACAGCTTGCGGCGCGGGCGCATAGTTTGCTGTAATTATGCCACGGAAAGGCAGGCGTGTCAAGCATTTGCGCCGGAATTTCCAAAAGCTGCACACGGGCGGAAAAGTGTGCGGATTTGTGAAAAATTCTCGCAGTTTGTCGTTATCAAAACGACGGGACTGGGCATTGAAAATTTTTCATAGATATTGTATGATGGGAAGCAGGGAATCCTGCGTCCGGCCGGAATAGGAGCCGGCCGGTGCAAATTTGTTGGAAAGGGAACTGAAAAAATGGAACAGATCGATTACAAATTCATTGACCAGGTCCTCGCAGATCACGCCTGTGACGCCTCGCAGATCATTGCGATCATGCAGGACGTGCAGGGAAAATATCGTTATCTGCCGAAAGACGCGCTGCGCTACATTGCCAACAAGGTGGGCATCAGCGAGTCGAAGATCTACGGCGTGGCAACGTTTTATGAGAACTTCTCGCTCGACGTGAAGGGCAAGTACGTGCTCAAGGTCTGCCGCGGCACGGCGTGCCACGTGCGCAAGTCCGGCAACGTCCTGCAGGCGCTCTACGACGCGACCGGCCTGAGCGAGAGCAAGCCGACCTCGGACGACGGCCTGTTCACCATCGAGATCGTGTCGTGCCTCGGCGCGTGCGGCCTGAGCCCGGTCGTCATGGTCAACGACACGGTGCACCCGGCCATGACCCCCGACAAGGCCGTGGATCTCATCGAGGAGCTGCGTGCAAAGGAGGGTGCGTAATGCGTCAGAGAATCGAATCCTTGGAGCAGTTCCGCGCCCTGCAGGCCGACTACATGGCCGCGCGCGACGCGGAAAAACGTAAAATTCTCGTCTGCTGCGGCACGGGCTGTGTCGCCGGCGGCAACCTGAACGTCTACCACGAGCTCAAAAAGCGCATGGACGAGCTCGGCATCCCGTGCGAGGTGTCCCTGACCGAGCACCATGCCGATGCCATCGGCCTGAAGAAGTCCGGCTGCCACGGCTTTTGCGAGATGGGCCCGCTGGTGCGCATCGAGCCGGAGGGCTGGCTGTACACGAAGTGCCAGGTCAGCGACGTGGAGGAGATCATCCAGAAGACCATCCTCGGCGGCGAATTCATCGAGCGCCTGGGCTACAAGCAGAACGGCGAACTGTATGAGCGCCAGGAGGACATCCCGTTTTACAAAAAGCAGACCCGCCGCGTGCTCGAGCACTGCGGCCATATCGACGCGGAATCCATCGAGGAGTACCTGTCCATCGGCGGCTACGGCGCGCTGGCCAAGGCCCTGTTCGAGATGCAGCCGGACGAGATCGTCCAGGCCGTGAGCGATTCCGGCCTGCGCGGCCGCGGCGGCGCGGGCTTCCCGACCGGGCGCAAGTGGGCGCAGGTCGCGGCACATACGGAAGAGCCCGTCAAGTACATCGTCTGCAACGGCGACGAGGGCGACCCCGGCGCCTTCATGGACCGCTCCTGCATGGAGGGCGACCCGCACAAGGTCATCGAGGGCATGATCGTCGCGGGCGTGGCCACCGGCTCGACCGAGGGCTACATCTATGTCCGCGCCGAGTACCCCATGGCCGTGCACCGGCTGACCATCGCCATCGAGCAGGCCAAGGAGCTCGGCCTGCTGGGCGACAACATCCTCGGCAGCGGCTTCAACTTCCACATGCACATCAACTGCGGCGCGGGCGCGTTCGTCTGCGGCGAGGGCTCGGCCATGACCGCGTCCATCGAGGGCAACCGCGGCATGCCGCGCACGAAGCCCCCGCGCTCCGTCGACAAGGGCCTGTACGGCAAGCCCACCTGCCTGAACAACGTCGAGACGTTTGCCAACGTGCCCGACATCATCAAAAAGGGCGCGGACTGGTTCAAGTCCGTCGGCACGGAGGGCAGCTCCGGCACGAAGGCCTTCGCCCTCACGGGCAACGTCGTCAACACTGGCCTGATCGAAGTGCCCATGGGCACGACGATGCGCGAGGTCGTGTACGACATCGGCGGCGGCATCAAAAACGGCAAAGCGTTCAAGGCCGTGCAGATCGGCGGCCCGTCCGGCGGCTGCCTGACCGAGGCGCACATGGATCTGCCCATGGACTTTGACTCGCTGAAAAAAGCCGGCGCGATCATCGGCTCCGGCGGCCTCGTCGTCATGGACGAGGACACGTGCATGGTGTCCATCGCGCAGTTTTTCATGAACTTCATCTGCAACGAGTCGTGCGGCAAGTGCACCCCGTGCCGTGAGGGCACGACCCGTATGCTCGACATTCTCACCCGGATCACGAAGGGCAACGGCCGCCCCGGCGACATTGAGGAGCTGCGCTCCCTCGCCAAGATGATCCAGAACTCCTCCCTGTGCGGGCTCGGCAAAACAGCGCCGAACCCGGTGCTGTCCACGCTCGCGAACTTCGAGGACGAATACCGCGAGCATATCTTCGACAAGAAGTGCCGCACCGGCAGCTGCCGCAGCCTGACGACGTATGTCATCGACCCGGCCATCTGCAAGGGCTGCACGAAGTGCGCGCGCAACTGCCCGGCCGGCGCGATCACCGGCGAGCTGAAAAAGCCGCACCACATCGACACAGACAAATGCATCAAGTGCGGCACCTGCAAGACTGGCTGCCCGTTCGGTGCGATCAAGGAGGCGTGAACCATGGCTGAAGAAAAGAAAATGATCATCGACGGCGTGTCCTGCCCGTTCACGACCGAGCGCAATGTGCTGGAGGTCGCCCGCAACAACGGCATCGACATCCCCTCGCTTTGCTACTGTGAAAACCTGTCCATCTACGGCGGCTGCCGCCTGTGCCTCGTCGAGAACGACCGCGGCAAGATGGACGCTGCCTGCTCCATGCAGCCGCGCGACGGTATGGTCGTGAGCACCCATACAAAGCAGGTGCTCGACAGCCGCCGCACCACGCTGCAGCTGCTCATGAGCAGCCACCGGGCCGACTGCCTGACCTGCGACCAGAGCGGCCGCTGCAAGCTGCAGGAGTACGCCCGCCGCTACCACGTGGACGCGCACCGTTTCGAGCCCAACACCTACTGCACCGAGCCGATGGATCTCTCCTCGCCGAGCATCGTGCGCGACCCGAGCAAGTGCATCCTGTGCGGACTGTGCGTGCGCACCTGCGCTGAAATTCAAAACATCGGTGCGGTCGATTTCAGCGGCCGCGGCAAGAAGGCGCACATCTCCGCCGACTTCGGCAAGACCCTCAAGGATACCGACTGTGTCGGCTGCGGCCAGTGTGCCGCCGTGTGCCCGACCGGCGCGATCACGATCCGCAACGAGACCGAAAAGTTCTGGTCGATGCTGCAGGATCAGACCCGCAAGGTCGTCGTGCAGTACGCGCCGAGCGTGCGCGTCGGCATGGCTGAGCGCTTCGGCCTGCCCGCCAATGAGCCCTGCACCGGCAAGCTCGTCGCCGCGCTGCGCCGCCTCGGCGTCGACGTGGTATACGACACGAACCTCACGGCCGACCTGACGATCATGGAGGAGTCGGCAGAGTTTCTTGAGAAGGTCAAGACCGGCGCGAAGCTGCCGATGTTTACCTCCTGCTGCCCCGGCTGGATTCAGCACGTGGAGCACCGCCACCCGCACCTCATGCCCCAGGTGAGCACCTGCGGCAGCCCGATGGCGATGTTCGGCTCGCTCATCCGCAAGCAGTTTGCGGGCGAGAACGTCTACTCCGTGGCCATCATGCCCTGCACCGGCAAGAAGTTCGAGGCCGCGCGCCCCGAGCTGGAAAAGGACGGCGAGCGGCTCATCGACCTCGTCATCACGACGAGCGAGCTGTGCGACATGATCGAGGAGGCCGGCATCGACTTTGCCCACCTCCCGGACGAGGAGCCCGACGCCCCGCTCGGCGACTACACCGGCGCCGGCGTCATCTTCGGCGTGACCGGCGGCGTGACCGAGGCCGTCATCCGCCGCGTGCTCGACGATGCCAGCCCCAACACCCTGCAGACCATTGCCGAGTGCGGCGTGCGCGGGCTCGAGGGCATCAAGGCCTTCACCGTCACGGCCGGCGACCTGACCATCCGCATCGCGGTGGCCAACGGTCTGGCCAACGCCGACAAGCTCATCGCCAAGGTCGAGTCCGGTGAGGAGCAGTTCGACTTCATCGAGGTCATGGCCTGCCCGAACGGCTGCATCGGCGGCGGCGGCCAGCCCCCCGCCTGCAACAAGCGCAAGGCTGAGCGCGCCGAGGCCATCTTCAAGGCAGACGAAGCCTGCGCCCTGCGCATCCCACAGCAGAACCCCGACCTGGGCTATGTCTACGACACCCTGCTCCAGGGCCGCGCCCACGAGCTGCTGCACATCCACTACCCGGCCCACGGCCAGCACAGCTGACCCGCCGCAAGGCCAAGCCGGGGAAACCCCATCTGACCCGAAACGTGCATGGAAGGACCCTTCCATGCACGTTTTTTCGTTTTGCTGTCACGCGGCGCAGCACCGGCAGCGCTGATGACGCTTTTCCCTGTGCGGGACTGTGTGCCCTGGCCGTCCCCTCGAGGGAAGGCTGGAAAAGCACCGTCTCCCGACTGGGAGACGGTGCTTTTGCATTCTTTGCACACAATTTTTTGCTTTCTTTGCGCGCGTTTTACTTCTTTTTCGCTGCGGCGGCTGTCCGTCGTCGTCTCGTCGCCCTCGGACGAGATGGCGCGGCGGCTGTCCGTCGTCGTCTCGTCGCCCTCGGACGAGATGGCGCGGCGCTGGCCCCCAAACTTTCCGGCGCAGAACGTGTCCGCCCAGTCGAGGAGCTTCGGCAGATTCTTGACCGGGTTACGGTTGCGGTAGTCAATGGCCTGCTCGACGCTGAATTTTTTGATCTTGTCTGACAGCTGCATGAAAATTTCCTCCTTTGTGACACTGAAAAACACACCATTTGCCTTGTTTTGTCTATATCTTTCCTATGTCTTAGCATGCATTTTTTGCCGAAAAACGGTCAAAATGTGCCATGTGGGCGGTTTGGATGCAGGCTGTGACAAATGTCACAAAACGGCGGTCATGCCGCCGAGCAGGATGCCGAGGTTATCCGACCAGATATCGGGAAACTGGCTCAGCGGCAGGGGATTTTCCCCGCTGCCCGCCTCGATCGTGAAGCCGGGGCGGCGGTAGTCCTGAATGAACCAGTCCTTATACCCCGCGTGGCCGGCGGCGTAGGGCGTGGCCGCGACGTCGTAGCCGCTCACGGCGGCAAACTGCCGGGCGATCGCTTCGCTTCCCGGTACGTCGTAGCCGTCATACTGCCAGTAGATGACGCGGCCCTGCGTGTGGTACGACAGGGTGAGCAGCGGGTCGAGCGCGCGGGTGAAGCCGTACATCGCCAGGCTCTCGGGCGCGACGAGCGGCGCCGGGCCAACATAGTCGCGCGGGCCGGGGCGCGTGTAGCCCGCGGCGAATTTGATCTCGCGCGCGGTGCTCCACCCGGCGGGGTACTGGAGGTTGAGGTCGATGCCGCGGATGTTCGCCTTCCAGCCGGAGGGGAAGGGAATGTCGGGGTAGTTTTCAGCGAGCGCCTTTGCCGCGGCGGTGGTCTCGGCGTCGAGCGCGCCGGTCACAAGGTCGATGCCGTCCGGGTCCACGGCCGGAGCGAGCACGAGCGTGACCCTGGGCAGCAGGTCACGGATGTTCTGCCCCTCCATGTCGCCGCCGTCGCCGAGGCGGGCGCACAGCTGCTCGCAGAACGTGAGCAGCAGCGGCGTCGTGATCCACTCGTTGGCGTGGTGCGCGGCGTTGTAGAACACGAGCTTCGGCCCGCTGCCGAGCGTCAGATACCACAGCGGGCGGCCGAGCACGCTGCGGCCGAACTCCCCGACCGCGAGCATGGGATAGCGCGCGGCCAGCCCGCGCACGACGTACCCGATGAGCGCCGAGGAATAGGGAATGTCCGCCGGCGTGACGGAAAACGGCAGCGGGATCGTCAGCGCCCGGCCGAGCGGCAGGCGCTCGGGGTCGAGGTAGGGATTGGCGAGCGCGATGGCGTCCACGCTCGTGCCGTACTGCCGCGCGAGGGCGGAAAACGTGTCGCCCGCGCGGATGGTGCGCGTGACGAAGCCGGTGTAGTACGGCAGCAGTGCGCGGTGCGTCCGCGCGCCCGCGATGCCGTCCGGCGTGAGGGCGCTGGCTGCCTGAAACGCGCGCACGGCCGCTGCCGTCTGTGCGCCGAAGATGCCGTCGAGCGCGCCCGGCGTCTGTCCCGCGCGTTGCAGGCCCAGCTGCAGCAGCGACACGAGCGCGCCGCGGTCGCCCTGTTTTAAGGTTTGCGTCATGGAAATGCCTCCGATGCATCGAATTACCAAAACTGGCTCCGTACATCGTATGCACGCCGCCGCAGGCATTTGCGCCCCGGCAGGCAATCGAGCAAGAATGTTCCGCCGCTATTTTGTCCGAAACCCGGCATACTGATACTGCACGCGCAAAGGGGGGATTTTTTGCGGAAACAACCACATTTTTTGCGCCGGTTTGCCGTCACGGCGGCGGTCGCGCTCGCGCTGTGCGCGGGCGTGTCGGCGCAGGCGGCGTCGCTCGTGCCGCTCGGCCGGGCCGTCGGCATTCAGATGACGACGGCGGGCATGCTCGTGGCGGATCTCGCCGAGGTGGACACGCCCGGCGGCAAGGCCACGCCCGCCAAGGACGCGGGACTGCTGCCCGGTGACGTGATCTGCCGCATCGACGGCCGGGACATCGCGTCCTCGGCGGACTTTCTTGCCGCCATGGACGCGGCGGGGGACACCATGTCCGTGACCGTGCTGCGCAGGGGCGCGGAGGTCACGGCGACGGTCACGCCCGCCGTCACGGCCGACGGCACGCGGCAGCTTGGCCTCTGGCTGCGCGACGGGGTGACGGGCGTCGGCACGCTCACGTACTATGACCCGGCCACGGGGCGCTACGGCGCGCTCGGCCACGGCATCTCGGACGAGACGAGCGGCGTGCTCATGCCGCTGCGCGACGGCAGCGTGCTCTCGGCCGTTATCGCGGACGCGCGCCCCGGCGGCCACGGCACGGCCGGGGAGCTCGTCGGCAGCTTCGATCCCGGCGACCGCATCGGCGGCATCGAGCGCAACTGCCTGTTTGGCATTTTCGGCACGCTGGACGCGCCGCCGGCCGGGGACGCGGTCGAGACGGCATCCGCCGACACGGTGAAAACCGGCGGCGCGACCATCCTGTCCACGGTTGCGGGCGAGGACGTGCGGGCGTACACGGTGGACATCAGCCGGGTGTATCATGACGGCGGGTGCACGCGCTTTCTCATCACCGTCACCGACCCGGACCTGCTGGCCGCGACCGGCGGCATCGTGCAGGGCATGAGCGGCAGCCCCATTTTGCAGGACGGCAGGCTCATCGGCGCGGTGACGCACGTGCTGCTCGCAGACCCCGCCAAGGGCTACGGCGTGAGCATCGACGACATGCTCGCGGCGTCGGCGGCGCAGGACAAGGCAGCGTAAGACAACACATTCTGGATGCGTGCGGGCGCGCCGGGCAGTGCCCGGCGCGCTTTGCTGCGCGGGGCGTGACCGGCGGCGCGGCGCTTTGTGCCGCGACGGAGGGGGTGCAGATACGAAGCCAGCGCAGGAATCAACGTGTCAATCCCTCAGTCAGCCTGACGGCTGCCAGCGCCCTTTACACAAGGGAGCCAAGGGGTGCGCGTCGGACGTGCCGCACGGCTTGACATATTTGCCAAATGTGATATTCTGTTTTTATTCATTTTGCCCGGTGCGGCCGGGCCGCGGAAAGAGAGGCGCAGCATGAAATACGCATTTGACAACGCAAACCTTCTCGACGGCACGAAGGATATGTGCGTACAGCCCGGACTGTGCGTGCTCACGGACGGCGAGACGATCACGGACATCGTGCCGGCCGGCACTGCCCCGGCGGGGTACACACGCATCGACCTGCGCGGGCGCTATCTGCTGCCCGGACTCATCAACATGCATGTGCATCTGGCCGGCAGCGGCAAGATCCAGAAAAAGCAGCGCGACAACGAAAAGCTCGTGCGCCGCATCCTCGGAAACCCTGTCGCGCGCGGCCGGGTCATCGACCGGCCGAAGGCGAAACGCAACGCCCGGCTCGACGCCGGGCTTGACCCCCTGCTCGCCTGAGCGGGACACTCTATATATTAAAACCAGGTGATACTATGAAAGCGCTTTCCCAGCCGCTGTTCGCCTCCCTGCGTGGGTACGACCGGGCGCAGCTCGGGCCGGATCTGTTCTCCGGCGTGCTCATTGCGCTGCTGTCCATCCCGATCTCGATGGGCTATGCTCAGCTGGCCGGCCTGCCGCCGGTCTACGGGCTGTACGGGTCGCTGGTGCCGATTCTGCTGTTTGCGATGCTCAGCACGACGCGGGAGTTCATCTTCGGCGTCGACGCCGCGCCGGCCGCCATGATCGGCGCGGTGCTCGCGTCGCTCGGCGTCACGCCCGGCGGCGCGGAGGCCATGCGCATCGTGCCGGTGCTGACGCTGTACGTCGCGCTGTGGCTGGCCGTGTTCGCACTCGTGCACGCGGACAAGGCCGTCGATTACATCTCCGAGCCCGTCATGGGCGGGTTCATCAGCGGTGTCTGCTGCGAGATCATCCTCATGCAGGTGCCAAAATTGCTCGGCTCCGCGACCGGCACGGGCGAGCTGTTCGAGCTGCTGGGGCACGTTTTTGACGCAGCGAAAGTCATCAACTGGCCCACCGCCGCGCTCGGCTTCGGGACGCTCGCAATTTTGCTCATCGCGCCGCGCAAGTGGCCGAAGGTGCCGTGGGTGCTCGTGATGATGGTGCTGGGCGGGCTGCTCGGCGCGTTCGCCCCGCTGGACGACTGGGGCGTGGCGCTGCTGGCCGCCGTGCCGCGCGGCCTGCCGAAGGTCGTGCTGCCGGATCTGGGCGCGCTGCCGTTTACGCAGGCGCTCGTGGCGACGCTGCCGGTCGCGGCCGTCATTCTGGCCGAGACGCTGCTGGCCTCCTCCGGCACGGCGCAGAAAAACGGCTACCGCCTCAACGGCCGCCGCGAGATCGTGACGTATGCCGTGGGCAACGTCGCCGCCGGGCTCGTCGGCTGCTGCGTCGTGTCGGGCAGCGTGTCGCGCACGGCCGTCAACGAGCGCAACGGCGGCAGGACGCAGCTCGTGTCCGTCATGGCGAGCGTGACCATGCTCGTCGTGCTGCTCGTCGCCACGCCGCTCATCCGCTTTCTGCCCGTGCCGGTGCTGACGGCCATCGTCGTCAACGCGCTCATCGGGGCGACGGAGTTCGGCATCGCGCGGCGGCTCTGGCGCGTCAACCGCGTGGAGCTCGGCATCTTCACCGGGGCGTTTTTCGGCGTGCTGCTGCTCGGCGCGATCAAGGGCGTGCTCGTGGGCATGGTGCTGTCGTTCATCGACGTGCTCATGCGCGCGGCAGCGCCCCAGCGCACCTTCCTCGGCACGCTGCCGGGCAAGGCCGGGTTTTTCCCGATCGACCGCGTCAGCGGCGTGCAGGCGCTGCCGCACATCGTGCTCTACCGCTTCAGCGGCAGCCTGTTTTTCGCCAACATCCGCCGCTTTCAGGAGGACATCGAGGGCGCGGTGCAGCCTGATACGCAGGCCGTCATCGTCGACGGCAGCGCCATCGTGAGCGTGGACATCACGGCGTGCGACCGGCTCGTCGTGCTCAACCGCAAGCTGCGCGCGCAGGGCGTGCGCTTTTACCTGACCGAGCACATCGGCGAGGTCAACGACCAGCTGCGGCACTTCGAGGCCGGGGAGCTGATCGAATCCGGCGCGGTGCGCCGCACGATCCAGGGCGCGCTGCGCGATGCCGACGCGGCCGTCGACATCGGCGGGGCGCAGCAGCGCATCCCCGACAACATGGACGATATCCGCCAGCTGCAGGAGCTCGAGTGGCTCTACGGCGCGGACGCCGAGGTGCAGATCGAGCGCAACGTGCAGCTCCTGCTCGCGCGCATGCGCACAACAGAGGACAAGGACGCGCGCCGCACGATGCTCGAGCATTTCCTCAACGAGGACTTTCACTTCGGCAGCATCGACACCGACGAGGTGCTGCTGCACCTCGAGGGCCACACGGACGAGCTGGCCGCGCTGCTCGGCAACTCCGAGGACGATGTGTTTACCGACCTCGAGGCCGAGCGCGACAGCCTCATCGACCGCGTCGAGCAGGAGCACCCCGAGTTCGTCGAGCACGTGCGCGAGCGGCGCGACCACCTCGACCACGATTTCCGCGCAAATCATCCCACGAGCGCGGCGCGCATCGAGGCCCGCCGGACGCAGCTGCACGCGCGCATCGAGCACGAGCGCGCCGAACGCAGCGCTCGCCGCGCCCAGCATCAGGCGGAGCTGTCCGAGCGGCACGCCGAGCACATGGCCGCGTATCAGGAGCGGCACGAGCAGCACGCCACCGAGCAGCAGCTGCGCCATGAGCAGCAGCTCGAGGCGCGCCTGCGCCGTCAGGCGGAGAAGCAGGTGGCGCGCGAGCAGCGGCAGGCGGCGGAGCTGGCCCGCAAGGCGCAGAACGCGGCCGAGAAGGCCCAGCGCCACGCGCAGCACGCGGCGGAGCGCGCGCAGCGGCAGGCCGATCATCTGGCAGAAAAAGCGCAGCGCCATGCCGACCATGCGGACGAGCGTGCGCAGCGCCATACCGAGCGCGCGGATGCCCGCGGCCACCGCGAGGACGACCGGGACTGAGCGCGCGGCGCAGATACAAAATACAGTATGAAGCGGAAGGGGCAGCCGTCCCTTCCGCTTTTTGCTGCGTGCAGGCGGTGCCGCCGGTCGTGCGCCGGCCGAAGCGGCGGTTTTCGGGCTTTGCCGTGCGCAGCGGGTCGGCTGCTGTCGCGGTGACAAGACACGTGTCGGAATATCGGTTTACATAACACATATATGCATTCGACACATTCTGTCTGTCGAACGCAGGCGAGATATTGCGGTTTGCTTCGAAAAATTGTACCTTTCGACGGTTATTATCGGATTATGTCAACAGAAAACTAGAGTAATTCGCCAAAAATCACATTGTTCTCGCATTCCAGATATGGTAAAATATCCTCGCAAGACAGGGGAAACGAGCGATTTGGCAGAGAGCTGACCGCAAGCCTGAATTTTTGCGGAGGAGAATGTTATGGAAACGAAAATCAGTGTTCTGCTGGCTGATCCCGGCGAACAGTACCGCGCGGCCTATTCCAAGGCCATCGGCCAGGAGACGGACATGGAACTGGTCGCCCAGACGGACAATGGGCTGCGCGCGGAAGAACTCATCACCAAATTTCAGCCCGACGTCGTGGTGCTCGACCTCGTGCTGCCGAATCTGGACGGCCTGTCCCTGCTGACGCATCTGCGGGCGAAAAATGCATCGTCGCGCGTGATCGTCACCTCCGCGATCTGCAACGATCAGGTGCTGATGGAGTGTGCGGAGCTCGGCACGACGTACTTTATGCAAAAGCCGTTTGACCCGCCGCTGCTCGTGCAGCGCATCCGCCAGACGGCCCGGCCGCGCCAGCGCACCGGCGGCGCGGGCACGCAGCTCGCCGCGGCAGAGCCCGAGCCCTCGCTCGAGAGCGTCGTCACCGACGTCATCCACGAGATCGGCGTGCCCGCGCACATCAAGGGCTACCAGTACCTGCGCGAGGCAATCTTGCTGACCATCGACGACATGGACATCATCAACTCCGTGACGAAGGTGCTCTATCCCGAGGTCGCGCGCAAGTTCAACACGACGCCCTCGCGCGTCGAGCGCGCCATCCGGCACGCGATCGAGGTCGCGTGGGATCGCGGCGATATCGAGACGCTGCAGAAGTTTTTCGGCTACACGGTCTCGAACATCAAGGGCAAGCCGACGAATTCGGAGTTCATCGCCATGATCGCCGACTGCCTGAGCCTGCGGCAGAAGCAGGCGAGCGTGCACTGAATGCGCAGCAGGAGAAAAAGAGGATGCAGAAAGCCCTCGGACGAAATGTCCAAGGGCTTTCTGTATGGATCTCATTCGAGGCGGGCCTTGCCCCCTCGAGCTCCCCTGCGGCTGTGTGTGACCTGCTGCGCGGCGGGTTTTGGATGAAGCGCATGGGAAGCCCCCGGACGGTTGTCCGAGGGCTTTCTGTATGGATCTCATTCGAGGCGGGCCTTGCCCCTGCGGCTTCGGCGGCGGGCTGTGCCGCCCGACTACAGCAAAGCCCCCGGACGAAATGTCCGGGGGCTTGCTGTGCGATTGGGGGAAAACTTTGCGGGGGAGACTTGCGGGAGTAAAGCTTTATGCGCTGCGCCTGCTCAGCCGAACAGGGCGAGGAAATCATCGAGATTGCGGTAGCTGCCGCCCTGCGGCGTCAGATCCGGCGCGGAGGCGTAGGCGCTGCCCGGCGTGGCCGTGACGGCGAGGGTGGCCGAATCGACCTGCGTGCGCAGCGTGATCTGGCTCGGCGTGAGCGAGATGTACAGCGGCGACGCCGCGATGTTCGCCGTGATGTTCAGCGCCCCGTCGGCATAGCCGAACGCGGAGATCGCACCGACGACATTCGCAAACGACAGGTGCTCGAAGAAGTAGGTATAGGCCTCGATGGCATTCTGCACGGTCTGGCGGTCGACGCCCGGCGTGATGGTGAGCACGGCGTAGAGCGCCCGCTCGAGCGAGTTCATGGACGCCTCGACGTGGTGCCAGCCGTAGTCGATATAGACGCGGTCGTTCCAGAACGTGACGGTCAGGTCGCGGCCGAGGATCTGCGACACGGCGCGCGCTGCGACGGGCTTGCCGAGCGAGAGCACGACGTCGGTATCGAGGCTGTAGCCGTTGACGGACACGGTCGCGTCCATGCCCATGGCCTGCGCGCCGACATAGCGCTCGAGCACGGGGGCGAAGGGCTGCAGCTGCGAGAGGGTGACATAATTGCCGTTCGTGGGATGCAGCGTGGTGGCGGAGCCGGACGTGCCGGTGATCGTCACGCGCACCGTCCAGCCCGAGGCCGTGACGGTCACGCTGTTGGCCGAGAGCGCGGCGGAGACGGCGTTGCCCGCGATGTTGAGCTGCGCGTGCAGCGCGTTATTCGACCACGCGAGGTCCTGGATGCTGTTCACGGCGGACTGCGGCGTGAGCTCGCGGAAAAACTGCGCGTAGGCATTGCCGGCGGCAGCGGCGTCGCCCGCGCCGGCGAGCTTTCCCGCCCAGGCGACGAGGTCTTTGATCTCGCTGCCCGTGCCGCTGACGTGGATGTTCCCCGCCGAGACGTACACCGTGCTGCCGATGTATTCGGCCGTGACGGTCACGCCGTCGATCGTGGTGGTGAGCGCGGCGTCATAGCCGCCGGAGGTGCGGGTCACGGTGGCCGTGCCCGAGAGGCTCAGCGGGCCGCTGAGCGCGACGTTGAAGGTCGCGGTTTTGGCGGTCGCCGCGTCCATGAGGGGGCTCACGAGGCTCAGCGCGCCGGTCAGATCGGTGTAGCCGCTGAGCGACTGCACCTGGAAGCCGCCGTAGTACGGCGTGGCGGTGACGTGCATGCGCGCGCCGCCGAAGTTGAGCGCCACGTCCGCGCGCGTCAGGCGCAGGGCGTCCGGGTTGGTGAGCAGAACGGTGCCGGAGATCATCGGGTCGTTGAGCCGGATGGTCATGCCGGTGTCGGTCTGCTGCATGGCGACGTTTTTCGTCAGCGCGGTCATGCCGGCCGCGTCGAGCGAGATGTTCGGGATCTGTACGCCGAGGTAGCCCGCGACCGTGCGCGCCGCGTCGATCGTGTCGGACGCGCGCAGGACGATCTTCTGGCTGCCGAAGGCGACGTACACGCGCTCGTTGCTGTAGGCGGCGAAGAGGTCGACGCCCGCGACGTTGCCGCGCACCTGGAAGGTGGTTTGGTCAATGTCCACGTGGGCCGTCAGGCCGTAGGACTGGCCGTTGGCCGTGACGGTGAGGCTGTAGTTCGGCGTGCGGCGGAAGAAGTCGCGCACGATGGCCTGCGTGTCCTGTCCGCCGTCGGAGAGCTTGCCGAGGTTGTTGGGGTCGTATTCGGTCTCGAGGTAGTGCTGGAACTCGGTCTGGTCGTCGGTCACGGCGCCGAAGTCCGAGAACACCTCGGTGAGCGTGCTCGTGCAGTTGAGGCTGCCGAGGCCGGACATGGACACGGCGTAGCTCTCCACGGTGTCCATCTGCAGGAGGTCCCAGTTGGCATCAATGGTCCAGACCATGTGTACGGCCGTGAATTCGGGGCTTTTCGACGCGCCGCTGTACGTGCGCACCTGGTGGCGGTAATACGCGCTCGCGCCGGCCGGCTCGAGGTCGAAGGTGAGGGTGTAGGTGCCGTCGTCGTTGGCGGTCATGGTGGGGTTGAGCACCGTGTCGCGGCTGATGACGTAGTTGCTGAGGTTGCGCGGGTCCTGCCCGTAGGCGTCCTCATAGTCCTGCTGCGAGATGGCCACGATCTGGTCGCTCCAGGTGGCGGTGTCGCCGCTGATGGAATCGGCCTTGCGCACGAGGATCGCCCCGTCCTTGAAGTACTTCTGCTCGCCGAGCTTGACGAACATGCTCGTGCTGATGGCCTCGGTAAAGACGCTGTCGCTCGTGACGACGCGCACGTTGTGCACGGCCTGGTTGTAGTCGATGAAGCCGACCTTTGCCTTCGTCTGGCCGGTCGTCTCGGAGCGGTAGGTCTCCTGATCCATGACGCCGGTCGTAATGTAGATATTGTCCTCCGCGGTCTGGCCGGAGGGGTCGCCGTCCGGGCGGGTAAGCGTTGTGCTCGCGCCGCCGGCGCCGTCATCGTCGCCGACGCCGGCCGCGCCGGGAATGATGATCGCCGCCGCGATCGCCAGCGCCAGCAACGCGCCGCCGATGACATAGGTGCGCTTGCCGTGCTTGCGGCGTGTCGGGCGCGCGGCGCTCTCCGAGGGCACCAGCTCGCTGTCGGCAATGTCCGGCGCGGCCTCGTCCGCCGTCGGCTTGCGCCGCCAGGTCGGCAGATGGAAAGTCTGTTTGCTCATGATATCCGTCTCCCTTGCAGGTGATGCCTGACGTGCATATCGTCAGGAAAATCACATTTCTTCATGACTTCATTATACGGCAGGGACTTTTCAAATGCATCCTCCGCGCGCGCGAGCGGTAGAAACGTTGGGAGAAGGCGATTCTACCAGCGGGAGAATGACAGGATTTAGGTGGAACGTGGCTCTTGCGGCCGAACGCCCGGCGTGGTATACTCATAGCATGGATGATGTGAGAGGCGCGCTCGCCGCCAACCTTGCCGAGCTGAGAAAAGAAGAAAACCTGACCCAGGCCGAGTTTGCCGCGCAGTTCAATTACTCCGACAAGGCCGTGTCCAAGTGGGAGCGGGGCGATTCCCTGCCCGACGTCGTGATGCTCAAGACCATCGCCGACCTTTACGGTCTGCGCGTGGACGATCTGCTGACGGACGGCGGCGTGGCGGCCGCATACGCCGCAGCGACGGAGTCCGGCGGCGAAAAGCAGCACGACGCCTACCTCATGTCGAAGGTGCTCATCGCCGCCATGTGGGTGACGATGGTGTGGGTCGTCGCGGTCGTCGTGTTTTTGTATTCGCAGTTCAGCATCGGCAAGATGTACTGGATGGCGTTCGTGTGGGCGGTGCCGGTGTCGTTCGCCGTGGCGTTCCTCTTCTCCCGCCACTGGGAGGGGGAGACGACGCTGCAGTGCGTGTTTTCGTCCCTGTTCGTGTGGAGCACGATCACGGCGTTTTATTTTCAGTACCTGCAGTATAACATCTGGGCCGTGTTCTTTGTCGGCGTCCCGGTGCAGATCGCGCTCATCCTCGGCACGAAGCTCCACCGCGCCGGCGTGCACTGGCTGCGCCGGTGAAAAAACCGAAAATACCGCTTGACGGCCGGCCGCGCACGTGCTATACTCCCTCCTAATGGCAGGCCGAAAGGCCGGGCGGCGTCCGCGCCGCAGCAGACAGGATATCACCGCGTCTGTGGGACTCATATGCCCCACAGGCGCTTTTTTTGTGCGAAAGGAGTCTTTTTATGCGTACACGCACTTCCACCGCGCCCGATGACGCCAAGCGCGTGACCATGCAGGTGTCCACCGTCGGCATCGTGTGCAACGCGGCCCTGACGGTGTTCAAACTCGTCGCCGGCATCGTGGCGCACTCGTCGGCCATAGTGGCCGATGCCGTGCACTCGGCGTCCGACATTCTCGGTTCGCTGATCGTGATGATCGGCGCGGTCTTTTCCCACAAGGCGGCCGACGCCAGCCACCCCTACGGGCACGAAAAGCTCGAGTGCATCGCGTCCATCCTGCTGGGCAACATCCTCGTGCTCGTCGGCGCGGCCATCGGCTACGCGGGCGTGATGAAGATCGTCCGCGGCGAGACGCTGGCTGCCCCCGGCGTGCTCGCGCTCATCGCGGCGGTCGTGTCCATCGGCGTGAAAGAGGGGCTGTACTGGTACACGATCGCGGCGGCCAAACGCATCCGCTCCGTGTCGCTCAAGGCCGAGGCGTGGCACCACCGGTCCGACGCGCTGTCGTCCATCGGCAGCTTTGCGGGCGTGCTCGGCGCGCGGCTCGGCGTGCCCATCCTCGACCCCATCGCGTCGATCGTCATCTGCCTGTTCATCTTCAAGGTGGCCTACGGCATCTTCCACGAGAGCATCGACCGGCTCGTCGACCGGGCGTGCGACCCGGACACCGTCGCCGCCATGCGCGAGACGATGCAGCGCACCCCCGGCGTCGTGCGCGTGGATGATATCAAGACGCGGCTGTTCGGCAGTCGGACGTATGTCGACGCCGAGATCGCGGTCGACGGCGCGCTGCCGCTGCGGGACGCGCACGTCATCGCCGAGGCCGTGCACCACGAGCTGGAGCGCGACTACCCGGACGTCAAGCACTGCACCGTGCACGTCAACCCGGCGTGACGCGGGCGGGAAAAGGGAAAAAACGTGCGAAGGGCCACCCGAAAGGGCGGCCCTTTTTGCGCGCGCGGCAGACGACAGAATGTCGTTTTCTTCGCGCGGAAAGCGCGGGAAAAGCGCGCTAAGAACGTGCCAAGAGTGCGCTAAGAAACCGCTAAGAAATATTTTGAGGCCCTTTTGTCGACATGAAATCGTGCATCCGCGCGGATTCGACACGGGCGGCGATGAGCAGTTTACATAACACCTGATATGCGAACGAAAAAGCCTGCGGCTGCAAGGGCTTGCGCGCATGACGGCAGAGGGTGCGCGGGGGTGCGCATGGCGGGCGGCGGGGCGGCGCTGTCGCGGGTGTCGTCACGCGGACGTCTCGCGGCACCGTACCCAACCGTACCGTACAGTACCGTACCATACTGTGTCTTACCTTACAGCAGGAACATACGGCAAAGCATATCTTACCCTGTCTCTCTCAAAGAAAGCCAGGGGGAAAGAAAGCCGCTGTTGGAAACCGGCGAAAATGTGGAAAACGTGTGGAAAACTCGTTTCAAGGCGCTCAGGCCGCTGCGGGCGGGCGCCGGCGCGGCGGGCGGCCTGATGGGTACTTTCGGCCGGACGTGGTCCGGCGGACGCTTTTGGCTGGCGCGTTGTGGCGGCCGTGCGGTGCGGGACGCGGGTGCAGCAGGGGCTTTTGGTCGGGCCCAGTCTGGCGCGTGCTTTCGGCCGGTGCGGGTGTGACGCTTTTGGCTGGCGCGTTGTGGCGGCCGTGCGGTGCGGAGCATGGGGCAGTGCCGACAGGGGGGGATGTGCGGGCGCGGTGTTGGCTTTCGGCCGGGTGCGGTCTGGCGCGCGCTTTTGGTCGGAGCACAATCTGGCGCGCGCTTTCGGCCGGTGCGGGTGTGGTGGACGCTTTTGGCTGGCGCGTTGTGGCGGCCGTGCGGTGCGGGACGCGGGTGCAGCGCAGGGCGCGCTGGCTGGCTTTCTTGCCGAGAGAAAAAGTGCTTGACAAGTTATGCAAAAGCATACTAAACTGGAAACAGGGGATCACGCAGGCGGCGGCCGGAGACGGACTTCGGCATCGCCCGCACCGCCGGTCATGCAGCGCGCATCCCACGTCTACCTCATCCGTCGCGGCGTGGCCGCCGCGCCACCTTCCCCGCATCGCCAAAGGCGATGCACGATCTCATCCGAGGCGGGCCTTGCCCCCTCGGACTCCCCCGCGGGTGTGCGCATCCCACGTCCACCTCATCCGTCGCGGCGACTTCGGTCATGCGCTGTGCGTCCGACGCGCGCCTTTCCGGCGCTGCCCTCCGCAAAACAGAGACGAAAAACTCCGCCCCGCATCGAACCGATGCTGGGCGGAGTTTTGTGACAGCAGCCGCGCCTGCGCGGCTGCCTTTCTGTGGGCTTTCCGGTTGCCTTTTCGCTGGCTTTCCGGCTGCCTTTCTGCTGGCTATCCTGTGCGGCTGCCTTTCTGCTGGCTTTTCTGCGCGGCGGCCTTTCCGCAGCCGTTCCTATGTGCCTGCGGCCACCGTGCAGCCTTTCTCACGCGGCCTTTGCGGTCTTGCCCGCGCGCCACGCCTCGAACCGGGTGCGCATATGGTCGTTCAGGCGGCAGAACGCCTTCATCACCGGCCACGACAGCAGGCCGAACACGATAAGGATGAGCGCGCTCTGCAGATTGAGCTTCTGCAGGCTGAAGAGCGTCGGGAAGCCGAAATACGCGATCACGAACAGCACGCCGAGCACGACGATCATCACCTTGCGGATGGTGTTGTACGGCTGGCACGTGCGGTGCACCATCATGAGGCCGACAATGCCCATGACGCCGGTGCAGATCGTGATCATAGCCGTGTCGTCGAGCTGGAAGGCGATATAAAACAGCAGAATGCCCACGACCATCGCCAGATCCGTCATCGCGGCCGGCAGCGCGCGGAAGAGCACATTGCGCAGGAATTTTCCCTTGACGAGGCTCTCGTTCGGCTCCATGGCGAGGATGAACGACGGGATGCCGATGGTCACGGCGCTCACGAGCGTGAGCTGCGCGGGGCTGAACGGGTACGGCAGCGTGGCAAAGAGCGTGAAAAACGCGAGGCAGAACGAGAAAATGTTCTTGACCAGATACAGCGAGGCGCTGCGCTCGATGTTGTTGATGACGCGGCGGCCCTCCGCCACGACCGACGGCATGGAGGCAAAGTTCGAGTCGAGCAGCACGATGTGCGACACCTGACACGCCACGTCGCTGCCCGAGGCCATGGCGATGGAGCAGTCGGCCTCCTTGAGCGCGAGCACGTCGTTGACGCCGTCGCCCGTCATGGCCACGGTGTGGCCGTCGGCCTTGAGCGCCTGCACGAGGCTGCGCTTCTGCGCAGGGGTCACGCGGCCGAAGACCGTGTACTTGCCTGCCGCGTCGCGGATGGCCTCCTCGGTCGTGAGCGTGCGCGCATCGACGAAGCGGTCGGCGTTTTCGATGCCGGCGCGCTTGGCCACCTCGGACACCGTGCGCGCGTTGTCGCCGGAGATGACCTTCACGGCCACGCCCTGGCTGGCAAAGTAGCCGAACGTCTCCGGCGCTTCGGCGCGGATCTTGTTCGAGAGCAGGATCAGCGCGATGGGCAGAAAGCCGGCGCTGAGCGTCTCGTCCGTGAGCGCGCCGTCATACATGCCCAGCAGCAGCACGCGGCAGCCCTTGGCGGAGTAGCCCTCGATCTGCTCCTGATACGGGTTCTCGCGCCCGGCGAGCAGCACGTCCGGCGCGCCGAGCAGGTACGTCTCCTCGGTGTGGAACGACACGCCGCCGTATTTCTTCGCCGACGAGAACGGCAGCGTCGCCGTCGCGTCCTGCGTCTTTTCGCCCGTGAAGTAGCGCCGCAGCGCGGCCATCGTGTCGTTGTCGGCCTGCATGGCGTAGACGTAGTCGGCCATGATCATGCGGATGTCCTCGAGCGTGAAGCGGTCGTCGCACAGGGGGCAGACGTCTTCGACAATCATCTTGTTTTCCGTCACCGTGCCGGTCTTGTCCACGCACAGCGTGTCCACGCGCGCGAGCGTCTCGATGCAGCCGAGCTCGTGCACGAGGGTCTTGCGCTGGGCCAGACGCACGACGCCGGCCACGAGCGCGAGGCTGGTGAGCAGATACAGCCCCTCTGGGATCATGCCGATGATCGAGCCGACCGTGCTCGTCACGGCGATGGGCACGGCGCGGCCGAGCCACACGTATTCCTTGACGAACATCACCACGCCGAGCGGGATGACGAGGATGCCGATCCACTTGACGAGGTTTTGCAGCGAGCGCATCATCTCCGACTGCTGCGGCTTCTTGGCGCGCTTGGCCTCCTGCGTCAGGCGCGAGACGTAGGAGTCCGCGCCGACGTCCGTCAGCTGCGCGCGGCACATGCCGCTGACGACGAAGCTGCCCGACAGGAGCTTGTCGCCGGGGTTTTTCTTAATTTCGTCCGACTCGCCCGTGATGAGCGCCTCGTTGACGTAGCAGCTATCTTGCGCGACGACGGCGTCGGCATAGATCTGGTTGCCGGCGGCGAAGACGACGATATCGTCGCGCACGAGCTGCGCGGTGTCGACGGTCACGCGCCTGCCGTCGCGCACGGCGACGGCCTTGGGCGATGCGAGGATGCTCAGCTTGTCGAGCGTTTTCTTCGAGCGGATCTCCTGAATGATGCCGATGGCGGTGTTGACGATGATGACGCCCATGAACGTCAGGTTCAGCCACTGCTGCACCGCGATCACGCACAGCGCCAGCAGGAAAAACAGCATATTGAAATAGGTAAAGATATTGCTCAGGACGATCTGCTTGACCGTCTTGCCCGGCGGGTCGACGGGCGCGTTCGTCCAGCCGGCGTCCGCGCGCTCACGCACCTGCGCGCTCGTCAGGCCCTGCTGCGGGTCGGGGTGCGCGACGGGCACGTCCCGCCGCTCCGGCGTCTCGGGCGCGGGCGCGCGCCGGTCTTTGATTTTTTCGATCAGATTGGCCAAAGGTCTGCCTCCAGAATGAGAATACCCAATATTATAGCGTCTCGCGCGGTGGAATGGAACAACAGTTTGTGAATATTTGCTTAAAAATGGTGGGATTTTTCGGCAGCCTGCACAGTATGCCGCAGCAGCAGCGCGGTCGTCACGCTGCCGATGCCGCCGGGCACGGGCGTGCAGGCGGCGATGGCGGCGGCCGCAGGCGTCACGTCGCCGCGCAGCGTGCCATCGGACAGTGCGGTCGCGCCCGCGTCGAGCACGATCTGCCCCGGGCGCACGCACTCCGGCGTGATGAGCCCCGGCGCGCCCGCCGCGGCCAGCAGAATGTCGGCGGCCCGGCAGCGGGCGGCGAGGTCGGGCGTTTTCCGGTGGCAGAGCGTCACGGTCGCGTCCGCGCGCGTGAGCAGCAGCGCGGCCGGCCGGCCGATCACGAGGCTCCGGCCCACGACGGTCACGCGCCGGCCCGCGGGGTCGATGCCGTGCGCGCGCAGCAGAGTCATACACGCCTCGGCCGTGCAGGGGGCGAAGCCCGCCGCCCCGGTCACGAGCGCGCCGAGCGACCATGTCGTCATGCCGTCTACGTCCTTGCGCGCGTCGAGCGCGTCGAGGATTTCCTGCGCGCGCAGCGCCGCCGGCAGCGGCCGCAGCAGCAGCACGCCGTGCACGCCGTCGTCCGCGCTCAGGGCGCGCAGGGTGTCCGTCAGTGTTTCGGGCGCGCAGTCCGCCGGCAGGGGCACGGGGCGCACGGTGACGCCGCAGCCGACCGCCGAGAGTGCGATGCTGCGCAGATAGGCCAGGTCGTCCGGCTGCGCGCCGACGGACACGGCCGCGAGGCAGGGTGGCTCTGTGAGCCGCGCCGCGCGCGCTCGCACCTGCGCATAGATCGCCGCGGCGGCCTCCGTTCCGGTCAGGGTGTTCGGCATGGTTCAGCCCTCCCCGCGCAGCGCGGCGCGCACCGCGTCCGCAGTCTGCGCGCAGCACTGCACCACGGTCGCGCGCAGGCGCGCGGCGCGCGCCTCGGTCGCGGCGCGGTCGTCCGGCGCGAGCAGGCCGGTGTTGACCAGCACGTTCAGTTCCGCCGCCTCCGCCGCCGCGCTGCACAGCGCCGCCGCGCACCCGACGTCCGAGCGCAGGAGGGGGCTGGCCGTGCTCAGCGCGGCGGGCAGCAGCAGCGCCACCTGCTCGCAGTGCTCCAGCATGGCCAGCGGGGCAAGGCACGCCGTGTGCGCCGCGTCCGCGAGCCGGGCGGCGCGCGTGGGGTCGTCTTTCGGGATGGCGTAGGCCCGCTGCAGCGGCAGAAAGCCCGCCGCGTCCGCGTCGATGAGCGCGAGCAGCGTCGTGCGCTGCGCGTCGCAGCTGGCGGCCAGCGTGGCGAGCGCGTCGTGCCGGTCGGCGTAGCGGGGGTTGGCTGCCGTCACGTTCGCGGCCATCGCGGCCAGGCTCGCCGCCAGCGCCCCGGCGAGCGCGGCCGCGCCCCCGCCGCCCGGTGCGGGCTGCGCGGAGGCGAGCTGCGCGGTGAATTCGGAAAGGGAGCGCCCGGTCGTAAGCGTCTGGTCGGTCATATGGAAAACCTCCTTGCGGGATGATGATCGTGTGGTGTCGTGTCCGTCACCGGCACACATATTATATTGTATTATATATTATACCGCGCGGCGGGGCGGTTGAAAAGTGGGCGCGGGGCTTTTTGCGCGCTTTTTGGGCATACTGACCCAAAAGGGAGGAATGACCATGCAAGACGGTTTCCTGCGCGCGGCGGCGGCGTCCATCCCCGTGGCCGTGGCAGACCCCCGGCGCAACGCGGCGGCGGTCTGCGCGCGCATCGACCAGGCGCACCGGGCACGTGCCGCGCTGCTCGTGCTGCCGGAGCTGTGCGTGACCGGCTACACGTGCGGCGACCTGTTTTTGTCCGCGCTGCTGCTCGATGCGGCCGAAGAAGCGCTGCTGAACATCTGCGCGCACACGCAAAACTGCGACCCCGTCGTCGTGCTCGGCGTGCCGCTGCGCGCCGGGGGCAAGCTCTACAACTGCGCGGCCGTGCTGCACCGCGGGCGCATCCTCGGCGTCGTGCCGAAGACGTGGCTGCCGAACTACGACGTGTTTGCGGAAAAGCGCTGCTTTGCCTCCGCGGCGGCGTACCATGGGCCGGGCAGCGTGCCCGTCAGTGGGGCGGACGTGCCGTTCGGCACGGGGCTGGTGTTCGCCTGCGCGCAGATGCCGGCGTTTCGCCTCGGCGTGGAGCTGTGCGAGGATGTGTGGGCGCCGATACCGCCGTCGGTGCGGCTGTGCCTCGCCGGGGCGACCGTGATCGCCAACTGCTCGGCCTCGCCCGAGGCGGCCGGCAAGCCCGCCCACCGCCGCACGCTGCTGCGCGCGGCCAGCGCGCGCGGCCTCTGCGGCTATGTCTACGCCAACGCCGGGCCGGACGAGTCGAGCGCGCGCGCCGTCTTTTCCGCGCACCACCTCATCGCGGAAAACGGGGACATCCTCGCCGAGCACGCGCCGTTCGCGCCCGAGCCCGGCCTGCTCGTGACGGAGCTCGACCTGCTGACGCTCTCGGCCGAGCGCCGGCGCAACACGACCTTCGTGCCCGAGGGGGCGGGGGCGCGCGCCGTGCCGTTTTCCATGCCGCTGCGCCCGACGGCGCTCAGCCGCGCGGTGTCGCCGCACCCGTTCGTGCCGGACGATGCAGCCCTGCGCCGCAAGCGCGCAGAGCTCCTGCTTTCCATCCAGGCGCACGGCCTGCGCAAGCGCCTGCTGCACACCGGCAGCCGGGCGGCGCTGCTGCCCGTGACGGACGATCTCGACAGCGTGCTCGCCCTGCTCGTGTGCGCGCGCACGATGGATCTGCTCGGCCGCGCGCGGCACGATGTCCTTGCCGTCACGCAGCCGGGGGGCGACCGGGCGCGCGTGCTGCGCCTGTGCAAGGCGCTGGGCGTGTCCGTGCGGCCGAACGCCGACCGCGCGGGGCTTGCGCGCACGCACGCGGCGCTCCCGTTATGGCTTATCGACAGTTTTAAAGGTGCACCAGCAAAGCTTAGTCAGAGCTTTT
>ERZ773155.839-NODE-839-length-27105-cov-11.014824_pt1 | contig 27105 bp, 23 predicted proteins | sample MGYA00511262_ERZ773155 | MGnify/ENA primary metagenome ERZ773155 (study PRJEB29015, sample SAMEA2737828) | human gut metagenome | biome: human gut; feature: human-associated habitat; material: faeces | place: China | collected 2012 ... | reverse complement strand
CGACGCCGACTTCTCGGTCATCGTCTACAATTTCCTCGACATTCTCTCGCACGCGCGCACCGAAACCGACATCATCCGCGAACTCACCGAGGACGACGCGGCGTTCCGCTCGCTGACGCGCTCGTGGTTCGAACATTCGGACCTCTACACCATCCTCAAACTCCTCTCGGAACGGGGACACACGGTGGTTATCACCTCCGACCACGGCACCATCCGCGTGGACAATCCGGTGAAGGTGACCGGCGACCGCGAGACTTCGGCCAACCTGCGCTACAAAACGGGCCGCAACTTGGCCTACAACTCCCGCGACGTCTACGAAGTGCTCAAGCCCGAAGACGTGCAGCTTCCGTCGAGCAACCTCACGTCGAGCTACATCTTCGCCTACAATTCGGATTTTCTGGTTTACAACAACGACGCGAACCGCCATATCCGCTACTACCGCAATACATTCCAGCACGGCGGCATCTCGATGGAAGAGATGATCGTGCCCTACATCGTCTTAAAACCCAAACAATAGATGAAAACCATCCATATCACCTCGCAGGACGACCTGCCGGACGTCGCCGAAGCGGTCATCGAAGCCCTCGGCCGCCGCACGGTAGTCGCCTTCCGCGGAGAAATGGGCGCCGGAAAAACGACGCTGATCCGCGAAATCGCCGCGCAGCTGGGCGCGACGGACACCGTAACCAGCCCCACGTTCGCCATCGTCAACCAGTACAAGGGCAAGGGCGGCCGCCGCATCCACCATTTCGACTTCTACCGCATCAACGACGTCCGCGAAGCTTACGACTTCGGCTACGAAGAGTATTTCTATTCGGGCGACCTCTGTCTGGTCGAATGGCCCGAAAAGATCGAGCAGCTGCTGCCCGACAACGTGATGACGGTACGCATCACCGTGGACAGCGACACGGCCCGCACGTTCGAGATCGACTGACACTCCGAGCCTGCACATACGTCCGGCAACACGCCCCGCTACACCGGGCAGGTTGCCGGGCGGTTCATGTTCCGCCCCCGGCGGCGGACAATTTGCCCGTCCCGCGAAAAATCACTACTTTTGCAGGCGGCAGGCTCCGGAAGGGATAAACTCAGGCCGGCCCTGCGCTGAAATCCGATTCACCCATTAAATACAACCATGCAGGAATACATCTCCAAACAGCAACAGATTTTGCGTCCCGCCGAACAGATTTACGCCGTCATCAGCCGTTTCGACAACCTGACGCCCGCCGTGGCAGACAAGGTCGAGGAGTGGCAGGCGACCGAAGACACCTGCTCGTTCAAAGCCAAAGGCTTCACCGTAAAGCTCCGCATGGAGGAGCGCGAAGCGCCCCGGCACGTCAAGATCGTCGCCGACGGCGGCGGAGTGCCGATGGACTTCGCATTCTGGATCCAGCTCCACAAGGTCTCGGACACCGACACCCGCATGCGGCTGGTGCTGCACATCGAGCTGAATATGATGATGAAAATGATGATCGGCGGCAAACTCCAAGGCGGACTGGATCAGATCGCCGAAGGCATCGCCAAGGCGATGAACGCCGCACCGCAATATTAACGCAGAGGCGGCACGGAATGCGGGACCGCATGCGATACGGCCCCCTGCCCACCGTCCCGCATCCGACCGGCCGTTCCGGTCGGACGCCAGAACAACCGACACGCGACCATGAAACCTACTGCATACCTGACAACCTTTTTGGGGCTTCCCGGAGCATCCGGCGAAAAACGGGCCGCGTGTAATTTCGACCTGACAAGCCGTTATTTCTACAACGTCTCCTCGGAAGAGAGCTCTTTTCAGACCATCGACGCCGAGACCACGGCCGACCTCGACCTCAACGCCGTATTCGAGCGCATCGACCGCACCGCCTCCAAACCGGGACAGCAATACCTGTACGCCCGTCTGAGGACCCTGCGCGGCACGGAAGAGGTGCAGGAGTTCGGTCGCAGGACGGATCATTTCGCCGGGAACACCGGACATGCCGAACAATGCGCGAAACACCTTTCGCGGCTCTCGGACGACGACGCCTACGACCTGCAAAACCTGATTTTCGACAAGTCGGAGCAGGTGCGCCGCATCGCTCTCGTCTACCTGCTCTCGGCCGCAGCCGTGCTGTCGCTGCTGCTGAGCTTTCTCTATCCGCTGCTGCTGTTGCTGTTCCTTGTCGTCTTCGCCGCGAACATGTATATCCATTACAGCAACAAGCTCAACATTTCGATCTATGCTTCGGCCGTGAAACAGTTGTCGCTGGCGCTGCGGACCGCCCGGCATCTCGCTGCCGAGGAGGTTCCCGGCACGGAGGAGGCCCTGAAGGTCATCCGTCAGGTCTCCGAGGTCGAACGGCGCAGCCGCGTGGTCGGCACGCAGGGCGACAGCGCCAACGAACTGGCCGCGGCCGTATGGCTGGTGCTCGAACTGCTGAAGGCGGCCTTCAACGTCGAGGTGATTCTCTTCCACCGCTTCACAGGCAGCATCATAGCGCGCCGCGACGCCATCCACGGACTGTTCCGGTTCATCGGAGAGACCGACGCCGCGATTTCGGCGGCACGCCTGCGCGGCGAAACGCCGACCTGCCGCCCGGAATTCACCGACGGGAAATACCTGCGGGCCGAGGAGGTCATACATCCGCTCATCGGAGACTGCGTCCCCAATACGCTGGAGCTGGACGGCACGGGATTGCTGCTTACCGGTTCCAACATGTCGGGCAAGACCACGTTCATCCGCACGCTGGTGCTCAACGCCCTGCTGGCCGAGACGCTCGACATCTGCTTCGCCGAGGCATACACGGCCCCGTACATGAAGATTTACAGCTCGATCCGCATCTCGGACGACATCGCCGAAGGGACGAGCTATTACCTGCAGGAAGTGCTGACCGTCAAACGGTTCATCGACGCATCGCAGGAGCCGGCGCCGTGTCTGTTCGCCCTCGACGAACTTTTCAAGGGCACGAACACGACCGAACGCATCGCCGCAGGAAAAGCCGTGCTGGCGCACCTCAACCGGGGGCCGCATCTCGTGCTGGTATCGACGCACGACGTCGAGCTGGCGGACCTGCTCCGCAAAGACGGCTACGAACTGCACCACTTCCGCGAGGAGGTGATCGACGGGAAGCTGGTCTTCGACTACCAACTGCACACGGGTCCCCTCACCACCCGCAACGCCATCCGGATTCTGGAAATGTACGACTATCCGCGCGACCTGATCGCGGAAGCGTACGAGGTGCAGGAGAAACTGACGGAGAAATCGAACTGACGACACGAAAACGCGACTCCGGCTGGAGTCGTCCGTGCGACAAAATTACCCCTGCACCGGTTTGCGCTGCATGAAGCGGCGTTTGAGCCACCCGCGCACCGGTTCGTCGTACAGACGCAGGCACAACCACGCCAGCAGGATGCTGCCGCCATAGACCAGTGCACCGTACCCCAGTGCTTCGGGCCATGCGGGACGGGTATCGACCACCCACGCAGTATAAATATAGACGAACGGATAGTGCGTGATATACAGCGGATAGGAGATATCGCCCAAGAAACCGCAGACCTTTTTCGACACCCGGTCCGTGACTTTGCCGCCCGCGCCGGCCGCTACGACCAGCGGGAAGAGGACGATGATGCACACGGCGTCGTAGAGACCGTTCAGCCACAAGCGGTCCGTCCCCAGATGCGGCATGGCCAGCACGGCGACGACGCAGAGACTGCAAAGCCAGAAAGCGCCGCGCAGACGGACCGCCTTTCCGACGCGCGACAGCAGCAGTCCGGCGATAAACGGATAGGCCAGCCGCGTGAAACCTACGCCGAGCTGTTCGCCGTCGAGCGCCCAGCCGCCGATCATATCGCCCTGCGTCACGGCGAGACGCACCGTAAAGCATGCCGCGACAACGGCGAGCGCCCCCAGCAACAGTTTCGAAAGCCGCCGCAGGACAAGGGCATAGCAGATATTGGCGATATACTCGAAGAAAAGCGACCATGCGGGGCCGTCCAGCGGATAGGTCTCACTCCAGCCGCGAATGTCCATCGACGGCGGCACGGGAATCATCAGACACCCCAGCAGCAGGATCAGAAGCATGCGTCCGACCGGAACGCCGGCGATCATTTCGTAAGGTCCTCAGGCGCCGAAGGAGAACGCCGCAGCGCCGATCAGCATGCCCATCACTACCATGGGATGCAGGCGGATCAGACGGCGCTTGAAGAAATCGCGGTAGGTCATGCGTCCCCAGCGGTCGTCGTAGGCATAGCCGATGACGAAGCCCGAAAGGACGAAGAAGAAATCGACGGCCAGATAGCCGTGGTTGATGATCTGGTCGGCATGGCTCGCGGCATGCGCCTCGAAAAGATGAAAAGCCACGACGACCAGCGACGCGACGCCGCGCAGACCGTCGAGGATCGCATAATGGGGCTTCGAGTCGGGATAGGCGGAAGCGGAGATTGAAAGCATATGGATCAGCGTTTTTTATCGTCAGACAAGCAGGCTTCGAGTCGTTCGAGCACGGCTCGCACCGTGGGGAAACTCCCGGCGGCATGGGCCATCGCTTCGGCCGGAGTGCACCAGACGACCGTCTCGATCCCCTCTTCGGTCTGCGGTACGAGGTCGCCGCAGGCCACCGCGCGCAGTTCGTACCAATGGGTGCGTTTCAGCTCCCAACGCTCGGTCTTCGGGAAATAATAGGCGTGCCACGTCCGGCACAGCGGCCGCACCGGTTCGGCGCACACGCCCGTCTCCTCGACGATTTCGCGCACGGCGCACGCTTCGATGCGCTCGCCGCATTCGAGATGTCCCTTGGGCAGGTCCCAGCGGCCGTTGCGGCGCATCATCAGCCACTCGCCGCGGTCGTTCACCACCACGCCGCCCGCCGCTTCGATCTGCGTAAAATCAGCCGCAAAAGAGCGGAACGCCGCGTCGGGATCGGCAGAAACGACTGCGACGCAGTTGTGCGATTCGAGAATTTTCGTTACCTTCGCTCGTGATAGGTCCGCCGGATCTGCGGGCACGACGGCATAGCATTCGCCGCCGGGCGCGTCCGAAGTGAAAATCACGGATTTATCTGCAAAATATACGGTATGGTTCATGCCGATCGGATTTGAATGCAAAAATACGAATAAATAGAAGAAACCCGACCGAAAATGAAAAAATTACTCCTTTTTATGGCTATTGCAGCTACGGGACTGAGCGCATGCGACAGCAGGCGGCCGCAGCCCCTTACCATCGACAATGCCCTGACGGCCGATGAGATCGCCACAGGCATTCTCACCCCTGAGGTGATGTGGAAAATGAGCCGTGCAGGCTCCTCGTCGCTCTCGCCCGACGGGCGTACGCTCCTCTATGCGCAGACCGACTACAACATGGCCGAAAACCGCGGCGTGACGACCATCTGGGTCGAAGACCTTGCGACCAAGGCCGTGACGCGCCTGACCGACACCGCGTCGAACAACGCCGATCCCAAGTGGAGCGCCGACGGAGAGAAGATCTACTTCCTCTCGGACCGCAGCGGCTCGATGCAGGTATGGGAAATGACGCCCGCAGGCGGCAACGCCAGACAGCTCTCGGCGTTCGACAAGGACGTCGAAGGCTTCGGCATCAGCCCCCGCGGCGACAAGGCATGGTACGTACAGCGCGTCGAGGTCTGCGACCGCAAGTCGTCGGACGTCTACAAGGACATGGACAAATCGAAGGCCCGCATCTACGACGACCTGATGGCCCGCCACTGGAATTACTGGGACGAGGGTTCCTACCTGCATATCTTCGTCGGCGACTTCGGAGCCGAGGGGCTGAAGCCCGGCGTGGACATCATCGGCAAGGACGCCGCGTGGGACGCTCCGCTGGCGCCCTACTTCGACATGGCCGAAATCGCATGGAACAACGCCGGAACGATGCTGGCGTACACCTGCAAGCCGCTGACCGGCACCGAGTACGCCGTTTCGACCGATTCGGACATCTTCGTCTACGTCCTCGAAAACGGCGTGACGCAGAACATCTGCAAACCCGTAAACGTCAATACCGGCGAACCGATCGCGGACATGGCCACGATGGCGGGTTACGACAAATACCCCGTCTGGTCGCCCGACGACCGGCAGATCGCTTTCCTGTCGCAGCGCCGTGCCGGCAACGAGTCGGACAAGGCGCGCCTGTTCCTCTACGACTGCCAGACGGCCCAAATGCAGGACCTGACCGAGGATTTCGACTACAACGCCATGAACGTCGTCTGGAGCGGCAGCGACATGCTCTACTTCATCGCCCCGATCGAAGCCACGCACCAGATATGCCGCATCGCGCCTTCGGTCGGCGAAGTCGAAGTGGTGACCCGCGGCGACCACGACATCAACGCCTTCTCGATGGCGGGCGACAGGATCGCCGCCGAAATGTGTACGATCTCGATGGCCACGGAGTTCTTCGACGTGAATCCCGCCGACGGCACGCTGACGCAGATTTCGGCCATCAACAAACCCGTCTACGACAATATTAGAATGGGCGAGGTGCAGAAACGCTGGGTCAGGACCACCGACGGCAAGCAGATGCTGACGTGGGTGATCCTGCCTCCCGACTTCGATCCCGCCAAGAAATACCCCACGCTGCTCTACTGTCAGGGCGGTCCGCAGAGCGTCGTTTCGCAGTTCTGGAGCTACCGCTGGAATTTCCAGCTGATGGCGGCGCAGGGTTACGTCGTCGTAGCGCCCAACCGCCGCGGCCTGCCCTCGTTCGGACAGGAGTGGCTCGACCAGATTTCGGGCGACTATTCGGGCCAGAACATCCGCGACTACCTCTCGGCCATCGACGACGTGGCGAAGGAACCTTGGGCCGACGAGACCCGCATGGGATGCGTCGGCGCATCGTACGGCGGATATTCGGTCTATTTCCTGGCCGGATGCCACGAGAAACGGTTCAAGGCCTTTATCTCGCACTGCGGCATCTTCAACTTCGAGTCGATGTACGGCCAAACCGAGGAGCTGTTTTTCATCAACAACGATTACGGAGGTCCCTACTGGGATCGGTCGAATGAAGTCGCACAGCGCTCCTACGCCAATTCGCCGCACAAATTCGTCGAGAAATGGGACACGCCCATGCTGATCTTCACGGGCGAATACGACTTCCGCATCCCCTACACGCAGTCGCTCGAAGCGTTCACCGCCGCCCGCGTCCGCGGAATCCCGGCCCGTCTGGTGGAGTTCGAAAACGAAGCCCATCAGGTGTTCAAACCCCAGAACTCGCTCGTATGGAACCGCGAGTTCTTCGGCTGGCTGAACAAATACGTAAAATAACCGTCCGAAAGGCTCGATATGAAGGCCGTCCGAATCGTCGGGCGGCCTTTATCGTTCGCCAAGCAAACCTTTTCGCTCTTTCTTAAACCATTTCAGCCCGTCCGCCGTCCGCCAAATCTACCGGTTCATTGGAAGAATCCGCCGGTTCGTTGAATTTATTTTCATCTTAGTCAGGACCTTCCTACATTTGCTTTTGACGCAATTAACAGATTTTGACTATGAAGAATGTAACCACCCACCGGGCGGGGAAGCTGTGCTATGTCACACCCCTGCTCGAACAAATCGACGTGCAGCCCGAAAAGGGATTTGCCAACTCCTTCCCCGGCGGCGGCGTAGAGCCGACCGGCGCAAGCTACGACGATTTCTATTTGGATAACGAATAAAAAACGGCGCAGCTATGAAAAACTTCCATAAAGCTCTGTCAATCCTCGCTGCGGCCGCACTGTTTGCGGGCTGCAGCAGTTACGACGAGACGAACGATCCGGCGCGCGCCGGCAATACGTCCGTAAAGCTCCTTGCCGATGTCGCCGACGACGCCGAAACCCGTGCCGGCATCTCCGTCGGGGAAAGCACATTTACCGGATATTGGGAAGAGAACGACGCTATGGGAATTCTTTTCACCGCCCCCGGCTCAACTCCCGAACTTCGGCCGTTCACCACCAACAACAACGACTTCGCATTCGAAGGAGAGCTGCCGGCGCAGAGCGGTGCGTGGCAATACATGGCTTTCTATCCCCATGCGACCGTAAACGGCACCAAAGCCAGCATTCCGTTCGGCAACCTGCGCACCCAAAGCGGCAACGCTTTCAACTGCGCCTCCGACGCGCTGGCGGCCCCCATCCTGAGTTTCGCCAATGCCGAACCGGGCAAAACCGACGAAGGCGATCCGGTCCGATTCACCCTCAGCCGCCTGACCTCGATTCTCAATCTGGAGGTAAAAGGCGGAGACAATGCCGACAAGGTCCGCTACCTGCTGCTGACTTCGGAAAACGAAACCCAGACGCTCTCGGCCGCGAGCATCGACTTCGACATTTCAGACATGGGCTCCGGACTCGCATTCAGCCAAACCGCTCCGTCGAACCTCATCGCGCTGGGCTTCGAGCAGGGCACGGCTCCCGACGCCAACGACATCAACGCCTTCTTCAACATCATGCCGGGGAGCTACGACAAACTGACTGTAGACGTGATTACGGCACCCCGGATCGGTACGGTCGCCATCGAACGCGGGGCAGACAAACCGTTTGCCGCAGGCAAGCTCTACAAGCGCGCCGAAACGCCCGTCTTCGCTCCGCTCGAAGCTCCGTCGTTCGACTGGCCGGGGGACATGAGATCGACCAAGCGCACGAAATCACCGTGGACGACAACAACCAACTCACCTACTCCGCCGCCATCAACATCCATGTACCGGGAGGCATCGCCGGTCTGGAAGTCGATGTTTCGTCGCCCGTACTGAGCATGCTGGGCATTTCGAAACTCGACCTGTTCAACGATTCCGACGTCATCGAGGAAATCTCCTTCGCAGATCTCGGACTCAGCTGCCAGACCGAAATACAATATAAAAAAGAGTGCGTTTTCGACATCACGGCACTCGTGCCGATGATCCTCCTGCTGGGTCCCGACCCCGGCAGCGAACACGTCTTCGACGTCAAGGTGACCGATCTCGCGGGGCAGGTGACCGAGCAATCGCTGACCTTCACGGCCCCGGCGCTCGTGCGGGTAGATCAAACGGACCTTTGGAAAAACACCGCCTCGCTGACGATCAGCAATCAGTTCGCCGACGCCGGCAGCGTCGTGCCGGAGTACCGCATCAAAGGCGAAAGCGCATGGAACGCCGCCAGCGTCTCCGGGCCGAACGACGACGGCAGCCGCACGGCCCTGATCAGCCCCGACTGGACCACCGGCACCAACGAAGCGAGGCTGACGATCCATAGCGTCGATCCCAAGACCGGCATCTTCGCCCGCAAGAGCTACGAATACCGACTGCTCGCCGACGGCGCAACAGTCGCTTCGGGCGAATTCACGCCCAAAAACAACCTCGGCGACGTCATTCCCAATGCAGGCATGGAGAGCTGGAGCACGAAATCGATGAAAAAGATGTTCTCAGGCTCTGCCAACGCACCCTATCCGAACGCCTATATGACCAGTTCGGGAACCGACAAATTATGCACTCAGGCAACATATCCCGGCATGGTCGGTGATTATTGCGCGCAACTCGCCGCGAAGTATGCAGGCATCGCATTCGCTGCGGGCAACCTCTACACCGGAGATTTCGTGATGGACGGCACAGTCGGTTACGCACAATTCGGACAGCCGTACACCTATTCCGCACGTCCCGCCGCCCTCAAACTGAAATACGCCGCCGAGATAGGCGAAATCAACCGGGTCAAGAACGATCCGCCCGTAAGCACCGGCATCGACAAAGGACGCATCTTCGTCTGTATCGTCGAATGGAGCGACCGCCATGCAGTGCAATCGGGCACTTCGGTAGACAAGACGACGTTCTGGGACCCCGAAACCGTATCGAGCCTGAACGAAGGCAAAATCATCGGCTACGGTTCCGCCTACATCACGGAGTCTCACACCGGCAGCATGAAGGATCTGGAGCTTCCGATCGTCTATTACGAAAAGACGGACACGCCTCCGACGGGCAACTACACGCTGGTCATTTCGACCGCGACCAGCTATCTGGGCGACTACCTGACCGGATGCGACGCGAACAAACTCTGGGTAGACGATTTCGAGTGGGTATACTGATCTCCCGATAACAAACCCGAAGGCCCCGCGGCCTTCACCCCCGACCTCCCTGCGCCTGCAGGGAGGTTTTTTGTTGATTTCCACCGCCTTGCAATATTGCCGCAATCGATTCCGGTTCCACAAGGCAAACATGCCTTTTCGTGATGAAACACTGCCCGTTCATTGAATTTATTTTCAGATGATCCGCTTTCCGCCTATTTTTGTTAGGTCACTTTAAACTATTGCATACCATTTTAAACTATTGCATACCATGGAAATTGTATCAACCACGAAAGGGGGGGGGCAATACTCCGCCCCGATGATCGAGACGATTGAGGTCGCCGCGGAAAAAGGATTTGCCACGTCCGGAGACGTCCCTTCCTCCGACGGAATCAGCCCCCTGAGCTGCTACGACGATTTTTATTTGGGCGAAAACGAATAAAAAACCGGCAGACATGAAAAAACAAGTCTCTCTTTTAACGCTGACCGCAGCGCTTCTCCTCGGCGCATGCAGCACCTACGAGGAAGTTCCCGCAACATCCGGCGACGGCGCAACTGCCGTCGGCTTTCTCGCCGATATCGCTCCCCGCGAACAAAGCCGCGCCGACATCAACGTCGATTTCGGCACCGGCCTTACCGGCACATGGAACGGCGAAGACAAACTCGGCGTCCTCGCCAACGACTTCTCGAAGCTCGAGCAATTCACGTATACTCCGGACAGCAAGGCTTTTACAGGCTCGCTCTCCGGCTCCGAAGGCACTTGGGCGTACCGCGCCTTCTACCCTCACAACGGAAACGCCACCGTTTCCGGCACGACCGTAACGGTTCCTTTCAGCGCCCTGCGCACCCAGAACGGAAACAAATACAACAGCGAATTCGACATCATGGCCGCCGACGCCATCACCCACAACAACGCCAAGCCGGGCAAAACGCCGGAAGGGAATGCCGTAAAGTTCAATCTTCACCGCATCACCTCGATCCTCGCGCTCAAACTGCAAGGCGGCGCTGCGTCGGAGAAAATAGCCTCCGTCATGCTGACGTCGAAAAAACCGATCGCCTCCGAAAAGCTGACCTTCACCGTTCCCTCGGACCCGAACGCCACATACGATCCGTCGGCTATCACCCCGAAGCTGGTCGTCGAAGGCACCTCCGCAATGGGCTCTCCCATCTCGATCAACTCGGAGCACATCACCGTCACCTACGCCGACGGCACGGCTCCTTCGGCCGATTACAGCGAGACCTTTTTCAACGTGCTCCCTGATGACAGCTACGGCGACCTGACCTTCTCGGCCTGCACCGACAAAGGCAACGCAGCAAGCTTCACGATCACCCGAACGACACCCGTCGTCGCCAACTGGGTCTACACGGTGGAGCGGACCGCATCATTCACCAAAGCCGCAGCCCCGACCGTCAAGTGGATCGGCCACGAAGACCTTACGACACCCACCGAACTGCTCGAAAGCGGCAACAGCGCCGATATCCGGGTCAGCGCACCGGGCGGCATCAAGTCGATGCAGGTGGATATCACCTCGTCGGTACTGACAACTCCTATGGAGGGAAGCGAACAAAATTTGCTGGAGGCGGTAAAACTCGCCCCTTCGATGGAACTGACCAATCCCGCCAATAATGACATGGCAGCCGCTTTAGCCGGATTCGGTTTTCCGACTCCGGCACAACTGCTCAACCAGCAGCATGTGTATTTCCAGATCGGCGGTCTGATAGACATGCTCGCCATGGTCTGCGCCGAGGTGACCGAAACGACGAACTCCGATTTCAAGTTCACCGTCACGGACAATGCCGGACAAAAAACAGTCATCACGCTGAAATACGTAAAAACAGTCGTTTCCCCCATCACTTACAACAACGACGCAGACCTTTGGGCCAATACAGCATCGTTTACCTTGAACATCCCTGCCGATGCGACATCCGTTTCCGTGCAATATAAGAAATCGACCGCTTCGGATACGAAATGGCAGACCGCCGAAATTACCGGAAACAATACAAAAGCGGAAATAAAACCCGACTGGGGCACGCAATTTACGGCGGCGGACTGGACTACCCCCAACAGCGTACAACCGTTTTGGCGCATTACGGAAGGAACCGGCGTTTTTGCAAATAATACGTACGATTACAAATTGACCGTAGACGGAACGGAATACAAAGGGCAGTTTAAGACAGGCAACGGCGATGTAATTCCCGACGGGAATATGGAAAATACAAATCTTCCATGTTTCACACAAAATGGAAGTGAATCTTCCACATTTTGGGGTAGCGGTAATAATGACCAAACTCCGTCCTTGTGTACACAAATCACAACCGAGGGTAATAAATATGCAGTATTACAGTCAAAAAAAGCAGTCATTGTATTGGCAGCAGGCAACCTGTTTACCGGAACTTTTAAATATACGAGCGCAAGATTAGGAGGGACAGGAGCTGTCAATTTCGGACAAAAATATACATATACAGCCCGTCCTTCCGCACTTCAAGTAAAGTATCGCGCAAAAATCAATGCAGTTGATATGAATGTATTGAATGGTCCGTTAGCAAAAAAGGAACAGGACAAAGCACGCATTTTTGTCGCAATCATTAATTGGACATCACAGCATACTGTTTCATCTGCCTATTCTCTGGGAGGATCAAACAATGGTTGCGTTGGTGGCTGGGATCCGGAAACAACAACAAATCCCGGCGAAGGCAAGATTATCGGTTATGGCTCTCTATGGCTCACTGAATCAGCAGAAACCGATTGGCAAAATGCTGATATACAAATTCAATGGTACGATAAGGCGATAAAACCTACAGAGGGAAATTACTCTCTAATAATTTCATGTGCAGCAAATGCATATGGCGATTATATGAATGGCTGCACAAGTGACTTCCTCCATATCGACGATATTCAATGGGTATACTAATCCCCCGATAACAAACCCGAAGGCCCCGCGGCCTTCACCCCCGACCTCCCTGCGATTGCAGGGAGGTTCTTTTATTAGGCACCGCCCGCACCGCGAAAGAAGGGCGCGCAAGCCATTTCCCGGCTGCGGAAAGACATCCGAAGAGAGGAGAATCCGGTCCGTCGGAGTGCGGCGCGTCGAGTGTTCGTGATGAAAAATGCGCTGTTCGTTGAATTTATTTTACAAATCCGCGGCGCGTACCTATTTTTGCACATTGTCAATAAAAGGCATGCATCCATGCGAACAAAAAGCCAAACATCCCGACCCAAACAGACGCTTCGGGACGTTTCGTATAAAGGCGCCCCGGCAGGTACAGTCAAAGCGGCAGATACGGCTGCCGAACCGGCAGCGCCGTCCGCAAACGGCACGACCGACAACACTCACCATTGAACGACCGGAATACCATGAAAAGACAACTCATATACTTAATGGCATCGGCGGCCCTGCTGGCGGCCGGATGCTCCACGGAAAACAAGGCTGAAGGCACGGAATACGGCACGCTGAAGGTCAGCTGCACCGCCGACGGTTCGATCGACGCCGCATCGGACGACACTTCCCGGATGCCGGCCGCGCCCTCCGTCCCCCAAGCCGGCGATTTCACGCTTACAGTCACCGGAGAATCGGGGACGCAAAAATGGGATACGCTCACGGAATTCGAGCAGAGCGACGCCGTGTTCCGAATGGGAACCTACACCGTCTCCGTCGCACACGGCGACCCCGATGCGGAGGGAATCGACAAACCCTATTATGCCGCGGAGAAGCGCGTCGAGGTGCTGCCCCGCCGCGCTGCAACGGTGGAGATGACCGCTACGATCGCCAACTCGCAGACGGTGGTCCGCGCCACGGAACAGTTCCTCAACTATTTCCACGACGCGCAGTTTACCGTAACGACGGCATCGGGCAACCAGTTCGACTTCACGCCCGGCAGCACGCCCGCCGACGAGCCGGTATTCGTCAAAAGCGCCACGACGCTCAAGGTAACCGGCACGGCACGCCGCCAGAGCCAGACCGGAACCGACGAGGGGCCTAAGGTCACCTTCTCCGAGCAAACGCTCGAAGCCACCTCGCCGCGCACCTGCCACATTTTCACCTTCGACGCCAAGGATGCGGGCAGCGTCACGCTGACCGTCACGCTCAGCGACGACTACACCGAAACCCGGCAGATTGACTGCGAAGTCAACGAGGGGGCCATAGACGATACCAAATAAGGAATAAAAAACAGCAAAAGATATGAAGACATTTACCAGACTTTTTACGATGTTGGCGGTTGCAGCGTTCGTTGCGGCAGGCTGTGTGAACGAAGAACCTCCCTACAAGGAGGAACCCAAGCCGACACCGGGCGACGCGACGGGCTTCCTGTCGGTAAGCGGCCTTTCGATGCGGGTGGTCTATGACGAGACGGACGTTCGTCCCGACGACACTTCGGACCAAACGCAAAGCCCGCAGGCCGTATCCGGCACCCGCGCCGAACAACCCGACGTGGACGGTTTCATCGTAGAAATTCTCGACGCCGACGACGCGCAGGTACTAAAAAAAAAACCTATGCCGAACTCAAACAGCAGCTCGCCGAGCCGATGAAACTTCCGGTGGGCGCCTACCGCATGGAGGTGCGCTCGGAGGAGAGCACTCCGGACGTAGCGTGGGAGCACCCGGTCTACGGCGCGACAAGCAGCTTCACGATTTCAAAGGCGCAGACGACCCAGCTCGAAGAGGTGGTCTGCACATTGCAGAATATCAAGGTCACGGTGGATTATTCGTCCGAACTGGCCGGCATGCTGGCCGACACCAGCAAGGCGACCATATCGCTGGGCCAGACCAGTCAGGAGTTTCTCAAAACCGAAACGCGCGCGGCCTACTTCAAATCGCTGGACATCGAGAATACGCTGGATTTCAACTTCGACGGCGTTTTCGCCGACACCGACATCCCCGCGCAGTTCAGCAAGCAGATCACGGGAGTCAAGGCCGGCCAGTGGCGTAAGATTTCGGTCGTAATCAACTACGCCGACAAAGGAACGCTTCTGTTTCAGGTAACGGTGGACAACAACATCATTCAGGACAACTCTTTCGTCGTAGACGGCACCGACAACCTGCTGGAAGAGCTTCTCGAAGACCCCAGCGCACCGGCTCTCGCATGGCCCGGACATGACATGTCCAAACCTTTCATGCTGACGGACGCCATGTTCGACGACAACGGCAACTGCATCGAACCGTTCGTCTTCGACCTCGCATCGCCCAACGGCATCGAGTCGCTGCGCGTCAATATCGCTTCGACCAGCAGTCAGTTCATGGCTTCGATGGCGGCGATCCAGCTTCCCGAAACGTTCGACCTCTGCGCGCTCGACGCATCGTCGCCGGCAGGCATCATACTCAAAGGATTCGGCTACCCTGTAGGCGGCGAACTCAAGGGCCAGCAGGCCAAGAGCTTCAACATCGCAGGGCAGATCAAGGCGCTCTACGAATTCGACGGCACGCACACCTTCTCGTTCGACATGACCGACGCCAAAGGCGTCTCGACCGCCGCCGCGCTGACGCTCGTCGTGGACAAAAGCGCGGGTCAGGAGGGTCCTGCAATCGTCTGGAGAGGCTATGATATCGACCAGCAGTACGAAGTGCAGAAAGACATGGTCATCGACATCGACGTGACTGCAACTGCAGGCATCAAGTCGTTCTGGGTTACGATCGACTCCGAGGCACTGAAAGATCTGCTTCCGGTCATCAACATGCCGGAGAAGTTCGACATCTGCGACATTCCGGCCGATCTGGCCGCGATTCTCCACGACGAATTCGGATTCCCGATCAACGAACAGGTGAAGAACCAGACCGCCGTAATGTTCTCGATCACCAAATTCGTCGAGATACTGCTGGAGATTCCGGGCGAGCATAACTTCGTCCTCGACGTGACGGACAACAACAACGTATTGACGCACAAGACCGTCAAACTCATCGTTAAAGCCGCCGAATAATGAAAAGACACATCACATATATCGCCATGCTGCTCACGGCACTCACCGGCGCGTCATGCTCGCAGGACGAAACTCCTGCCGGCGACGGGCGCACGGGCGTGATGGCGATGACGATTTCGACCTCGCGGGCGGAAGACAACGGCGAATACGATCCGCTGCAATACCAGAAAGTGTATATCTATAACAGCGAGGGCGGGCTGCTCCGCAAATACGCCGCGAAAGACGACATTCCCGAACGGCTGGAGCTGCTCTCCGGCACTTACCGCGTAGCGGTCGAGGCGGGCGAACAGGTCCCCGCGGATTTCTCGAAACGCTTCTACAAAGGCGAGGAGACATTCACCGTCAAACCCGGCGAAACGACCCATGCGGAGGTAGTTTGCAAGATCGCGAACACCGTCGTCGAAGTCAAATTCGACGCTTCGATCGTCGAGAATCTCGATCCGGGCTACTTCGTATGGATAGCCGGTACGGACAAATTCGACGAGGCGGAAGCCGAGTCGGGTGCGGTTCCTGCGCTCAAATTCACGGACGAAGGCACGGGCTATTACACCCTGCCCGCAGGTACGACTTCGCTGGCATGGATGTTCCGCGGCACGCATACGTCGGGCAAGGAGGTCGAGATGGAAAACACGCTGACCGAGGTCAAGGCCGGCGGCAAATACGTCTTCACCTTCCGCTACTCCCCCGACCTGCCGGGTTATATCGACGCCCTGCTGATCCGCGTCGATACCGAGACGGAAGACAAGGACGACGAGATTATTTTCAGTCCCGATCCGGCCCTTCTCACCGAGGGATTCGACAACGACGAGGTGCAGAAATACACGTCCGGCGAGAAGAAATACCGGATCATGGCTTTCGCAGAGCTGAAAAAATTCACGGTCTCGGTCGGCGACGACAGCTACGACTTGCTCACCGGCACGCACGAAGGCATTTCATTCACGCCTACCGATAAATACAACACCGAACTGACGTTGTCCGACGCCTTCTTCGCAGGACTAGCGGGCGGCGACCACGCCGTGACGATCCATGTGGAAGACGCCAACGGCGGCAGCAACGAGATTTCGACGACCTACCGTCTGCAGGGACTGGTTCCGGTTACGGAAAAAAGCTACGACCTCTGGGCCAATACCGTAACGCTGCAGGTCGTGGATTTCACCCGGTCGGCAAACGTAACGTTCGGTCTGTGCGGCAGCGACGGCCAATGGAAATACCTGACCGGCACGTCGCAGGGCGACGATTTCATCTCGGCGACGTTCGCACCGCAGTGGCAGGAATCGACCAATGCCAACGGCCATACGGTCTACACGCGAGAGACGGGCACCGGAGTCGTCGCAACACACGGTTACGACTATAAAGTCACCATCGACGGAACCGAAAAAAGCGGTTCGTTCACGGCCGGAGCGGCGCAAACGATTCCCAATGCCGACATGTCGGGGTGGAGCATGACCAGCGGTTTCGCATTCCCCAATGCGGAGGGAGGGTCGTTCTGGAGCAGCGGCAACAACACCATGACAAAAACGCTCTGCACCTCCACCGACGTAAAATTCGGCAAGGCGGCACCGGCAGCCAAACTCACCAGCACCAATATGCTCGTTCTGGCCGCCGGCAACCTTTTCACGGGAACATTCGCTTACAAGAGTTTAACGGGAACCGTGCAGTTCGGCCAGCCTTATGACTTCACGGTGCGCCCCTCGGCGTTAAAGGTTAAATACCACGCCAAGGTCGGCACGGTAGATAAAGTACGCACCTCCGGCGATATTTGTCCCTACATCAAGAAAGGCGATCCTGACATGGCGCGGATTTTCGTTGCCATCATCGATTGGAACGCCCCGCATCAGGTAGTATCAGCCATGACCACTACCAAAGGCGCTTGGGACCCGGAGAAAGGCATCGACAACGTATCGGAAGGTAAAATTCTGGGATACGGTTCGCTCTGGATCACGCAGTCGACGGAGGGCGACGATATGCAGGACGCCGAATTGGACATCGTATGGTACGACCATGAGACGCGTCCCAGCGGGGGGGGGTACTCACTCGTGATCTCATGTGCCTGCAACGCCTACGGCGATTACTTTACGGGCTGTTCGACGAACGTCATGTACGTCGACGATTTTGAATGGGTATATTAACGACTAAACGCACGACAATGCGCAAAATAACCATCAGCACGCTCCTGACCCTGCTGTATCTCGCAGGTACGGCTCAGGCGCTGCGTGCGCAGCAGACAACGGAGGACGCGTCCCTCCCGGCCGACAGCGTCGGACAGGAACGCGCACTCACAATCAATGAAATGCGCCAACAGCGCGGTCTGACCGATACGCACAACCTCTTCGTCCCGCGCGGACAGTGGATATTCGGAGGAACGGCTTCCTACTCGACCCATTCGAACGAAACCTACCGGTTTCTGGTCGTCGAAGGCATCGAATCGAAGGGCTACACCTTCAAGGTCAGCCCGATGATCGCCTACGCATTGCGCGACAACATGGCCATCGGAGGACGCTTCATCTACTCGCGCTCGCTGCTCAAGCTCGACAAGGCCGACCTCAACCTCGGCGGCGAGGATTCGGACCTCAATTTCGAGGTGAACGACTACTATTCGCTGCGCCACAGCTACTCGGTGGCGGTAATCTGGCGGCAGTACATTCCGCTGGGACGCAACAAACGCTTCGCGCTCTTCAACGAAATGCAGCTGTCCGGAGGCGGCACGCAGGCGCGCTTCGCCAAGGATTCCCCGGTGAAGGGCACCTACGAAACCGGCTACACCTTCTCGCTCGGCGTTTCGCCCGGCATCGTGGCCTTCGCGACGAACAACATGGCCGTCGAAGTAAACGTCGGCGTAATGGGTATCACCTATACGCACACCAAGCAGGTACACAATCAGGTTACGGTCGGCAAGCGCGACGCCAGCATGATGAACTTCAAGGTCAACATCTTCTCGATCGGACTCGGTATGGCATTCTATCTCTAAAATCGGCAAGCACATGAAACGAATCATACTTTCCATCTTCTCGGTATTCATTACGCTCGGCGCCGCTGCGGAGACAGAACAAGCCCGTCCCGCAGTGCAGCAGGCCGAAACCGCTGCCGCCGCTGAAACGCCTTCGGTCACGGCCGAATCCGCCGCAGCCCCTGCGGCGCAGACAGCAGCGCCCGCCGCGGAACAGACATCCGGAAATCAGCTGACCGCAGACGCCTTTGCGACGCCCGCACCGTCGCCCATCGCCGCCGACAGGCAGAAACGGCCCAAGGAACAGCGCTTTCTGCCGACGCGCAAACGCATAGACCGCGAAATCAACAAGCTCAAATTCGCCTACAAAGGCGAAGTTATGATGGGACTGACGGCATCGTACGGCACCCTGTCAAGCGACGATACGGACATCATGCTCATCCTCGACAACATCAACGCGGACGGTACGGTTGCTACGGTCAAACCCTTTGTCGGCTATTTCTACCGCGACAACAACTGCATCGGCGTGCGTTTCGGTTACCGCCACATGAGCGGCACGCTCGACAACACCTATTTCGATGCCGGCGAGGGCAACGACCTGTCGGGGCAGCTCCCCTACATCGACCTTTCGAGCGACAACTACTCGTTCGGCATCTTCCACCGTTCGTATGCCGGACTCGATCCCAAGGGGCGTTTCGGACTCTTCGCCGAATTCGAACTGGCCCTCTCTACGGGTACTTCGAACTTCCTGTACGACCCCGACCGCAAGGAGGGCGGCAACCCCAATCGTACCTACAGTGACAATACGCAGGTAAAACTTTCGTTTAATCCGGGAGCGGCCGTCTACATCTTCCCCAACGTCTGCGCGACGCTTTCGTTCGGGCTGGGTGGCATACAGTACAATTCCGTCACCCAGAAGGATGCCGACGGCAACAAGGTCGGTTCGCGCAAGGCTTCGAACATGCGCTTCCGGCTCAACATCGCAGCCATCAATTTCGGCATGACGATCCATTTGTGGGACAAGAAAAAGCAGTAAGACATGAAATATTTCCGCATACTCTTCTCGGCAGCAGCGCTTCTTTTAGCCGCTTCGTGCATCGACAACGACGTGCCTTATCCCGTCGTCGAACTCAGGATCGCGGGCGTCGAAGGCAGCGGCTTCACCGTGTCGGGCATCAGCATCGCCAACCGCACCGTGGCGCTTACGCTGGATGAGAAAACCGACATACGCAAAGTCGGCATCGACAAGGTTACGTTCGACGTCGCGACCTCCAATCCGATGATGACCGACACGGAGTCTTTCATCGGCCAGATCAAAACGTCGCGGCCCCTCAGCGGAGAATTCGACCTGCGTTCGCCGCTGTACGTCACTCTCTCGCTCTATCAGGATTACGAATGGACGATCGTGGCCGAACAGCCGATCGAGCGCGCCTTTACGGTCGCAGGCCAGATCGGCGCGACGGTAATAGACGCCCAGAAACGTACGGCGACGGCCTATGTGGCCAAGGGGACGAACCTCGGCGACATTACAGTCACCCGGCTCAAACTGGGTCCTGCCGACATCACGACCTACTCTCCCACGGCGGAAGAACTCTCGGCTTCGGGCTTCGAAACGATGCGTTTCGTCGATGCGACCTATCACGGAACGACCGAACGCTGGACGCTCCATGTCAAGCATACCGACCTGAAAGTAGCATTCCGCGAAACCGATCTCTGGAACAACACGGGCGTCATAACCGCCATGGTAACGGAAGAGGAGTATCCCAATGCTGTGATCCAATACCGTGTGAAAGGCACCGACGAGTGGCAGGCGACGCAAAAGGGCGAGCGGGACGAAACCGGACTCTTCACGGCCGCTGTCACCCCCGAATGGACGAACTCGACCAACGCCGCCGGGCTCCCCGTCAAACGTCTGGTGCGGACCAAGGGCGTCTATGCGGGTCAGACCTACGAGTTGCGGCTGCTCGTCAACGGAGAAGCGACCGAAACGTCCGAATACACCGTCCCCGCGGGCGACGTCATACCCGACGGCAACATGGAAAATCCGGGGCTTTCGTGCTTCACACAAGAGAATCAGAATGCGGAATTCTGGGCCAGCGGCAACAACGGCTTCGCTAAGGAACTCTGCACATCGGCCGCTTTCGACGGAATGGGCGGCAGCCGCTGCGCCCTGCTGAAAGCCTCGGCTCCCCCGATCGTGGGACTGGCCGCGGGCAACCTGATGTCCGGCATCTTCTACAAAGACGGTCTGACGACCGGCGTCGTGGAATTCGGGCAGCCCTACACATGGACGGCACGCCCCTCCGGCATGAAAGTAAAATACCATGCGACGGTCGGCATCGTCAATCAGGCAAAACACAGCGGAGCGCCGATCGGCAAGGGCGATCAGGACAAGGCCCGGATCTTCGTGGCAATCGTAGACTGGAATGCCCGTCACCGGGTAGCTTCGGGAACGGGCGCCCCGACCGGCACTTGGGACCCGACGGAAACCACGGCAACGGACGAGGGCAAGATCATCGCCTGCGGTTCGCTGTTCATCGACCGTTCGACCGCCGGCGACCGGATGACCGAAATCACGCTGCCGCTCGATTTCTACGACACGCAGGCCCGTCCCACGGGCAAATACAGCATCGTCATCTCCTGCTCGACCAGCGCCTACGGCGACTTCATGGTCGGCTGCACGACGAACACGATGTACGTCGACGACTTCGAATGGGTTTATTAAGCCGGGAGCGTTAAAACCGGAAAACACAACGAAAAAGGATGGGACGCGTCGGCGTCCCATCCTTTTTCATTACGGGCACTCAGGTCCCAGTTCCGCGCCGCTGCCTCCCCCACCGCAGTCTCCAATCCCTCACCGCAGTCTCAATCGCTCGCTGCTGTTCCCACTCCTTCGCCGCCCCTCTCAGAACAAAAAACAAAAGCGGCAGAACCGATGGTTCTGCCGCTTCGTTATCGCACTCTGGCTTACGTTCCGCCGGGCGGAAATCACCTCACGGCGACCCGGCAATATTTGTCATAACGGCCTATCACGTCGTTCACGTAAGCCAGCGTCTGCCGGCTGCCGGTGAAACGGCCGCACTTGACCACTTCGTTCTCGTAGTATTCGGGCTGCGCCTTGAGCTGCAGGTACCGGGCTACCACCTCCCACGAATTGGGATCCTCCCCGTTGACACGCGCCAGACGCCGGGCATCGTTCACATGGCCTATACCGCTGTTGTAGCAGGCCAGTATTATGCTCATCCGGTCCTTGTCCGAAGTTTCCGCAGGAAAACGGAGCGTACTCTTTATTTTCGACATCAGCTTGTTGGCCAGCCATATGTTGGTCTCTGGATTGGCTATATCGCCTGCCGGAACGTCGAACTGACGCGCTACCGAAGGCATGATCTGCATCAGTCCCTTGGCTCCGCTGCGCGAGGTGATATCGGGCGTAAAACGCGACTCGTGATACGCGATGGCGCTCATCAGGCGCCAGTCGTGGCCCTCTTTTTCGCTGATGTTGCGAATGATGTTGTCGTAGGCCGAAATCACGTAATCGCCGTCGCTGAGCAGCGAATTGCCGAAATCGGCCTCTTCGTTCAGCATGTCGTCCGTCACGGGTGTGCTGAACTTGGCGTTAAAGCCGTAAAATGTCGTAAGAATTGTTAAGAACGCAAACGTTAAAACTGTCTTTTTTAACATAAAAGGTTGTTTTGCGGGCAGTTCACACCGCGCAGAACAATACGCTAATCATAGAAACCCCATGAGATACCGATTTTGAACATGCCCGGATTCAGCGGATAGTTAGCCGCCGAGAAATATTCTCCGTTACCGAACAGTCCCTTGTTCACATGCTGATATTTCAGGAATATCCGCATTCTCTTCCACTTACCCATGACGAAAGCGTCCACGTAGGGATAATTCCCCACCTCGACCTCGCGCTGGTTGTAAAACGCCGACAGTGCGGGATTGTAACCGGGCGCATAATAACGCGTATTATAGCGTCCGTCCAAACCGATCTGCAGGCGCAGTACGTCGCGCACGACCCAGAATTCGTAATAATACGAAAGGAAGGCGCTCAAAAGCGGAACGGGTGCAACTTCTTGATTCGTACTCCACTGCAACAATACCCTGTTGTCCAAATGAAGTCCGCCTAAGCGGAAATCTTTGCGAGCGTACACACTCGTGAGGCTTACGTTTCCACCCTGCTGGGTAATCTGGCTGTATGCGTCGTAATAGATCTTGTCGCTGACGACGCCCTGCCATGCTCCCGCTTCAAACGCGAAATCGGGAATCGAAAACTTCACCTCGAACCGAGTTTCATTCTCCTTGCCTAAAGGAGTGGACCATATATAATGGTTCGAGAAGAGATTCTCCTGCCAGTAGTTCGGCGAGCGGCGGTCCATCGTGAACCGGCCTTCGAGAATCAGGGGGTGTCCGCGGAGATACCCCGTCAGCGCCAGATGGGCGCCCAAGGTGAGGTCTCCGCCTCTGTATCCCGACGGGTAGAACTTGAGGTTCGCATCCCAATCGACATATTTCTTTATCTTGCCTCCGACGGAGCCGTATGCGAAATAGCTGGTCTTATTGACCTTCGTATACTTTCCCGTCAGGAAATCACGCATCTCGAACTGCGAGTAGGTATGCATGTCGATGCCTATGCCGGCATCAATCGTGCCTACCACGCCGTTGCGGTCCCAAGGCTGCGCCTGAATGAAGAAGCGGTTCGAGATAACGCGCTCGTAAATCGAGTCGCGCGTATCGCGGGGATTGATGAACCAGTCCTTGTAGTAAATCCCCTCCGTAGGCTTGAATTCGCCCGTCTCCGGGTCCCGCTCGCCCCGCTCGTTCGTATAGCCGGCCTTTATATCCGTATAGACCTTGCTCCACGAGCTGTACTCGAACGAATGGCCTATGAATACCGCCGAAAGGTCGGCCAGCGAAAAATCGCTGTCCGTCACCCGCTGCAGCGGAAGCGCATACGACTGGGTGACGAAGAAGGCGTTGTTGCGGTAGGTATTCTGCGCCTCGGCGTCGGCCAGCTTCATCGGCACGCCCGACGGCATCTGGAACGTCGTATCGGCAATGGCCCACGTGCCGACCACGCCGCCGTTTTCCTGCTGCTCGATGTGATTGTTGTAATAGGCCGCATGCACCGAATAGCGTTTGCCCGTATGGTTGAACGCCACCGCGAGGTTGTGGTTCTTGGTGCGGGACCAGATATACTGGCCGCGCGTTCCCCGCGCCTTGTAATCGACGTTGAACCCCGTCGTCGGCGAGACGTTCTGCGCGTGCATGATGTTGAAGTTCTCCTCGCGGAAACGCTTCTGTCCCGATTCGAGGTAGGTCATGCGGATGATCGGCTTCTTCGTATTGTAGAAGGGCACGTTCTCCATATCGTACGTGTAGGCATAGTAGGGACTCGCGAAACCGAAGTCGAAGTTCTGGGGCCGCCGGAAATAGTTCATCGGCAGCGAAGCCTGTCCGAGAGCGCCCTGCGCGATGTCGCCCACCTCTTCGCGGTAGAACGGATAGTCGATGCGCCAGTCGGTCAGCGTCGTGTCCAGCGGTCCGATCTCAACGCGGTTGTAGTTGCGCCTGACGTTCCAGCGGAAGTTGTTCAGCGAGCGGACCGAATCGCTGAAAAAATAGGATTCGAGCGGCTTGCGGATCTTGCGCTCCTTCTTGGTCGTATCCTGCGGCTGCTGTTCGCCCTCCTCGCCCTCTTCCGCAGGCTGTTCGAACGGATTGTTGCCGTACAGGCTGCCGGTCTGCCCGCGCTGCTGCGCACGCATCAGCGTCTTGGCGTCGAAGCCCTGCGAACGGACGACGCCGGGCGCTGTCAGAAACAGACCGAGCAAAGCTGTCAGCAATATTCTTTTCGTCAATCTCGACATAGAACGGGAATCCGCGGCAAAGGTAATTAAAAAAATTTAGATATAAAATTATTCCTCCGGGCAAGCCGCTGAATCACGGCTCTTTAGCGTCACGATCCACTTTACCGCCGAGACGACGATATAAAGCAGAATGATAACCGGGACGGCCCGAACACCCAAAGCGACCAACAGGACAACGGACAGCGCAATAAAGAGATAGCGGATCTCGTTGCCTTTAAAAGAAAAACTCCGGAACTTGAAAGCGAACATTCTCACCGGCGATATGAGCAGCCACGACATGACCGGCATCAGCAGGAGCACCCAGACGCCCAGACTGAAGCCCGTCTTGGCGTTCATCCAGCCCAGCGCTGCGAAGAACAGCGCATTGGCCGGAGTGGGCAGACCGCAGAATTCGGTGTGCTGCGTTTCGTCGATATTGAACTTGGCCAGCCGCAGCGCCGAGAAAGCCGCCACCACGAAGCAGAGCACGCTGCCGCCGTAGCGCATCCACGGTTCGGCATCGGCCGCAAGCGCGTCGTTCCACAGCACGAAAAGCACCGAAGCCGGAACGAATCCGAACGAAACCATGTCGGAGAGCGAATCCAGCTGGACGCCGATGGCCGAGGGACACTTCAGCAGCCGGGCGGCGAAGCCGTCGCAATAGTCGAAGACGCCCGCGGCGACGGTGAGCCAGAAAGTCAGCTCCAGATCGTGGTAAACCAACGCCGAAACCGCCGCAAACGAGCCGCAGAGCAGGCTTGAGAGGGTCAGCAGATTGGGTATGGTGAACAGTTTTATTTTCATCGGGAACCTAAAAATATTTATTCCAGCAATAGGCGGCAAAGTTACAAAATATTTTTATCTTTGTCTCACTAAATTCCATATTATAACTATGGCAAGCAACAAATATTGTGTCATCATGGCCGGCGGCATCGGTTCGCGCTTCTGGCCCAAGAGCAGGCAGTCGATGCCCAAACAGTTCCTCGACATACTGGGAACGGGAAAATCGTTTATCCGCCACACTTACGAACGCTTTGCAAAAATCGTCCCCGCCGAGAACTTTCTCGTCGTGACCAACCATAAATACAAGGACCTCGTACTCGAACACATCCCCGAAATCGGCGAACGGCAGGTGCTCTGCGAACCGATCGGCCGCAATACGGCCCCCTGCATCGCCTATGCGGCCTACACGCTGCTGAAACAGAATCCCGATGCGGAGATGATCGTCACCCCGGCCGACCACCTGATCCTCAACGAAGAGGACTTCCGCCAAATCATCGGCGAGTGTCTCGAATTCGCCGACAAACACGACGCCCTGCTGACCGTCGGCATCAAACCGACACGTCCCGATACGGGTTACGGCTACATTCAGGTTTCGGACACCAACGTCATCAGCAAGGTCAAGTGCTTCACCGAGAAACCGAACCTCGAACTGGCGCAGACCTTCCTGCAGACGGGCGAATTCTTCTGGAATTCGGGCATCTTCATCTGGAAGGTGCAGACCATCGTCGAAGCCTTCCGGAAATACCTGCCCGAACACCATGCCATGTTCAGCGGCGTGATGAAGGCGCTGGGCACCGACGCCGAGAAAACCACCGTCGAAATCGTCTTCTCGGAGTGCCGCGCCATTTCGATCGACTACGGCATCATGGAGAAGGCCGACAACGTATACGTCCGCTGCGGCGATTTCGGCTGGAGCGACGTGGGCACGTGGGGCTCGGTCTACCAGCATTCGCGCAAGGACCGTTACGCCAACGCCGTGCCTGAACAGGGGTGCTACCTTTACGACACGCGCAGCAGCATCGTTTCGCTGCCCAAGGACAAGGTGGCCGTCATCAGCGGCCTGAAGGAGTACATCGTCGTGGATACCGACGACGTGCTGATGATCTGCCCCCGCTCCGAGGAGCAGAACATCAAGAAATTCATCGACGAAGTCAAATTCCACAACGGAGACAAACACATCTGACGCATCCGGGCCGGCAGCCCGCATATACGGCATCCATATGTCCGAACTGTACGATATTTTCCGGCGGCACCCCCGCATCTCGACCGACACGCGCCGCATCGAGCCGGGGTCCGTCTTCTTCGCCCTGCACGGGGCGACCTTCGACGGCAACCGCTTCGCCGCCGACGCACTCTCCAAAGGCGCCGCATACGCCGTCGTGGACGATCCTGCGGCCGTCAGCAGCGACCGCACGGTACTCGTCGGCGATACGCTCGAAGCCCTTCAGGAGCTGGCGCGCGAACACCGCCGCGAACTGGCGATTCCGATTCTTGCCATTTCGGGCAGCAACGGCAAGACCACGACCAAGGAGCTGGTGAGCCGCGTGCTGGCCGAACGCTTCGAAGTCTATGCCACGCACGGCAACCTCAACAACCACATCGGCGTGCCGCTGACGCTGCTCGCCATGACCCGC
>ERZ773155.830-NODE-830-length-27231-cov-4.193480_pt1 | contig 27231 bp, 17 predicted proteins | sample MGYA00511262_ERZ773155 | MGnify/ENA primary metagenome ERZ773155 (study PRJEB29015, sample SAMEA2737828) | human gut metagenome | biome: human gut; feature: human-associated habitat; material: faeces | place: China | collected 2012 ... | reverse complement strand
ATACCTATATGCCCCCTGTCTCAAATCTAAAATAACCAAAGCGGTAACGAATACTCTGACCACAATCAATCTTAATTCAATAAGATAAAATGTTATTCTGCCTGCTTAAATAAGACACGAACCACCAAACAACAGCCAATCGAAGACTTTTGTATACAAAAAAATAAGAATAATTTGCGTAAATAAAAAAGAATATTTATATTTGCAGTGTAATAAAGGTTCTTTGAGACAGGTTCGGACAAAAAATGAACGCTTAGTATCCAAATCGTTACCTGCCAAAGAAGATGAAATAGAAAGTATCTGATTCTCAGATATATAGCGGAGCAAGGTTCGAATCCCGTCCTCTCCGCCACGTTGAAAGCGGTAGTGTTTTAAATTAGGGGATGACTAAGATTCAATGATTAAAACACTGACTTTCAATACAAATTTTCCTTTCATAGGTAAAACAAAGGCGGCTATTACAGTCGCCTTTTGTATTTTTGTGCCCTTAAATCCTTCGAAAACGAGTTTTCAAAACGATATCCAACCTTCGTGTTTCAAATTAGGGGATAGCAAAAATGGAATGCAAATATTGCGGAGGCACATGCGTAAAAGACGGAACGCAGAACAACGGTAGGCAACGCTATAAGTGCAAATCATGTCATCGGAAACAACAGGCTCTATATAGCTACAACGCCTACCAGAAAGGAATCAACGATGAGATCGTAGCATTAACCAAAGAAGGAGTCGGCATACGAAGCACAGCACGAATACTGAATATCTCTCCTACAACCCTACTCAGCAGAATTGTACAGATTGCCCATACGATCTCGCGTCCTCCGGTCATCAATCAAAGAACCTATGAAGTAGATGAAATAAAGAGTTTTGTACGAAGAAAGTCCGAACACATCTGGATAGCATATGCCTTGGACAGAAAATCCAAACAAGTCGTCAGTTACAATATCGGTCTACGGACAAACGCCACCCTTAACGTAGTTCTCGAAACACTCCGTCTATCCGATGCCAAACGGGTTTATACCGATAGGCTAAGAAATTATCGTTCTCTGATCGAGACAAAGATCCATCGGACATCATTATACGGAATCATATCGAACGACATAACTTGACGATCCGGACACATCTGAAGCGCCTGGCTCGTAAAACCATCTGCTTCAGCAGGAGTGCTGTCATTCTGTCGGCAATCTTGAAGATTTATGGGGATAAAAGCATAGATGTTATTTACATTATTTATACATATTGTCCGATCCGAACCAAATGTCTATTGTCTTCTGAGCGTCGGTGCTCGAGTAATCGAATAAAGGGCTAGCCTCTTTTTAGGACGTGAACAACACACATACAATAAATTGCGCGATCTGTCATAACGATTGATATTATGCTTGTTGTTGCTAAACGCGTCATTGTCATTGAAATTTCTCCATGCACTATCAGCTTAGGTCTTAAAAGTATAAGAACAGAGAATAAATTGTTAGCCGATTAAAGATGTTTGTTGCTGTCCGGAAGGAACTCAGATGACAGTTGTATTGGGAAAATGTATTTCAGCGGCTTCATTCCCCGGAAAAAATTCCTCCGGCAATCATCGTTACACGATCCCCTCTGTCTGTTCTGTTTGGAGTCCGGCTGATGTTTGTGGAGCAACGGGAACCGACGGGCAATCTGAAAGTGGAATATTCGGGCAATGAAAGGCTCGAAATACAATGTGATTTCAAATTAAAATATATGTAGTTTGATTCTAATACCCTTTATTGTTGGGGGTATCTGTTGTTAAAAATGCATATATTATAAAATATACCCCTAAAAAATTGCATTATAAAAACAAAATATATAGTTTTGTGTCGAATAACTTGGTAAACGTATTTCGAATGAAACCTATTGCTATTACAATTTATTACTCCTTGATCCAGAATCCCCGTTAGGGGATGAACTAAAATGCATCATCGGACGATCCGGAACAGTCTCATCGTATGAGGATACGCAACGGTTGTTTCATTTTAAAATCGGGAGTTATGAAAAAAGTTCTACTATTATTGCCTGCAGTCTCCGTTATGGAGCTGACATCCGGAGTGATTCACGCGCAGCCCCAAACCGAAATCTCGATAGGTGGCGATCTCGTCAGTACATACGTCTGGAGGGGAGTTTACCAGAGCGGATTCAGTCTGCAGCCGGAAATCGGCCTTTCCGTAGGAGGGTTCACGGTCGGGGTCTGGGGTTCGACCGATCTCGATAACTTCAAGGAGGTGGACCTCTCGGTGGGGTATTCCGTCAGGGGTTTTTCGGTCGGAGTGACCGATTACTGGTGGGGCGGGCAACGTCTCGGCGATGGACGGTTCGCGCCTTATTTCAAATACGGTGACACCCACTACTTCGAGGGTACGCTCGCTTATGAATTCGGGGAGAAGTTTCCGTTGGGCATTTCGTGGAGCACGATGTTCGCCGGGGCCGATAAAAAAGAAAACGGTGATCGGGCTTGGTCGTCTTACGTGGAGCTTGCCTATCCGTTTTCTGTGGGTTCGGTCGAACTGACTGCTGCGGCTGGTGCAGCGCCATGGGCGGCTCCGGCCTGGTTGCCGGGTGGATACGACGGATTCCAGATATCGAATGTGTCGCTCAAGGCTTCTCGGGCGATCCCCGTATCGGAAAAATACGAAATTCCCCTTTTCGTCCAGCTTGCGGTCAACCCGCAGCTCAACTACATGAACCTTGTCATCGGCCTCTCGTTCTGAAGACCGTAACAGGCGTGCGAACGAACATTATGGGCACAATGCTTACGGACCGGCGACCGGAGAGCTCACGGCGGCCGGAGAAAGCGGTGCGGAACTTCTAAAAATTTATTCGTCATGAAAAAAATCGAAGCGATTATCCGCAAAAGCAAATTCGAGGATGTGAAGGAGGCCCTCCTTGAAGCGGATATAGAATGGTTCTCTTTCTATGGTGTGCGGGGAATCGGGAAGTCGAGGGAAGCCCGCGTATACCGAGGTGTCATGTATGACACCAGCTCGATCGAGCGCATGCTGATTTCCGTCGTTGTGCGTGAGAAGAATGTGGAAAAAACCGTGCAGGCCATCCTGAAGTCGGCCTATACGGGCGAAATCGGGGACGGGCGCATTTTCGTCATACCGATCGAGGACGCGGTCCGTATCCGTACCGGAGAGAGGGGCGACATAGCCCTTTACAATGCGGAAAAGGAAAAATAATTTCAATAATCACATGCAATTTAAATGAAAAATCATGACAAGCTATATTGTATCTGCTTTTTCTAAGATCGGCATGATGGCAGCCGTCGTTGCGGCCAGCCTGTTTCCCACGAGCCTGAGCGCGCAGGATGTCGCGGGTGCGGCCGATGCAGCGGAACTCGCGCTGGCCGGGGAAACTCCCGTGCTGGATTCGGGCAACACGGCATGGCTGATCGTGGCCACCGTTCTCGTGCTGCTGATGAGCATTCCCGGAATCGCGTTGTTCTACGGCGGGCTGGTGCGCCAGAAAAACGTACTGAGCGTCATCATGCAGACGATGTTCATCGTCGGAGTGGTCAGTATTCTGTGGGTAGCTTTCGGGTATAGCTGGGCGTTCGGCACCGGATTCATGGAGTCGGGCAATCCGTTGGGAGCCGTTATCGGCGGGTTCGACAAAGCCTTTCTGTACGGTATCACGATCGATACGATGATGCCCAGTGGCATTCCCGAACTGACGTTCGTCATGTTCCAGTGCATGTTCGCTCTGATTACTCCCGCTCTTATTCTGGGGGCGTTCGCCGAGCGGATCAAGTTTTCGGGCTACACGGTGTTTATCGTGCTGTGGGTCATTCTGGCCTATTTCCCGATGGCGCACTGGGTGTGGGGAGGCGGCTTCCTGCAGCGGATGGGTGCGATCGATTTCGCCGGCGGAACGGTGGTTCACATCAATGCCGGTATCTCGGCCTTGGTTATGGCGATCATGCTGGGAAAAAGGGAAGATTACCGGATCGGACATCCCGTTATTCCGCATAACGTAGCGTTCGTTTTCATGGGAACTTCTTTCCTGTGGCTGGGCTGGTTCGGTTTCAATGCCGGCAGCGGCTTGGCCGCCGACGGTCTGGCTGCCAACGCTTTCCTCGTGACTCATGTCGCAACGGCCGTCGCGGCGGTTACTTGGATGGCGATGGACTGGATATGCAACAAGAAGCCGACTACCGTAGGCGCGTGCACGGGAGCCGTGGCCGGACTGGTGGCGATCACTCCGGCCGCCGGCACGGTAGATCTGCTGGGCGCATTCTGTATCGGGCTGATTACGCCGGTCGTCTGCTTTTTCATGGTGGCCGTCATCAAACCGAAGTTCAAGTATGACGACGCACTGGACGCATTCGGCGTGCACGGTATGGGCGGTATCGTCGGCTCTGTTCTGACCGGCATTTTCGCTACGCGCTATATCACGGGCGAGGACGGCGTGCAGGGCGCGCTGTACGGCGACTGGCACCAGTTGTGGGTTCAGATCTTCACGACGCTGGTATCTATCGTGTTCAGTGCCGTCGTTACCTATGTGCTTTATAAGGCGGTAGACAAGCTGATCGGCATCCGGGTCGACAAGCGCGTCGAAGAAGAAGGGCTCGACATATACGAACACGGCGAGACGGCTTATAATTAACGGCGTCGTACAGGGAGGAAGGTTTCAAGTTAGTTTAGGTTTTCAAACGAGGATTCTCCGGCAGCGGGCAGTCTGACGCCCGCTGCCGGAAGATCTCAAACAAGAAGGTCAAAATCATGTCACTGTATATTCCGAAAAAATATCGGGCTACATTAATGCCCGAAATGATGGAACAAGCCATCAAACAGATCAAAGATTCGTTCCAGACGATGCTCGCCGAAGAGCTCGACCTGCGTCGGGTGACGGCACCCCTTTTCGTCCGCTCGGGGACGGGCATCAACGACGACCTGAACGGGACCGAACGGGCCGTAAGATTTGCGGTGCCTGCCTTGGGCGGAGCCGACGTAGAGATCGTACACTCGCTGGCCAAGTGGAAAAGGATACAGCTCGGGGCTTACGGCATTCCGGCCAGCTTCGGCCTTTACACCGACATGAATGCGGTTCGGGCCGACGAGGAGCTGGACAACATCCATTCGATTTATGTCGATCAATGGGATTGGGAACGGACAATCCGCGCAGAAGACCGCAATCTCGAATTCCTCAAGGGGATCGTTCGCAGAATTTACAGTGTGATCCGCAGTCAGGAACGGCGGGTATACGAAACATACCGCCACATTACGCCTGTCCTGCCAGAGGAGATCGTTTTCGTCCAGTCCGAAGAGCTGCTCCGGGAGTTCCCGCATCGGACACCGGCTGAGCGCGAGACCGAGGCGGCTCGACGATACGGTGCCATTTTCGTCATAGGGATCGGCGGCAAACTCTCGGACGGCAAGAAACATGACGGCCGTGCCCCGGACTACGACGACTGGACCACCCCGACACCCGGCGGATATTGCGGGTTGAACGGCGATATCGTGGTGTGGAATCCCGTGCTCGAACGGGCCTACGAGATTTCGAGTATGGGCATCCGAGTGGATCGCGAAGCCCTGCTGCGTCAGCTCGATCTGGAAGGGTGCCCCGAGCGGGCCGGACTGGAGTTTCACCGGGCGCTGCTCGAAGAGCGCATCCCGCTCTCTGTGGGTGGCGGCATAGGCCAGTCGCGTCTGTGCATGTTCCTGCTACGCTGTGCCCATATCGGGGAAGTACAGGCGAGCCTGTGGCCCGACCAGATGAAGACCGAATGCATGAAATACGGCATTTTCCTCAAATAAAATGACCAAAAAATCAATCTAAAAACAGATAAGCTATGTCTACATTGAGATTTCAAATGGTGGGGGAGGCGATTCGCAGAAAAGCCCTCGACGTGAAAGCGCCCGCAAACCACGTATCCGAATACTACGGCATAAACGTATTCAGCGGGGATAAGATGCGAAAATACCTCTCGTCCAAGGTGTGCGAAGCTCTGGAAGAGACAATGCGGGACGGTAAGCCGTTAAGCCGCGAGATAGCTGACAGCGTAGCAGCAGGCATGAAGCAGTGGGCTATGGACATGGGGGCCACACACTACACGCATTGGTTTCAGCCTCTCACGGGCGGGACGGCCGAGAAACACGATGCCTTTGTCGAGTACGACGGCAGGGGAGGCATGATCGAGGAATTCAGCGGTAAGCTGCTGATCCAGCAGGAACCCGATGCCTCGTCGTTTCCGAGCGGCGGTATCCGCAACACGTTCGAAGCGCGCGGGTACAGTGCGTGGGACGCTACTTCGCCAGCTTTCGTCGTCGACACGACGCTCTGCATACCGACCATTTTCATCTCCTATACAGGAGAGTCGCTCGACTACAAGGTTCCGCTGCTCAAGGCTCTGGAGGCCGTGAACAAAGCCGCGGTAGAGGTTTGCCGCCTGTTCGATCCGAAAGTGAACAAAGTGCACTCCTATCTGGGTTGGGAACAGGAGTATTTTCTCGTGGACGAAGGACTGTGGGCCGCACGTCCCGACCTGATGCTGACCGGACGTACGCTGATGGGCCACGAGAGCGCCAAGAACCAGCAGCTCGAAGACCATTACTTCGGGACGATCCCCACGCGGGTGATGGCCTTTATGAAGGATCTCGAATACGAGTGCTACAAGTTGGGCATTCCGGTCAAGACGCGACACAACGAAGTGGCTCCGAATCAGTTCGAGGTGGCCCCGATTTTCGAAGAAACCAATCTGGCCAATGACCACAACCTGCTGCTGATGTCCGTGATGCGTAAGGTAGCGCGCCGTCACTCGTTCCGTGTGTTGCTGCACGAGAAGCCTTTCAAGGGAATCAATGGCAGCGGTAAGCATAACAACTGGTCGTTGGGGACCGATACGGGCATCAATCTGCTCGCTCCGGGTAAGACAGCCGGGGAAAACCTGCAATTCATCGCATTCGTGGTCAACGTGATGATGGCCGTTCACAAACACAACGGACTGCTCAAAGCGGCGATTTCCAGCGCGACGAACGCCCACCGGCTGGGCGCGAACGAAGCGCCCCCCGCAATCATCTCGATCTTTTTGGGCAGCCAGCTCTCGGAGATACTCGATCGGATCGAGCAGACGGATTGTGAAAAGGCGATAGAGGTAGGCAGTAAGACCGGCTACAAGATGAACGGTATCAATCATATTCCCGAGTTGTTCATCGACAATACGGACCGTAACCGCACCTCGCCGTTCGCCTTTACGGGTAATCGCTTCGAGTTCCGCGCCGTGGGGTCGTCGGCCAACTGTGCCGGGGCGATGATCGTGCTCAACACGGCGGTTGCCGACCAGCTCACCGAATTTCGTAGAAGTGTGGACAAGCTGATGGCCGGAGGGGCAACGAAAGAGCAGGCGGTCTTCGCCGTAATCAAAGAGTACATCCGCGAGAGCCGTCCGATCCACTTCGACGGTAATGGGTACAGCGACGAGTGGAAGGCCGAAGCGGCGAGCCGCGGACTGGACAGCGAAACCTCCGTACCGCTGATCTTCGACAGGCTGTTGGACGACGAGACGGTGTGGATGTTCTCCCGCACGGGCGTGCTCGACGCCGTTGAACTGCATGCGCGGGCCGAGGTCTATTGGGAGACTTATACGAAAAAGATACAGATCGAGGCGCGCGTATTGGGCGATCTGGCCATCAACCATATCGTGCCGGTGGCCGCGCGCTACCAGAGCATGCTGCTCGACAAGGCGGCCAAAATCGGTTCGCTCGACCTGCCGGCGGCGTCAAAAGCATTGGCGGCCAACGATATGGAGGTGATCGATAAGATATCGAACCACATTCTGGTTATTCAGGAGAGCGTGAGGAGAATGACCGAAGCGCGCAAAGAGGCCAACCGTATCGAGAGCGAACGTGAGAAAGCCGTAGCCTATCACGACACGGTACTGCCGCATTTCGACACGATCCGTTACCATATCGACAAGCTCGAACTGATGGTAGACAACGAGATGTGGGCGCTTCCCAAATATCGGGAACTGCTCTTCATCCGATAAGGCAAACGTAACGCGAAAAACGCATGGATATGAATCAAAATAGACAGAGGCAGGCGAAGCAAGGATTGTATCGGCCGGCCTATGAGCATGACGCGTGCGGTGTGGGACTGGTGGTCAACGTGGGGGGAGGAAAGTCGCACGAGATCGTCGAAAACGGACTGCAGGTTTTGGAACACATGGCCCATCGCGGGGCCGAGGGTGCCGATAGCAAAACAGGCGATGGAGCCGGAATGATGGTTCAGATCCCGCACGAGTTCATCCTCCTGCAGGGAATTCCGGTACCCGAGAAGGGCAAATACGGTGTGGGGGTCCTCTTTCTGCCCAAAGACCAGGCGGCTTGTGCCGCTTGTCTCGATCTGGCCGCATCGGTGATCGGTCGCGAGGGGCTCGACCTGCTGGCGGTACGCGATGTACCCGTCAACAGCGAGATTCTGAGTGATGAGGCGCGGTGTAGTGAACCGGCCATCAAACAGCTTTTCATTACGGGAAGCGAAGATCAGGCAGCGCTCGATACCGAGCTCTACATCGCGGGCAAGAAGATCGGCCGAGCGGCCCGCGAGGCAGGCATGGCTTGCTACATCGCCAGCCTCTCCACGCGCACGATGGTTTATAAGGGGTTGCTCACCTCGCACCAGTTGCGCTGTTACTTTCCCGATCTGGTGAACCCCTATTTCACAAGCGGGATGGCGCTGGTCCATTCACGTTTCAGCACCAACACCTTTCCGACATGGGAGTTAGCCCAACCTTTCCGGATGATTGGTCACAACGGCGAGATCAATACCATACAGGGTAACCGGGCGTGGATGCAGACACGCGAGCCACTACTGCACTCTGAGGTGCTGGGAACCGTAGAAGGGATCAGTCCGATCGTCGAAGAGGGAATGAGCGACAGCGCGTCGTTCGATAACGTACTGGAATTTTTCGTCCGTTCGGGCATGTCGTTGCCACATGCGCTGGCCATGCTCGTACCTGAGAGTTACAACGACAAGAATCCGCTTCCCGCCGAGTTGAAAAGTTTTTATGAATACCACAGTATTTGGATGGAGCCATGGGATGGCCCGGCGACCGTCATTTTTTCGGACGGCCGCTACGCGGGCGGTATGCTCGATCGAAACGGCCTGCGTCCGGCACGATACCTGATCACCAAAAGCGAGACCATGGTCATCGCCTCCGAGACCGGCGTAATGGGATTCGATGCCTCGCAGATTCGAGAGAAGGGACGTCTGCGCCCTGGCAAGATACTGATGGTGGATACCGAGCAGGGACGTATTCTGCAGGATGCCGAAATCAAAGCGGCGCTCGCAGCGGAGCACCCTTATTTGGAATGGCTCGAGAAGAACCGGGTAATCCTCGGTACGATCGCTTCGGGACGGCACGTAACGCACGCTGTGGAGGGATTCGATCGCATGCTACGCGTATTCGGATATAGCGCGGAGGATATCGAACGGATCATTAAGCCGATGAGCTTGCACGGCACGGAACCGACGGCCTCGATGGGCAGCGATACGCCAATCGCTGTGCTCTCGGAGAAACCCCAACGATTGTTCAACTACTTTCGCCAGCAGTTCGCGCAGGTGACTAATCCTCCGATCGATCCGCTGCGCGAGGAATTGGTCATGTCATTGGCCAGTTATATCGGAGCTGTAAACGGCAATATCCTCGAGCCAGGCCCCGGCATGTGCAAAGTGGTCAAGCTGCCCAGTCCCATCATCACCAACACCGAGCTCGATATCCTACGAAACCTGCGCTATAAACGGTTCCGAACCGTAACCCTACCGATGCTTTTCGAGGCCGGCGCGGGCAGCCGTGGCATGGAGCAGGCCGTGGAAGAGTTGTGTCTTCGGGCCGGGCGGGCCGTGGACGAGGGGTACAACTACGTGATCATAAGCGACCGGGGCGTAAACGAGCGTCTGGCTCCGATCCCGTCGCTGCTGGCTCTTTCGGCTGTGCATCATTACCTGATCGGAGTACGCAAACGGTCGCAGATCGCACTGATCGTCGAGAGCGGCGAGGTATGCGAGACAATGCACGTGGCCCTGCTCATCGGCTACGGGGCGAGTGCAGTCAACCCCTACATGGCCTTCGGTGTGTTGGACGATTTGGTACGCCGGGGCGAGATACAACTCGACTACCCGACGGCCGAGAAGTATTATGTCAAGGCGATCAACAAGGGAATGCTCAAGATCATGTCGAAGATGGGTATCTCCACGATCCGCAGCTATCGCGGGGCCAAACTATTCAATACATTGGGCCTGGCACAGGAAGTGCTTGACCGCTATTTCGGGGGCGGAGTGTCTCCGATCGCGGGAATTGGCATCGAAGACATCACTGCCGAGGCGCTGGCCGCCCATGCGCGGGGTTTCGGCGCAGAGACGATGGAGGGTGCGCCGCTTGAAAACACCGGTATCTACAAATACCGCAAAGGAGGCGAATACCATGCATGGTTCCCCCAGACCATCTCCCGGCTCCAACAATCCACCCGTACGGGAGACTACGCCAAGTTCAAGGAGTACACGCATATCGCCGACAATGAGCACCCGCCCGTTTTTCTGCGCGACATGCTCGATTTCAGACGTAATCCGATCGACATAGAGCGGGTCGAGCCGGAGGAGGCAATTATGCGGCGTTTCGTATCGGGGGCTATATCGTACGGCTCGATCAGTCGCGAGGCACACGAGGCGATCGCCGTAGCGATGAATCGCATCGGCGGACGCAGCAATACGGGTGAAGGGGGGGAGGACCCGGAACGTTACAAGACGCGTCCCGACGGGACTTCGGCCCGCAGTGCGATCAAGCAGGTGGCCTCGGGACGATTCGGAGTCAACGCGGAATATTTGGTAAACGCCGACGAGATACAGATCAAAGTGGCGCAAGGGGCTAAACCCGGCGAGGGCGGACAGCTGCCCGGCTTCAAAGTCGACAAGATGATCGCCCGCACTCGTCATTCGATTCCCGGCATCTCGCTTATATCGCCACCGCCACATCACGACATTTACTCGATCGAGGATCTCGCACAGCTAATTTTCGACCTGAAGAACGTCAATCCTTCGGCACGTATCAGCGTCAAGCTCGTTTCTGAATTGGGCGTAGGGACGGTGGCCGCCGGCGTGGCCAAGGCCAAGGCCGACATGATCCTCATCAGCGGTAGCGAAGGCGGTACGGGCGCCAGTCCGGCCAGTTCGATTCGCCATGCCGGGATGCCACCCGAATTGGGGCTTGCCGAGGTACAGCAGACGCTTGTATTCAACAACCTGCGCGGTCTTGTTTCCCTGCAGGTAGACGGACAGCTCAAAACGGGACGCGACGTGATCCTCAGTGCGTTGCTCGGAGCCGAGGAGTTCGGTTTTGCCACCAGCGTAATGATCGTGCTGGGATGTGTGATGAAGCGCGAGTGCCATCTCAATACCTGCCCGATGGGTGTGGCTACGCAGGATGCGAAACTGCGCGAGCGATTCCGCGGCCATGCGGACTATCTGGTCAACTTCTTTACCTTTCTTGCTCGCGAAGTGCGTGAATATTTGGCCGAGATGGGCTTCGAGAAGATCGACGATATTGTGGGGCGTACCGATCTGCTCGTTGAACGCTCCCGGTCCGAGGGATCGAAAGCGGTCCGGGTAGATCTTGCACGACTGATGGTTGCGCCGGGGACAGATGACGATCGGGCATTACGCCGTACTGCCGTACAGGACCATGGGCTCGAAAGAGTCGAGGACCTGTCTCTGATCTCGCTGACCCGTCCGGCCCTTACGGCAGCCATGCCGGTACATCTCGATATGCCGATTCGTAACACGGACCGTTCGGTAGGAGCGATGCTTTCGGGCGAGATCGCCCGGCGTTACGGAGCCGCAGGGCTCTCTGACGAGACGATACGGATCGCATTCCACGGCTCGGCCGGACAGAGTTTCGGTGCTTTCCTCGAAAAAGGCGTAACCTTCGCGCTCGAAGGCGATGCGAACGACTACCTCGGCAAGGGGCTCTCGGGCGGAAAGATCGTCGTGCGCCCCCCGCAGGGTTCCACATTCGCCCCGGAAGAGAACATCATCGCCGGCAATACGTTGCTTTACGGGGCTACGGCTGGCGAAGTGTACATCAACGGTCAGGTGGGCGAGCGGTTTTGTGTCCGTAACAGCGGTGCGGTAGCTGTCGTCGAGGGGGTCGGTGACCACGGGTGCGAGTATATGACCGGCGGCCGCGCTGTAATCCTCGGGCCGACAGGCCGCAACTTCGCGGCCGGGATGAGTGGAGGAATAGCTTATGTGTGGGACCGCGACGGTAATTTCGACTTTTTCTGTAACATGGAGATGGTCGAACTGACACTCGCGGGCGAAGAAGCGGCCGACATACACGAACTGCACAGCCTCATCACGGCACATCTTCGCCATACCGGAAGCCCGTTGGCGCAGCGCATACTCGACAATTGGAGCATATACGCGGACCAGTTCATCAAGGTCATGCCGATCGAATACAAAAAAGTATTGCACGACGAGCGGATCGAGCAACTCAATTCCAAAATCGCCCGTGTCGAACGGGATTATTAGTTTAACGGTAGAAGGACTGATCGTACGAGTACGGTATAACTCTCCTGAGGCTGTTCTGCCGTACGTTTGCTACATGAAAGGAAAAAAGAGGGTACAGCCCTTACAGACTTGATGAGATACATATTTCGCTGAAGAGAAGCAGCATCAACACGGGCAAGATAGGGGCGGAAATCAGTCCTGTCAAGCTCCGGCCATGGTTCTGCAACGCCGATATTGACCGTGAGCAATCGAATACGACGGTTTCGATCCGGAGTGTCCGGCCGTATTCACGTCCACGCCTGTTGTGTGTTGGCGGCCGATCCGCTGGAGAGTGATGCGGTGCGATAGAGGTGTAAGGTGCCGTTTGGCAGTGAGGTCTGCCTCGGATCCCTGCGCTATGGAACTTTCGGACGAAGGTATGTCGATCTAACACTTCAAAGCGGGAAAGGACGATCCGCAAATAGTTCTTAATTAGCTCTTATGCCTATTTTCATTTGTCTGAAATGCTGAAAAACGGCATAAAAAGCTGGGTTAGGAAGAATTGGAATTACCTCATCGTCACCTTCGTTCTGGAGCGTATTATTGTGTTGTTTTTCAGTATTTTTTGTATTGGTCTGTACCGCAATAAATAACTCTATTGGGAACCTCTGCTCACGTCGTGAACTCACCGTCATGCCGCAGTTTTTTTCGATCTTGCGGCTTCACCTGAGATGACCAATACACCTTTGGGCGCGGTCGGTCTTTCATTGAAATGCAATGTAGTCGATGAGGAGATGATTATCGACCACGAACGTTTTGACCGACAAATTAATAAATGCTTCACTGGCACTGAAGTTAATATTGGCGACAAAATAATGCATTACGCCTCATTTCGATATTCCAACTGGAATGAAACTAAAAATATTGTCATCAGTGTATGATAAACATCCCGGACGATTGCTTGGGCGACGAAGAACTCGAACATATAAAAGTTGCGAAATATTAATCGTTGATGATCGTCGTAAATATTTGTCTGTCATTATGAACAGAATCGGCAAAAGTCGGGAGACTGGATTGGAAATCATCGTTTGGATATTATCAAAAGCGGATGAATGGGGATAGTACTATGTCTCAGATTCGGTCTCTTTTGGAAACAAAAAGACGAAATATCCATTTATAATATCACTCACCGAACATATTTCCCTGATAAGATGCCGATGTTTTGGCTTTCGGATGTATTATGTTCATCGCGTTAGCCCGCATTCTTCCGGCTATGAAGTTCTCATAAATTGGATAATAACGTGATGACCTCTGGATCAATGTGCGCATTGATCCAAGCTTATTTTTCTGTCGTCTGCTTAGACCGGCACAACAAGATTCAGTTGTATGATAAGAGTAACCTCGATAACGGGATGTAGCACTTTAACGGGCAATTAAGCCGTGTTCTTTTTGCACGGTTCTTCTGCTATCTAGTTCCTGTCTAAAACATAAAATTAGAAATCGAATCACGAATTCGCAATTAAATATCTTTCCCGTAATTTTATTGTGCCACTAAATACAAGGAATTTTACCGGCCAAATACAAGCAATTCTCGGACGAGCAGGCACAGCCATTAATGAAACCAAACTCTCTGAATTTGCATATCCATAGCACATACGTATGTTCGTGTCGTTGTCAGGTTCTTAATGGACGGTTCCGGGCGGCAATTCGTAACTCGGTATCCGAATCGTTTCCTGATACGAGAAAAATATAGCAAATATCTGATTAAAAGGTGTCTCGAAAGGGTTGGCTCAGGTCCCGTCCTCTCTCAAGAAATTGAATGGAATTCAGGAATGCCCGCATAATCGTCGATTATGCGGGCGTTTTTTCTTTGGGCGGTTATACAAGAGCATGAACATACATGCAATTAGCAGTGAAAAATTGGTGTCGTATGCCATGAACTGGACGGTGACTTGGACTGGCGAACCGGGTGCGCATACGAAGAATCCGATGCGAAAGACCATTGCGTTTCTGCCGCTCGACGGGTGGTCCTGATATAAGAGAGAATTGCGAGTGGCCTTCCGTCATCCGTCCGCAATATCCGGGGCGTGCGAAACCGTATGATCGGACCGGACGGGAATACGCTCGTTCCGTTTGGTTATATGTTTTTTCACTGTCTTTTCGGGGCGCGAATGTGCGGCCGGACGCCGTCGGGGGGCTGACGGACAGAAAGGAACGCTTCTGTCCCGTGACGGATCATTCCGCTCCGGTCTGCCAACCGCCGCCCAACGCTTTGTAGAGCCCTACCAGAGCAAGGTGCTCGTCTCGCACGGCGTTGCTCAGTCCGATCTGGGCGTCGAAATAGCGCCGTTGGGCATCCAGTACGTCGATATAGTTGATACTGCCGGCACGGTATTGCAAATGGGCCAGCCGAACATACTCGCGGGCTGCGTCGCACAAAGCGCCTTTCAGGGCGGCCGCTTCGCGGACATGTCGGTAGGTGGCGACCGCGTCGGCCGCCTCGCGGAAGACCTCGAGCACTTTCTGTTCGTACTCCAGACGCGCCTTGTCGTAAGCTGCCATGGCGGCGCGGTATTTCGCCTGCTTGCGGCCGAATCCGAAAACGGGGGCGGCGAGATTGCCCGCCACATACGAGAAAGGCGAACGGAGAAAGTTCTCCAAAGCATCATTCTCCCATCCTCCCGTCAACGAAATGGTAAGCAGGGGGAAACGGTCGGCATAGGCTATGCCGGCAGCAGCCATGGCTGCCCGTAGCCGCTGCTCCGACTCCTGCACGTCCGGCCTCCGCTGCAACAGCGCCGAGGGAAGCCCGGCCGGCAGGCTGTCGGGCATAAGAACCTGCGTGTTCATCCGGCTGCGCACGATGTTCCAGCAGATCCCAGCCCGGGTATTCGCCCATAAGCAGCGAAATGCCGTTCTCGGCGAGTTTGATGCGATTCTCCAGTTCGGGAATGAGCGCTGCGGTCGTAGCGTATTCTACCTGTGCTTGCTGGTAGACCATTTCGGAAGTCAGCCCTCCCTCGAAGCGCAGCCGGGCCTGTTCCACGCCCTCGCTGCGCGTGGCCAGTGTACGCCGCACGACGGCCAGTTCGTTATCCATGGCGATCAGCTGGAAATAGGCCGTGGCCACTTCGGCCACCAAGGACATGCGCATCGCTCGTTGCGCTCCGATCGAGGCCAGATATTCCGCATTTCCCTGCCGCCGCGCCCAGCGCAATTTTCCCCACAGGTCGAGTTCCCACTCCGCCGTCAGTTTGGCGCCCAGCTCCGGGTCGCGGACAGGCGATTCGCCCGAGTAGTCGTTCGTTTCGTACTCTGCGTAGACCGGAGCGCTGAACACGGGCAGTTGTTCGGCTTTGCTCACCCTGTAAAGTTGCCGCATTCGTTCCACGTTGGCCGCCGCTCCGAGCAGGTCCTTATTGTGAGAAAGCGTCCGCTCGATGATCCTGCGCAATAGCGTATCGCCGTAAAACTGCCACCATTTCGTATCGGCGACCGAGAGCGTATCCGGTCCGACATCCGCCATCCGTTCCGGAAGATTCAGCTCCGGGGCTTTGCACTGGCGCACGGCGGAACACGAGGACAGCCATGCGACGGCACCGAGAAGGCAGAAAAATGCAAGCGGGTTCCGTTTCATCGTTTCAGTTTTGCTTTGATCCGGTAAATCCATACGAAGAAGAAGGGGACGAAGACGATGCCGACGGTAATGGCGACCAGCATGCCGAAGAAAACGCCCGTCCCGATGCCCTGCCGGCTGGCCGATCCCGGACCGGAAGCGAAAACCAGCGGCAGCAGCCCGAGGATGAAAGCCAGCGAGGTCATGACAATCGGGCGAAAACGCAGATGCGCTGCCGTCAAGGCGGCCGTCACCGTATCTTGTCCCTTTTCGACCGCTTCCTTGGCGAATTCCACGATCAGAATCGCGTTTTTGGCTACCAGCCCCACGAGCATTACCAGACCGATTTGAAAATAGACGTTATTCTCGAGGCCGCACAGCCAGATGCCCATGTAAGCCCCGATACCGGCTACCGGCAGCGAAAGCAGAACGGCTACCGGAATCCACCAGCTCTCGTACTGTGCGGCAAGGAACAGAAAAACGAACAGGAAAGCCAGCGCCAGTACGAAACCGGTTTTCCCGCCTTCGTGTTTCTCCTGATAGGAGAGACCGCTCCATTCCACCCCGACCGACGGAGGAAGGTGTTCGTGGACGACTTCCTCCAATGCCTTCATGGCCTGACCCGAACTGTACCCGTGGGCCGCCTCGCCCGTGACGGTGGCCGAGTTGAACATGTTGAAGCGTTTGATCGTGCCGGGTCCGGTGGTGTAATCGGTCGTTCCGAGCGATGTGACAGGAATCATCGTTCCGTTCGAGCCGCGTACGAAGAAAAGGTTCAGGTTGTCCCGATAGGCACGGTAGGGCGCCTCGGCCTGAATATAAACCCGGTAAATGCGGTTGAACATATTGAAGTCATTGACATAAATGGAACCGGTGAACGCTTTCATTGTGGAAAAAATGTCGGAAAGAGTGACGCCCTGCATCTGCGCCTTGTCGCGGTCCACGTCGAAATACAGTTGCGGAATGTCTCCCTGCATGGACGATGCCAGTCCGGTAAGCTCCGGGCGTTGCCCGGCATAGTGCATCAGCGTATCGACCGCGCGCTGCAGCTCTTCGTAGGTCATGCTGCCGCGGGCTTCGAGCACCATTTCGAAACCGCCCGAAGAACCCAAACCGGGGATGACCGCGGGAGTCGAGAGGTAGACTTTGCTCTCGGGATATCTCGACAGTTCGGTCCGCACGCGGTTCATCACCTCGTCGATTCTCTCCGACTGCCGTTCGTTCCACGGCTTGAGAATGACCGTCAGCAGGCTGCGGGCCTGATTGGTCCCTACGCGGGCGCTGGAACCCGTGACGTTCAGCACGTACTGTACGTCCGGTTCCGCCGTCAGGAAAGCCATGGCCCGGTCCGTCACCTCCCGGGTGCGTTCGATGGTTGCCCCTTCGGGCAATTCCAGTTCCACGGTGAAGTAACCCTGATCTTCCTGCGGCATGAAACTGCTGGGCACGAGTCGGTTCATCATCCAGATGCCGACCATGATGATTCCGAAAGCGGTAAACATACGCCGCGAGTGTTTCAGCGACGCGCGGATCATACGACCGTAGAAGCGGTTGCCTGTGGCCAGTCCGAAATTAATCCGCCGGAAGAAACGGTTTTTGCGGCCGGAGCCCGGTTTCAGGAAAAGCGAACACATGACAGGGCTGAGCGTCAACGCCACGATCGTGGAGATCACTACCGATACGGCGATCGTGATCGTGAATTGGCGGTAGAGCTGTCCCGTGATCCCGGACAGGAAGCTTACCGGCACGAAAACGGCGCAGAGTACCAGCGACATGGCGATGAGCGCTCCTCCCAGATTCTTCATCGCTTTTTTTGTCGCTTCGCGCGCGGGAAGGTGCTCTTCGTGCATGATGCGGTCCACGTTCTCCACCACCACGATGGCGTCGTCCACCACGATGCCGATGGCCAGAATCAATCCTAGCAGCGTCAGCATATTCAGCGAGAACCCGAAAAGCATCATCACGCCGAAGGTGCTGATCAGAGAGATCGGCACGGCCACAACGGGAATGATCGTTGCGCGCCAGCTTTGCAGAGAGAGGTAAACGACCAGAATCACCAGCAACAGGGCCTCGAACAACGTGCGGTAAACGTGATGGATCGACTCCGAAATATACGTGGTCATGTCGAACGGGATGTTGTAGGAGATGCCCTCGGGAAAACTCAGGCTGATCTCTTCCATCGTCTCCCGGACCGATTCGGCGACCTGCATGGCGTTCGCTCCCGGCAGCATGTTGATGTTCAGTACGGCGGCGTTCCCGCCGTTTATGCCGCTTTCGGTATTGTAGGACGAGGCTTCGAGCGAGATACGCGCTACGTCGCGCAACCGGATGATCGAGCCGTCCGGATTCGCCCGGATTACGATCTCCTCGAACTGACTGACCGACGAAAGACGGCCTTGAGCGGTGATGGGGATCGTGATGTCCACGCCTTCCATCGGCGCCTGTCCCAGCACGCCGGCGGCTGACTCCCGGTTCTGGTCTTTTAGGGCCGCTTGCAGATCGCTTACGGTGAGCCCGAGGTTGGCCAGTTTATCGGGCTGCACCCATATCTGCATGGCGTAATAGCGGCTGCCGACGTTCGATACGCTGCCCACGCCCGGAATCCGGCGCAACATGTCCAATACGTTCAGTGTGGCGTAGTTGCTCAGGTAAATCTCGTCGAATTTCGGGTCGGACGAGAGCAGGGTAATGGTCATCAGCTTGCTGGATGCCTGCTTTTCCACCGAAATGCCGTTCTGCACCACTTCGGCTGGCAGACGCGATTCGGCCTGTTTCAGTCTGTTCTGGATATCGACGGCCGCCAAGTCCGGATCGGTGGATATATCGAAAGTGACCGTGGCGGAGAAACTGCCCGAGTTGGAGCTGGAAGACTCCATATAGATCATGCCGGGCGTACCGTTGAGTTCCTGCTCGATGGGAGTGGCCACGGCCTGAGTGACGGTCTGTGCGTTCGCTCCCGGATAGGAGGCCGAGACCTTCACTACCGGCGGCACGATTTGCGGATACTGATCTACGGGCAACAGTACGAGGCCCACGATCCCGACGATGACGATAACGGTGGACAGAACCGTGGAGAACACGGGACGATCGATAAAGAAATCCAGTTTCATAGGCTATTCTTCCTTTTCGGTTTCTTTCCGGACGGTTTCCCTTGCGGGTTGTACCTTCATCCCATGCGAGAGTTTGTGATATCCTTCCGTGACGATGTCCTCGCCCCGAACCAGTCCCCGCTCGATTACGATGCTGTTGCCCAATTCGGGCCCTGTTTCCACGAAACGCTTCTCCACGATACTGTCCGGGCGCACGACGAAAAGATAGGCGCCGCCCTTCTCGATCACGAGCGCCTTGGACGGTACTACGACGGCGTTCTCGCGGACGTCGAGCAACAGCTTGACTTTGGTGAACTGTCCGGGCAGCAGGACGTGTTCCGGATTGGGCATTTCGGCCCGGACGGAGAAAGTGCCCGTCCTCGGGTCGACCTGAGGGTCCGCGAAATCGACGAGGCCGCGGAACGGGTATTGCGAATCGTCGGCCAGCGTAACGGTGATATAAGGGTCCCATTTGCGGGTGGAGTCCTTGTGACCGAGGTTGACGTTGCGCGCTTTGCTGCGCAGGTAGTCAAGCGCCGTCATACTGAAATCCACGCGGACCGTGTCGCTTTTGACGACGGTGGCCAGCAGTGACTGTCCTCCCGGACCGACCAATGTGCCGATATCCGCGCTGCGTTCGGATATATAGCCCGAAATGGGCGATCGTACGGTCGTGTAGCCCAGCGTCATCTCGGCTTGCGTGAGATCGGCTTCGCTGACTTTGACGTCCGCCGCAGCGCTTTCGTAAGCGGCGATCGCATTGTCGAGATCGAGCTGGCTGGCGGCATTTTGCTCGTAAAGAGGCCGGATGCGGTTCAGATCGCGCTCGGCTTTCAATGCCTGCGCACGGGCTTTGTTCAACTGAGCCCGCGCCCGGTTCGCCCGGGCGCGATAAAGTTTCGGATCGATGACAAAGAGGGTCTGTCCTTTGTTGACATGCGTTCCTTCGGCGAAAAGCATCTGCTCGAGATAGCCTTCCACACGGGCGTGGACTTCGACGAACTGCTGTGCCCGGATCCGTCCCACATATTCCCCGTATATGTTCACGTTGTCCGTAGTCACCGGTTCGACCGCGACGATCGGGTAGACGGGTTGCTGCGTCTGCGGACGTAACAACCAAATAAGCAGGGCCGCAACGGCAGCCAGTGCGGCAACCGCAACGATCCACTGCCGGCGGGTGAGCTGAATTCGGACGCGCAACAACCTGCGGACGGTCTCTTTCAGCTTTTGTGGCTCGGGAGAAAATTTAACTTTCTGCATACGCGATGTTTTCTATCGTCCGGGGGAGTAGGAATCCGAAAGACTGAACAATACCCCCTGAACATATGACCGTATTTTTCCGATGCCTGCGATAAGGAAATGCCGCTCGGAACGGATAAGCGGGCGACGGGCGCGTGTCCTGAAAAACCGTCCGGGATTCCGGGACGCGGCGTCCAATGCCGGGAGAACGTACTGCGACGACCGAAGGAACATTCGCAATTCGCAACACGACCCTATTACCCGTGAATTCCGATACTCGCTGCACACCGTTGACGTCGCAAAAATAGATGTGTATAATAACTTCTGCAAACGGAGAAATATTGCTTCCCCCGTCAGAAAACGGATTTTTTTATGCGTATTGTTCTGTAAGGTCGTTTCTTGGTGCGACAAGATAATCGGGAAAAGTTACGACGAGATACGCGTATGAGGACTGATGCGGCAAGGGGCGTTTATGCGAGGCGGGGAAACCTGCCTGTTCTGGGGGGTAAAATCTGGTTGATATTGTATTGTTTGCGGCGTTCTTTCGTGCAGATGACCGTGTGCCGCTACGGAGCGTATTGCCGTCGATGGAAAATCGTGCGGTCGTCGATTAAGTCCGGCGGTTTGCCCGGATATCCGGAGTCGACGTACAGCGGACCGGGGCTTCGGGGACTGCACCTCCGCGACGGAAGATCTGCGAACGGCCGGCGTACATTCTTTATCCGAAAATGGGAACCGTACAGGTTATTACGGGAACGGGAATTGTACGTCGCAGCGGAGAAAGTCAAAAATACTTTTATGAGAGGAACATGCCAAGGGAACTTGTTCTTTTGACCATGTTTCGACAGTCCTGAAAAAGCGGAAGGACCTTCCGCCGGCTTGCTGCAGTACAAAACGGCATCACGGGTTTGCAAGATTCTTTGAAAATGGAGCGAGGTTTCGGATGCGGCTTCCCGTATGAACCGATCAGTGTGTTTGTTGCAAACCCGATTGTATGTCTCTATGTATCGGCCTGCGAATACCCGGGTTGAAAAATGTCCGATGTGTCACGCTTTTTGCATGTCTCCAATCGTCTGAGGACATGACTATATTTTTTTAATACAATAATTATTATGGAAACAAGTATCTGCATCGGGAAAAGAGGCTTATTGTCGGTATTCGTATGCCTTTTCGCCTCCGCGTTTTTATCGGTCTCCTGCGCTGAAAACGACACGGAAAGCTCCCCTTCCGGGGAGACCGCGTCCCTGACCGTTACGCTGAACCGACAGGCGGCCGGCTCCAAGGCTGTCGTTCCGTCGGACGGCGCGGGAGCCGAAGACCTGAAAAAAGCCGAAAACACGGTCAAGAACGTGACGGTATTCGTATTCAATGCCAACGGTACGCTGGATAAGAAACAAACCTTCGCTTCGTCGAGCTTCTCCGAGACGATCACCGGGCTGATCGCCGGAACGAAGAAAGTCGTGGTGGTGGCGAACGTTCCCTCCGGCGTCACTTTCCCGGACGGAATCAATTACAGTTGGTTCGCCGATGCTCAGAATGCGATGGATCTGGAGACCCAGTCTCCGCAAACGAACGGACTTTTCATGAGCGGGGAAGGGACGGTGACGCTCTCGGCCAATTCTACCGCCGCGACAACCGTATCCGTCAGCCGTGTCGCCGCTAAGGTCAAACTGGGAACGATCACCATTTCTCCGGAAGCCAGGCACGATCCGGACAAATTCGTGCTGAGCCGGGCGGTCGTCATGAAAGCACGCGGTTCGGCCACGATGGGGCTTCCGTCGGTCAACACTCCGGAACTGTTTTACGGCGGCATGGCCGGAGACAAAAGCGCCGAAAAGAGCTATCTGTCGGAGACCATATCGGCAGACGATCATTCGAACCGTTATTTCTACGTGTTCCCGAACGACAATACCGGAGGCAATGCCGCCCTCATTACGCTTGTGGGAACTTACGACGGACAACTCACCTACTTTCCGTTCCGCATCAACGACAAGCCTGGGAGCGACGGTGCTACCAGCGACGGGACCTTCATTCAGCGCAATCACGTCTATACGGTCAATGTGACGCTCAAACGGCTGGGAGGCGGCAGCGCTGATCCGGAAGTGCCGGCCGATCCGGCGTCTCTCACGGTCACCGTCGAGCCTCAGGAGTGGGCGACGGAACTTGTCCAAAACGTGGAGTGGTAGTCGGAAAAAGGATTGTTCGGTCCGGAGCCTGTCCCCGAGAGTATTGGTAGCTATGTTCTGCGGGGTAGGCTCAGGGTCGTCTAAACAATACGGATCGTGAATACGGCTCGATATCTGTTCCGCAGAGGATGGCTGTCCTTCTTTCTGTGCTGGCTGTTCTGTCTGCCCGGCTGTATCCGGGAGGACCGAAGCGATTGTCCTCCGGAAGCGGAAGACAGGCTCGTCGTACTGAAGATTATGGACGAAGTTACGGGGCGGGATATCACGGAGACCGGGGAGGCGGGCAGCGCCGTGTTGTACCTTTTCTCTCCGGACGGGCATTTCGTCGGCCGAGTCTCCGTAACCGGGGAGCAGATCGTGCGCCATGCGCCGGTCCTGTTGCCCGTCGAGGCGCTCGATCGCTGTCATGTCTCGACATGGACCAATGCGGGGGCGGGCCAGTTGTTCCATTCGCCCGTCCAAGGGAGCGGGATCGAAGAGCGGGCCGTTTCGCTGATCGAGGGAGAGGACACCTTTCACGGCACGCCGGACGATCTGTTTTTCGGGCATGCCCGGCTTGCCCCGGTAGGGGCGGCCGGTCCCGAGGTGATTACTCTGGCCCGTAAGAACGCCAGAATGCGCATTACCGTGCGAGGACTGGACCGGCGTATTCCTGAGGACCGCTATTACCTCACCGTCGAGATACCTAACGACGGCTATGACTTTGTCGGAAACCCGATCGCGGGTACGGCCCGGGTTCGCAGGACCGGCGCGTTCCATGATAACGGGGACTTCTCGACCGACGAGGCGTTCAATCTGATCCATACCGATCCGGCCGTCTCTCCGGCGGGCGGCGTGACGGTGAATCTGTATGAGAAAGCGCTCGGTCGGTCGGCCGATCGCCTGATCGCTTCGGTGACCGACGACGACGGCCGTCCGATCTCGCTGCCGACGGGCCGGACCGTCAATCTGTTAATCGATCTGAATGAGGGCGGGGGCTTGTCCGTTTATACGGAAATCACCCCATGGGATGAAATATACCAATGGGATATTTGGTAACGACAAACGGAAAACAATGAGCAAGTATGGAAATAGCGATAGGGACGATCCCGTCCCAGAGGAACGAGGCTCTCGCTTTCGGCTGCCGGTAATTGCATGGCTGTCTGTCTTGTTTTTCGCGGCTTGTACGAAGATGTCTCCGGAAGACGGCGTTGCAAGGCACGACGGGACGCTGGTGCGCCTGACGGTCAGTCTGCCGCAACCGGCGCTTCCGACGAAAGGCGCGAGAGCCGGAGGCTTGTCCGGCGATGCGGAAAACCGGATCGAGGACGTGATGATACTCGTGCTCGAGCAGGAAAACGGCAAGTATGTGTATCGCTACATGACGGAGGGGGAGAGGCTCGAATCGACCGGAAGCGGTACTCAGTTTCAGGCTAAGCTCCTCAGCACGTCCAAGCCGGTCAAGCTGATGCTGGCCGGCAATTACGGCGATGCGTTCGCCGCTTACGCGCCTTCGCCGGGCCACTCGGAGGCCGAGGTCAAGGCCGAAATAGGATGCTCGTTCACGGGAGCCGCGCAGAGTCTGCCCATGTACGGCGAGATCGCCGTTCCGTCCGGACTGGAGGCCGACAGGGAAAATCGTTTCAGCGTCAAGATGCTGCGGGCCGTGGCCCGGATCGATGTGGAGAAAGACCTGACGACGGATTCGCGCCCGCTAAGGATCGAAAGCGTCCGTTTGTACCGTCCGAACGACAAAATCCAGCTTGCGCCCGACGAGTCTTTCGCTCCGGAGTCGCCCCGGGTCACCGCGCCGTCGGTATTCGCGGGCGCGGTGAAATCCCAGTCCCCGGTCGTAACGGAGACGAGCGAGCCGGACCCCGTTTCGATTGCCGGAATCTATGTCCCCGAGGCCGACGGAGTGGCCGATGCGGCGGCACGGCTGACGGAAGCAACCTGCATCGTCGTGGGGGGATATTACGACGGACAGTCCCAGCCTACTTATTACCGGGTGGATTTCGATCCGGGCCTCGAGGGCCATCCGTTCGGCCAAGTACTGAGAAATTACAAGTACGTTTTCCGGATCAGAAAGGTAACCGGCCCGGGGTGGAGCGATCCCGGTCTGGCTGCCGTGAACAAGGCGACGAGCATCGTCGCGGAGATCGAGCCGTGGGAGGACTTTACGACCGAGATGCATTTCGAGGGAGACAACTATATCGGCTTGTCGTCCCGTAGCGTGACGCTCGGCTATCCGGCGGGAAAAGCCGACACGGTGGACGTTCAGGCGACGTTGCCCTATACGATCCAGTGGCTGGATGCCTCCGGAAGCCTTGTCGGCACGGCCGTATCGGGCGTCGGCGCCTCGCTGCCGGGAGACAACGGCTTTACGGTCTCGATCGGGCGGAATTCCGGCGATGCGGAAACGGTCACGCGATTGGTCTTCACTACGACAGCAGATAACCGCACGCAAAGCGACGTGACGGCCAGGCTACGGGTGACAGCCGGACGTTGGACGCTGGATGTCTCGGTAAGGCAGGAGAGTCCGGAGAAATACCGCAAGCGCTTCATCCGAGTGCTGTCGGTGACGGAAGTGGGCTCGCTCGGAACGAACAATCCCGCGGCGGCAAGCGGGCTGCCGCTGCGAAAGATATTGGACAATGCGAAAAACTTTTCGCCCACCGGCACGGTGATCGTCGGGGGATTCTCTTTCTCGGAGGCTTCCCGCACGGAGATGCAGGCCACGAGCGCGGGCTCCGGCTCCGATATATACCGAAATGTGAAAAACACGATCAATACTCAGGATGTCATTTACCTGACCTACAATACCTCGATTTCGGACGATCTGGCTCAGGTCGTGCTCGCATGGCTCCAAGGCAGTCCGAACCGGGTGCTGATCGTGGGGACCGACACCGAAACGACCAATGCGAACTTGCGCAAGTACCTGACTAAGGACGGAACATGGAAATATTACTATCAGAGTCCCGCCGTCGGAGGAAAGTTCAAGCGCGCGGCGCAGACGGACGGCAACAGGCGCTTTTTCGCTTCGCCCTTCGGGACGGTGGCCGAAAACGCGCCGATCGCGAAAGCCGACGACTACGCGGCCTATTGCTCGGACTATCCGTCGGATGTGACTCCTCTGGTGGTCAGCGATGCGGCCGGCTACGAAAAGGCGATGGTCGTCGGAGTCAACCGGCGGGCCCGCATCGTGTATCATGGCGACGCCAACTTGAACCAGAACGGCCGGTTGAGCTCGCAAGCCAATACGGACGGAACGGTTACGACGGATTTCGACCGGCTGACGGCCAATCTGTGGGCATGGATCGTGGAGCAGGTGTGCGGCCAAGAATGACCGCCTGCCGCGGTTCTGCCCGTTCGTATGGAAGCCGGGAACGATAAAAGCTCTGAATAATGAATGTGTTCATATCCAATCGGGTAGTCCTCGCCCTGTTGTGCTTGGGAGCGATATGGGGCGGCCGGGCCGCCGCGCAGGAGCGGCCGACCGGATCGAGGAGACCCCTTCCTCTGCTGGAAGTCAAGACGAATGCGCTGTACTGGGCGACGGCGTCGCTCAACGCCGGTTTTGAAACGGGCTTGGCTCCGGATATTTCGCTTGTGATCGACGCAGGGTATAATCCGTGGACGTTCGGCGACAATCGGAAATTCAAGTTCTGGCTGATTCAGCCCGAAATCCGGCGCTGGTTCCGCTGCCGTTCCGAGGGGCACTTTCTGGGCGTGCATCTTCTGTACGCCGGTTTCAATGCCGGAGGCGTGAAGTTTCTGGGCATGGCCGACCGGCGATACGAGGGAAGCCTGTACGGGGCGGGCGTGGCATACGGATACCGGTGGCCCGTCGGAAAGCGTTGGAGCGTCGAGGCTACGGCGGCTTTGGGTTACCTACGGTCGGACTACGAACGCTATGTATGGAAGCGGTGCGGCCGGTATCTCGGCCGGGGACACAAAAACTACTTCGGACCGACGAAAATAGGCGTGTCGTTCTGTTTCGCAATCGAATGACCGGGACGAAAACCGGCATGAAATTTCCGCTTCGCGTCCGATCATATCGGCATGAACCGCGACGATGGTGTGGCGGCTGCCGCATGGATTTTCCGACTCCGGCTGCCGCGCTTCGGAGCACGACGGTCTGCCGATTTCTGACCGCGGGTGATTCCGAATCCGTGACCGTTCCGCCGCCCGGTTCCGGAGAATAGCGGTTCCGCCTATCATTTTAAAAGCAGCATCTTATCGTTTTGAGATGGATCGGGTTTCTTTTGTATATGTCAGGGATGATGTAATGTGCTGATTGACATTTTCTTGAAGTTCAATGCGCTATTGTGGCACGTTCTTGGCATTTCCGGGCGCCGACGCTGTGGCATAAAAGCCGTAAAACCGTACATGACGGTTTGGTATCCCAGCTCGCTTGCCGTAAATAATGTATGAAAAGCGCATAAGAATCGAAAAATGCCGCCGGCCCCCGTCAGGATGTCCGGCTTTGACGCGTCGTTTCTTTTCCTTGCGGCGCCGGTCGGGCAGTGGGAGGGACATCCCGGACGATCTGTACATTCTTTCAAATAATATTCGGTCATGAAAAACTTATGGATATCAGTTAGGATTACGTTGGCGATGTGCGTCGTGC
>ERZ773155.796-NODE-796-length-28054-cov-12.076217_pt1 | contig 28054 bp, 38 predicted proteins | sample MGYA00511262_ERZ773155 | MGnify/ENA primary metagenome ERZ773155 (study PRJEB29015, sample SAMEA2737828) | human gut metagenome | biome: human gut; feature: human-associated habitat; material: faeces | place: China | collected 2012 ... | reverse complement strand
GCCACCAGCGACCGTGTTCAGATAGAGTGGAAAATCTGACATTTCCGCTCTATCGTCCCTCATTTCTATTTTATCTCGTTTGTACCCCTTGTACACCGACGCTTATAATAACACATATAAAAATATTTGCCAATCGATTTTAACAAATATTTTTATATTTGCTGGACGGTGATTGTATGCAATTGATTGATTTAGGACAATCGGTAAAATATATCCCAATTGATGTCTCAAAAGTGCCATATACTTTTTCTGTCAAATTGGATGATAAGACATACTCCTTTCTCATTCGATATAACGGGGAAGGTGGATTTTTTACAGCAGACCTCTCAATTGCTTCCACAGGAGAGCGGCTTTGCTATGGGGATCCAATTCGATACGGCCGGCCACTGTTCGGATCGGTGGAAGATGACCGGTATCCGTTGCCTGTTATCATTCCGCTGTGTTTGACCGGAGATGATATTCATGAGGTCACTTTTGATAATTTAGGCAGACAAGTGAAGTTGTACCTGTACGAGAGGGTGATTGAGCAGTGAGCTTCTGGATGCGCCAAGCCAGCGTGCAGATTGGCGGTGCTGTCTACGATATGGACGACTTTTATTTTGAGTTTGAGGTACCTTTCGAGGATACTACCACGGTCCAGACGGCGACGGTCAAAATCTACAATCTGGCCAAGGCAACAAGGGCGGCCATAGAGCGCAATCAACCGATGATCATCAATGCAGGATATGAGGGGGATGTAGGGGCAATCTTTGTTGGGAAAATATCTGCCTGTTCCCACCAGCACAACGGTACAAACTGGATTACGACCGTTTCCGCAATGTCTGCAATGGAGGAGTGGCTGGGATCCAAGGTCAGCAAAAGCTATGCACAAGGATCAACTGCGCAGGAGATTGTTTCTGACCTGCTCAACCTGCTGGGGGTGGAAATCGGCGAGTTTTCCCTCAAGGAAAACAAGGTGTATGACCGTGGCAAAGTGTGTTCCGGAAAAGTTAAAGACTGCTTGCAATCAATTGTAGTTGATGACTGCAAAAGCAGGCTGCTGATCCGCAATGATACGATCGTCATCAACGACCCGGACAAGGGGATCAGCAATGGGATTCTGCTCACACCGGAATCTGGACTGATTATCTCAGGTCAGGAGAAACAGGACACCATCATTGCCACTGGATCGGACAGCCAAAAATCGGCAGAAGAGAAGGAAGAAGAGGGAAAGACCTTTTCAAGAGATTGCCTGCTCAACTATCATATTGGACCATCTGAGCAGGTAGTCATCCAATCCGAAACACTCAGCGGGACATATATCGTCATTAAGGGGAAGCACACCGGCAGCCCGAAAGGAAAATGGCTCACGACGATGGAACTGAAGCCGGCGTAGAAAGGGGATTGAATCATGGCAAAGCGGTCTAAACAAATGGCCTATGAGCAGGCCAAAGAACAGGCAATGAAGGCTGGCATTTGTGTCGCCGATATCGTCAAAGTCATTAAGTACGACGAATCAAAAATGATTGTCGATGTGCAGCCACTTACCAAATACCCGGATGAAGAAAAGTTCGAGAGGAAGCCACAGATATTGTCTGTGCCAGTAGCGTTGGTCTATGGAGGCGGATTTGTTATCCGTCCCGTCTATGAGGCCGGCGATTTGGGGTTTGTCGTATATCTGGACAGGGACAGCGATTCCACCATTGCCAAAGGTGGTGAGGCAGATCCTAACACAGAGAGGCTGCACTCCGGGGATGATGCTGTATTCTTCGGAGGTATCCGCATTGGCAGCAAGCAGATCACTGGATTGCCGTCCCAAAAGCTTTGTATAGCGACAGATGATGGGAGCATCTATATTGCCGTTGGCAAAGACAAGATCAATGTCAAGGGAGATGTTGAGATTGAGGGAAATGTTGATATCACAGGGGATGTTAAAATCACTGGAAAAGTGGAGGTAACACAGACTGTGACAGCTCAGGAGGATGTCATTGGAGCAGGGATCAGTCTCAAGGAACATGTCCACAGTGGCGTGCAACCTGGCGGAGGCAGTAGCGGTCAACCGGCTTAGGAGGGATTAAAACGGAAAATTACACCTTGAAAATTGATGAAGAGAGCCGTGATCTCGTGTTTGACAGTGAAGGAAAACTGGAAACCATCGAAGGCGATGACACTACCGTCCAGGCAGTCCGCCTGACCTTGGAGGTCTATAAGGAGGAGTTTCCGTTGGATGTGACCCATGGGACCGACTATGACCGAATCATGGGACAGCCGATTTCCAGTCTACCGAAGGATGAGATTCAGGAGGTACTGCGGGAAGCAGTTTTCCAGGAACCGCAGGTGTCTCAAATAGATCAGCTGGAGTTGAGTGAGACAGAACGAACCCTGAAAGTTGCTTTTGTGGGGATGCTCCAAAGTGGCAAGGTAATCAAAACAGAGGCGGAGGTGAGGTAGCAGATGGATGATAAAGACTGGGGACTGACAGCAAAAGGATTTAAGTGTCCAACCTATGTCGAATTACTGAATGCATACGAATACAAGGCACGGGAACTGTTTGGGACAAAAGCAAACCTGACAGTTCGATCGCCGCTGGGAATTTTCCTCCGCATCTTCGCATGGATTACATCGCTGCTTTTTCAACTTATGGAAGATGTTTACAATAGTCGATTTATTGATACGGCGGTGGGAAATAGCTTATATAATCTGGGACGAACAATTGGGCTTAGATTGCTACCCGCACAAAAAGCAGCTGGTTATGTGCGTTTTACAGGCGAGGTTGGTTACTATATACCAGAAGGTTATTTGGTTTCAACGGTATCAGGACTTCAATATGCAACAGTTACCTATGGCAGAATAGGAAACGATGGCACCTTGTTGCTTCCTGTGCAGGCGGTAGAAAGTGGAGCTGATTATAATGTCGATGCTGGCACGATAACAACGATAGTCAATCCTTTGGATGGAATCACAGGCTGCACGAATCCTGCTGCTGTAGATGGAGGACGGGGAAGAGAGACAGATGAAGAATATAGGGACAGGTATTACAAGAGCGTCGATTTTGCCGGCGGTGTCAATATTGATGCTATTGTAGCGGAGATCAACCAAAATGTTGAGGCGGTATCCTCCGTTATCGGATATGAAAATGATACCGATGTTACGGATGAACTGGGGCTGCCGCCACACAGCTTTGAAGTAGTTGTATATGGGGGATTGGATCAGGATATTGCGAAAGCAATTTACCGACGCAAGGCAGCTGGAATACAGACCCATGGCAGCACCACGATTCCAATCATTAGTATTTCCGGTCAAAGTATAGGAATATCTTTTTCACGCCCTATAGCAGTACCGATTCATATTAAAATTACGAACCTTAAAACAGATCCGGATCACTTTGCAGATGATGGAGTACAACAGATTACGGATGCACTGGTAGCTTACATAGGGGATGAAAACAGCGGGGGATTATCTATCGGTGAAGATCTGATTTTTATTTCATTGTATCAGATACCGTTATCGGTGTCCGGTGTTATCGATTTTGCCCTTTCTGCTTCTGTTGACGGAGCAGATTATGGGACAAAGAACATTGAAATTGGGATTCGGGAGAAGGCGGTTTGTAAAGCAGAGTGGATAGAAATTCAACTGGAGGGAGCAGAAGCGTGAAGAGCGAACACCTGATAAAAATGCTTGATATGTTGACCTCTGGATACACCCGAAAAGATTTGCAGCGAGCCAAGGAGGAATTACCGCCAATTACTAATATAGGAAAACTCTTTTCCTTGTTTGCTTATCATCTTGATCTCATTAAAGAGCATGTGGAAAGGATCCGGTTATGGGATAATTTGGATAATGCGCAGGGTAAGGTGTTGGATCGATATGGCGCTAACTTTGGTGTAGCTCGGGAGGGAACTTCTGATGCATTTTACAGGCTACTAATTAAGGTTAAAATGATTGCACAACTTTCAGGCGGAGACATTGACACAGTAATTAATGCGGTGGCCAGTCTTTATGAAATCGATCCGACAAAAATACAGTTTGCTGAGATTTTTCCGGCAAAAATCATGGTCACTGTACGCGCGTCTGACTTGGGACCTGAGCAGCTGGAGGCCATCGATATCGTATCTCGCCTGATAAAAAGAATTATCGCTGCCGGCGTAGGTTTTTATACAACGCTCGAAACGATTATCACCTACAAGGATGCAAAGCTGGGAGTAGCGGCTTTTGCACAGGGGATGATTCATGCCAATATTGCAGAGCGTAGCGTTATCGGAGCAGATATTTCAACTGGTGTTTGTGCAGTTCCAGCTCTTTGTAGCTGTATTACTTATGTAGTGGGAGAAAAGGGGGAAGAAATAAGTGGAGCCTAATTATAGATCTTCAGAAGAGATCGCTGCCGCTGAAGATGGGTATGTTATCCGAGAAGATAATGCAGATTATTTTGCATTAGTTCCAGCCTCAGGTCGGGAAGTAATCGCACAAGCCCTAAAATCAGGACAAATGCTAAACGTAAATACGGCTGTGATAGGAGATGGAGAAGGCCATTATGTGTTACCATCTGACGATATTACAGGAGTAATGCGTGAGGTATGGAGAGGCACCTGTGAAATTAAGCCGGATAATGATAATCCGACAATGATGTGTTTTGCGATTCGCGTACCAGTTGATGTCGGGGGCTGGGATGTACGGGAAATTGCCATTTTGACTGAAGATGATACATTACTGGTATATGCGAATGCGCCTGGTTGGCACAAACTAAATGTTCGAAATGGAACAAGCAATCCAATGGACATTAATATCTTGGTTACGATTGCGGAAGCATCCAGCGTTATTGTGAACATCAACTATGATGGCCAAACAGCTTTCCTCAAGGACATCGAGAACCACAACAACAGCAAGGACAGCCACAACGGCCACTTCACCGACCCGAATCTACATTTCAATGAGGAGCGCCTGACCCGGCTGCGGGCGGGCACCAACTATGAACTGGACTCCAAGAAGGTCGGAGGTGTGTTCCAGCTGACCGGCCTGCCGGAGGACATTGTGGATGAGCGGGTGATCGTCATTTTTGAGGCCCCAGAAATCTATGAGCCGGGGAACACCTGGACGGTGGACGGGGTGAGCTACACCGTCAAGACCTCTAATGGCAAGCCGCTCAAATCCAACAGCTTTATTAAGGGCGCGGTGCTGACAGCGGTTCTCGACCCTGCCGGAAAGATCCTGCATTTCAGCGCCCTGGGCTCCGGCGGCGGGGGGACGGTGGTCAGCGAGACGGCGCCAGACGATACCGACGTCAACTGGTTCAATCCGACCAACCGCCTGATGAGCGTCTACGCCAACGGCCAGTGGCTTGCCATCGCAGGCGTCTACGGCGGCACAGTGGACGAAGAGGAAACCGAAGAAGAAGGAGATGGAGAGTAATGCAACCGACACCGAGAAATAAGCTCTATATGACCCGGGAGGATTTCCCCAGCTACAACGACGAGATCGCCCGCGTCTACCGCCAGCTGCACCCCAAAGAGGAGGACAAAGAGGACGACATGCTTTGCAAGGACGTGACCTTCTGCGTGACCGAGGCGTGCAACCTGGCCTGCACCTACTGCTACGAGTGCCACAAGACCAGCCGCCGGATGAGCTGGGAGACGGCCAAGCGGATTGTGGACGGGCTGTTTGCAGGGGAGTTTGTGGATAATACCGCCCCGGCCATCATCCTGGACTTTATCGGCGGAGAGCCGCTTTTGGAAATCGAGCTCATCGACAAAACGGTCGAATATTTTAAGCGCAAGGCGTTTTCCCTTCGCCACCCCTGGGCTTACTATTACATGATCTCGATTTCCACCAACGGCGTGCTCTTCGAGGACGAGCGGGTGCAGGAGTTTATCCGGAAAAACTACGGTCACCTCTCCATCGGAATCAGCATCGACGGGGATAAGGCACTGCATGACTCCTGCCGTGTTTTCCACGACGGATCGGGCAGCTATGATGTAGTTTCCAAGGCGGCAAAACATCTGCTCGAGATGTACCCGATTGCCGGCACCAAGGTTACCCTTGCGCCGGAGAATCTGCCCTATCTCACCGGCGCTATCCAGCACCTGTACAGCCTGGGCTACCGCAACATCCCGGCCAACTGCGTGTTTGAGGATGTGTGGAAGGAGCATCACCCGAAGCAGCTGTACGACCAGCTCATCGAGCTGGCGGACTGGATGATCGACAACGAAATCTACAAGGATCTGTACACCAGCCTGTTTGAGGAGCGGTTTGTGCAGAAGCCTTCGCAGGAGGAGTATGAACGGCAGAAAATCACCGCTTTCTGCGGCGGCAACGGACGGATGGTGGCCTTCGCCCCAGACGGGAAGGTGTACCCGTGCCTGCGGTATATGAAGCACAGCCTGTCCAATCAGCCGGAGAGACCCATCGGAGAACTGAGCCTGGGGCTTTACACCGACAAAGAACACACCGAGTGGTTCCAGCGGTTACAGGACGTCACAACCTGGTCGAGCGCGGACGGCGAGTGCCGGGATTGCCCACTGCTGCCGCTCTGCCCGACCTGTATCGCCTGGCAGTACGACGCAACCGGCGACCCGGATTGCAAGACTAAACACCACTGCGGGATGTTCAAGGCGCAGATCGCGGCGAACTACTATTTTTGGACAAAGCTATACAACAAACTGGGACTGGACAAGCAGGCCGAGCGCCTGATTCCGGTCCAATGGTATGAGAGGAGGATTTAGATGGCGTGTGCTGTACAAACAGGATGTCTATGTTCCGGGTGCGTGGGCGGCTGTACCAGCTGCTCCGGCGGCTGTTCGGGAGACTGCGACGGCGGATGTTCAGGCGATTGCCGGGGGTGTCGGGGGGACTGCTCCAGCACCTGCCGGGGATGTTCGGGGTGTTCTGGAAGCTGTTCTGGTAATTGCAACGGCTGTTCCGGTTCCTGCCAGGGAAGTTGCCAGAACTCCTGTTCGGCCAGCTGTACCGGCACCTGCACCAACTCCTGCACCAGCTGCACCGGAACCTGTACCGGCGGCTGTCAGACCAACTGCACCGGCCAGTGCGATAACGCCAGCACCGGTGAAAACCAGGCGGAATTGATCGCCCATCTGGGGGACAATATCGGTATTGGCAAAATCATCATGGCCAGCGACTACACCGAGATCAAAAACGCGATGGAAAATGAGTACCGCCGCCGGGGAATGGAGCTGCCGCAGCCTTTCCAGAAGCAGCCAATCCCGGGTGAGCCGGTAATCCTGTCCATCACCAAAGAGGTTTTAACAGACGTTTACGAATTTGACCAGGCTCCGGAACACGACTGGCGCGAATTGTTCAGTAAGTGGGAGTTGGCAGCGGCCCCCAAGTGGGCCCCGGTGCTCAACCATATCAAGACCCTGATGACTTCGATGGCTGTCAACATCAACGCCGCAGCAGAAGAATAGGAGGAATGCAACGATGAAAAAGACACAGGTTGATTTTATGCTCACCGTCTCCCAGCTGTTCCAGAAGCTGGAAAATGGGGAGGACTGCAAAAAGGAGTGCGAACAGGTTGCCAAGATGAACGACGAGCAGAAGGAGAGCGTCAGCGATCAGCTGCTCGACCGCCTGCAGTCCAGGGACAGCAAAGAAGTAGACAAACTGGTTGCGGCCGCAAAGCAGGTGGGATACCTCGATCCGGACTACATCGACGACTTTGCCGCCGTCATCCGCGAGCCGTTTGCGCCGTCTACCATTAAGGAGCGGCAGGAAATCGTAAAGAGGGTGCTCTCCCGCACCGGCTACGGCAAGGTGCTCATGGAGGACATCTTCTGGCAGAGCCTGACCCTGATCGCCATCAACATGCAGAACAACGACCTGCTGGCGCAGTACATCCGCAAGATGGAGCAGCTGCGGGACGGCTTGAACGAGGAGGAATAGTGTATGGAAAAGACAGTCATGGACATCCGCAAGGCGCTCATCGAGATGCCGCTCAACTCCATCACCTACCTGGAGATCCCCGAGGAGGACGGCAACCTGCTGGAGATGGACCGCATCAAGCTGATGGCGCTGGACACCTTGTTCAAGTCCTACATCCGCGAGTTCGGGCAGCCAGATGAGAGCAACATCACCTGGCAGGAGATTGTGGAAGAGTACACCAAAACCCATGCGCGCTACATCAGCGCCATCTACTTCCAGCTGCGCCAGAAGCTCGGCGATGACATCGTTGTGCTGCTCTCCGAACCCTGCTGGCAGCTGGGGTATGACGCGGTACAAAAAGCAATCTATCTTTACAAAACCTGCCCAAAGGCATAGCTGCAGAAAGGGGAGCCCATGCGCAAAATCTATACAACCGGCGGTTGGCTCCACTATCCACCGCTGGAATTCTATTACATGCAGGGCGAGATCAATGTGGAGCCAGTGCAGTTTGTCCTCCCGAAGACGCGGGAAGAGGTTGACCTGACCGCCCTGTCCTATCAAATCAAGGCGGTGTCGGAGGAGTATGGCACCGAAGCTGCGTGGATTCTCCCGAAACGTACCAGCGAAGAGCATATCCTGCTGGACTGGGAAATCACCCGGGAGCTGACCTTGATGCCGGGCCGCGTGATGCTCACGCTCACCGGCACCGACACCAAAAACAACGTTGTTGCCAAGTGGACAGGCAATCCGGCGATTATCCGCAAAGACCCGCAGGGGACACAACCGGTCCCGCCGCCGGATAAGCTGGAACAGTTCCAGCAGCAGGTCAATGAGGCGGTGGAGAAGATTACCGATGCCCTGGAAGGGGCAGACAGTGCCCTCACTGAGATGAAGCCCGTCCTGGAAGAAGCTACCGAGACAGCTCAGGAGCTGACCGAGGAATCGGAATCCCTGCGGCAGGTGGTCAACGTGCTGGAAAACCAGACCATCCCCAACCTGACCAACTATGTGGATCAGGCCCAGAAAAATGTAGCTGGGATGGTCGAGAACGCCAAAGACGCTACCACGGCAGCACAGGAATCGGCATCTAATGCGGAGCGTGCGCGGCAGTTGGCCGAAGAAATCCAGCAGAACATAGCCACTGAATCTAACGTTATCAAGGAGCGGTACGAGGGAACGCTGGAAGCCGCAAAGCAGGCTGCAGCCAGTGCTCAGAGCGCAAAATCCAGCGCGGATACCGCCACGGCGGCCATCAACACCGTCAGCACCTACGCCAAAGATGTCGAAAAATGGAAGGACGAGACCGCACAGCTGAAAGAATCAGCTGAGACCGCAGCACAAAACGCGGCGGACAGCGCAGCAGCTGCGGCAGAATCAGCCAAAACAGCGAGCGAACAGGCCACCGCCGCCAGCGGTTCTGCAACAACAGCGGAGGAAGCCAAAACCGCTGCTCAGACGGCAGAAACTAACGCAAAAGCCAGCGAGGCGGCGGCAGAGGAAGCCATCAAGCACTATCCCCGCATCGGTGAGGATAACTGGTGGGAGATCTATAACCCTACCACAGGAGTGTATGAGCGGACCGACAGCCGAGCACAGCTGGTGCCGCGTGGTGTCTACTCTGCCAGCGAGACCTATCAGCCATTCGATTTAGTCGTGGACGGCGAGGAAGGCAAAGCCACCTATCTTTCTCTGCAGCAGAGCACTGGCGCTGCGTTGAGCGATACAGATTACTGGCTGCTGCTGGTTAAAGCGGTTAAGGGAGACAAGGGCGATCAAGGTGAAAAGGGAGAACCAGGGGAAGCTTTTGAGATGACCTTCTTGACGCTCACCCTGCCAGCGGCCAGTTGGACTGCAGACGAATCGACCGAAGATTTGTACCGGCAAACGGTGACGCAGGAGGACATCACGGCGCTGGTGGAGGCAAACAAAACAGCCCTTGACCTGTACACTGACCTTGCGACCAGGCGTCTGCTACGGGATCAGGATGTACTGGAAATTTGGCTGGAAAATCAGGACGGTACCGTCGTTGCCTACGCGGAGGGAGCACAGCCGCAGGCGGATGTGGCTGTGCAGGTGAGAGTGATGCAGTAGGAGGAAAACGGGATGTGTTTAATTGACAGCAGTACGAAGTTGCTGCTCCATGGGGATGATCTGATAGACAGCAGCCTGCATGGCATACCACTTACCAATCAGGGAGTGGTTGTTTCCGCAGACCAGAGTAAATTTGGCGGGAAAAGCCTATATTTTAACGGCTCTTCCCGCCTCCTGTTTCCTGCAAGCGCAATTACCTTTGGGAGCGATGATTTTACCATTGACTGGTGGGAATATTGCACAGCTGCCAGCACAGGAGCAAGGTTCTCAAGTTATTATTGTCCGGGAACCAATACAAGCGGCGGCCTCCTGGTTGGGTATCAGGGAACAATGATTTATGCTTCTACCGTCTTTGCAACATGGGACATTACAAATGGGGTACAGATGTTGTCTGTTACGCCAAACGCATGGGTCCACTGGGCGCTGGTTCGCAGCGGCGGTATAGCGAAAACATATCGGAATGGTGTACTTTTTGCTACTACAAATATGAACGGGGTATTATCGGCCGATGTCAATGTCCCTATGGCAGTTGGAGACTACCGGGAAGGGGATCACTCCTACTTTACAGGCTATATTGACGAGTTTCGCATTACCCAGAAAGCGGTTTGGACGGCTGATTTTACACCGCCGGACAACCCCTATTTTATTCTGGGAGATGTGCCGGCAGTCGCAGTAGTGCCAAAACTGCTGAAAGCAGGGGAAACCTTAAATGTTTCTTGGGAGCCTGCATCTGGTGAAGGAGTAACCTACACACTGGAGCGTCAGATCAATGGCGGAGAATATGAGGCTGTTTATAGCGGAAGTGAACTTTGCTTTTCAGAGGCAGCACAAGGCAACTGGAAGACGATCCGTTACCGCGTTAAGCCATCCATAGGAGAAACACAGGGCAGTTATCGGGAATCCAGTGCGGCACGGGTTTACACGTTGAGCAACTATTCCGGATTTATCATCGGGGGAGGAGTATGATGTGGGAATTATTTATGGGAGGCCGATTGTTTTGAATACAGGAAGCGGCGGGGGATATGTGGTCAGTGAAACGCCCCCGGAGAAAACAAACGTCCTGTGGATTCAGCCCAACGGACTGACACATTTTTGGGATGGCAGCCAGTGGGTGGCGATCGCAGGTGTGTATGCTGAAGAGGAGGAAACTCAATAATGGCAAGATGCGAAACAACCTGTACACAAAATTGTTCTCATAGCTGCGATAATCAATGCGATGGTGGATGTGGAAGAAACTGTACTGCCTGTGATAATAATTGCGGAAAAGGATGTTCCAATACATGCTCTGGTGGTTGTTCTGGATCATGCTCGGGATCGTGTAGTGGGGGGTGTACTTCCTGCAGAGGTTGTACTGGCAGCTGCACAGGAAGTTGTAGCAGTTGTACGGGTTCTTGTACTGGCCAATGCAACACCGCCTGCACAGCCGAAGCTCAGGCAGAACTGATTGCCAATCTCGGTCAAAATATTGCCGTCGGCCAGTTGGTGCGGGCCAGCGACTACATGCAGCTCAAGGCGGCCATTGACGGAGAATATACGAGGCGCGGGAAAGCGGCACCAGACGCACTGTCTCCCATTCCGCAGCCTAAAGGCAGCGTCTTGCTTCGAACGGCACAGCAGATTCTAGAGAATGTGTATGGTCTGGACAGCCTGCCGGGGCACGACTGGAGAAATGATTTTATTTCTGGAACCGTCATTCCACCATCCAAATGGAGCCCAGTGATTTTATATTTAAAGAACTTGGCTACCGAAATCGTATAGAAGGAGGCAAAACATGGAGCAGACAGAATTTCATTATCTCATTACGTTTTCCAAGTTGTTTTTAAAACTGGGGACAGGTCAGGATACAAGCGAAGAGTGTGCTGCTATCAAATCTTTTTCTGAAGATGATCAATTTGATATTGTTCAGCAGCTTATGGAGCGGCTCACAGAACATGGTATTCAATTTGCAGAACTGATTGTTTCCAGCATTAAGGCGATAGGGTTACTGGATGAGAACTATGTCGATGACTTTTTCAGAACAATCCAGCTGCGCACAGGAACGCCAGAAGAAATTAAGGCTTTTCTGCGAGAGATCATCAGCAAGGAAGATTATCAGGGTGAGACAATGCTGGATATCGCTTATTGGAGAAGTTTGACATTGATGGCGATCAACGTTCGGGACAACGACCTCCTGGAACAGTATATTGTAAGGCTGGAAGCCGAAGCAAGCAAAGCGGAATAACATGTATATTTATTCTTTCTTTTATGCTGTGAGAAAATTTGATTTTTCCTGTGATAAAAACGTAGATTTTTGAAAAAACCGCTTTGTTTATCAGAGAGGAGAACCCCTTGTTTTTCTGAAATACGCATAGTAAGGCGATTGTTTCTCGAAATGAATAAGTAAAAAAATGGAGGTATCAATATGCGATCTTGTAAGGTGTGTGCCCCCCCCCAGACTAACAAAATAGTCTACTTGCATATTCATGCAGTACAGCTATATTTTTCTGCCGAAATGCAAAAGGAGGCAGAAAAATAATGGCCTGCAATACATATTGTCAGCAAAACTGTTCCCGTACCTGCGCTGAGACATGTGATCAGGATTGCAGCAGGCAGTGTACCAGTACCTGTAGAGGTGGTTGCCGGGGATGTTCTGGTTCATGCTCAGGCAGCTGTACAGGTTGCAGTGGATGTACCGGTAGCTGCACAGGAAGCTGCAGCAGTTGCACAGGAGCTTGTACTGGTCAATGCAACACTGCCTGCACAGCCGAAGCGCAGGCGGAATTGATTGCCAATCTCGGTCAAAATATTGCCGTCGGCCAGCTGGTGCGGGCCAGCGACTACACGCAGCTCAAAGCAGCCATCGACGGCGAGTATACACGGAGAGGGAAAGCAGCACCAGATGCGTTGTCTCCCATTCCGCAGCCCAAAGGCAGCGTTTTGCTTCGAACGGCACAGCAGATTCTAGAGAATGTGTATGGTCTGGACAGCCTGCCAGAGCACGACTGGAGGAACCTTTTCTCCCCCGGGCAGGTAATCCCACCATCCAAGTGGGCGCCGGTCATCGCTTATCTTAAAACGTTAGCGACAGAAATTTTATAAAAATTTTCCCGAAACAGCAGAAAAGTTGCACGTTTGTGTGCAACTTTTTGTCTTAAATGGGGTAAGGGTGAGGGGGTGAAGCCATTGATTGAACTAGACATCTGGCAGCTGCTGGTGGGCTTTGTGGCGGCGATGGGGATACCCAGCGCCATCATGGGACTGATCGTCAAGCGGCTGGAAAAGCGTCTTGCCAAGCGGGACAGCGACCGTGATGAGCAAGACAAGTCCCAAAAGGACCTGATCGTGCTGCTGGTACAGAGCACCAACGCCTCCATCGCGCTCGGCGAGGCGACGGCACGGGCTGTGCAGCGCATACCGGATGCGCATTGCAACGGGGACATGCACGCGGCGCTGGAGTATGCCACCAGCGTCAAACACAAGCAGAAAGATTTTTTGACAAAGCAGGGCGTCGACGCTCTGTTGGATTAAGAAAGGATGTGGAATAGTGACAAAGAACGGAATTGATGTGGCCAGCTGGCAGCCGAATGTGGACTGGCCGAGGGTCAAGGCGGCGGGTATCGACTTTGCGATGATCCGTGTGGGCTGGTGCTACAACAACGGTGCGCTCAAGGAGGATACCCGTTACCGGTCGCATATCAGCGGCGCGCTGGCGGCGGGGCTGGCTGTCGGAGTGTACCTGTACAGCTACGCAACCACCGCAGAGGCGGCCAGACGGGCGGCCAAAGAGGTTATCGAGGCGGTCAAACCGTACAAGCTCAGTTACCCGATTGCCTTCGACATCGAGTATGAGAGCATTTACACCGGCGGCAGCAGACAGGTTAACACCGACATCTGCAAGGCCTTCCTTGACGAGATCGAGGCGGCAGGCTACTATGCGATGCTTTACTGCTCCAAGGATTTCCTGGACAGCTATCTTTACCCAGCTCAGCTGACCGCCTATGACAAATGGATTGCACAGTATGCCAGCGCCTGCACCTCTAAGCACACGCACGGCATCTGGCAGTACACCGGCAGCGGCAAGGTAGACGGCATCGCGGGCAACGTCGACAGAGACGTCGCCTACAAGGACTACCCGGCCATCATCGCCAAACTCAACGGCCAGGCCCAGAAAAGCCAGCTGCCCTACACCGTGCAGTGTGGGGCCTTCCCGTCCACAGCGGCGGCGGAGGACCTCAAGGAGAAGATTGCGGACAAGGGGTATTTCTGCTTCCTGTCCGGTTCGGCGGGCTCGAGCGTGGTGTGCGTGGGCAAATTTGCGACCGCAGCCGAAGCCCAGAAAACCGCCGACGATCTCAAAAAGAAGGGCTTTGGCGGCACCGTCGGGAATTGGTAAAGGACAAAAGGTATGCGAACGGGAAAGGAGGTGAAAGGCTGTGGAAATCGACATGACACAGGTTGTGGTGGCCGTAATTGGCCTGCTGTCGGTGATTGTGACCAGCGTTGTGGTACCGCTGATCAAATCCAAACTCACCAACTCCCAGTGGGAGAGCATCTGCAACTATGCCTATGCAGGCGTGCAGGCGGCGGAGATCCTCTTCAACGCACAGGGCAAGGGCGACGAGAAGTTCGCCTGGGTAAAGGACTACATCGAGCAGCAGTGCGCGGCGCATGGCATCAAGATCGACGCCGACACCGTACAGATCGCCATCGAGAACGCATGGAAGGCGCTGGGGCTGGATCAGAAATAGCTCCCAGAAGAAACTGTCAGTAAAGCGGAATAGGCCGCTTTGCAAATAAATTTACATATTTCAAGGAGGAAAAACTATGGCACTGAATGCATTTTGGGGACACAAAGAGGTTATCATCGTCAACGAGGCCGGCTGCCAGCTGGCAAAGGAGATCGTCAAGGAGCTGCGCGAGGCAAACTTTAACACAGCGGCGGCGGCAAGCTCCTTCGACTATGCGGGCTTCGCGGATGCGAGACCGGCTTACATCCTGGTGGTCGAGGAGGACAGCGAGTGCTCTGTTATCCCGTACAAGGCCGAGGGCTTTGTGGGCGACCGTCTGGGCCACCACATCAAGCGCAGCTTTGATGAGGCAAACAACCGCTTTGTCTACAAGGATCACTTCGCCGCTGCGGGCTATGACATCCGCACCAACGGCTCCAAGCAGCTGGACTGGGATCGCGCGAAGCGATTTAGCTGGTACTATGACGACGACAACGACACCCCGATCCTGCACCTGCAGGCGCCGAACACCCACGAGGTGGCAAAGGCGGTTGTAGAGAGCATCAAGGATTATTTCCGCAAATAGCCGATAACCACAAAAAGCCCCTTCCTAGACACAAAAACGTCTGGGGAGGGGCTTTTCTATTAAAACAAGAGGACAATGGGTGCACTGAAAATTTGTAAAGAGAAAGAAAATATGCTACAATGACCACAATTGGAGGTAATTTTGCCGGAAAGGATGCGATGCGAAATGGAGCAGGGACAGTTTCAGATTTATACCGGAGATGGTAAAGGCAAAACAACAGCTGCGATCGGGTTGGCTGTCCGAGCAGCGGGAGCGGGGCTTCGAGTTTATATCGGGCAGTTTATCAAGGATATGGAATACAGTGAAGTGTCTGTTTTGCGCAAAGCAGGGATTGTTGTTGAACTATACGGTACAGGGAAAGGGTGTTTGATTGGAAAAAATCCGACGCAGGAGGACCGAGACGCTGCGGATAGGGGCATGCGCAGAGCAGGTGAGATCCTGTGCAGCCAAAGATATGATCTGGTCATTTGCGATGAAATCAACGTGGCATTTCAGCTTCACCTGCTGACAGAAGAACAACTGATGGGGTTGGTCCAGAAAAAGCCAGCATCTGTGGAGCTGGTATTTACCGGTCGGGGATGCCCGCAGAAGGTTTTGGAGCAGGCAGATTTGGTGACAGAGATGCGGGAGATAAAACATTATTATCGGACAAAAGGACTCTTGGCACGTAAGGGGATCGAGAGTTAAAAAAGTACAAAAACGATAAAATTTAAAAGAAGTATTGACTTTTTTTAAATAAAAGTTATAATAAGATTACAATTGAAAAATCCGCTTTACGAATTTTTTGGTATGCGCTGGAAAGTGCACACCAGGAAGTTGGGTGCAAATCCCACACAGGAACGCTGCTGTAATGATGGAGTGTTCTCCCTTTTTGGAAAATGGCAAAGCTGTTTTCGGTCACTGGATATCTCGGTATCTGGGAAGGCTGGGGGGAAGATGATGAGATCTAAGTCAGAATACATTCGTAGAAAAGGTTGTCAGTAGATGTTTTTTCGGACTCAAAGAACATCTTTTTGTTGTCCCCTCTTTTGTTTAAGGAGGGCCTATTTGTGCTGCAAACCGTCGGGCTTTTGAGAGTCCGGCGGTTTATTTTTTTATAAAAAAGGAGAGAACAACCATGAAAAAACTTTTAGCCTTGCTGGTGTGTGCGACAATATGCGTTGGGAGCATGACCGCCTGCCAGAGCACACCCGCAGAGAATCAGAGCGCCCAGACCCAGCAGACTCAGCAGACTCAGCAGATGCAAACGACAGACCAGGAAAAGGAATCGTCGGACACAAAGACAAGTGACAACTACCCGTTAACGATCACCACCTATAACTATGAGAAGGAGCAGGTGGAGTATACCTTTGACAAAGCACCGGAACGGGTGTGGGCACAAAACCAGAACAACATCGAAACGCTGCTTGCCTTGGGCTTGGGCGATAAAATCGTCGGTGCATGCGGACTGGACGGGGAAATTCGCGAAGATTTGCGCGATGAATTTGAAAAGATCAACTATTATGAAAATATGCCAAGCAAAGAGGAAGTGATGGCGCTGGAGCCAGACTTTATCACGGGATGGTACAGCACCTTTTCAGATGACCGTTTGGGAGATGTGGATTTTTGGCATGAGCGTCATGTTGGAACCTATATGTCTTTGAACAGCGCATGTCGAGGTCCGGCGACTGAAAATCCACAGACGGTGAATGAGGAATGCGAAGATATCCTGACTTTAGGAAGAATCTTTGATGTAGAAGATCGTGCACAAAAAATTGTGGATGAAATCAAAGGGGAAGTGGAGAAGATTAACCAGCACTTGGAAGGAGCAAAACGTCTGACGGTCGCCGTATTGGAGGATGAAGGCGGAAGTTACCGCGTCTATGGCGAAGATACCTTGGGGGGAAATGTCGCGATCAACGGCGGCGCTGAGCTGGCTGTCGGCAAACATGGCGAAAACGGCAATATCAGCGCAGAAGATTTGATTGCCATCAATCCGGATGCGATTTTTATGGTATGGTATGATGGATACACAGTGGGGGATGTGGACTACGCCGGTGAACAGGTCGTCAACCTGATTACACAGGACCTGAAATTTGCATCGTTGGATGCCGTGCAGAATGGAAGGGTCTATCCAATTAACCTTTCGGGAATTTATTGCAGCGGAATGCGCACCCTGGATGGTATTTTAGATATTTCTAAAAATTTATATCCTGAGCTTTATCAATAAAGAAACCATCATGGAAGGATAGAGCATACAGTGATGAAAAAAATAGATTTAAAAAACGGAGTCCTGCACGGAAAACCCATTTATTGGATGGTGATCCTGACACTGACAGCGGCGCTGATTCTGTCGCTGCTGTGGGCGGTAACGATCGGATCGGTCGATTTGGCGATGGGGGATGTGTACCGGGTAATTCTGTTTAAAATATTGGGAATCGGGGATGCACAACGATATGGTTCCGGAAGTTTGAGCGATATCGTGTGGTATGTTCGGTTGCCGCGTTTGATCTTGGCGATTACAATCGGAGCTTCCCTTTCGGTCGCAGGCGTTGTGATGCAGGCGATTGTCAAGAACCCTTTGGCCGATCCTTACGTTTTGGGAATTTCTTCAGGAGCTTCTTTGGGAGCGACCTTTGCCATTATTTTGGGCATTGGCACCTTTCTGGGAAACGGATATGTGGGGATGATGGCCTTCTTTGGCGCCTTCGCGGTCTCGATGGGGGTGATCACCTTGGCCAATATCGGGGGCAGAGCAACCTCGGTGAAGCTGATTTTGGCCGGTACAGCTCTTTCCTCTATCTGTGGAGCGGTTTCCAACTTTTTGCTTTATGTCAAAAACAATAGTTCTGGCGCTATGGAAGCGGTGGTCCGCTGGACGATGGGCAGCCTTGCATCGGCAGATTGGCAGACCAACGGCCTGTTGCTGTGCACAACCATGCTGGGGGTTTTGTTCTTCTGGACGCAGTTTCGCACTCTGAATCTGATGCTGCTGGGGGATGAGTCGGCGATTACGCTGGGTACCGATCTGCACCGATGGAGGATTCTCTATCTCATTGTTTCATCACTGATGGTTGGCTTTGCAGTGTATGCAGCGGGTGTAATCGGATTTGTGGGCTTAATTATCCCGCACATTGTTCGCATGCTGTTTGGCACCGACCACAAAAAGCTTGTGCCACTGTGTACCTTACTGGGAGCGCTGTTTTTGTTGTGGGCGGACGTTCTTTGCCGAACCATGCTGGAACGAACCGAACTGCCAATCGGTATCCTGACCTCCATGATTGGCGCGCCGGTTTTTATCTGGCTCATGGTACGCAAAAAGTATGGATTCGGAGGGAAGGAATCATGAAAGTTACCACGCAGCAGCTCCAAGCTGTGCTGGGCAATGCGCAGATTCTCAGGGGGATCGATTTTGAAGCCAACGACGGGGAATTTGTAGGGATTATTGGCCCAAACGGCAGCGGAAAGAGCACCCTGTTGCGCTGCATCTATCGCGTGCTTTCTCCAAGCGGTGGAGCAGTTTATTTGGATGGAAAGGAACTTTCACATTATCGTGTGAAAGAATCTGCCCAGAAAATCGCAGTCGTTGCACAGCACAATTACTACAATTTTGAATTTAGCGTGCAAGATGTGGTCATGATGGGCCGGGCTCCGCATAAGCGTGCGCTGGATCGGGATACCATGCAGGATTTTCAGATTGTACATCAGGCATTGAAAACGGTGGGGATGGAGGAGTTTGAAAATCGCTCTTTTTCCACCTTGTCGGGCGGTGAGCAGCAGAGAGTCATTTTGGCCAGAGCCCTGGCACAACAGACGCCGTGTCTGATCTTGGATGAGCCCACAAACCATCTGGACATCAAATACCAGTTGTGGTTGATGGATATTGTAAAAGGTTTGGAGCAGACGGTGATCTCTGCAGTCCACGACTTAAATGTCGCTGCCATGTACTGTGACCGCATCTATGCGGTAAAACAAGGAAAGATTGTTGCCCAAGGTACGCCGAAAGAGATTTTAAGCAAGGAGCTGATTAAGGAAATCTATGAGGTGGACGCAGAAATTTTTACTGGTTCCGATGGACTGATGCACATTTACTATCATCCATATCGACCCAATGGGAGGAGAGCACCACAATGAAAAAAATTGTAATGTTGACCTGCTTAAAGGCAAACAGGGTGTGCACCGGAGCAGCTTGCCTACAGGCTTTTAATAGCAAAACAAAAACTTTTGCACGTTACCAAGAGCCCTTGGAATTGGAGGCGTTTTTTCGCTGCAATGGCTGTGATGCGCAGGGAATTGGGGTATGGGACGAGGGAATGGAGGAGAAGGTGGAACGACTGCTCAGCTTGCATCCAGATGCAGTGCATCTGGGAGTGTGTACCAAAGAAAAGAGCGGCCGACGCTGTCCGCTGATTCAGCGTGTGGCAGATGCTTTGTCCGAAGCTGGTGCAGTCATTGTCGACGGAACCCATTGAACAGATAGGGCAGAATGTATACGCTCGAATGCCGTGTGATCTGCCGTTTTAAAAGCTATAGGACACTTTAAAAAAAGAACTTCTATCCTGTGCAATCGTATGACAAGGATTGCTTGGAAGATCTGCAGGTCTTTTTCAGCGACAAGACGCAGCCGATCATCGATAAGGCGGCCAGCATCAAGTGCAAAAAGGTAAAGGTTTTAAACGTCTGCGTCGACGTGGAGAGCGTGCCCTTCAACAAGGGCTTTTACTCGGTGGATATGACCTTTTACTTTTTGGTCGAAATGTCCGTGTACTTATCGCCGGGGACGCCGGCAGTCAACTGCTGCGGCATCTCCTACTTCTCCAAGAAGGTCATCCTGTACGGCAGCGAGGCCAACGCCAGGGTCTTCTCCTCCCATGCAGGCTGCTGCAACGGCAACGAGCAGCTGACCGCCATGCCAAACGCCGTGGTGCAGATTGTTGACCCGATCTGTCTGGCCAGCCGCTATGTGGAGTGCCCGGCCAAGACCTGCTGCCCCGGCGCGGTGATCCCCTGCCAGATCTGCAGCCAGGTGGGCGGAAACTTCCAGGAGGTTTCGGTCAGCAAGGAGGTCTATATCACCCTGGGCCTGTTCACCATCGTCCAGCTGCAGCGCAAGGTGCAGATGATGGTGCCGGCCTATGACTTCTGCATCCCGGATAAGGAGAGCGAATACTCCACCGGTGATCCGTGCGAAATGTTCAAGAAGATTCAGTTCCCGATGGAGGATTTCTTCCCGCCGCGTCTGGATGAATTCCGAAACGACAACAACGGCAACAACTAAGCAGCCGGCTGAAACCCACAGAGAAAGCGGCCCCAACCTTTTCAGAAAAAGGTTGGGGCCGCTGCTTTGTGCAAAAAAGAACGATTTATCCCAAACTGCCGCCGTATTCTTTTTTCAGACGCTGCAGGCTTTCCAGCGACTGCGCGCCCTGACGGCCGATGCGGGAGGCAAGGGCAACCACCAATGCGTCCAGCACCATGCAGGGAGCGGCCATCGAGTGGTATTCCTTCTCGGTGCCGCGGTAGGAAAAGAGGTTAATCTGCGCGCTTTCCTCTGGCGGAAGACAGGTTCGGCTGACAAAGGACAGGGTGGTGTAACCAGCTGTTTTGGCGTAGTCGAGAATGACCCTTCCCTCCCGGCTGAGCTTGGAGAGGCTGAACAGAATCACAAGGTCCCCCTGACGTGCCAGGTGCAGCCCCTCCAATAGCTCCGAGCCGCTGGAGGGCAGCAGAGAAACGGCGATTCCCAGCCTCCGGAGCCGGAAAAAGAGCAGCTGCGCCAGCGAGCCCGAGGCATTTTTGCCGTGAATATAAACCTGGCGAGCCTGTATCAGCGCCTGCACCGCGCGCTCAAATTCTGCGGGATCAAGCTGTTCAGCCGTTTTTTGCAGATAAAGCTGCTGGCGGTTCATCCAGGCAGAAAGCGAAAAGCTCTCCCCCTCCTGCAAGGCGCCTGCCAGCTTGACGGCCGGGCCGGAGGCGGACTGTTCCAGCACCAGATTTTTCAGCTCCTTAAAATCCTGGCAGCCCACATGCCGCGCGAAACGGGAAAGGGTGGCGTCGGACAGCTCTAGCTGCTGCGCCAACTGGCCGATGGAAGAAAAGAGAAAGGTGTCGGGGTTGGTATTGATAAAATCCAGGATTTTCTGTTCGGCGCGGGTCAGTTCCGCCGAAGAAACAGGGAGTTGCAGGGTCATGGCCTTATCCTTTCTGATGATACATTCAAAATAAAAATGGGAGGGAATTCCCTCCCACTTATTATACCACAGTTTTGGCTGTCAGGATAGAGACATAGTCGCCTCCCAGGGCATGAATTTCCTTGAGCGCCCGTTTGAGCAGCGAGGCAGTCTGCACCTGAAAGGCAGCCTGCTGCGCGACTTCGATTCGGTACGCTCCGGCGCGTACCTGCGAAAAGATTTCATCGAAGGTGGTGCAGTCCCGTTCCAGCACGGTGCTGATGCAGCCGTACTGCACCGCCTGATGGGTGTCGCTGCCGGAGATGACCGGCAGTTCGAGCTTTTCGGCCAGCGCGTAGGTCAGCCGCTCGGTGCGCTCGCGGTCCAGGGCGATGTCCTTGCCGTTCAGGTCCAGGAAGGACAGGCGCTTGAGCTGCTCGACCGGCTGTTCCGGCACATGTCCCGGCGCGCGGAAGGGGTGTCCGCAGCCGACGGTCACCGGGTACTGGTCAAATAGATCCATCAGCTGCGCAAAGGGGAGAAAGCTTCCCTTTGCCTTGTAGGGGGCAAGGCGGCGGTTGAGCTCGAGGATTGCTTCCAGCGGGCCGACCGACAGGATGTGGCCGCACTCTGCGACGTCGGTCTCCATGCCGGGGAAAATATGCAGCCCGTTTTCCAGCTCCAGGCAGTCGCCCGCCCGACAGCTGACCGAGGCGATGTAGCGGTACAGCTCATCAAATTGCAGGGTGTTGAAGTGCTCGGTCAGGCAGATGGCGTCAAGCCCTGCGGATTTGGCCTGGGCAAACAGCCAGTCGGTGTAAACGGTGGAGAAGGGAAGCTGCTTTGCTAGCTTTCCGTGGGTGTGAAAATCAATACGCAAGGGGGGAACCTTCTTTCTGTGGGGTTAAATCAAGGTGGAGACAAGCAGAGAAACAGCGACAAATAACAGCGAAACTGCCAAAAACATCAGGTCGTTGTAGCCGACCTTCAGGGAGGAAAGCTTGAGCTTTTTGACCTCCTTGTTGACCGCGGCGTAGCGGTAGCCGCGCAGCTCCAGCGCCTCAACGGTGGTGCGGGAACGCTTGGCGGTGTTGAGCATCAGCGGGTAGAAGGACTGCATGATGATCTTGACCTGATAGATCAGGTAGCGCACCTTCCCGGGAAAATTCTGATGTTCAGGCGGGTTGCCGCGCAGGCGGTAGGAGAGCAGCACATTCTGAAATTCCTCCATCAGCATCGGCAGCATCCGGTAGGCGTAGGAGATGGAGAAGGAGAGCCGCTCCGGGCAGCCGTACCACATCAGGCCGTTGGAGAGCTTGTCCGGGTCCAGGCCGGAAAAGACGGTGACCGAGGCCAGCGACACGGTGGCGACCTTCAGGGTCAGCACCAGCAGCGGCGCGATGGCCGAGGCGTCGCCGCCGAACAGAAGGGTCACAAGAAACAGGTAACCGGTTTGGGAGAAAACGCCCAGCCCGAATAAAAAGAGCACCAACCCGGCCACATGGGCAAGCAGGGTGGTGGCCATGACCAGCAAAAAGCTGCCCATCAAAAAGGGAATATCGCTGACAAACCACGGCACAATGCCGAAGAAAAGATACCACGCGATCAGGATCCGCGGGTCCATCGCGGCGATGACGGTGTCGTTGTTGCCGTAGGCGTTTTTCAGCACCTGGTTGCGCAGAAAATCCATCGAAAATTTATCCAGAATATTTTCCGAAAGCTTTTTGGAAATTTTCCCATCCATCTGTTTTAGACTCCTTTCTGAAAGCTGCTGGTGAACTCGTCGATGGTGTAGCACAGCGCCCGGTTGTCCAGCGCGCGGGCCATCGAGAAGATCTCCGGCGGGCGGATGCCGACCAGCCCGGCGATGTCCTGGCGGGAAAAAATCTCGTCGCGGGAGCCGTCGGCGACCACCTTGCCGTTGCACAGCACGATGATGCGCTGCGCCCATTGGCAGACCAGCTGCATGTCGTGAGTGGCGATGACGGCGGTATTGATGATGTCCTTCATCTGCTGCAGCACGTCGATAATTTCCCGCCGGGTGGCGATGTCCAGGTTGGCGGTCGGCTCATCCAGCAGCAGCACCCCGGGATTTAGGGCGATGCCGATGGCAAGGCTTGCCCGGCGCATCTGCCCGCCGGAAAGCAGCCTGCCGTCCCGGCCGTCAAGGTCGCTCAGGCGGAAACGGGCAAGCAGTTCGTCGGTGTGCTGCTGCCAGTTGCGCACGCCGCGCACCTCCATGGCGTAGGAGATGTCCGCGCGGATGCTGTCCTTGATGAACATCTCCTCCGGGTTCTGGTAGACCAGCGAGATCTGGCGGGAGAGGTCCTCCGCCTTTTTTTCGCCGATGGCTTCACCGTACAGCGAAACACAACCGCTGTTCGGCCGCAGCAGGCCAACCATCATCTTCATCATGGTCGATTTGCCTGCACCGTTCGAGCCGATCAGCGCCACCCGCTCGCCCTTGTGGATCGAGAGGTTTAAATCATCGAAGATCACCCGGGGCTCGCCCTTGACCGAGCGGTAGGCCAGCTTCACGTTCTGGAAAGAAACGACCGGTTCCTCGGAGCGCGGCGGCTGGGTATAGGGAATGTTGCCCGCAAAGCGAAGTGGGGAAAAGGCACGTTTGCCCTCTTCGACAGTGGTGGGCAGGGAACCGGCAGGGAGGGTGCCCTGCTTTTGCAGCCGGTGGGCCGCCTGGGTGACCTGCGGCGGAAAGATATTGCAGCTTTGCAGCTCCTCCACCCGCTGCAGCGCCTCGACGGTGGGCTTTTGCCAGAGGATCTGCCCGTCGCGCATCAGCAGCACATGCTTGCAGTAGTCGGCGATGTATTCGGTGTGGTGCTCGATGACGATGATGGTCTTGCCGTGCTTTTCGTTCAGCTCCCGCAGTACCTCATAGATGCGGTCGGCGTGCATCGGGTCCAGCTGGGCGATCGGCTCATCGAGGATGAGGATGTCCGGCTGCAGCGAGACCGCCCCGGCCAGCGCCAGCAGATGGGTCTGCCCGCCGGAAAGCTGCCAGATATATTCCTCCTCGCGGCCCTGCAGCCCACACTGCTCCAGCGCCTTTCTGCCGCGCTCCTTGTAGTCGGGGAAGGCGTAGTTTAAGCAGGCGTAGGAGGCGTCGTCCAGCACGGTGGGGCGGACGATCTGATTTTCAAAATCCTGGTAGACATACCCGACCTTTTTTGCCAGTTCGCCGATATCGGTTTCCAGCGTGTTCAGCCCTTCTACGGTGACGCTTCCCTCAAATTCCCCGGCGATGAAGTGGGGGATCAGGCCGTTGAGGACCTTACACAAAGTGGACTTCCCGCAGCCGTTGTTGCCAACGATTGCAAGGAAGTCCCCTTTTTGAATCTGAAGGGAAATGTCCCGCAGGGTGGGCTGAAATGCACCCGGATAGGTGAAGGTCAGGTGTGCAATCTCAACCGCGTTCATCATTATGCCACTTTCCTTTCACTCGCCTTTTTCATGTAGGCGATGACAGCGATGGCGACGACGGCTGCAACCACCATACCGACGGCGACTGCGGTGCCGCTTTCGGCCCAGTCGGCTTCCCACTCAATCAGAGACATGCCGGCGGTGGCGGCAAGCTCTGCGACGACCGCGCAGACAAAGCCGATGCCGCAGATGACCAGCGCCTTGCTGCTCAGGCCGCTGACAGCGGATTGCGCGGTGCGCGGCTGCATGCCCAGCAGCGGCTCGATCTTGCCGTAGAGCTTGGGAACCAGATACAGGGTGGGCAGCAGGCAGAACAGGATGCCCGAGAAGCACAGGTCATTTAAGAAGGCGAAGCCTTCGGTGGCAAAGACGCTCTCCGGCAGACCGGCGACCGCCTCAAAGTCCTCGACGGCAAACTGCACCTTGCAGATGTCCACGATGGTGCCCATCAGCAGCTGGGCTGCGGTGCCGGTGATGGCGGCGATGCCGACCATCTTGCGGTTGGTCGGGTCCTTGACCATGCGGCCGGCGATGTAGACGCCGATGGTGACGGTGATAAATTTTTCCAGCTCACCCAGACCGCCAAACTGGCCCAGCATGATCTCGCTGAAGACAAGCTCGCCGGTGGCGGCGCCCAGGGCGGCGGAGAGCGGGTCGAACAGCATCGCCAGGGTCAGCGGGATGAACAGAAAATATTCAACAGAAAATTCAACGATGCCTACCTGAAATTTTGGAATCAGTTCGGTGAACAGGGTCGCCAGTCCATACAAAGACATGGTCAGCACAAAGACCATCAGCTTCTGCGACTGGGAGGCAGATTGTTTTTTGATTGTAGTAGCCATTTTTTTATCCTCCTGAAGATTTATTTTTTCCTTCGCCTTTATTATAGCAAAGACTATGTAAGAACTTCCCGCACAGCAAGGTAAAATGTAAATAAAGTTTCATTAAGGCGGGAGGAATGAAAATTTTCTTTCACAGATGCTACTAGCGATGAAAGAAAATTCTGCCAAGAAAACTTTGCAAAACCAATTGACAAGTACACTTGGCAGTGCTATTATGAAGATACCAAGTATACTTGTCATTGGCAATCGGCAACCCGCGTTCTTGACAGGAGGGAACGGATATGACAAAGGAAGAAATATTGGCAAAGAGCAGAAACGAAAAGAAGGATGAGGGCACCGAGTACATCGCAAGCAGGGGCCGGCGCTGGGGCGTCGCCGCGATGAGCCTGATGTACCTCGCGTTGATAGTATTCAACTGGTTCAATGGTCAGGACAACTACCAGCTGATGGCGGTGTTCTGGGCGTATCTGGGCTTTGAGGCATACGGAATGTACAAAGTCACTCACGAGCGCAGCCGGCTGATTGCCGCTATTTTAGGCCTGGTCGTGGCGGTGCTGTTTGCCGTCTGCTATGTCATCACAGTGCTGCGGTAAGGGGGAAAAGAGGATGAACAAGGAAGAAATTTTGCGCAAAAGCCGCCTGGAAAATCACGTCCAGGACGAGCGGGACAAGGTGATCTCCGCCCAGTCGACGATGGTGGGGATGATCGGCATGACGGTGATCTTCCTTCTGCTGCTGGTGATTCGCCTGTTTTGGAAGGATGGGTCGCTGTTTGACATCGGCGCCATGTATTTTGGCTATCTGGCAGTGGCGCAGTTTTATCAGTTTGCACTGCTGCGGGGGAAGATGCGGCTGATCACAGCAATTGGGTACACGGTCGCAGCGCTGCTCAATCTGGTTGGATATATCTGGAAAGGATAGACGATGGACGAGAAACTGATTTTAAGAAACCGCCTGAAAGCTGCCCGCGCCGAAAAGCATCTCTCGCAGGGGCAGCTGGCCGAGATGGTGGGCGTCTCCCGCAACACCATCAGCTCGATCGAGACCGGGCAGTTTAACCCCACCGCCAAGCTCGCCCTGATCCTGTGCATCGCGCTGGACAAGAAGTTTGAGGAGCTGTTTTATTTTGACGAGTAGCTTTTCTTTTGGGCGGGAATGTGGTATCATCAGGGGGTAGGCCACCCACCCCGACGAAAAAAAGAAAGCGTGAGAACAAAAGCACCGGCTGAATCATCCCAAAGTCCGAACACCCACCGACCAACAGGAAAGGAATTTGACGATGACTGAACTGATTTTATACACCGAGCAGTATTTTGCCGCCACCCTGCGCCGCATCGAGGCGTTCTGGGGGTTCCACAGCGGCCTGGTCGGCAGAGAAGATGAAGCGGAGCAGATCAAGTCTGGGGAAGAAAGCCCCGTGCTGGAAGACCTGCGCCGCTGGACCGCAGAGGATCACCGGCTGTATGTGATTCTGCAGGATGGGCAGGATGTGGGCTTTGTCCACCTCTACCGCGCCGGCCCGATTGTGATGGAGCTGGCGGACATCTTTGTGGACAAGGAGCGCCGCGGGCAGGGGATCGCCACCCGGGCCATTGCCCTGGCCGAGCAGAAGGCTAAAGAGGAACCGGGTGTCGAGGCGATGGTGCTGCAGGTGGTCACCCGCAACGAGGACGCGCTGCGGCTCTACCGCCGTCTGGGCTACGATACGATGAGCATGGTGACGCTGCGCAAGGAGTTTTATGAGAACCGCCGCGACCGCAAGGCCGATTTTCTCGGCATGACCTTCCGCATCTAAAGGAGTTTTTTATGCAACAACCGATTCCCTTCCACACTGTGCAGGAGCTGGAGCAGTACCTGCAGACCCAGTATGGCGCCGCCGCCATCGAGCCGGTCGATTACCTGCTCTACAACGCCCGGCAGCAGCTGCTCAACCTCTTTTATCCCGAGGTGGTGGGCCAGCTGGCGGCCCTGTGCGGCTATACGCCGGACGCCTCCGAGGAGGTGACCGCCCTGCTGGACGAGCTGCTGGCGCAGTACGACAGCCAGACGCTGCAGTCCGACTACGCGCAGTACCGCTTCGTGCGCACCGCCCCGCAGGGGACGCGGGCGGTCTTTTATGTCACCGTCGAGCGCAACACCGGCTTTGTGCTGCCGCAGTACGAGTGGGAGGAGGAGCCGGCCGAGCTCACGCAGGAGGACGCGGCCGATCTAAACGGCGTGCTCAAAGATATCCTGCTCTATCAGGGCGCCAGCGAGAGCGACATCCAGCAGGAAACCGACCGCTGGCAGCGGTACAAGGTGATGAAGGAATATTGGGACAGTGTTTGCTGAGAAGCTGACCGGAAAAAAGCGCCGCTGATGCGGCGCTTTTTTGTTTTC
>ERZ773155.784-NODE-784-length-28263-cov-5.844051_pt1 | contig 28263 bp, 18 predicted proteins | sample MGYA00511262_ERZ773155 | MGnify/ENA primary metagenome ERZ773155 (study PRJEB29015, sample SAMEA2737828) | human gut metagenome | biome: human gut; feature: human-associated habitat; material: faeces | place: China | collected 2012 ... | reverse complement strand
CTTCTGCCGACAATACTTGGCTGGAGACGGCCCGGAAAGATAGGTAGCGCCAACACGGAGAGAAGCCACTCAAGAGAGTGGCTTCTTTTTTTATATTCATACTGCGGGAGAGAGAGTCCATCGCCATTCCGCGGTTCGTTTTTACTTATGATGTAAATGCGGAACTCTTTTGCGGGACACTCTCAAAATACTGCCAAAGGTGAAGTGCGTAGATAGACTGAAAACTGCGGAAGATGATATTTCTAACTGTGCCGGTTTCCGTGCTTTTCTTCACCAAGACCTTATCTGATTTGTTCAACTTTTGCCTTGACAAGGGGGAAAAGGGAGACTATAATCTGCCAGTCAAAAAATGATGGAGATTTTAGTTATGAAGAAAAAAGGTTTATCTGCCCTGTTCCAGCCGGTGGAACTCACGCAGGGCGAATGCTGGAAGACGATTTTGGCGTTTTCTTTCCCAATCATTGTTTCGTACTTGCTGCAGCAGGTCTACACGATCAGCGACGCGGCCATCGTCGGCCAAACGCTGACAGCGCAGGAGGTTGCGGGTGTCAACGATACGTCGTCGCTCATTTTTATCTTTTTGCAGTTTGCCTTTGGCGTCAGCGCGGGCTTCTGCGTAGTCACATCTTGTAATGTCGGCGCGCACAATCCTGCAGGCGTGCGTCGCTCGCTGACGACGCAGATCGTTTTATCCGCCGCGCTGACGGTCATCCTGACGGTGCTTGCGCTGCTTCTGCTCGATCCGATGCTTGCGTGGATCAATGTGACGCCGGACAACGGCGAGGTCTACCGCGCGGCCTATACCTATTGCGCGATCATTTTTGCAGGCATCGGTGCGCAGCTGTTCTATAACTTCATCTGCTCGTTCCTGCGCAGCATGGGTGACAGTGTGACGCCGCTGGCGTTCCTGCTGTTCTCCACGGTACTGAACGTGGGACTCGACCTGCTGTTTATCATTGTGTTCCGCTGGGGTGTCGCCGGGGCGGCCATCGCCACGGTGAGCGCGCAGCTCATCAGCACGCTGGGCTGCTTTGCCTATGCTTTCTCCAAATATCCCGAGCTGCGCCTGCATCAGGAGGACTGGCAGATCACTTGCCATGATGTGACGCGCCATCTGATCCAGGGCATCCCGCTCGGCCTTCAATTTTCCGTGCTGGCGATCGGCATCATTGTGGTGCAGAGTATCGTCGTCCAGTTTGACATGCTGAACGGCGTGATGGTCTCTAATTCCGCGCAGAACGGTTTCGGTGCGGCAAACAAGGTCAATAGCCTCTTGATGACGCCGCTCAACGGTCTCGGCTCCGCGATGACCAGCTTTACGGCGCAAAATCTCGGCGCGGGTGACACAAAGCGCATCAAAAAGGGCACGATCCAGTCGATTATCATCATGCTCATCATGGCGGCGTGTTCCATTCTGATTGGCCTTCTGCTGACGATCAACGGCACCTATCTTCACATCTTCCTCAGCGCGGATAAGGTGACGGCGGAGACGCTCCGCTTTGGCAATTCCTACCTCTATATCGACCTGTCGCTCTACGCGTTCTTGGGGTTTATCTTTGTCGCGCGAAACTGTGTGCAGGGCATCGGCAAGCCGCAGTTCGTGCTGGGCGCGGGAGCGGCCGAGCTTGTCGCGCGCGTTGCCGTCTGTCTGCTGCTGCCTGCGGCGCTCGCGGGCGGCGTGGTCAGCGCGGAGGCACCGCAGGCGGCGGTCTACGGCCTGTGCGTGGCTGACCCGTTTGCGTGGATGTCAGCCGACGCGGTGCTGTGCATTCCGCTTATCAAGAACATCATGCGCGAAAACTACGACTATCTTTACGGCAGCGGCCAGAAACTCATTGAGCGATAAAAAGAACCATAAACTTGCCCCCTCCGTATTCAAAATACGGAGGGGGCAAGTGTTGTTCATAATGAGACGGAGAAATTTGTTGTCAGTCGATGTTCTTCAGACCGTCATATAGATCGTTGAAGGACATTTCCTGACGGCATCTTCCGTAGGAGAGCTCTTTGTTTTCGCCAAATTCCAGCAAGAAGCATTTGGCAAGCTCTTCCACGGTCTGCTCAAGCGTCGTAAAAAACTGTTCATAGGCAAACTTGTTTGCTGCCGAGCCTTCTTCAAAGCAATTCACGATCAGCGATTCGGTCACCTGATCGAGCGGATACATTTTGATGTGCATCAGCTCATGAACGATGATCTCTTCAAAGTTTTCCTCCCGCTTGGGATTCGCAATATTCAGAAGAATGATTGCTTTTCTGTCGGCGCAGTCGATCTTGATGTCGCCGGTTTTCGGCCACGCGGGGTCTTCCACAAATTCAAGGCGGATATCCCACGTGGGTGTGATCCTCAGTTTCCGGATATATTTTTCAAAAAGTGCGGTCAAGGCCTGCTTTTCTACCATGGTATTCCTCCTGAACGTTCAATTTGCTGCATCAAAGCGTAACAGATCAATCCTCGAACCATGCCACGGCGCGGATGGGCGAACCATCGCAGTTTTCGAGCTTGAGCGGGAAGCAGCTGAACGAAAACAACCCTTTGCCGCATTTGTCGAGGTCCTTGAGGTTTTCGATGTTGACGATGTCCTTATTTTGGAAGAGCTTTTTGTGGCGTGTCAGGTTTTCGTCTGCGATGGGGTCAAGGCCGATGACGTCGAAGCCGATGCCCTTGTAGTCGCCCGCGATGATGTAATCCATCGCCGCATCATCAAGGCAGGGATAGTCGCCAAAGTAGGCATCCGTCCCCCAGCGCTTGTCCCAGCCGAGGTGGAAGAGCAGAAAATCGGCATTTTCCGCGTCTTTGCCGTATTGCAGGATGCGCTCGAGCGTGATGGCCTTGCCCTCGTTCAAGTCGCTGCACTCGATAACGAGCGCCTTGCCGATGAACTGCGAGGCGGGGAACGCGTCGAGCGTCGTGCGGCCGGCGAACAGATGCGCGGGCGGGTCCATGTGTGTGCCCGTGTGGGTGTACATGGTCAGCTTCGTCTCCTTGAAGCCGTCCTTTTCATAGGTGTTCGCGCCGACGAAAATGGGTGTCTCCGTGCCGGGATAGACCGGCATATTTTCAGCGATGGTGTGGGTCAGGTCAAGTACGCGCATGGGAACATCTTCCTTTCTGTTGAAATCAAAATCAGAACACGAACTGCACCAGCAGCATATAGCACACCGTGCCGCCCGCGATGGAGAGCAGCATTTGTCTCTTCCACAGGTGCAGGCTGATCGTCACGGCGATGGCGATGAGCTCGGGCAGGCCGTAGGCAAAGTGCAGCACGTCAACATTGCGCAGGCAGTAGACGACGAGCATGCCGAAGATCGCGCCCGGCAGTGCTGAGCCGAGGTATTGGATGTACTTGGGCGTCGGCTTTTTCGGGTTGAAGACCAGAAACGGCAGGAAGCGCGTGAGCATCGTGCCGAGCGCGCAGAGGATGATGGTGATGGTCTGTTGTAAGATCGTCATTTTACCGCCTCCTGCGTCTTGGCTTCGACGGGCTTTCTCAGCGCGGTCAGCGCGACGAGGATGCAGATCATCGTGGGAATGAGGAAGTTGTCCGCACCGAAAATGAGCAGACACGCAACACTTGCGATAAGACCGATCCACGCGCTGAAATGGTGCTTTTCTTTGAGCCACTGGTCCATGAAGATGACCACAAACATCGCCGTCATCACAAAGTCGAGCCCCTCGGTATTGAAGCGCAGAAGCCCGCCGAGGATGCCGCCGAGCGTTGCGCCCAGGAACCAGTAAAATTCATCGAGCAGCGAGACGAAGAAGTAGAACCAGCCGCGGTCCACGCCCTCGGGGATCTCCGCCGTATAGTTGACGCTGAACGTCTCGTCGCACATCGCGTAGATGAGGTAGGGCTTTTTCCAGCCCGTGCCCTTGTACTTGTCGAGCATCGAAATACCGTAAAACAGGTGGCGCGCCTGGATCATCACCGCCGTCAGGAAGACCTGCACCGGCGCAAACGGCGCGAGCAGCATGCTCGTCGCGACAAATTCAAGGCTGCCGCCGAAGATGACGACGCTCATGATCATCGGATACCAGAAGCTAAAGCCCGACGTGCGCATATAGACGCCATAGGTCATGCCGAGAAATAAAAAGCCTGCGAAGATCGGGATGGTGTGCGGAAACGCGGCCTTCAGTGCCGCAACTGCGGGTGATTTGCTGTGCATGGGAACGGGAAACCTCCTTGTGGTGATGAAACGAAGCAGAAATGCGCCGGTTATTTTTGCGCCCGGTGCATAAACTGACCTGAGGTGATACGATGTCCTGTCAGGACGCGCTGCCCGCCGCCGTCAGCGCCGCCGCGGCGGCCATGGCGCAGAGAAAGAGCGATGAAGAGGTCGCGCTGTTCGCCGCCATCTTTACGCAGCTGGGCGACAGCCTTGCGATGATCGTCGCTCTGCGCGCGTGCGAAAAAAGCGGCGGCAGCGAGGCGGAATAAGGGAATCAGTCCTTGGCCGCCTCTTCTTTGTCTTCGTCCTTTTTGCCGCCCAGGGTGATGAACACGCCCGCGACCAGCGTGATGGCCGAGCCGAGCAGGATGCGCGGCGTGAGCGTTTCATTTAAGAAGAGAATGCCGACAAAAATGCTCGTGATCGGCTCAAACGTACTCAAAATCGCTGCGCGCTGTGCGCCGATGAGGAACGTGCCCTTCTGGAAGAGCATGACCGCGCCGATGCAGATCATCAGCGAAAAGGCGAGCGCCGCGAGCCATCCGGCGAGGGTCTGCGGCAGGCAGAGCTGGTGCGAGAAGAGACAGAGAAAGAACATGCAGACCGCACTGATGAGCGCCATGTAGAAGGTCATACGAAAGCCCATGACCTCGCGGTGGCGGAAATGCGCTAAAAGCAGAATGTAGACGGCGTAGGTCACGCCGGACGTCAGCGCCAGCGCGACACCGAGCGGATCGACTGCACCGCTTGGGTCGATGAGAAGCAGAATGCCGAGGGAGCACAGGACCGCGCAGAAAAGCGCTTTTTTCTGCACCCGTTCGCGCAGCACCAGGCCGCCGAGCACCACGATGACGGGATAGGCGAAGTGGAATACCGTCGCCATGCCGGAGGCAAGATAGCGATACGAGCTGAACAGCAGGATCGGCGTGATACAGCAGCCGAAAAAGCCGGTCAGGCTGGTCTCGAGCAGCGCGCCGCGGCTGATGCGCAGCCCGCCCTGCTTTTGGCACAGCAGCGCGAGGACCGGGAGCGAGAGAAGATTGCGCAGAAACACCAGCGACATCGGCGTCACGCCCTGCGCGTAGAGAAAATTCGCGCCCAGCGGCATACAGCCGAAGATGACGGCGCTCAGGATCACGCAGAGATAGCCGAGCCACGGCGTTCGACGTTCCATGATTCTCCCCTCCTTTATATGAATAAAGTGAATGCATTTATCATACGCGCGCTTTTCCTTCCGGTCAAGTGGGGAAAAGAAAAAACACCGCGTTGACAAATATTCTCGCGGCTGATATGCTGTGATATCATCAGAAAAAAGAGAGGAAAGCTGTCATGTTTCTCTTTTATGTAAACCCGATATTGATCGCTGCGGCAGTCATTCCGGCCATTGTCCTGCTGCGCTTTGTCTACAAGGAGGACCGGCTCGACAAAGAGTCGCCGGGGCTGCTGCTCTCGCTCGTGATTTTCGGCATTCTATCGACATTTGCTGCCATCGTGACCGAGCAGATCGGCGAGGCGATCTTGGGCATTCTCCTGCCGCAGAGTTCGACCGCCTACAACGTGCTGCTCTACTTCGTTGTGGTCGCGCTGTCGGAAGAGGGCTTTAAGTACCTGCTGCTCAAGAAGCGCACGTGGTATTCAAGCGAATTCAACTGCCAGTTCGACGGCGTGGTCTACGCCGTGTTCGTCGCGCTCGGCTTTGCCCTGTGGGAGAATATCAGCTATGTGCTGATGTACGGTCTCGGCACGGCGGCTGTCCGCGCGGTCACGGCCGTGCCGGGGCACGCGTGCTTCGGTGTGTTCATGGGCGCTTTCTACGGCCTTGCCAAGCGCTACGACAACTTTGGCGACGAGTACCGCAGCCGCCGCTGCCGCCGCCTTGCCGTGCTCGTGCCGGTGCTGCTGCACGGCGCGTACGATTTCATCGCAACGTATGAGTACGACGGCTATGCATGGATCTTCGTCGCGTTCGTCGTGCTGCTCTTCGCCGCGGCGTACCGCATGATCAAAAAGCTCTCGCGCGACGACCGCTTTATCGACGACAGCGACTACTACCACTATGACGGCCCCGAGTTCTGAAGAATGAAAAAAGCGCCCGCTCACCGAGCGGGCGCTTTTCTATTTGAAAGTTATAATTCCATTTCGTACAGCTCGTCGCCGGCCTTGTGGAATCCGGCGCGCTCAAACATCCGCTGCGACTGCGCATTGAACGAGTAGATCTCCGCGTGCAGTTTGGGGATGTGCTGTTCCCTCGCGAGCTTTTGAATTTCGCCGATGACGCGCCTGCCGATGTGCTTGTTCTGGAAGCTCTTCGCCACGACGATGTTGATCTCGCCGTCCGGATGCAGACAGACGTCGCCGCACAGGCGGCCGCGGTACTTAATGTAAAAAAGACTGCCGCGCGCGTTGAGATAGCGGTACATCGCCTTGAGCAGCTTCAGGTCGTACACACTGTTGCGGTTGTCGACCTGCTTGCACACATCCGCATCCTGATACCACGGAAGCGACGCTTTGTAGTTGGGATCATACGGGACGAGAGTGATCTCGCCGTCGACAATTCTGCGTTCCATGACAGACCTCTCTTACATGATGACTTTCGGCGGAAACGGGCTCAGATGTGCGCGATGCAGTCGTACGCGATGCGCTCTCCGCCGTCGAAGGCACCGTGGATGACGCCGCAGCGCCGGAAGCCATACGCTTCCAAAAGCCGCTGCATCGGGCGGTTATCCGCGTGCGTGTCGGCGCGCAGATAGCCGATCTGCGCGGTGCAGAAGTCAAAGCAGGCCTTCGACACGCCACGCGCTTTCCCGTTGGAGGCGAGACGGTGGATCGTGCCGTAGGGTTGATCGAGATGCCACGCGCCGTCTTCGATGACGCGGTAGCTCTCGTCCTCGCCGAGAAAGAGGGCGAATGTGCCGACGATCTCGCCATTTTCAAGCATCACATAGCTGCTGCCGCATGCGATATCATAGGTGACGATGCTGCGGTCTGGGTACTCGTCGCCCCATTGCGAGGCATTGCCGTTTGCGCGCATGTAGCGCTTTGCGGCGGCGAAGACGTCCAGCACCGTGTCGACGTCCTGCAAGGTGGTTTTGCGAATTTCCATTTTAGCCCTTGTGCTGCTCGAACCAGCCGGTGATCTCGTTTAAGCGGCGGATGCGGTGCTTGGGCTTGCCGCTGCGGGAGAGCTCGTGGTTCTCGCCGCGGAAGAGCACGAGGCGGCTCTCCACGCCGTGCGCGATCAGCGCAGAGTACATCTGATAGCCCTGATCGACGGGGCAGCGGTAGTCCTCGAGCGAGTGGAGAAAGAGCGTCGGCGTTTTGACCTTGTCGGCGTACTTCATGGGGCTGTGCCACCAGAATTTTTCGACATCCGGCCAGATGGTCGAGCCGCACTGGTCTTCGGAGAAGTCGGGGCCGATGTCGGACACGCCGTAGAAGCTCGTCCAGTTCGAGATCGAGCGCTGGCTGGCGCAGGCGCGGAAGCGGTCGGTGTGGCCGATGATCCAGTTGGTCATAAAGCCGCCGTAGGAGCCGCCGGTTTCGAAGAGGTTATCTGTGTCCATCTCGGGATACTTTGCGAGCGCCGCGTCGCAGAACGCCATCAGATCATCGAAGTCGACCGTGCCGTACTTGCCGCGGATATCCATGAACGCGCCGCGGCCGTCGGAGCCGGTGGGATTGCAGAAGATGACGAAATAGCCACGGCTCGCCCAGTACTGCATCTCGTGATAGAACACGGGACCGTAGACGGTCTTGGGACCGCCGTGAATATCGAAGATGACGGGGTACTTTTTGCCCGCTTCGAAGTCCATCGGCTTTAGGATAAAGCCGTGCACCTCGTGGTCGCCCGCGGTGAGGTTGAGGGGGGCAGGCTGGGCAACGTATTTGCCGCGCAGCATTGCGTCGTTGAAGTGCGTGACGCGGCGGCCCGTCTCGTCGTAGAGCTCCTGCGGATTCATATCCCAGAGCGCGCAGAGGAGCATTTTGCCGTTTTTGCGGTCAAAGCAGTCGACGCTGCCGTCGCGCACGAGGACGGGGGAGACGGTGCCGTCTTCGAGCTTGTAGAGCCCCGCGCCGTCGAAGCGCGTCGAGATAAAGTACAGCACGTCGCCGTCCATCTTGAACGCCTGACCGCCGCCGTGGCGGACGTCGCAGCCGACGGAAGAACCGATGGCCTCGCCGTAGACGGCGTAGGGCGTGACGGCAAGCGTCTCGTAGTCGAGCTTGTAAAAGTCGCAGTCCGTGTTCATGCCGAACTTGCCGTCCGCGGCCATGACGAGCAGGAAGGACTTGCCGAGCGCGTATGTCGCGATGACGAAGTCGGGGCGACTCTTGACGACGAGCTTCTGACGGCGCGAGGCAAGGTCGATGCGGTAAAGGTCCTGACCGCCGAAGTGCGCGGGGCGGGGGACGGAGACGTCGAGAAGACTGAAATAGACGGTCTTCTGATCCTCCGCGAGCTGGACATCGGAGACGTTGAAGCCCGCATCCGTCAGGCGGGTGAGGGACTTTTTCTTCGCATCGTAGTAGAAGAGACTTTCATACGCGCCGCGCGTGTATGTGCCGCCGTTCCACCACCAGGGTAACTGAGAGATGACCTCGTAATCCTCGTTTTCCTTTTTGTCGTCAAAGTAGGCTTTCACGAGCTTCTTGTCGCCTTTATAGAGGTCCTCAAAGCCGGGAAAGGTCGAGCCGACGACAAGCAGGTCGCCGTTTTTGAGAGGGAAGACCTGCGAGACGGGGATGGGAAACGTGTAGGCAAGATCGGCCTCGCCGCCGTCGAGTGCGATCTTGTAGAAGCGGCTCGTGAGCAATGGTTCCTTTTCCCCCTCACGGTCGCCCGCGAAAAGAACCGTGTTTTCATCCAAGTAGCAGAACGAGGATTCCTTGCCGCCGCCGGTCAGCGCGCGGACGCGGCCGCCTTTTAAAAGATAGAGGCGGGATTCGTAGCAATTTTTTTCTTTTTCCGCCTGACTCACGGTGAAGCAGGCGCTTGTCCCCTCGGGAGAGAATGTCACGTTCGCAAGTGAGCGGACGGCGCAGAAATCGTCAATGGCGATGGGCTTCATGGGAAAACTCCTTTCATCGTCTGCGCGCAGAGCGGCGCAAAATCACGCAAGCATCATACCACAGCGACAAATATATTGCAATCCGCGGCAAAATCCGTCGAAGCGCACAAAAAAACATCTGCGGAAACCGCAGATGTTCACAAAAAATGCCTTGACTTTTCTGTACCCATTTGGTAAAATAAAGCGCTTATAAACGGGAAAGGGCGAGGAAAATTCCCCACCCATTACCGAGAGAATAGCATACCGCGGCAAAAAAAGCAAGATGCAGTTCGCTTTGTTTTACAACAAAGCCGGGTGTGTCGAACTGAATAGAGCCGCCGCAATACATTCCTTCAAGCGGACAGGGCTTGAAGAAAAGAAAGGCGTGAAGAGCAAAATGGCCAAAGACAAGATGTATGGCAAAACCCTTCGCAAGAATTTCGCCCGACACGAGGAGATCGTGGAGATGCCGAACCTGCTGGCGCTTCAGAAGAAGTCCTACCAGTGGTTCCTCGATACGGGTCTGCGCGAAGTCTTTTCCGACGTCGCCTCGATCTCGAACTACGCGGGCAACCTGGAGCTGAGCTTCATCGACTACAAGATGGACGAAGCGCCCAAGTACGACGTGCTCGAGTGCAAGGCGCGCGACGCGACGTATGCCGCCCCCCTGAAGGTGAGTGTGCGCCTCTACAACAAGGAGACCGGCGAGATCAAGGAGCAGGAGATCTTCATGGGCGACTTCCCGCTCATGACCGACTCCGGCACGTTCGTCATCAACGGCGCCGAGCGCGTGGTGGTTTCCCAGCTCGTCCGTTCCCCCGGCATTTACTACGGCAAGGAGATCGATCTCAAGACCGACCTCCCGCTGCTGACGTCCACCGTCATCCCGTACCGCGGCGCATGGCTCGAATACGAGACCGACGCCAATGAGATGTTCTGGGTGCGCATCGACAAAAACCGCAAGATCCCCATCACCGAGCTGGTGCGCGCCATCGGCTTCAAGACCGACGCCGAGATCCTCGAGCTGTTCGGCGATGACGACCGCGTGGCCGTCACGCTCGAAAAAGACGCCTGCAAGACCTATGAAGAGGCGATGCTCGAGATCTACCGCAAGCTGCGCCCGGGCGAGCCGCCCACGGTCGAGGCCTGCGAGACCCTCATCAACAACCTCTTCTTCGACCCGCGCCGCTATGACCTGTCCATGGTCGGCCGCTACAAGTACAACAAGAAGCTCTCCCTGTGGGCGCGCATCCGCGGGCAGAAGCTCGTCTATCCCGTTGCCGACCCGCGCACGGGCGAGATCATGTTTGACGCCGGCCACATCGTCACCGACGAGGAAGCGCGCGAGATGGATGCCATCGGCGTCAACGATGTGACCATCGAGGTCGATGGCCGTACGATGCGCGTGTTCTCCAACCACATGGTCGATCTTGACCGCTTTGTCGACTTTGACCCCGTGGCCGAGTGCGGCATCAAAGAGCGCGTGCGCGAGAGCGTGCTCAAGGAGCTGCTCGAGCAGTACAGCGGCGAGGAGCTCAAGGAAGCTATCCGCGACAACGCCGACCGCCTCGTCCCCAAGCACATTCTGGTCGACGATATCCTCGCCTCCATCAACTACATGAACGCGCTGGCGCACGGCATCGTCTATAAGGACGATATCGACCACCTCGGCAACCGCCGTCTGCGCTGCGTGGGTGAGCTGCTGCAGAATCAGTTCCGCATCGGTTTTTCCCGTATGGAGCGCGTCATTCGCGAGCGCATGACGATCCAGGATCTCGACATCGTCACCCCGCAGAGCCTCATCAACATCCGCCCCGTCACCGCGGCGATCAAGGAGTTCTTCGGATCGAGCCCTCTGTCCCAGTTCATGGACCAGACGAACCCGCTCGCCGAGCTGACGCACAAGCGCCGTCTGTCCGCGCTGGGCCCCGGCGGCCTTTCCCGCGAGCGCGCGAACATGGAAGTGCGAGACGTGCACTACAGCCACTATGGCCGTATGTGCCCGATCGAGACGCCGGAAGGTCCGAACATCGGCCTGATCTCCTACCTCGCGACCTACGCCCGCATCAATGAGTACGGCTTTATCGAAGCGCCGTTCCGCAAGGTCGACCACGAGACCTGCCGCGTGACCGACGAGATCGAATACATGACCGCAGACGTCGAGGACCAGTACATCGTCGGTCAGGCTGCCGAGCCTGTCGATGAAAACGGCTGTCTCGTCAACCAGCGTATCACCTGCCGCCACCGCGACGAGATCGTCGAGGTCGACCGTGACCGCGTCGACTATATCGATATCTCCCCGCGTATGATGGTCTCCATCGCGACGGCGATGATCCCGTTCCTGCCGAACGACGACGCGAACCGCGCGCTGATGGGCGCGAACATGCAGCGCCAGGCCGTTCCTCTGCTCCGCCCCGAGGCGCCGATTGTCGGCACCGGTATGGAGCATAAGATCTGCATGGACTCCGAGGTCGTCATCCTCGCCGAGGGCGACGGCATCGTCACAAAGATGGACGCGCGCGCCATCACTGTCGCCTACGACAACGGTGAGACGAAGGAATACAAGCTCACGAAGTTCCTGCGCTCCAACCACGGCACGTGCATCAACCAGCATCCGATCGTCGACGTCGGCGAGCGCGTGCATGGCCGCCGCCTGAACGAGAACGGCGTGTGGGAAGATCCCACCGTCCTTGCCGACGGCCCCGCGACCGATCAGGGCGAGATCGCTCTGGGCCGCAACATCCTCGTCGGCTTCATGACCTGGGAAGGCTACAACTACGAAGACGCCGTTCTTCTGAACGAGCGCCTTGTCCGCGAGGACTATTACACCTCCATCCACCTCGAAGAGTACGAGCTTGACGCACGCGACACCAAGCTCGGCCCCGAAGAGATCACCCGCGACATCCCCAACGTCGGCGAAGACGCGCTCAAAGATCTCGACGAGCGCGGCATCATCCGCATCGGCGCGGAGGTCCACGCCGGCGACATCCTCGTCGGTAAGGTCACGCCCAAGGGCGAGACCGACCTGACCGCGGAAGAGCGCCTGCTGCGCGCCATCTTCGGCGAAAAGGCGCGCGAAGTGCGCGACACCTCCCTTAAGGTGCCCCACGGCGAGAGCGGTATCGTCGTCGACGCCAAGGTCTTCTCCCGCGAGGCGGGCGACGAGCTTGGCCCCGGCGTGAACATGGTCGTGCGCGTTTACATCGCGCAGCGCCGCAAGATCCAGCCGGGCGACAAGATGGCCGGTCGTCACGGCAACAAGGGCGTTGTCTCCCGCATCCTGCCGCAGGAGGATATGCCCTTCATGCCCGACGGTACGCCGCTTGATATCGTGCTGAACCCGCTGGGCGTTCCGTCCCGTATGAACATCGGTCAGGTAACAAACAAAGGTATCGAGTTGAGTATATCAGGCGATATCCTCAGAGGTAGAGATTATGTACTTTCTGCCAACCTTTCTCTTGGTATGAACAAAATGAAAGTAGACAAACTGAACGGTACCGACAATGTTATCTGGGACCAGAACAACCGCTGGAAATCAAGCTACAATGACTACTGTCTGAAAGTAGGCGACCAGGTAGGTCTGATCTACGGTTTCGTTTACGACGGACTGTACTCGATGGATGAATTCTATTTCGACCCGACAAATAACCTTCAGGCTCTGCCTTGGGGATCGACAGCTGCCGAAAACGGAACATCTAAAGACGCTCCGCTGGTAGATGAAAATGGAGTAGAACATCCTAAGACAGTCATCAACGAAGTATCAGGAAACTCTAACTCAGGTATTGCTACTCTTCCTGGAAAAATCAAATTCAAAGATTTGAATGGTGACGGCAAAATTACAGAAGACGACCGTACTGTCATTGGTAACACCAATCCGAAAGTACAGGGAGGATTTGGCGTAAGCGGACAATGGAAGAACTTCGACTTCGCCATGAACTTCAACTTTATGCTCGACTTCGATGTAAACAATGCAACAGCTTATCAGCTTTCTTCATCAGAAGGCAACGATAAAAAGTTCTATAATGTACTCGGTACATTTGCCGACAACGGATGGAGATATACTCGTGATGGCGACGGTGAATGTATGTACAAATGTTATTTCATCGATGGTTCTATCGACATGTACCGTCAGCTGAACGAAGGCAGAACACTTTGGAACCCAACCGATGTAACTCAGAAGATCACTCATTCTTACTTCATCGAAGATGGTTCATTCGTTCGTTGCCAGGACTTGACTATCGGTTACACACTGCCAGAAAAGCTGACATCAAAAATGGGTATTTCAAAAGCTCGTTTCTATGTTTCAGCATCCAATCTGTTTATCATTACCGGATATTCTGGTTACGACCCGGAAGTAGATATTCAGACAGGTCTGACTTGCGGTATGGACTACAACCGCTACCCACGTAGCCGCAGCTTCGTATTTGGAACAAATATCACCTTTTAAAACTTGAAAGTACATGAAACTCAAAAATATATTAGTCATAGGCTTGACTTCTCTGACATTGGCATCATGCAATGATTTTTTGGATGTCGAATCCCCGTCAAGCTACAGCGAAGAGTTCGTTTTCAGCCAGAAAACAGAAATCAACCGCGCACTTAATGGAGTATATGCATCTATCCTTGTAAACGACTTGTATGGAAAAGCTTTCCAGAGAAGCTTCATCCTCAACAGCGATGTAGAAATGATGATAAGCAGTACAAACGTAGCTACCCACAACAGTTATGCACGCTTCGACTGCGATGATCAGGGTAGCGAAATCAACAAGTACTGGCAAGCTGCATACAAAGCTATCGAAGATGCCAACCGTTTTATATACAATCTGGAAAACAGCCCGCTTTACAATGAAGAAGACGCTGAAATCATGCAGATGATGGGAGAAGCCAAATGTATCCGTGCTATGGTCTACCATGACATGGTCGTTATGTTCGGAGATATTCCTTTCACTTTCCGTCCGGCTTCACAACTGGGAGGTGATTACGTCATTCCTATCATGGACCGTAAAGAAATACAAGACAATCTGATAAATGACCTGAAGGCTATCGCTCCTAAAATGAGTTCATCCGCTTCTGTCACTGTAGAACGTGCTTCACAGGAATTTGCATACGCCCTCATCGCACGTATTGCACTTACAGCAGGAGGATATTCACTCCATCCGGATAAAAACAATCCTAAAAGCTACGGTGTCATGAGCCGTCCGGAAAATTATCAGGACTACTACCGTATTGCCAAGGAATATACCAATCTGGTTATCTCGTCAGGTTCTCACTCCATAGGAACTTCTTATAAAGATGTATTCCTGAAAGAAAGTAATTTCGAACTAATCAGCAAGGGAGATCCTATTTTCGAAATACCTTTCGCTAAAGAATCAACAGGCGAAACTGGAAATATCCAGGGTCCTACCTCTACAGCCAATGAAGGACAGACACTTGGTAAGAACGTATGGGGAGCAGCCGACGGAAACGGCAGACTGAATGCATTCTACCGCTACTCATTCGATGAAAAAGACAAACGCCGTGATTTCGTCAACGGACTCTGGTATTACGGAAACAGTACAAACAATATCAGTCAAGATTCCTGCCTGATCCGTTCAGACTACACCGTACACAACAACAAATGGTCTAAACTATGGGCCAATGCCGGACAATTCCTTAATACAAGTTCAGGAAGTACAGGTATCAACTTCCCTTACATGCGCTATGCCGATGTCTTGCTGATGAATGCCGAAGCTATCAACGAACTGGAAGGTCCGACTAAAGAAGCCCAAGAGTCACTCCGTCAGGTACGTAGCCGTGCCTTCGACGATCAGGGTGCTGTCAATACTTACGTTACCAATGCAGCTTCTTCGAAAGAGAAATTCCTCCAGGCCGTACTGGACGAACGTAAATGGGAGTTTGCAGGTGAAAACATCCGCTGGCGCGACCTTGTACGTAACAACCTGTACAGTCAGGAAGTAGTATACAGCTTCTTACGTTACCTGTCGGTTGCCATGTCAAACGCCGGTACATATACCGGATTTGAAGATGATATAGCCGAACACGACGGAAGCAATTATCTGGACGAACTGCCAGAATATATGTATTACCATGTACTTCCTCAGAGTGCAGAATGGCGTGTAGATCCCAGTCAGGTATATGGTTATCCATACCCGAACACCACACTGGACATCCTCTATATTTACAATCCTTACAAATCGGCAAGCCAGCCGGCAACAGCTCTTACCGCTATCGATGGAAAAACATGGGAATCAGCCGAATTCTATCAGTGGAGTAGCGATTCTGAGCCAACCAACCAATGTAAATATTCATTCTATGGATATATCCGCCACACAGAACAAGGTACTATAGTATTGGTAAAAGACGGAACAGAAGTTCCATTGGAAGGCAACAGCGTTCCTTCAGTCAGCGCATTGCCTCCGGTACGTTATATTCTGCCTTATCCAAATGCAGCTATCCAGCGTTCTGCCGGAGCCTATAAGAACTATTATGGATATTAATAACAACACTCAAAAAAGATTACCATGAAAAAACTATTTCTATATTCCTTAATGCTATCATCTGTGCTTTCATTCAGCTCATGCTCTGACGAAGATGAAAGTTTTGGAGCGTCACTAGACCGGGAATGGATGACAATGTTCATCTGCGACAACAACAGAGGCAAGGGAGATGACTACGCATACAACTGTAAGGCAGAAGGTCCTAACGGAAACGATATTCATCTGTACTGGTACGGTGTAAATGACTGTGCCGGATACCAGATTCGCCAGGCACTCCAGCCTAATGTGTCAAACGGAGCTGATGCATGGGGAACATCTGCTGAAAACGGCTTACTGCTACTCGACACAATTGTGGGTCCCGACGTACTCGATCTGGTTATCAAAGACCAGCAGTACTCTACCGATTTCCGTTTTGCCATTCGTGTATTGTCGAAGAAAGATGACAATATAACCGACTTCTCACATGCATCCAAATGGTACGGACACGGCGATGGAAGACAATGGGCTGAATTTCTCGGTATTACTACAGCCGACCGTTATGCTACTCCATTCTGTGTATATGTCGACGGTTCAAAAACGACTGAAACAACCATGCGTGTCATGCTGAACCGTAATTTTGATGTAGTATCCGAAGGTGTATCCGAAGATGACAAAGCCATCTATCGTGAAAAATTTGAGCTGGATGCCAACAACAACTTCGTTTACCAGTGGCTGGAAGTAGCTCCTTCACCCAACAATCCGGAATCTACAGTAAACGAAAAATGGAAAAACTATAAACTCACAGAAGAAGACTTTGCAAGAGGTTATGTAGATATCGACGGACTTCAGAAAAACTCAGTATATGTCATCAACGTACGCAATGAAAGCGTCAAGGTAAAATGGGATGCATATTACAATACCTATTCTGCACGTTCCGACGGTGAACCGGGAGAACCTATCCTTGTTACTCACGAACTGACAGCTCCAAGCCGTGACTACTTCGATACAGAAGAAGCTTACCAGACAGCTCTCGAACAACACGAAGTTGCACTGAAATATGACGCAATGCGTATCGACTTCATGCTGACCGACTTTATCTCGGATGTTAATCTGGCAGAAGGACAAACATACTATCTGGAAGGTGGAAAAACTTACTGTATGTTCAATAACCTGACAACCTGTAAAGGATTCATCCTCCGTACAAATCCGGAAGATGTAGCTGCTGGTAAACGTGCAAAAGTATTGCTTGGAGGTATGCATACAACAGGAACAAATGTCAACTCAATGAACCTGATGTTTGGTCGTCAACCACAAGCCGGAGAAGGTGGAGAAATCTACATGAAGATGCTTGAGTTCTATGACATCGATTTCGACTGTCCGCTTGCCCTCAACTATGGTGATAATATAGCTGGAGTTGGTTCTACTACAGGTAACTACTTCATCAATATGTTCTCTAACGGAATGGCAGTACACTTGGAAAACTTTGTTATCAAGAACTGTACATTCAAGAGACTTGTCCGTGGATTTATCCGTGAACAAGGACCTAACTACAAAATCTGGGATCATGTATTGATTGAAGACAACCAGTTCTTCGACTGTGGATACTACAGCAACGGAGCCGGAGGTTATCCTTGGATTGCTGGTTCGGGCAACAATGCCAACTCTAACCTTTACAAAGATTTTGTTGTTCGCGGAAATACATTCTACGATTGCCCGTTCCCGTCATTCTTCAATGAAACCAAACAGGCTAACTGGAAGGGCGGAGCATGGAATATCACATTCGAAAACAATACGCTGGTCAACTGGAATACCCGTGCTGCCGGTAATATTTTCAACATGCGTAATATTCCTGACGGAAGTACCTATACCGTAAGAAATAACCTGATTATCCTGACCAAGCAAGATGGCGATGCCCGTAACATGATTATGGCAGGAGCTGATATCCGTAAGACTATGACTTTGCCAGACGGATCTGCCGGACATGTCACACTGAACTTTGAGAATAACTATTCTACAAATACTTTCCTCAGCAACGGACAGATATTCAGTAACAACCCATGGACTGCAACCAAGAACAACTTCAGTAGTCTGGTCAACGACGGTTCTGCAACTCTGAACGGTTCTCTGGAAGTTCTGGTAGACGACATCTCACCGCTGGAACTGATGATTGCTCCTAACCCACCTCACAAAGCTGCAACTAACAGTGACCGCTACATGCACCGTGCAGATGCATTGGACGGAACAGGTGGTGAACATGGTGTGAACCTGTACTACAGACAAGATAGTAAGGTATTGAATTCTAAGATTTACCAGCTGGGTATCGGTGCTCCAAAATGGAGAAACGGTCAGAAATAAGTCTGTAAAAAGAAATCTCAGAATCATTAAAGTCATATTCTGAAACCCAAAGCCCTACCATTACCCCGAAAAGGAGTCTTGATAGGGCTTTTTTATGTTCATCTTCTACACTGGCTATTGCCCGATAACAGTCAGCGCATCCTCAATACATTATTCCACAGCTGCCACCTAACAGTCGGGTAATAAGGGATAACTTTTTTTTATGGTAGATTCTCTTGAATATATTGTACCTTTGTAATGGAAAAAATCAAATAAACCATTACCACTATGTATAAATCAATTATTCGTCCCTGCCTGTTCCGTATCGACGCCGAAAAAATCCATGATCAGATTATAACCCTGCTTCATATATATCGCCATCTGGGACCAATAAGAAGCCTGACCCGCTCACTGTTTCATCCCAAGGCTGTTCCCTTCCAATGGCAAAATCTGAACTTCAGCAACCGTGTAGGATTGTCAGCCGGATTCGATAAAGAAGCAAACTGTTTCGATGAACTGAGTGACCTGGGCTTCGGATTTATAGAAGCGGGAACGGTTACTCCACACAAAGTCGATGGAAATCCTTCTCCACGTATATTCCGGTTACCTAAAGACCATGCTCTCATTTCACGTACCGGATTCAACAATCCCGGAAAAGAAATGGTATTACAGAATCTGAGGCAGAAACAAAACGGGAAATATATATTGGGAGTCAATATCAATACCAATTATCCTGCCGACGAAGAGCTGGCTAGAGCAGAAATTACAGATCTGTACAGCACTTTCAGCGAATATGCCGATTATTATACAATCAACTGGGGAAGCATTGCTCCAGAAATCCTCAGTTCCGTACTGATTGCAGCAGCAGACAAAAAGAAGCAGATTGGCAAACCTATATTTCTGAAGCTTCCGGCTGATGTACCTATAGAAAAGCTGGACGATATTATCAGCTTTGCCCGCCAGCATCATATCGACGGATTTATCGCAACCGGTCCGTCACAAGACCGCTCCTTGCTTATTCATTCTTCTCAAGCTGAAGTCACTCACGTAGGTGCCGGAGGAATCAGCGGACTACCGATTATTTATAAATCAATAGAGGTTGTCAGATATCTTTCTGCACATACTCCTAAAGAAATGCTCATTATCGGAGCAGGAGGAGTCATGACTCCAGCAGAAGCAACCAGCATGCTGAATGCCGGAGCACATCTGGTACAGATCTACTCAGCATTCATCTACGAAGGACCCTTTGTCGTAAAACGTATTGCAGAAGCATGCAAATAAACAAGTGTTTGATATAAAAAGAAAATAGACCGTTCCGATTGGAGCGGTCTATTTTCTTTTTATATCATTAAAACGTAACGTATTACTTTTTAATAAAATATACTACAGTCGGAAGATGGTCGCTATATCCGTTCATCCATCTGCCTCCAGCCTGCGTACGCAAAGGATAGCCTTTGTATTTTCCATCCGCTTGCATCAGGTAATCACGCTTGAATATTTCATGAGTGAAATAACTCAGCTTTTTATGGCGCTTGTTCAGGAAATTACCAGTAAAAACAATCTGGTCGAACAAATTCCATTTACCTCTATACTTTAATGTACCATCGCCTCCGGCAAGCGTATTCCACCAAGGATTATATAAATCTTTCTTCTTCACATCTTTCATTTCACGCTTTGCTCCCAAGGCTTCTGCCATACTTTTATCCATAGGATCATCGTTCATGTCGCCCATGATTACAATCTTGATTTTCGAATCCAGACGTTGCAGCGAATCCTTCAGTGCACGTACCTGCATACCTGCACGCTCACGAGCCGGAGATTCAGCTCCACGCGACGGCCAGTGATTTACAATAAAAGCCACACGTTCGCCAGCCAGTTTACCGTCAGCAATCAGAAAACCGCGTGTCGGACGATCTGTCGGTTGAGCCAATACATAAGGAACCAGTTTGGTAGCTGTCACTGTATACAGTTTCGGGTTGTAAAAGAAAGCACAGTCCACACCTCTTTCGTCCGGTCCCTCATAATGAATAATCTCATACCCGCGATCGGCCAGTGCCGGCTGTTTCAGCAAATCTTCCAGCACATGACGGTTTTCCACCTCAGCCATGCCTATTACCGCAGCCCCCTCAGGTGTCTTGTCGGTAGCCAGCGATCCAAGTACCGTCGACATATTTTTCAGTTTCGACTGATATTTCTTATCGTCCCATTTATTTCTTCCGTCGGGCAGATATTCATAATCTTTCTTACCCTCATCGTGCTTCGTATCAAACAAATTTTCGAGGTTATAAAAGGCAACTCCGTAAACCGTACCTTTCTGCTCTTGAGCATAGCCCGCTATTACCAGACATGCCCAGAAAAACGCAAACAGATATTTTTTCATATATGTGCCTCCTGTTACCATGCCCAGTCATTCAGGTTACAAGCAGCCTCTACCTCATTTTCAAGTACATCAGGCAAATTACAGAAGAAATCAATGCCTGTTTCTTCTTCCAGTTTGTCTACAGAAACCACATATTCTTTCAGTTCGTCAGACGAAGGATTTTCGGTCATACCTTCTTTATGAGGTACCAGGAAAGCAATAGCATGGAATACATCGTCTTTCTGGCTCAGAACAGCCATAAAGTAATATTCCGGACAAGCCAGTCCGTGTATAGTAAATCCGTTTGCATCTGTTGTAGGAGTACCACCATTAACTGTAGTACCTTTGAAGTTTTTCAGCAGCTTATTCAGCGTACCACCTTTTGTAACATACACCTTATCGTATACACCATCGGCTGTAGAACGTCCCCATGTCTGTACACGAGTCTCCAGCTTACGCCAGAAACCACCGTTGAAGTCCTTCAACTGCGGTGACATATTACTGTAATAGAAAGTCTGTTCGTTAGCTTCTTTCAGATAAACACGGTCTTCCGAAGCGCACAGGTGTCCTTTATCAAAACCGTCGTTCTTATGATCGCTTTCCTGAACTTGCATTTCTGCCGGAAGCTTCGGATCTACGGACCAGGCATCTGTACGTTTCACATTATCAGCCGAAGTTGTAGTATCGAACGTAAAAGCTACCCAGTTGGCATGACGTTTTGTATTATCCCATTCTAATGCATAGTTCAGAATCTGTACTCCGTCCATTGTTACATAATGATCGGCGTATACATTCTGGTCATTCAAATGAGGAATTTCATAACCGGTTACCGAAACATTATCATAACCAGTATTTGCATTGACATTATCGTTCGGACGTTCTTCGGTCTGGTCGGTAACGACATACTCAATCGTTACATTATTTCCATTAATATCAGATACACGGAATTTTACAAAACGATATACCGTTGAAGCAGCATAGCGAGCCCAATAAGCCGCACCAGCTGTTACAGTAGCATTCGACTGCCATTCTACATTTGCAGGAACAGTTGTCATTTCATCCAGACGTGCAGCTGCTACCTGGGTAAAACTGTAAGCGTTTCCGGCAAACTTTTTATCCTGTATATAAAACGGAGAATCAAATCCTTCCGGTTGGAATACAGAAAAGCCTAATGCAGCATTTTCGTATCCTTTCAGAACAAGTGTAGATGCTCCTTTCTGAGCTGTCTGTACATAACCATTAGGTATGGTATTCTGATCATCACAACCGACATTGAACAAAGCCAGTGCCAGTCCTAAAATAAATAAATGTTTTTTCATGACTAAACCTGTTAGATTTCGTTAGTAAAGAGAAAAATATCCGCCGGTTCTCACCCTTCGGCAGAGAAAGAACCAGCGGATATACATTATAAAATTATTCTGCTTCGTTTACCAGAACATTCTTAATTTCCCAAGTAGGAGCAGCACTGCTTGTGCTCTTGTAAACAAAGGCAATACGGATAACCTGACCAACATATGCGCTCAAGCTATAAGGACCTACTTTGTAGAAGTCCCAGCTCTGTCCGTCAGACCACTGTGTTTCATCAACTTCAACGGTTTCCCATGTACAAGATTCTACATCGTCTATATAATCAGTAGAAACTTTTACCATCATGTATTCAGAAAGCGGATTACCGTTCAGGAACTTATGAGCTTCTTCGAATGACAGCTGAGGTGTCATAGCTTCCGACAAATCGATAGCCGGAGTCAGCAGCCAGCTTTCAGTTTCATTGTTCGTATTGTTCATAAACGCTGAAGCCTTCCATCCATAGCTTGCATCACTCTTCCATACATAACTTACACCTGTCAGTGCAATATCCTGTACGGTAAATCCTCCGTCATTGCCACCAGTCAGCGCTTCGTCCAGATAAACACCAGCCTGTGCTGTATATGTACCGTCGGCAGCTTTTTCGAAGATAGTAGTACGTGTAGAATAATTAGTAGAAGCAGCCCATGTACCGTTCAGTGTATATTCTTCAACAATCGGGTTACTGTCGGCAGTCTTCTTATAGACTACAGCTACCTGTTCGCCCTTCACTGCATACGGGAACTTCTGTGCCAGATAAACCGGGAAGATAATAGACGGTTTAGAAACATAGTCAGTACCAATTTCAGCGTAGAACTTCGGATCAGCAACTAATACATTAACGTCTTCTTTAGCATATTCAGCCCATGTACCATTAGTGTAGACATACAATGCAGCAGTATTAGCATAAGCACCCGAAGCACGTGTCATGCGCATCATAGCCGCAGCCACTTCGTTTTCAGGAACTTCCTTAAACAGACATACATCCCAGTATTTTGCATCTTTTTCTTTCACCAAAGTATTTTTCAGTTCCACAGTCGGAGCGCACTTGTCTGTACTCTTATAACCGTATGCAATCACGATTTTCTGTCCTTTAAACTGGCTCAGGTCGATAGACTGATCAGTAAAGCTCCACGAGCTACCCACCTTCGATGCATCGTAAGTCAGATCAGTCCAGGTAGCACCTGCCACATCACCCGTATAATTAGAAGAAACTCTTACGGTAAAGAAATCGGTAGCCTTGTTACCTTTCAGGAAGTTGATAGCCAAAGTGAAGTTCAATACCGGAGCTGTAGCTTTTGAAAGATCGATTTCCGAAGATACCACATAACTTTCAGAAACCAGATTCTTATTGTTTACGAAAGCAGAGCCTTTATAGTAACCATGAGAGTCATCGATTTTCCACACATATTTAGAACCTTCCGGCAGCGTCACATCCTTGATGGTGAATTTGTCGCTCTCCTTGTTCATCGGGTCGGAGAAATAAGTATATTTAGAGTCTGCATAACATCCATAAGAATATGAATCCTTATACAAAGTCAATTTTACAGTTTTATTTCTCGCTATATTCTTCAATGCAAATGTACCATCAGAATTTGGTGAAATAGACCAGTCTCCAGCCTCAGCCGGTTTAGAAGAACTAACATAAAAACCATCAAAAGTTGCATTCTGATACAAATATTGTCCCCATGCATTTTTCAAAGTATAGCCATTCTCCGTTGCCTCAATTGCTATTACCTGTTCAGCACCATCATCCTGAGATATTACACCACTTTCAGATACAGTTATAGGATCCGGATACATATATGCAGATTCCTTACCTTCGTTACTCAGCTTTCCGAACGGATAGTAGTTACCGTCGTCAGCCTTGGCAGCTATCACATAATTACCTCCCTCACCATCGAATGAAGTCACCTTCTGGTATACCATCGGAACAACTGAACCACCGCCAGCACTTGGTTCAAATTCAGAATATGCATAATTCACAGCTACCATATCTCCTTCGGCAGGATTGCTCATAGCACCAGCCAGCACTTCCGGAAGTTTCTTCATCGTAGACGGAGAAAGGTAGGTAGCCGTAGCAGTTTCTGCCCATACCTTTTTATAATCAGCATTCGAAAGCGTATACTCTTTCAGATTCTTGAAGTCGGCCAAATAGGTAGACGGAGCTTTATACATGTTATATGAAACAGAAAAACGAGATCCGGCATCAGCCTGCGGATATTTTTCTGTAATAAAAGCTGGCAGGAACCATTCTGCTTCCGTTTTGTCTGCAAAATATCTGTTTTTACCAATTGCTTCAAGAGCAGCTACATATGTACCCTTTTCAGGATCTTTCGACAAAGCGATTTCCTTATTGGTTGCATTATTGGCAACTGTCGCATAATCTGCTGCAGCCAATTTGATAGCGACTCCCTTCTTGACATCCGAAATCTGAGAGCCGAGGTTAAACTGGTCATTGTAATCTTCACATGCAGTCAGTGAAGCTAACAATGCTGTAGATATAAATAATATTTTTTTCATAAATTCTTTTCTTTAAAACAGGTGATTAGAAATTAACTCTCAGTCTTAGACTATATGTACGTCCGAAAGCATAGTAACAATAGATAGTTTCTTCCGAAACAACACCTGATTTAGGATTATATGCCTTAGAGATGTACTGGTAGTCAAGTAAGTTATTTACATTTCCTGACAATGTAGCATCCAGTTTGCCCAGTTTGAAACGATAAGAAGCATTCATATCGATCTGGCTTGCTGCAGGTACTTTCCATGGTTCAGCAATACTGATTTCCTGACCCAGTTTCAAATTGCTTCCGCTGAATGAATAGTAAGCATAGTTACGTCCGTAATAAGTCCAGTCAGCACCAACACGGATAGACTTGCCAATCTTGAAAGTTGCACCCAATGCAGCAGTAGTCTGTGCAGAACCACCCACACGTACACCCTTCAGGTTGATAGAAGCCGACACATGATCGGGAGCAGCGATTCCGCTTGCCTGAGTACCGTCTTCCTTCAGCGGCATACCCTTGTCATCGTAAGCATAACCGGTAGCATTGCTGTCCCATTTCCAATCACCCAAAGAGAACATACCTGTAATATCCAACCATTTTACCGGAGTAACCTTCACATCCAGTTCCACACCTTTATGCAAGGCATTTACACCAGTCATGTTCATATAGTATTCAGTACGTTCCTGATTATCCAGCTGACCAGATTTAGTCATCGCCTTATCCAGCCATTTGGTCCAGTAAGCATTGACGTTAGCAGTCAACCAGCTGTTGCGGAAACCATAACCCAATTCGAAAGAAAGCACTTTTTCATTCTTAGCATCCTTGTTGATGGCATGACTTGCATTCGCCTGCATGAAAGCACCATAAGAGAATTTAGGCGCACGGCTGATATAACCCAAGTTGAAGAAAACGTTATGATTTTCAGTAATGTTGTAGTTAGCTCCACCTTTTGCAGTAAATCCGAGGAAGCTAACTTTATCTGATTTAGCATGAGCTTTGTCGTAGAACAAGCGGTCGTAACGCCAATAAGTAGTATTCGACAATGAACCGGCAACGAAAGCCGAAAGTTTGTCTTTATTGAATTCGCTCTGGAAGAAAGCACCTTCCTGCATTACATGTCCGTCATAATCACGGTAAACTACATCACCAACACCCAGCTTTTCATATTTCCACATCGGATCGGCAGCCGCGATATTATTTTCAGCCAACACATCACCACGAGTAGAGTCCATGAAATACTGACCACCGTACAAGTCCGAAATTTCATTGGTATGAGTTCCCTTGTAATAACGGAAGTCTACACCACCATAGAAGTCGATGTACTTACCGAACTTAGTGGTATAAGTCGACAGCAAACCATACCAGTTGTGATAGTTCTTTGACAAGCTCATGGCAAGCATAGAACCATATTCACTTTCCGCGTTGATATCCTGGATAGCTCCATAGTCGAATGTACCATCAGGATTACGGAACTTAGTCTGAAGCACACCATAGTTGGCACCTTTCCAATCCTGATAAGAATATCCGTAATATTCGTTACCTTGTCCGGAATAACCATAACCACGTCCGATAGAAACATAAGCAACAGTACTCAAAGAAGATTTGTCATCAATCTGCCACTGATGATTCAAGCTGATCTGCGGTTTGTGGTAAGAGTTGTACTCACTGGTTCTGCGACGACCTTCGTTGTCAAAACCGTAAGTTGAATTATATTTATAATTCTTAATGCCATACACTTCTTCAGTCATTTTCCAGTCAGCAATTGTCAAAGCGCCATTACGCTGATAGTGTGTTTGAGGAGCACCAAATACTGTAAACGACAGCTGATGAGCGTCATTCAATCGTTTTGAGACATTCAGGAAGTAGTTGTAGCCTTCAAAGTCAAGTCCTTGAGCATATCCGTTACCCCAGTTCTTAGAACCCAGCAAAGTCATAGCCCATCCTGATTTAGTAAGACCTGTAGAAACACTGAACAAGATTTTGTTCATACCATCGTTACCCAAAGAATACGATACTGTACCACCTTTCTTGCTTTCCAGACTCTGAGTAATGATATTGATAGTACCTCCCACAGAAGGAGCAGAAACTTTTGAAGCACCTAATCCACGCTGCGTCTGCATTGTACGAGTCACGTCAGTCAGTCCTGACCAGTTAGACCAGTAAACACCTCCCCATTCCATATCGTTCATCGGCACACCATTTACCATCACAGCAATATTCTCATTACCGAATCCACGCATATAGATTTCAGAGTCACCGTAACCACCACCATCTTTATTGGCATGCACACCCGGAGTAGATTTCAGGATTTCAGGAAATTCCTGAGTACCCAGTTTTTCTTCGATGAAGTCCATTGCCACGCTTGATACGGCAACAGGAGTTTTACGTGCTACCGCAATAGAAGAAGTTACTACGACATCATTCAGTACATGTGAATCGGCCTCCATCGAAACTGTACCCAAATCCACAGTACCCTTCTGAGTTATTTTCATTGTTTTGGTCTTATAGCCCAAATACTTAAATTCGACAGTAGTTCCCGATGTTGTAATTTTCAACGAGAACACTCCGTCGATATCGGTTACAGAACCTTCAGTAGAACCTTTTACGGAAACCGTTGCCCCGATAAGAGGCTCATTACTTTCCGCATCTACAATCTTGCCTTTCAATGTAGCCTGAGCTACTGCAGTGGCTGTACCAAAAATTACAAGCACCGCAAACAATAGAAAATGCTTCAATTGATTTTTCATACGTTTTCTTAAATTGTTTTTGTGTTATTAATAAATCAGAAACAAATATACCCAAAAAAATTTAAAAAATCAGCATAAAAATTCAACTTTGTCAACACATTAACTTGTTTATGTTAATTATTCTATCAGCTTTCCAGACAGAATATTCAAGTAAAGCCAACTTATCCTTTTTATAACAAAACAGTATCACACTTAAACATGCAAAATTCCTTGCAAATTCAAACAACAGTATTCAAAATCGCTAGCAAATTATCAGAAAGTCCAAATTTTAATCGGAATGTCACACCCCTGCCGTACTTGCGATTTTAGCAAGTTTCCTATAACACAAAAAGCAGGCGGGCCACTAGTGTACCCAAAAGGTAGCATACCTACCACACTTATTTACAAGCTATTACAAGCTCCTACGGGCCACAACAGCACCACTAGTGTTGCCACCCTTTCCTATTATATATTAAAAGAAAGAGTAAAAGCAAGGGAAGTTTTTTCCGAAAAAACTTCAACCGGATTTTTTTTTAAGAATTCGTCAGATCGTTTTTAACACTTCAAAGCATACTGTAAATCTCCTGCAAGAATACGATATATTTTGTACAAAGCATTTCTCTATTCGTACATAAATTAGAGAAAAGTTCGGCAAGTTTTCGCTAAAACACCAGCATTTTTCATTTTCAAAGACCACACAGCCATTAAAGAAAGACATCCAAACATGAGGAAAACAGTCCGGTTTTTAGTATCTTTGCAAAGATAAGCAATCAATCGGAATAAAAAATCATGGCGAAAGAAAAAACCGTATATGTGTGTACCAACTGCGGACAGGAATCTCCCAAATGGGCAGGCAAGTGTCCGTCGTGCGGACAGTGGAATACGTTTGTAGAGGAAGTGGTACGCAAGGAAATGCCCGTAGCCAAGCATGTGGCACACGGTATCGAATCGGTGCGTTCGAAACCCCAACGACTGCACGAGATTACCTCAGGCGAAGAACAGCGCATCGACATGGGCGACGACGAGCTGAACCGCGTACTGGGAGGCGGACTGGTAGAGGGCTCGCTTACGCTGATAGGCGGTGAACCGGGCATCGGAAAGTCGACGCTGGTACTTCAGACAGTGCTCCGCCTCACGGACAAGAAGGTGCTGTATATCTCGGGCGAAGAAAGCGCACGGCAGTTGAAATTGCGCGCCGACCGTATCCCCCATCCTGAAGCAAACAACCTGCTGATAGCGTGCGAAACATCGCTGGAACAGATTTTCACAAACATCAAAAATACGGCTCCCGATCTGGGCATT
>ERZ773155.779-NODE-779-length-28329-cov-5.808092_pt1 | contig 28329 bp, 20 predicted proteins | sample MGYA00511262_ERZ773155 | MGnify/ENA primary metagenome ERZ773155 (study PRJEB29015, sample SAMEA2737828) | human gut metagenome | biome: human gut; feature: human-associated habitat; material: faeces | place: China | collected 2012 ... | reverse complement strand
TTCCGATCTCTCTTTAAAGAAATATCTGTTGATAACCGTAGCCAGCATACCCATCTGGTCACCTTTCACACGGTCGAAACCTTTTCCGGCTCCAGACAATCCGCGGAAGATGTTACCGCCACCAATCACGATACCAATCTGTACCCCCATGTCGTGGATTTCCTTGATTTGCTGTGCATATTCGCCCAGACGTTTTTCGTCAATACCGTATTTCTTTTCTCCCATCAAGCTTTCGCCGCTGAGTTTTAACAGGATGCGTTTGAATTTTGCCATAATCGTATTTGTTTTTAGATTGCTACAAAGTTAGTAATAATTTGCATATATCCCGAGGCTTGTCGTTAAAACTATACCTGTCGGTGGAGGTTGGTGTGTGGCATCCGGTAGAGTATTCCTCCCTGCACAATGCCTCGTAATGCCAGGTACACAATAAAAGCCATCCACAATGCATGATTTCCTAACGTGGTATGGAATCCATAATAGAGTAGGAAGAAGCTGGCCGAAGCCACTAACATGGAGCGGAGCATTACGCGAGTAGCTGTGGCACCGATACAGATTCCATCGAGCAGAAAGGCTGAGAATCCTGCCAGCGGAATGGCCAGTACCCAATAGATATATTCTTCAGAAGCCGAAATGACAGAAGTGTCGTTGGTGAGCAAGCCGAGAAAGCTTTTTCCTCCTGCTCCGTAGAGTAACGTGAACAGCAGTGACAAGGCGATTCCGCACTTGAAAAGATGCCGTATGGTCAGTCTTAGCGACTGGTTGTCTTTGGCCCCGATGTATTTCCCGGTCAGTGCCTCTCCTGCGTAGGCAAATCCATCCATGAAATAAGAATAGAGTGTAAATAGCTGCATCAGCAGGGCATTCACGGCCAATACCACATCCCCGTAAGCCGCACCTGTGGAAGTGAAGAAGACGGTAACTGCAATCAGGCAGAGCGTGCGGAAAAAAATATCCCGGTTTACCTGGAAGAAACGCTTCATTTCCATACGGTCGAACAAGGCTTTCTGGCGAAGGTATTTCCGGAGTGGACGGTAATAAGCCAGCCAGAGCAGACAGGCCATGCCCAGTCCGGCATATTGTGCCACGAGCGTGCCTAAGGCCACGCCTTCTACCTTCATCTTCAGTACGAATACAAAGAACAGGCTGGCCGCAATATTAACAATGTTCTGGGTGATGGCGATGAACATCGGAAAGCGGGAATTCTGCATGCCGATGTACCACCCCGTGAAGCCATAGAGGCCTAAAGTGGCCGGTGCCCCCCAGATACAGATGTGGAAATACAATGTAGCTAATTGCCGGACTTCCTTACTGGTGTCCATGCACATAAATGCGATATTTCGTATCGGATATTGCAGTAACAGCAAGGCAAGCGCCAGCAGCAGGCTGATGCTCAGTGAACGAAGCAGGATACGCGTCACTTCCTGCAGGTCATGTCTGCCGTAGGCCTGTGCGGTCAATCCCCCGGTTCCCATGCGGAGGAAACCGAACAACCAGTAAATCATATTGAACAGCATGCCTCCCACTGCAATGGCACCGATGTAAGATGCGGCTCCCAAGTGCCCTACAATGCTGACATCAATCAGGCCTAACAAGGGAACCGTAATATTAGAAACAATGGAAGGAAGGGCGATGTGAAGAATCTGTCGGTCAGTACGTGTCATAAGATGTATTCCACTTCCTTAAATAAATACCCCCTTGTCTGTCCGTCCTCGTCTTCCAGTATCAGTCGTCCGTTCGGTTCAATGTCGGCAATGCGTGCCCGGAAGTCACCGTCTTTATCGCGGAACAGATGCAGTCCTTCTTTTCGGTAAAGCGCCTCCTTGTAGCGTGTTTCCTGTACCTCTGTCCGGTTCTCTTTCAGAAGTTGATAGTACTCCGTCACTTTTTCCATAATCTGTTCCAGTATCTCCCTCGGGTTATATTGGTTGCCCGTAATCTGGCATAATGAGACCGGATTGGGAGCATCGCTGAGGAAACGTTCTTGGTTCAGGTTTACGCCCGTACCCGAAATGGAACGGCTGATATGGATGCCTGTCAGGTCATTCTCAATCAGTGTGCCACAAATCTTTTTGTCTTTCCAGTAAATATCGTTAGGCCATTTGATGGAAATGCCCTCCGTGTAAGAGGACAATACATCATGTAGTGCCAAGGCAGTCACCTGTGAAAGATAGAACTGGCGGTGTGCCTCCAGAAACTCCGGATAAACTACAAAACTGAAGAGCAGGTTCTTTCCGGCTTCCGACTCCCAGCTGTTGCCGCGCTGGCCGCGCCCAGCCGACTGAAAAGATGAATACACGGTGGTCAGTTCCGCACACGCTTCTTTCTGGCAGAGTGCCGCCAGATACGTGTTGGTAGAAGTCGTTTCTGCCAATACAATAGGTTCAGGATATGTCATTGTTCTTTTCTGTTTCAAAGTTAGTTCCACACGGGCGGGAAAAAGGCGTCCTCAATGTGTGCTATGTGGAAGGGAGGGCGGTTTCCTACTACCGTGATAATATCAAAGCGAACCGGAAGGTCAATGGCAAACTTTCGGACGTACGCATCCGTAGAGGCTACGATGCTTCTTATCTTACGCCTGTCCACCGCATCCTCCGGCTGTCCGAAACAGGCATCGCTTCGCGTCTTTACCTCCACAATGACCAGCTCACCGTCTTTCTGTGCCACGATGTCCAGGTCGCGGTGTCCGGAGTGCCAGTTTCGGTGCCTGATTTCATATCCTTTTTCCAGCAGGTACTTCACGGCCGCATTTTCTCCTTCTTTTCCCAGTTCATTATGTGATGCCATTTTTCCGCTTTTTCGCAAAAATACGCATTTTTATGCTTCCATTTTAACAGAATACGCTAATTTTGCACCGAAGATGGTAAATAGCGGAAAAAAAAGAAAAAAAGTACCAGTCAGTGATCCTCCCCGCCGCCAGCGGATGGTTTGTCTGATGAGCGAAGAAGAGGTGCGAATTGTAGACCGTTATCTGGAGAAATACCAGATAACCAACAAGGCACGTTGGCTTCGCGAGACCGTATTGGCTTTTATCCATCAGAATATGGAGGAAGATTATCCTACACTTTTCAAGGAACACGATATGCGCAGATAAGTTATGGCAGACGATTCTTTTTACATGAAACAGGCTCTGGCTGAGGCCGCACGGGCAGCCGAAAGAGGAGAGGTTCCGGTGGGAGCCGTGGTGGTCTGTCGTGACCGTATTCTGGCACGTGCGCATAACCTGACCGAAACACTGCACGATGTGACAGCTCATGCCGAGATGCAGGCACTTACTGCCGCTGCCAATTCGTTAGGAGCAAAATATTTGACTGATTGCACGCTCTACGTTACGGTGGAGCCTTGTGTGATGTGTGCCGGTGCCATTGCCTGGTCACAGGTCGGTCGCCTCGTTTTCGGTGCAGAAGACGAGAAAAGAGGTTACCAGCGCTATGCACCTCAAGCCCTGCATCCGAAGACCGTGGTCGTGAAAGGAGTGCTGGCCGATGAATGTGCCGGGCTGATGAAAGATTTCTTCCGAAAGAGAAGATGAAGATTTATTTGATTTCTTCGAATTCCACGTATTCCCCTTCGTCTTTATCGAAAATCTTTTTGCGTTGACGCACAGGTACATCTCCTTGTGTGGAGTAAGAATCTGTTGTCTCTTCCTGACGAGGGTTCGACTGATAATTTTGAGAAGAGTAAGTTGTTCTCTGACCCGAATTCTTACCTTGCATACGACGCTTGAATCCGAATACCAGACTGACGACTTTGGAAAGAATGAGCAATCCAATCACCAGAACAACCAGTATGATAAAAAATAGAAAGCCTAAAATATGGAACATTGTCTTTTGTTTTTAATGTGATATATGCAAAAAATGTGCCATACGATTTCTCAGCTATTTCTTATATGTCAGTAATGACAGAATGATATACCAGACAATGACAGCTGCAAATCCGCTCAGTTGGAAGATGATTAACAGAGGAATGCTGACTATCAGGAATATATAGCTTATCTTGTTATGTCCCCACGACAGGTCCTTGAACTTCAGAGAGAACATCGGGAGTTCTGCCACCAGCAGCAGTGACATGACTACTACCAAGATGAACAAGTATAAAGCGTTGAAATGGTCGGACACCAAAAAACTGTGTGCACCTACGGTCAGTGAGCCCCAGAATAATGCGTTAGCCGGAGTTGGCATTCCGATAAAGGAAGAGGTCTGCCGTTCATCCAGGTTAAACTTGGCCAGTCGTAGGGCAGAGAAGACTGCTATCAGGAAAGCCGTATAAGGCATGATTCCTGACAACGGCTGTAGAAAATCCGGGTAATGTACCTCTTTAAACAAGGAAAAAGCAATGGCAGCCGGTGCCAGTCCGAACGTGATGTCGTCTGCCAGAGAGTCAAGTTCTTTTCCGATGGGAGAAGAAACACGCAGCAGACGGGCAGTCATCCCGTCGAAAAAGTCGAATGTAGCTCCTAACACGATGAAAAGCAGGGCTAATTCATATTTGCTATGGAAAGCCATGTAGCTGGCTATGCATCCGCAAAACAAGTTGCAGCTCGTAATCGTATTGGGAATATTCCGGGTTATCACATTAGCCATATCCTATATATAAAAGGTATAAATATAATAAGGTGTAAATATTGTATTGCAGGATTAAGGCAAGCGGGCAATTACCGTTTCGTTACCGGTTGTCTTTTGCCCCATGCTGACGCAAACTTTCGTACCTAACGGCAGGTACACATCCACTCGCGAACCAAATTTAATGAATCCCATGTGTTCGTCAATGTAACAGTCTTCACCCGGTACGGCGTATGTTACGATGCGTCTTGCCACCGCACCGGCAATCTGCCGTGCCATAACCGTATGACCCTCAGGCGTTTCAATTACCACCATAGAACGCTCGTTTTCCGTACTGGCTTTGGGAAGCCACGCCTTCATGAACCGTCCGTTATGATGGTCTACATGTTTTACCACCCCGTCTACAGGATACCAGTTGGCATGTACATTGGTGATGTCCATAAAGATGGAAATCATTAGTCGGCGGTCATGGAAATATTCATGCTCATCCACCTCCTCAATTACCACGATACGTCCATCGGCAGGAGCGACTACGGTTTTTTCCGTATCTCCTTTGAACAATCGGATGGGACAGCGGAAAAAATTGACCATCAGCAAGTACACTACGATACTTACTGCTGCCACAATATAAAATGGAATCCGGCACTCTATCCCCCAGTATAAAGCAGCGTTTACAAGAAGCAGCAAGATTGCACTGGTAATCAGAATGGGAGTTCCTTCATGATGGAGACGGATTTTTTTTAGTTTCTTTATTTTGTTCATTCGGGTCATAACAAAGTTGAATGTTTTATCGTGCGAAGATAGGGCTAATTTGAGAACTCTGCAAATAATAGAAACAGAAAAACTATTCCGAATACGTATTTCCTCTTTTAAAAGAGGAAAAAAAGATGATTTTTGGTATCTTTTGAAAACGCAAGTGCGTTTGGATTAAAACGTCCTTGTGTTTGAAGTCAAACGCACTTGCGTTTTAACTAAAACGTACTTGCGTTTTGGACTAAACGTCGAAGCGTTTTTTGAAAGGTGAAATTAGTGGCGTTTAATAGATGTTCTTTATCATATTATATTTTGTATGTCATTGTAAATTAATATCTTATGATTTTTTCTTTTTTATAGAAATTAAGGTGATGAATATTTTTGCACCCTTAAATGAACTATTTTGTCACCTCTTTCTATAATTAAACTGTACATTTGTGACGAAAACTTTAAAATCTAAATTTAATCTAAATTCTTGTATGCAAACCGAATTCCGAACTATTCTATGGAGAAGGGGATTGAGCATGATGTTGTTCGTCTTGTTCTCTGTAACTGTGGCTATGGCCCAGGTACTCGTGAGGGGTACTGTGGTTGACCAGACGGGTGAAAGCGTTATTGGTGCCAGTATCCAAGTGAAAGGGACTACTCAGGGAACTATTACTGATATTGATGGTAAGTTCTCATTGGGAGTACCCGACAAAAAATCCGTTATTGTGGTCTCTTTTATTGGCTATGCCACAAAAGAACTGCAGGTGGATACCTCTAAGCCGATGTCTATCGTATTGGAAGAAGATACGAAGGTATTGGATGAAGTAGTAGTAGTAGGTTACCAGGAAGTAAGAAAGAAAGACTTGACCGGTTCCGTGGCTAAGGCAGATATGAATGAATTGCTGAATACGCCGGTCGGCTCGTTCGACCAGAACCTGGGAGGACGTATTGCCGGTGTGAACGTGTCTTCCAGCGAAGGTACGCCGGGCGGAACCATGAACATCGTGATTCGTGGTAACAACTCGTTGACACAGGATAACTCTCCGCTTTATGTGATTGATGGTTTCCCCGTAGAAGATGCAGCTATTGCCAGCACTATCAACCCTTCGGATATTGAATCGTTGGATATTTTGAAGGATGCATCAGCTACGGCTATTTACGGTGCCCGTGGTGCGAATGGTGTTGTTATCATTACTACAAAGAAAGGAAAGGTTGGTAAGGCGCAATTGAGTTATGATGGTAGCGTAACCATGCAACATGTAACGCGTACTATTCCGATGATGGATGCATACGAATTTGTAAAATTGCAAGCCGAAATGTATCCGGAACAGATGACTTCATCCAATGGTGGTTATTTGATGGAATGGGAGGGTAAACAATGGACACTGGAAGATTACCGTAATATTGACCAGTATAACTGGCAGGATGAAATTTTCCGTACCGCTTTGCAGCACAACCACAACCTGCGTTTGAGTGGTGGTACGGAAGGAGTTCGTTATAATGCTTCTCTTTCTTATTATAATCAGGAGGGTATATTGCTGAATTCTGGTTATGAGCGTTTGCAGGGCCGTATGAACACGGTAGTTCGTCGTGACAAACTGAATATGAGTTTGACAGCCAACTATTCTCGTTCTATTCAGACTGGTTCCACTCCTTCAGAGAACTCTTACAGTGGTATGAACAACTTGTTCTATAGCGTGTGGGGGTATCGTCCGGTTACTTTCCCGAACAAACCGCTTAGCTCTTTGATGGATAACGTAATGGATGATGCAGTGGATAACAGCAACGACTACCGTTTCAACCCGATTATGTCGTTAAAGAACGAATACCGCAAAAATTATATCAATAACTTGCAGTTGAACGGTTTTGTGGAATATGAATTTATTAAAGGCTTGAAGTTGAAAGTTTCGGGTGGTTATACATACGATGCACGTAAGAATGACCAGTTTAATAACTCCAAGACACGTTATGGTGGTCCTACTTCAACAGATAAGGTAAATGCCCAAGTTGTTCGTAATGAACGTCTGACCTGGTTGAACGAAAATACATTGACTTATCAGACTAATATCAAGAAAAAACACTTCTTTAATACATTAGTCGGTATTACATTCCAGAATTCGGATTATGAATATTATTCATTTAAGACCATTCATATACCTAACGAGTCATTAGGTATGGCGGGTATGAATGAAGGACAGGCAAGTACGACCAATTCATACAAGACTTCATGGTCAATGATGTCTTATCTTGCCCGTTTTAATTATAATTACAAATCGAAATACTATGCAACGGCCTCATTCCGTGCCGATGGCTCTTCTAAATTTAGTAAAAAGAACCGTTACGGTTATTTCCCTTCTGGTTCTTTGGCCTGGAATTTTATGGAAGAAGAGTTTATGAAACCGTTGAAAAAGGTACTTGATGCTGGTAAGCTTCGTGCGAGCTGGGGATTGACCGGTAACAACCGAATTGGTGAATATGAATATTATGCCTTGTTGCAGGCGCTGAAGTCGAAAGTGGGAGATTATATTTCTAACGGAAGTATTCCAAGTGGTGTTTATCCTATTAATGGTAGTACTACCAATGTAGGAACGGTTCCTACTTCTATTGGTAATAGCAACTTGAAATGGGAAACCACGGAACAGTGGAATGTGGGATTGGATTTAAGTTTCTTCAAGGAACGTTTGAATTTTACAGCAGATATTTATCGTAAAACTACGCGAGATTTGCTCTTAGAGGCTTCTCTTCCGTTGACTTCCGGTTTCTACAGTGCAACGAAGAATATTGGTAAGGTACGTAATGACGGATTGGAATTGAGCTTGAATACAGTGAATATTCAGACAAAGGACTTTACCTGGTCAACCGATTTTAACATCGCGTTCAATAAGAATGAAGTATTAGCATTGTCTGAAGGGCAGAACAGCTTACTGACGGCAGCCTCATTTGACCAGAATTATAACTCACAGCCCAGTTACATTGCTCAGGTAGGATTGCCTATGGGTATGATGTATGGCTATATTTATGAGGGAACTTATAAGTATGATGATTTTAATAAATCTGGTGATACCTATACATTAAAGAAAGGGGTTCCATATTATTCTACAGAAACCAATACACAACCGGGTATGCCTAAATATAAGGACGTGAACGGTGACGGAATCATTGATTCCAACGACCGTACGATTATAGGCCGTGGCTTACCGATTCACACAGGTGGTTTCACTAATAACTTTACTTACAAAGGATTTGACTTAAGTGTATTCTTCCAGTGGTCATACGGTAATGACATTATGAATGCCAACCGGTTGTTCTTTGAAAGTTCAAACAATAAGTCTCGCGAACTGAATCAGTATGCCAGCTATGCCAACCGCTGGACACCGGAAAATCCGGACAGTGACATTCCGGCTGCAACTACTTCTGCTTCAAATCGTGTGATTTCTTCCCGAATTGTAGAAGACGGTTCCTTCTTACGTTTGAAAACAGTGACATTGGGTTACACTTTCCCAAAAACGTTGATTGCAAAGGCTAAGTTAAGCAATGCAAGAGTTTACATTGCTGCGCAGAATTTGTGGACATGGACCAGCTACTCTGGTTATGATCCGGAAGTGTCGGTTCGTAACAGTGCGTTGACTCCGGGACTTGACTTCTCTTCTTATCCGAGAGCTTATTCTATCAGTTTTGGTGTTAACCTAGGTTTCTAATAAGAGTTTACAAAGTTTTAAGGGATTAATTATGAAAGCATTAAAATATACGATTTTTACTTTATTGTTTGGCGGTGCACTGACATCCTGTAATTTTCTGGATAAAGAGCCTTACCAGCTTACACTGTCAGACTATTTTAATACGGCAGATGAGGCCAACTCTTTTTTGACCGGAATTTATGCAGAGTTAGGTCAGTCTACGTTCTATGGAGCAGACTATATGTATCTTGTGGGAGGTGATGACTTGGCCCATTACGGAGGTTCAGGACGTGCACCTGCCACTAAAGGACTGATTTGTAATAATGCTACTACCAGTGATGCGGCAGTAACAGGATTTTGGTATACTTTGTATTCCGGCATTAACCGTGCGAACATTTTTTTGGAAAATATTGACAAGGTTTCTGATATTGATTCTGGTTTGAAAGCTCAGTATACAGCGGAAGCAAGATTTTTGCGTGCGTTCTATTATTTTAACTTGGTGCAGTGCTGGGGAGACGTGCCTTTTAAAACAGAATCTACGAAGGATGTGGTAGGATTGGATATTCCTCGTACAGACAAGCAGGAAATCTATGATTTTATTATCAAGGAAATGCAAGAGGTTTCCGATGAAACAAGCGGCGGTCTGCTGACGGCAGCAGAATTGAGTTATAAACCTGGCCGTGTGTCAAAATCAGCCGCTTGGGGTATTTTGGCGCGTGTATATCTGTTCCGTGCAGGAGAATATCATCGCGATAACCGTGCTGCTACAGACGCTGAGAAAAAGGATTATTATCAGGCTGCAAAAGATTATGCGTTGAAAGTCTGTACAAATCAAGGACATGACTTAGCAAAGGATTATTGGGATTACTTCATTGATTTATGTTCTGATCGTTATAATTCCACAGCTAATGAGAGCATTTGGGAAGCTGAATTTTCCGGTAATAACACTACGGATGTAAAGGCAGAAGGACGTATTGGTAATATTATTGGTTTGGCAGCTCCTGATATGTCATCTAATTCAGATATAGTAGGTGCGGCAGATCCGGGATATTCGTATGAGTTTATGTTTGCAACTCCTAAATTGTATCGCTTGTATTGTATTGAAGAACCAAGTACTGAGAGACTGATGTCTCTTCATGTAAATTGGAATACAGGTGATAAAACAGAAAAAGCAGAAGGTGAGGCTTGCAAGACTATTAAATTGAAGGATAGTCGTTTCTTGTGGAATATTGCTCCTTTTGTTTATATGGAAAAAGATGGCAAAAATACCGGTGTGACGGGACGTAAATTTTATGAACTGGGTTTCCGGGATGCTGTCCTTGCTCATGATAATAACAGATCTTATTCTTATGGGAAAAAAGATTGGGCTTCTGGAACAACAGAACCCAAGGAAGGAGATTATGATTATAATAGTAAATTTACGACGAATATAGCTCGTGCATGTTCTAAATACCGTCGTGAATATGAGGCCGATAAGAAAGATAAGAATAATACTGCTATTAATTTCCCGATTTTACGTTATTCTGATGTGCTGCTGATGGTAGCGGAAGCTGAAAATGAATTGAACGGACCGGATGCCGCTTATGATTATCTGAATAAGGTGAGAGAGCGTGCTGGAGCAAGTACAATTGTAAAGGGAGCTTTAAACAAAGATGAGTTCCGCCAGATGGTGAAAGATGAGCGTGGTCGTGAACTTTGCTTTGAATATACTCGTCATTTTGACTTGATTCGTTGGGGAGACTTTGTAGAGGATATGAATGAGCTTATTGATTACGCTCGTGCAGGAGGGGAATGGAATCAGGGCCCTTCAAATGTGTATACTTATTTCCAGGTATCTTCTACTTATAATTATTTCCCTATACCTGATGCGGAAATGGCTGTGAATAAGGCAATCACAAGCAACAATCCGGGTTGGTAATGATAAATGTATTAATGAAAATTTAATTATTGGTAAATGAAAACTTCAAAATTATATATATTGTTGCTTTCTACGTTGGCTTTTGCGTCTTGTACAAAGGAGATGACCGAAGGACTGGACGAAGTAAACGTAAGCGTGGTGACATCAGAGACTGTTACTGCCGAAGGGAGTATAATTACTGTAAAAAAAGGAACTCCGGTAGAGTTCTCTTTTGCGGGAGAACCTGATTTCATAACTTTTTATAGTGGAGAACTTGGACATCAGTATATTTACCGTCAACGTGTGGAAAATGAAGAATCAGATATTGTTTCTTCAAAGTTAAAATTTAATATCTATCAGGAAGGTACTTCATACGCAGAGTCAACAGGGCGTTATACCAATTGTATTGATGTCTTTTATGCTTTTTCTGATCCGGAAAATGGGGTAGAAGGTTTCCCCGGTTTATCAAAAGATAATTTTGATGCTGATTCTACGCTGGTTGTTGATTTCTGGAAAGCGGGAAAGTGGAAGGAAATTTGTCCTAAAGCTGAGTACGATAATCTTGGGACAAATATAACTGTGGCAAAGTCTTGTGAATTGGATGTAAAGGATTTTGTAGGTAAGAATTTGGTTATAGCGATAGCTTATAACAAAGAGGAAAGACCTAATCCTAGCGTTAATGGAAAGAATGCTACTACTCAGTTGAAATATTATTTTGACTCTATGAATATAGAGAATCTGCTTCGCAATAACAATGTGACGCATCAATATGCAGGTGAATTCATGTTTACTGCCTTGAATTTCAATCATGAAAATCTCTATAACCAGTCAATTAAAGACGATGATAAGGGATATAAAGGTAACGATTGGACTAACGTTTCAAGTTATTTACCGAGTAATTTAGCGTATGGTACGGTAACGGCCAATGTACCGGGATTGTGGAACATGAACAATGTGGCAAACGGAGGATTCTATATTCACAGTACGGGAAGTGCCAATTCGTGGAAAACTGCCTGGCTGGTGTCTGACCCTATTAAGATTACTTCATGTGAACCTGATCAGGGGGTAAGCATCAAGAATTTGTCGCAAGATATTCGTTCATATAGCTATACCTATGAAGAGGTGGGTACTTACAGAGCAACTTTCTTGATTACAAATGCGAACTATAAGCATGACGATTCACAGGTATATACTGTGGTTGTCAATGTGACAGATTAACTTTAAATTATGAATTGCGTTATGAAATACATAAAATCATATATCCTTTTGGCTCTCATGGTATTGGCTGTGACGGGCTGTAAGCAGGAGGATTTGAAGGACGATGTGAATGCTCTCAAAGATAGAGTGACTCTGCTTGAAGAACAGGTAAAATTACTGAATGAGAATATTGCATTCTTCTCTAAAGTGTTGGTTCGTCAGACGGTAGATAATGGCGACGGTACTTTTACCGAAGTTCCAGCTTATTCTATTTCTGAGGTATTGGTAAATGATGGAACTACTTTTACTGCCAAGTTTAATGACGGGAATGTATTGACACTTACAATTGGTTCAAAAGGTACGGTTACGACTCCTCAGCTGGGGGTTAATCCGGAAACGGGTAAGTGGATGCTGAATGGCAGTGATACCGGCTATAGTGCAGTGGGCACTGATAGCAGTGTTGATGGAGGTAAGCCTGAATTTAAAATTATGCTGGATAGTTCTGCACAGCAATATTATTGGCAAGTAACATTTAATGGAACAGATTGGCAGGATGTAACTGATGCGGATGGTAATAGAGTGTATGTAACTGAAGTTGGTGGTGAATTAGCCAAGGATAACCTTTTTGAGAAAGCAGAGGTAGATGGAAATGAGTTTGTGTTGACCTATTATACAGATGGACAAGGTTCTACAGCCGAAGTTCGCATTCCTATCATCTCAGACTTGTCATGCGTGATCAATGTACCGGAAAAAGATATGGCGGATGGTTATTGGGAAATTGGTGCAGATGGAGCTTCTGCCGAAGTAGAGATAAAAGGTGACCATTGGTTTGTGATTGCTCCTCACGGATGGGAGGCCAGCATTTCTGAAACTTTGACTGACGGTAAAGCTATTTTGACAGTGAAAAAGTCTGCAACTGCTTCTGCCGGCTTGAAAAGTCGTGCTACTGCCAATAATACGGATGAAGTGGTGGTACAGGTGAATAAAGGAATGTACTGGGCTGTAGCAAAGGTGAAGGTTCGGGAAGCTGTGACCAGCTATTTCAGCCAGGTGTATAAGGCTGGAAAGAATATCGTGGTTGGTGAGCCTGGTAATGAGAATGGATATGGATTAAATATCAATGAAACTGAATTCGCTGATGGACTATTACTTCAGAATGGAGCTTCAATTTCCGACAATGGTGTGTATTTTATCGAGGAAGGGGCAACTGTAACTCTCGGTGCTATTTCTGACTTGCAATCATTGGTGATTGTAGGAAATAATCCGGAGAAACCTTCTACAGTAAAAGTGGAGGCCAATTCCTTCTTGTTAGGTGCTACTGGCGGTAAGGGTATTGTGATGAAGAATGTGGTTTTGGATGCTGAAAATGCGACATTTACCAATGGTGGTTTAATTGCAACAACAGCTGGATCGGTTGAAACTCGATTTGATCATATTATATTTGATGGATGTGATGTTAAGATGCGGGTGGGTAAAATGTTGGTTCGTTTTGACCGTCGTACAGATAATTTGATTAGTACTATTGTGAATTTTGCAATTTATAATACGAAAGTTAAAATACCTCTTCCTACTACTGATACTGCAATAAATATGTTTTTTGTTTATGCTGATAAATCCAAAACATTTAATGGCTGTGAGTCCTTAGTTTATAAAAACAATATTTTTTATGCTGCTGAAAATGGAAATGCTTGGGCTAATTTTGCGCTCTTGCAGTCGAATACCTCTCTTGGAGAGTTTAATAAAGTCATAGTACAGAATAATACACTTGTAAATCTTTTGGCTAAGAACATATTGGCTCGTGCAAAAATGAACAAATTGTCTGTAACTAATAACTTATTGTGGAATAATTCTTCGGCAACAGACAATCGTAGTGTGATAGCGCTTATGTCAGGCTCTGATGTCAATGCGGTGGAATATGGAAATAACAAAGTGTATGATATATCTGCAGATGCGAAGAAGTGGACTTTATTTTATGGTAGTGTAACTCCAGATCCTATTGAAGGCGATAATAACTTACCAATAGAAGCCGTTGACCCATTTGCGACAGAAGGTGGCTCAATGGATTGGGATGCGGGTATATTTGTACCTGGAGCAGGTTATGAGAATATCGGTGCACATATTAACTAAAAAGCATAAGAATCATGAAAAAATTACTATATCTATTTATTACATGTCTGTCTTTTATCGCGTTCTCATCGTGCGATGATCGTGATGAAATTCGCAATGACATTAACGACCTGAATTCGCGTCTGGATGCATTGGATGCACAGATAGATGCTTATAACAAGCAGATTGTAGCTTATCAGGACATGGTTTTGGGGCAGGTTTACATCAAAGACTATAGTCGTGATGAAAAGACCGGAAATTATGTGCTCACTTTGAGCGATGGAACGGCAGTGACGGTTTACAGCGGAAATCCGGATGACGAAATACCGCAAATGTATATTGCAGATGATGGCACGTGGCATTACACGCAGGACGGTGCAGATTATGTCCTGACAGATGATGCCGGAAATACGATTACTGCATGGCCGGTAGATGGAAAAGATGGGGTAACTCCTCAGATTAGTGTCGATGCAGAAGGCTACTGGCTAGTTTCTATGGATGGGGGTGCCACTTGGGAACGTCTTGGAGGAACTAACCCTATCGCAAGTCCGGACATGATGTTGCCTAGTATTTTTCAGTCTGTAACGGTTAGCGAGGATGGCAAGTCAATGACATTTGTAGTGGCTTCTACGGGCAACTCAGTAACGGTTCCTGTGGGAGTTGAGGATTCTTTTGGTTTGACCTTGACGGGTGGAAATGCTTTGTCTGTTCAGGCTGGGCAATCTGTTTCAGTCGCTATTCAGCAGGCTAATGTAAAGGAGATTGTAATTGAACCAACTCCGTTGCAGGTGGAAGTGAATGAAACGAATTTGAAAGTGACAGCTCCAGCTGGCCTTTCAGGTTCTTATACGTTGTATCTGAAAGTCTTCTCAGCGGAAGGCTACTGTAAGCTGGTTACGGTAAACGTGACAGTTAGTTAAGAGTATGAACAATAGGTTAACAAAACAAGATGTACATTATGAAAATCTATAAATATATAGGTGTGGCCCTGATGGTATTGGCATTGGGAGCATGTAAGACCGATGATCTGGAAAGAGACATTGATGCCTTGAAAGATCGTGTAACTGCCATGGAAGCAAAGGTCGATCGGTTGAATGAAAGCATGAACATGATACGTGTGGCCTTGGACGGGAACAAGACCATCCAAAATTATACGGAAAATGAGGATGGAAGCTATACTTTGACGCTAAGTGATGGAAATACAATCACGCTGACTCAGGGGAAAATAGGAACTATAGATGAGTATCAGGAAGTGAGCATTTCCAGCAATGGTAATTGGGTGATTGGCGGTGTGGAAACGAAGCACCATGCAGTGGCTGCAGATGGTGAACCAGGGGTTACTCCTCAGTTCCGTCTGGCTATGGAGTCGGAAGGCAAATACTACTGGGAAGTAAGCTATGACGGCAAGCTGACTTGGGAAGAAGTAAAGAATCAGCAAGGAACTCGTGTATATGCTTCTGCAAGTGGAAGTTCTTCTGTGGCTGGCCCGATAGCATCTGCTGCTCCTAATGCGACAGGAGATAAATTCGAAATTACTTTAACGGGTAGTGATATGAAATATGAAATTCCTATCGTTTCGGGTCTGGCATGTGCCATTACGGAACCGAATCCGGAAAATATGGAAAATGGATACTGGATTGTGCCGACTAATACAGGAGCGACTACTTCTATCGATTTGAAAGGAGAAGCGGTGTTGATAAGTGCACCGGAAGGTTGGACTGTAACTGCATCAATAGATAATTCTAATCCGACGACTTTGTCTGTTACCCCTCCGAATCAAGATGGAGCGGAAGGTGTCATTATTTTGCAAGTTCATAAAGGATTACATTGGGCCGTTGATCAAATTAAGGTACGTTCTAAAAAAGTGATAACGAGCTGGAAGGCGGAATATGAGCAAGGAGGTTTCTATATTGGCGATGAGCTGGTAAATAGTGAAACTTATCCTACGGCAAATGAAGGGAATTTGATTGAAGATGGAGGTACAATTTCAAATTCTGGTGTACATTTTATAAAAGGTGGAGCAAATATTTCGATAAGCTCAATTTTAACAACTAACGGGAATTATCCATTGGTTATAGTTGGAGATGATCCGAACAATCCACCTACGGTTACTTTTTCTGGTGGTGCTCTTTTGCGTGCTATCAATAAAAATTTATTATGCAAGAATGTGAAATTGGTACGTGAAGGTTCATATCTTTTTCATGTAAATACTAATGCAAATGTGGATAAAGTTATCTTTGATCAATGCGAAATGGAACTTAATACAAGTTTTGCTTATACAAGTTCTACTACTACTGGAGAGATTAGAGATTTTCAGTTTGTCAATAATAAAGTGAGATTTGATGGAGCAGCTAAACCTGTAAAAGAAAGTGTAAATTTTGTTAGTTTTGGAACAAAGATGAAAATAAGTAATGCAAACATCTCAAATAATATTTTTTATAGTAAATCGAATGATACTGGTGCCGCTGGTCAGTTCTTTACTGTTGCCGAAACAACAATAAAAGTTGAAAAAAATACATTCTGTAATTATATACAAAATGGTCAAGGCATAAAGGCGAAACTGACGGGAAAATGGAGTGTACAGTATAATATATTTTATAGTGAGATGAATTTTGATAGTTTTGAGTATGACACTGATAAAATCATCAAAAATACATCATATTTAATTTATGCTCTTGCAGATAGTGAATTCCCTGCTTCATTTGAGCCAAATGTGGCTTATAACGCAGTGGAAGAGAATGCTACTGTATGGAATGTTTTTACTACCAATTCAATGAAGCCTTCAGGAGATTACAATGCAAGAATTCCTCAGGAAGAAGAGTCACCATTACAGATAGTTGATTGGGAAAAGGGTAAATTTGTTTCCTTGAAAGCAGGCTATGGTGCAGCCATAGAATAATAAAAATAGAAAAACAGTTTTCCGCCATCCGATACAGCATCGGATGGCGGATACATTTAAACAGATAATACTATGAACTTACAATATTGGAAGAATGCATTGTTCTGTTGCTGTTTATTTGCAATCACAGCATGTTCGGACGAGGAAACCGTGAACCCTCCAGATCCGACAGAGATACCGGAACAGCCGGCTGAACTGGCAGAACAATTAGCGCAGTATAATTCAGACATTGCAGCTCTTCAGCTGATGGTGGATGGCGAAGTGGAAGTGGTGGATTATACTTCGGATGAACAACATAACTATACGTTGGAGTTAAGTGACGGGAAAATTGTAAATGCGGCTTTACAGGCAGAAACCGATACTGATATCCCAGCTTTTGCGATTAATGCGGATGGATATTGGGAATATCAGCTGGGAGGTGAAAAACAGACATTGACAGACCTTTCCGGTAATCCCGTTCCGGCACGTAAGAGTTTAGGTAAGGGTACATTTACTCCTCAGCTGGCCTTAGGGGAAGACGGCTGTTGGCAGATGTCTCTGAACGGAGCGCATTGGAAAAAACTGTCGGACACTCCGGCTCCTTCACTGGAAGGAAAAACGGCGGCCAGCTATTCTTTGTTTAAATCCGTCACGGAAAATGAAGATGGAACATTGTCACTGGCTTTATCTGGAGGTGAAATGGTTCTTTCAATAGATGCTACGGTTTCTTCATCGGCTCAGGCATGGAAGAAGTTCTTTATGAAGAGTGAAGATAATGTATTGCTGGATTATTCGTATGCAGGATATAATCACGGAGAAAGTGCTCCATTGGATGGATTCGCCTGGGGATACAAGGTGATAAACGTGAAAGAACGTATGGAGAAAGATAATTTGTCGGCACGTGAAGCTTTAATCAAAATCTTGGATGAAAATAAGCTGGTGCGTGTTTCTAACCAGAATGCGACAAATGCTACTGCAAAAATTGTAATCTATTTTCCTGCGGATGATTATGATTTGCAACCGGTAGGCACTACAGATAAATTTCCTGAAATTTACGGAGGAAATTTTGTAATAAAAGGTGCCGGAGCTGGCAAGACACGCCTGCTGATGAACAATCCTATTGGAACAGACGAATCGACTACCGCTCCATTGCTGACTATTAAACATACCAATAGTCCGGCGAATATTAATAACTCTAAGATTCTGGCAACTGTGGTGGAAAATGCGGCTAAGGGCAGTTTCAGTGTAAAGGTTGGGTCGGTCAATGAATTGTCGGTCGGCAAATGGGTACAGCTTCGTTTGCGAAGCGGAAATGATGAACTTCTAAAGAAAGAGGTGGGACCTATATATAGTCAGATGACAACAAAATGGTCGGTGGCACAACAGCCAGGGCTTACTGGAACAAATGAGAACGGGAAAGGTGTAAATGTCATGGAATTCCATCAGATTAAGTCTATTGATGGTAATGTGGTGACTTTCTATGAGCCGATTATGCATGAAGTGGATATCGCTTATAATGATTATGATGGTGGATGGGTAATACGTGATTATAAATATTTTGAAAATGTGGGTGTGGAAGACTTATCGTTTGTCGGGAAAGCTATTACTCCTTATTATCATCATGGGGACAATGATCCGGATGCCCCTGATGCATGGCTTTATGATAGCGGTTATATGCCTTTGCAGTTGAGCCGTGTGGTAAATTCCTGGGTACGCAATGTAAGCTTTGAAAGTGTCAGTGAGGCTGTTACTTTTGGAGAGTCGGCCAACTGTTCGGCTTATAATATTTCGATTACGGGTAATCGCGGACACTCTGCTGTGCGTGCACAAGGTTCCAGCCGTGTGTTTATTGGCAAGGTGAGTGACGAAAGTTTTGACACACGAGGTCATGGGCAATGGCACGGTTGCGGGGTTTCCAAACCAAGTATGGGAACCGTAGTGTGGAATTGTAACTGGGGACAGGATGCCTGCTTTGAATCGCATGCCACTCAGCCTCGTGCTACGTTGTTTGATAATTGTCGGGGGGGATTGGTACGCTATCATGCCGGTGGAGCAGACACGGAAGCTCCCAACCATTTGTCAGATCTTACTTTGTGGAATTTGGAGGTGACGGGTACAATTGATGAGAAGGGTATTAACTTTGCTTCTGACTTTAAATGGTGGGATGCCGGAAATGTTTGGTGGAAAATATATCCTCCTATTGTGGTTGGAACACATGGACAAGCAGTTACTTTCTCACAAGAAGAAGGTCAGCTGACATACGAAGAAAGTACGGGGGTAAAGGTTACTCCAGAGTCATTGTATGAGGCGCAGCTTCAGAATCGCTTGGGATATGTACCGGCTTGGCTGAAAGCCTTGAAATAATCATAATATGGGAAATACTGCCCCGTAGTAGATGCATTGCTATTACGGGGTAGTTTTGCCATATAGTTGTAAGAAAATAATAAGAACTGGATTTGAATGAAAAAAACTTGTTTAAGATTCTTTACGGGCAGGTTGTTGCTTTTCTGGGCGATAATGGCGATAGGAGTGGTATGCGCATGTACGGATGATACTCCGAAAGGTAATGAAGGTAACGAAGGCTCGGAAGGAGATAATACACCGTCAGTGAGTGATGTAATTGTCCAGATGAACCGTGATGTGGCTGATATGCAGCAGCTAGCTGAGGGAAAAGTGAAAATACTCACTTGTGTGAAAGAAAGCAGCGGGCGTTATCAGGTGGAGCTGGATAACGGGCATGTGCTTACTGTGTATGCAGAGGAGGAACTGGTGAAAAAGAATTCTGTCCCTGTGATTGGTGTTGATGCGGATGGTTACTGGGTATATGAATTGGACGGAAAGACTGAAAATTTAATGACTGTTGACGGACAACCTGCTCCTGCGCTCAGTTCAGCAGGGAAAGGAACTTTTACTCCTCAGTTCCGGGTGGGAGAAAAAAACTTCTGGGAAGTTTCTTATAACGGTTCTCAATGGATGCAAATAGGTACCCGTCAGGTATGGGATGTAGAAAAGGAGCCGGCTGCAGCTTTTTCTCCTTTTGCCGGATGTTCGGCAGATGAGGATGCGGGAACATTGACTATATCTTTGCGTTGTGGAGAGAAGAAAATTAATACACAAGTGCAGGGAAAAGGTACCACGGATGCTTGGAACAAATTTGTGGCAGGTTCGGCCGATAATGTGTTGCTGGATTTTTCTTATGCCGGTTACAAACATGGGGAAGAAGAAGCACCAGATGGATTTGCATTAGGGTATAAAACGATTAATGTGAAGGAATATATGGATGCCCATCCTGATTTGACTGCACGGGAGGCATTTTTGAAATTGCTGAAAGAAAAAAAGTTGGTACGCATTGACGACGAAAGCAAATCGTATTCAAATGACAATGCAGGAGTGGTGTTCTACTTTCCGGCAGGAGAATATGTGCTGCATAATGAGGAGGATAATACGCTGAGACAAGATGTTGAAAACCCCGCGTACGATGGAAAAGGGAATAATACGAGCTCGTCTATCATTATCTATGGTGGGAACTTTGTAATAAAAGGAGACGGGCCCGACAAAACGTTCATTAAAATGGATACTCCGAATTTGCCAACCGATACGGAGGTGATGTATTCTTCTCCGGTGATGATTAACATCAAGCATAATGCATGGCTGGGAGCTGAATATGAAGTGACGGGAAATGCCGGGAAAGGTACCTTTAAGGTAAAAGTGGCCGGGGCATCGAATTTTAAAGTAGGTGAATGGGTGTGCTTGTATTTGCACGATAATAGTCCGGAACTGGTGAAACAGGAGCTGTTGCCGTATGCCTGGGAATCGACGATGACCAATATCTCGACAGAAGGAGTACAGGTGGAGGATTATCATCAGATTGTGAACATCAGCGGGGATGAAATTACCTTTAAAGAACCGATTATGCATGAGGTGGATGCACAATGGAACTGGAAACTGCGTAAATATTCGTATTATGAGAATGTGGGAGTAGAGGATTTGACATTTGTAGGGCATGCGGTAGATGATTTTCAACATCATCGTAGCTGGATTGACGATGGGGCTTACAAACCGATTGCTTTTATGCGCGTTGTCAATTCATGGATGCGGCGTGTGAATTTTGAGAATGTGAGCGAGGCAGCTTCAATTATTTCGAGTGCGAATTTTTCTGCTTATAAGATTAATATTACTGGAAATCGCGGTCATGCAGCTATCCGTTCCCAAGGTTCCAGCCGGGTATTTATCGGTGCGGTGCGTGATTGTACAGACGGTCCGTTGGCGGATGAATATCCTACGTTCCAGAGTAATACCGGACAGTATCATGCCTGCGGTGTATCAAAACCCAGTATGGGGGCTGTTATCTGGAAGGTTACGTGGGGAGATGATGCTTGCTTTGAATCGCATGCCACTCAGCCTCGTGCTACACTGATAGATAATTGTACAGGTGGTTTTGTGCAGTCCAGACAGGGCGGAGACGCCAATCAAGTGCCGAATCATTTGAATGACCTGACCATCTGGAATATGTTCTCTACGAATACAAAACTGAATGGCAATGGTACACTGCCGGCGAATGGGGAGTTTGACTGGTGGCGTACGGGTTGGAAATATTGGAAAATTTTACCGCCGGTTATTGTAGGATTCCATGGTGATCCTGTCAAGTTTGTACAAGAGCAGGTGAAGCTGGATGAAAGTAATGGCATGCCGGTAGAACCTCAGTCGCTTTATGAGGCACAATTGGAACGCCGTTTGGGTAGTGTTCCAGTTTGGTTGAAGGCTTTGAAATAATTATAAACTTTAAATATCATGAACTTAACGCGAAACCTTTATTTACTTTTTTTGTGTGGAATGTGTACTCCGGCTGTGCATGCAGCCGGTAACATGACGACAGATGCGGCAGTACAGCAGACGGTGAATCAGGATGCGGACGCAACGAAGCTGAAAGAACTTGCAGAGTTCCGTAAGAAATATAAGTTTCCGGAACCGAAGGCTTCTGAGAGTGAGCTGAAGGCTGCCCAGATGGGGCTAAAGATGCTGATGCTGCAGCGTACGGGAGATTATACCGTGACAGGAGCAGATTTATGGGGTGAGAAAGTGATGAACCAGCATCTGAGAGATGTGGCAAAAACGGTACGTGCGTTGTCATACGGAGTGCAGAAATACGGTAAATCAGCCAAAGGCGATTTGGATTTATATCTGGATTATCTGTTTACACACAATTTTTTCCTTCGTATGCCTAAGCTGGTATATAGCAACTATAGTGATGTACGAAAGATTCCTACTGATTTGATGAGTGCCATTCCGGTATGTGATGAGGTACGTAAGGCTAAAATGATTGCCGCCGTACAGAAATTACTGGAAGTGGACGTGATTCGTCAAGGAGATAAGGCCATCCTGAACTGGATTAGTTCGGACTATATTTTCAATATTGTGCCATACGTGTTTAATCTGGCACTGGCTAACCCGAACGACCAGCAGGCTGTGCAGGACTTGCAGTTACTCTCCGGCTTCCTGCGGGTATGTACGCGCTATAATGTGGGCAATAAGGACATCTTGAAGCCGGACGGTACAGGTTTCCACCACAATGCGCACTATAACGGATACATGTATTCTTACAAAACGTGGGTGGAATACTTCTATCGTTTCAAGGGGACTTCATTCAAGATTGACCCTAAGTCGTACGAAAGACTGAAAAAGGCTGTCGTAACGATTTACATGACTGCTGTGCGTGCAGAAGGTGATAAGAACCGGATTTATGCCAACAGTATGGCAGGACGCCATCCTTTCTATAGTATTGAGGTGCCCTTTACGCAGAAACTGTTTGAACAGTTGATTGAGATTGGAGCGGATGCCACAGGTACGGATTTAGATAAGGAACTGGCTGCTTATTATAATTACTTCTTTAAGACGGATAAGTATCCGGTACCGGCTGCTGATGCCAACGGATTCTATCAGTATAACTACAGCTCGGCAGGAGTGTATCGCCAGCCGGGATGGGTGGCTGTGATGAAGTCGCCTACGGCTATGTTGTGGGGAAGTGAAATTTATAACAAGACCAATCGTTTCGGACGTTACCAGAGTCACGGTACACTGGAAATTCTGTACGATGGGGGACTGGTTCCTACAGGTTATCCTTCTAACAATGAGAACAAGGGTGCTGGATGGGACTGGAATATGATGCCGGGAAGTACGACAGTACATTATACCAACTGGGCGGAAATGATGCCTTATAAGAACGATAAGGATCGTTTTGACCAGAAGGCCAGAAAGAGCAATTTTGCCGGGGCTGTATCGATGAAGGATTACGGACTCTTTGCTACTGCTTTTGATCAGGATGACCGTTGGGGAAGCCAGCGATTTACTCCTACCAATTTGACTTTCTGTAAGTCGGTGTTGGCTATTGACGGTATGTTGTTCAGTATTGGAAATGGTATTTCTGCAAAGGGTGATTATGCGGACAACATGATTACGGCTACGAACTTATTCCAGTCGGTAGTAAGTAAGCAGTACAATAAGTTGACTGTGAACGGCCAGGAGGTAACGAAGGGAAATCGCCAGAATTATGCTTCTTCAGAACCTGTGACGATGATTAATCCTGTTTCAACCGGTTTCTTTGTTCCGGCAGGTCACGATGAACTTACGGTGATTTATGACGAACAGGAGACGCCTTCTTCTGTAGGTATGGCTGGTAAACCGGCTAAAGAAGTGGTGGCAAAAGCATATATGAACCACGGGGTGAAACCGGAGAAGAAGTCTTATTCTTTTGTTGTAGTTCCGGCAGCGGATGAAGCTAAGATGAAGGATGTGGCCGACCGTCAGACAAAAGGAGAATTATTCTCGGTAGTGGAAATGCAGGATTCCTTGCACATCATTAAATATGCACCGAAGAATGTGCTGGCTTATTCATTTTTTACTCCTACGAAGGGATTGACAGCAGGTGAGGTAGTTTCTTCGGCTACGGAACTGTTGCTGATAGAACAAAAGAATACGGATGGTAGTCTGTCGTTGGGTATGGCCAATCCGAACTTGCGTCCTAAAATGCTGGACAAGAAGAACTGGAAGGAGATTCCTACCCCTGCATTTATTGAACTGAAGGGTATCTGGCAGATGGATGGAAATGTGCCTGGTGTGTTCTTAAAGACAATGGAGAATGGAAATACGGAAGTGTCTTGTTTGTTGCGAAACGGACTTCCTGTGTATATGAAGCTGGTGAAACAGAAATAAGGCTAAATACTGAAAATATAAAAGGTCGTTCTTCCAATGAGTGAGGAACGACCTTTTTTTATTTTTATAAATTCAATATTTTAGTCTTTGTCAATCTTTAAAATACCACCGGTGGTGGAATTGAAAATCACGCGGGTGTTTACTTTCTTGTCGAACAAGCCGTCTACCAGTACTTCGGTGTAACCAAACTGGGTAAATGCCATTTCGTCGTTGAAAAGTTTTTTACCCTGATAAGTTACAGTAACATTTCCTTTACCCGGTACATTGTAGATGGCACCATCTGCTTTTTTCTTTTTCTTATCTTCTTCCGGTATGGGAAGGGTAGAAGTGTTGCGGATGGAAACATAAATCGGGTCACCAGCCAGATTGTTGGTCGGAAGTACTCCTAACTGGGTGGAGAAACGAGCGGCAACCTGTTCTTGTGTATCACTGCCGGGTTCTACCAATATTGTAAAGACTTTATCTGTGCGGTCGGTCGTACCGGTAAATGCTTGCATCAACGCTTTTTCTTGTTTGTTCAGCTGGTCAATAACCAGTTGAAGAGAAGCTCCGTCCTTTGGCATGGTTTCTGCCTGACCGCGCAGGATGGTGTTCTTGCTGTCGCGTATGTTATAGATTTCGCGGGCGGTCAGTTCTGCCATTTTTGCGCTGGAACCAGCCATGAGGATGTCTTCTGTCATGTATTTGCGGGCATTCTCATGGGACTGTGGCTTCTCTAACTTGTAGTCAGGGAGAGATTCTTTTTCGGTAGAGGTCGTATTGATGGCTTTTACAATCCCTTTGTCGGTCAGTTCTACATTGGATGCCATACTCTTATCTTTCAACTTCATGATGTAGGCTTTCGTAGAGTCGGGCACTCCTACAAGGCGGACTTGAATATCCTTGATTTCCCAATGGCTTTCAGGCTGTGAACTGATATTGTTCAGACGCAGGTAGCGGCTGGCGTACAGGCTGAAATCGCCCGGCTGGTAGTCTACCTTGGTGGCAATGATGTCAATGGCTACTTTGGTCTTAGGCAGGAAGTACACGATGCCCTCGCCTGCCTGTGGCACATAGCTTTCTTGGGAGTAGGCACTCAGAGAGGCCAGCAGTCCCAATGCAATGATTCCTTTTTTCATATTGTCTGTCATTTAGTTTCCATTAGTTGTTTCCATGCGGCCGGCAATGCGTCTGCAATGTCACCGGAGGTCATACCGATTACTCCCTTTTGCTGGCAGGCGATGTCACCGGCCAGACCGTGTACATAGACGCCTAAGCGGCAGGCTTCTTCGTGTGTGTAGCCTTGTGAGAGCAGTGACAGGATGACACCGGTAAGAACGTCGCCACTTCCGGCAGTGGCCATACCCGGATTGCCTGTAGGGTTGAAGTAAGTTACTCCGTCAGGGGTAATGACAGCCGTCCATGCTCCTTTCAGTACGATGTAGCATTGCAGGTGGGCCGCCAGTTCTTTCGCCTTTGACAAACGCTCGTAGCTGTTGCTGCAGCGTCCGATGATGCGTTCCAGTTCCTTGATATGTGGAGTTAGAATGCTGTGGCGAGGAATACGGGTCAGGTAGTTACGGTAGCTGCTGAAGATGTTGAGTGCATCTGCATCCAGAACCAAAGGAATATAGCAGTTGCTTACCTGGTCGAACAGCGCCTGCACCGTGATTTCTTCCTGTCCTAATCCCGGGCCGATGGCTACGGCCTGGAAGTTGTCGAGGTCGGCAGCTTCGGCAAAGCAGCGGTCGTGTACGTCATCCTGCACCATGGCTTCAGGCACATTGCTCTGTAGCAGGTCATGGTTGCATACTGGGGTGTGTACGGTGAGTAGTCCGATGCCCGAACGCAGGCAGGCACGTGAAGCTAACAGGGCGGCACCTCCCATACCGTATGAACCGGCTATCAGCAGGCCGTGGCCGAACATGCCTTTATGGGCAAATTTCTTTCTTGGCTTGATGAGCGCACGCATTTCGCTGGCTTCGGTGATGTAATAGTTCGTCTTGGCTGATTCGATGAATTCACGGCTTATACCGATGTCGAGCAACTGCCATTCGCCTACCACATCTGCGTTTTCGGCAAAGAGGAAGGAGAGTTTGGGCATCTGGATGCTCAGGGTCAGGTCGGCCTTGATGATGTTTTGTCGGATGTTATGGGTATTGTCTTCTCCCATCAGTCCGGAAGGAATGTCGATGGATACCACCTGGGCAGGAGAAGCATTGATGTATTGTACTACGGCTGCAAATCCTCCGCTCAGCGGTTTTTGAAGTCCAGAACCGAACAGACCGTCGATTACTACGTCGTGACTGCCCAGATGAGGCGGGTCGAACTGGTTGCTGACTTCGGTGTAGTTGGCAAATCCGCTTTCTTTCAGGCGCTGGATGTTGGTGAGGCATTCTTCAGAAAGGGTACCTTTTACGTTGAACAAATAGACTTCTACCGGATAGTTTTTCAGGAAGAGGATGCGGGCTACAGCCAGTGCGTCGCCCCCATTGTTGCCCGGACCGGCAAATACGACAAGACGGTGTGACTTGTCATATCGCTCGCTGATAGCTTGTGCCAACAGACCGGCAGCTTTTTCCATGAGGTTGATTGACAATATAGATTCGTGGGCGATGGTATATGCATCTGCCTCTTTTTGTTGTGTACAACTTAAAATTTTCATTGTATATATAAAATAGCTATTTTGTTGGTAAAAGTACGAAAAAAGCCTCGAATGGGATATATATTCTATTGAAAATATCTTTAAATACTCAGGGGGAAGTGTGGAGGTTTTAGGGAAAATCCGTAAATTTGCACAATTTCTAAAACTAGATTATAACATGGATACGATTCAGATTAAAGACAAGCGTTTCAAAACGTTTATCCCAGAGGCGGATATCCTGAAGGAGGTGGCACGTGTGGCCAATGAAATCAATCATGACTTGGAGGGTGAAAATCCGTTGTTTTTGAGTGTGTTGAACGGCTCGTTCATGTTTACGGCCGATTTGATGAAACATCTGACGATTCCATGTGAGATTTCTTTTGTGAAGCTGGCTTCGTATGCGGGAACGGCTTCTACAGGAAAGGTGAAAGAACTGGTAGGACTGAATGAAGACATTTCAGGACGTACGGTGGTAATTGTGGAGGATATTGTGGACACGGGGCTGACCATGCAGCGTTTGCTGGAAACCCTGAAAGCACGCAATCCGAAAGAAATCCGTATTGCTACGCTGCTGGTGAAACCGGATAAGTTGCAGGTAGATTTGGATATAAACTATGTGGCGATGAATATTCCGAATGATTTTATCGTGGGCTACGGACTAGATTACGATGGCTTCGGACGGAACTATCGTGACATCTATACAGTGGTGGAATAATTTTTTTATTTATTATAAGACAACATGTTGAATATTGTAATTTTTGGTGCTCCGGGTTCAGGTAAAGGAACTCAGAGTGCTCGTATTGTGGAAAAATATGGCTTGAACCATATTTCTACGGGAGATGTATTGCGTGCAGAAATCAAGAACGGCACGGAACTGGGTAAAACAGCAAAAGGTTATATCGACAATGGTCAGTTGATTCCGGATGCGTTGATGATTGATATTCTGGCTAGCGTATTCGACAGCTTCAAGGATAGCAAAGGTGTGATTTTCGATGGATTCCCTCGTACAATCGCTCAGGCTGAGGCTTTGAAAGAAATGTTGAAGGTACGCGGACAGGAAGTTTCTATCATGCTTGACCTGGAAGTTCCTGAAGATGAACTGATGACTCGTCTGATTAAACGTGGACAGGAATCTGGTCGTGCTGACGACAATGAAGAAACTATCAAGAAGCGTCTGGTAGTATACCACTCTCAGACTGCTCCGTTGATTGACTGGTACAAGAACGACGGTAAATATTGCCACATTCAGGGATTGGGTACTATGGACGGTATCTTCGCTGATATTTGCGCGGCTATTGATAAACTTTAAATAATAAAAAACTGGCGGGCCGGTGACGGTCTGCCAGTTCTTAAACTTGAATTTATGGCTGAATCGAATTTTGTTGATTATGTAAAAATCTACTGCCGCTCCGGAAAGGGAGGCCGTGGCTCGGTGCACATGC
>ERZ773155.769-NODE-769-length-28464-cov-58.123904_pt1 | contig 28464 bp, 27 predicted proteins | sample MGYA00511262_ERZ773155 | MGnify/ENA primary metagenome ERZ773155 (study PRJEB29015, sample SAMEA2737828) | human gut metagenome | biome: human gut; feature: human-associated habitat; material: faeces | place: China | collected 2012 ... | reverse complement strand
TAGACCAAGAAAATGTTTAAATTGGGATAATCCATTTAATTTATTTTTAAAAGAAGTGTCGCACTTGGATTGACAATTCATCATATAAATTAATATTAAATTTATTATATTATGAGGGGATAGTTTATGAAATATGATTATCTTATAGTTGGCAGTGGTTTATTTGGTAGTATTTTTGCATATGAAGCTACTAAAAAAGGAAAAAAATGTTTTGTTATAGATAAAAGAAATCATATTGGTGGCAATGTTTATTGTGAAAATAAAGAAGGTATTAATATTCATAAATATGGTGCACATATTTTTCATACAAATAGTAAAGAGGTATGGGATTATGTAAATCAGTTTGTTGAATTTAATAATTATATCAATAGTCCAGTAGCAAATTATCATGGTGAAATTTATAATATGCCTTTTAATATGAATACTTTTAGTAAAATGTGGAATATATCTACACCAAAAGAAGCAAAGGATATAATTGAAAAACAAAGACAAATTATAAAAGATGAACCGCGAAATTTAGAAGAGCAAGCTATTAGTTTAGTTGGAACAGATATTTATACTAAACTTATAAAAGGATATACAGAAAAACAATGGGGTAGAGATTGTAAAAGGTTACCAGCATTTATTATAAAAAGATTGCCAGTTCGTTATACATATGATAATAATTATTTTAATGCACGTTATCAGGGTATACCTGTTGGTGGTTATAATCGAATTATTAAAAAATTGTTAGCGGATTGTGAAGTAGAACTTAATGTGGATTTTATAAAGCAAAGAGATAAGTATAAGAATATAGCAAATAAGATTATTTTTACAGGTGCTATTGATAATTATTTTGATTATAAATTTGGTCAACTTGAATATAGAGGATTGCGTTTTGAAACTGAAAGATTAGAACAAGATAATTATCAAGGTATAGCGGTTATGAATTTTACAGCTAGAGAAGTGCCATATACACGCGTTATTGAACATAAACATTTTGAATTTGGTACACAACCAATAACATATGTTACAAAAGAATATCCAGCAGATTGGCATTTAGGAGAAGAAGCGTATTATCCAGTAAATGATGATAAGAATCAGAGATTATACCAAAAATATCTTGGATTAGCAAAGCAGGAAGATAATGTTATTTTTGGTGGTCGTTTAGGTGAATATAAATATTATGATATGGATAAAACAATTGAAAGTGCTTTGAATTTAGTTGAAAAGGAATTAAGTTAAATTGGATATAAAAATACTTATAGCAACACATAAAAAATATTGGATGCCTTCGGATGAAGTTTATATGCCTATACATGTAGGTAGAGAAGGAAAAGATAATTTAGGTTATGTAGGTGATAATACAGGAGAAAATATATCAATAAAAAATCCTAATTATTGTGAGCTCACTGGTTTGTATTGGGCTTGGAAAAACTTGGATTGTGAATATATTGGATTATGTCATTATCGTCGATATTTTGCTCATAAATCGAAAAGTAGCAAATTAGAAGATAAAAAACAAGCTATTTTTACTAGAGATGATTATGAACGATTATTACAACAATATGATGTAATTTTACCTAAAAAACGAAATTATTTTATTGAAACTGTACGTAGTCAATATGAGCATGCACATAATAAAAGAGATTTAGATGAAATAGAAAAGATAATAAAAATGCAATATCCATCGTATATAGAAGCTTTTGAAAAAGTAATGAATAGCAGAAAATTACATATTTATAATATGTTTGTCATGAATAAAGCATTATTTGATGAATATTGTACATGGCTGTTTGATATTTTATTTACATTAGAAAAAAGAATAGATATTACAAATTATGATAAATATAATGCACGTGTATTTGGCTTTTTAAGTGAAAGATTATTTAATATTTGGTTAGAAAAAAAACAATTAAAAATAAAAACAGTAAATGTAGTTTTCCTAGAAAAAATTAATTGGGTAAAAAAAGGAAAAGATTTTTTAAAGCGTAAATTTTTATAGTTGTTGAGATAATATAATGAGGTTTTATATGGAAAATGAAAATGCTATAAGAGTATTACAATATATAGTTAGTAATGATAAGGGTGGATTAACAAAGTATATCTGCCAGAATTATTGTTTTATAAATAAAAATAAAATACAGTTTGATTTTATAACTTATGATAAATTTTTAGATTTTGAAAAAGACTTTTATAATAAAGGTGCTAAATTTTATAGAATACCTAAAATAAAAAACATATTTAAATATTTTTCTTTTTGGAGAAGACTTCAGAAAGAAAATAAATATAAGATAATACATTTTCATATGTCATATACAAATTTTATACCAATAATTTGTGCTAGACTAGTAGGAATAGAAAGCATTATTTTGCATGCACATAGCACACAAATTGATGATAATCGTTTTTTTATAAGGGTGATAAAAGAACAACTTAATTTTTTAGGAAAAATTTTATCAAAGTTTATAGTAAAAAAATATGTAGCTTGTTCGGATTTTGCTGCTAAATGGATGTTTCCAGTAACAGTTGTAAAGAAAAAAAAATATATGTTAGCGCATAATGCAATTGATTTGGAAAAATATATATTTAATATAGAAATTAGAAAACAAAAAAGAAAAGAGTTAGGTATATCGGATAATTGTTTTTGTATAGGTCATATAGGACGGTTTACTTATCAAAAAAATCATGAATTTTTAATAGATATATTTAAAGAAATACATTTATTAAATAAAAATACTAAATTATTATTAATAGGAAATGGACCATTAATAGATAAAATAAAAGAAAAAGTATTGAATTTGAATTTGGAAAATAATGTTATTTTTTTAGGAAATAGAAAAGATGTACCTAGTTTATATAATGTGATGGATTGTTTTGTTTTACCTAGTTTATTTGAAGGATTACCTATAGTTGGAATAGAAGCGCAAGCTGCAGGATTACCGTGTTTTTTTTCTGATACAATAACAAAAGAGTTATTCATTACTAATTTAGCAAATTATATTGCGTTAAATGAAAATCCTAAAATATGGGCTAAAAAGATTATAGAATATCAATGGGTATTAAGAAAAAATATGTCAAATGAAATTAAAAAAAATGGTTATGATATTAACATGGAAATAAAAAATCTAGAAAGATATTATACAAATTTAATAAATAATAGTATTTAATTAATTTATATAATATTATTGGAGGATATAGTATGGAAATTGTTACAATAATTGTTCCAGTATATAATGTGGATAAATATCTAAAACGATGTATTGATTCTATATTATGTCAAACTTTTTGTGATTGGAAATTATTATTGATAGATGATGGTTCAACTGACAAATCGGCTTCTATATGTGATGAATATGTTAAGTTAGATACACGTATTAAAGTAGTACATAAAAAAAATGAAGGGGTTAGTACTGCTAGAAACTTAGGAATAAAACTAGCAAAAGGAAAATATATTACATTTATAGATTCAGATGATTGGATAGAAAAAGATTTTTTAGAAATAATAGTGTCTGAAAAAGAAAAGATGAATGTGCCAATATTAGTGACGGGTTTTGTTGTTGAATATAATAATAAAAAGAAATATATATTTAAAAAAGATAAGAGAAAAATTTTAAAAAAAAATGAAGCTAAATTAGAATTCTTAAAAGCTAGAATATTTAATTGGACAATATACGATAAGTTATACGATAGAAATATTTTTGATAAATATAAATTTAATACTAAAATAAGAATTGGAGAGGATATGTTATTATTTTGGCAATTGATAAATGAAGTAGAATGTATAGGATATATACCTTTATATAAATATCATTATGATGCTAGTGCAAGTAAAACAATGACATCGGATTTTTCGAGAAAATGGATGAAACCATTATTTTTAAAAATTGATATTTATAATGAAGTAAAAAATATATCAAAAGAACATAGATTAAAAGGTAAAAATTTATATTTAAGTGATATGATCACAATATTATTTAAAGTTATAAAGTCAAAGAAAAAAAATAAAAATTTTATTATTAAGATTTTGATTAATAAATTGTTACCTAATTTTTGGTATATCATTTTTTCTAATGATTTTAATTATTTTTCTATAAAACGTAGAATGATTTTTATGGTATGTATTTTATTATATAAAATAAAGTATATTTTTATTTAATAAAAATTTTTAGTAATAAATATTATTTATAAATTATGGGGTGAGTATAATGAATAAAAGGATAATATTTACAATAGTTATGTTTTGGAGATGCATAGTCGCAGATATGTTTTTTCTTTTGTCAAATTCAGATATGAAAGAAACAATAAAACAAGATATATATCGTTTATTAAAATGGGATAAATTATATAATGAAAAAAAAAATGGTATTTTATTTTGGTTGAATTATAGTTTATTGTGTGAAATATCTTTTAGGAGTGTTTTTTATTATAGAATGGAGAAATTTAAAATTCTTCGTCTAATAAATGGAATATTTCTTCAAAGGCCTAAAACTATAGAAATTTGTGCAGAAGAATTTATTGGAAAAGGGATGGTAGTTTTTCATAATCATTCAGTTATTTCTGTTAGATCTGCTGGAAATAATTTTAGAGTAGGTCCAGGTGTAGTAATTGGAAGAAAAGGTCCAGATAAAAATGGTATAATACCGCACTTTCCTAAGATTGGTAATAATGTATATATTGCAGCAAATTCTACTGTTATTGGAGAAATTTCTATAGGGGACAATGTAATTATTGGAGCTGGTTCTGTTGTTACAAAAGATATTCCTAGTAATAGTGTATATGTAGGGAATCCAGCTAAATTTATAAAAAAAATAGATAGTAATAGTGAATTATGGCAGGAAATTATTTAAATATCAAATAATAAAAATAATATTTATTATAGGTGTCAAAATGAAAATAGGAATAATAACTATAAATGATAATAATAATTATGGTAATAGATTACAAAATTATGCATTACAACAGTTTTTATATAATGAAATAAAAATAGAAGAAGTAAATTCTATTTGGTATGACTTGAAATATACATCTAAAACTAAAGTGAATATATTTTCATGGAAATTATGGATAAAGTATCTTATAAATTGGAAAAATATTAGAGAGTATTTAAAAAATTTTTATTTAAAAGATAATATTCGTATGTATAATATAGGAAAATTTACCAATAAAATTAGTACCAAATTCGATTTTAAGATAAAAGATAATTTAGGTGTGGAATATGATTATTTTATAGTAGGTAGTGATCAAGTTTGGAATCCTAATTTTTGGTCAAAAAAAGATAATCATGCTAATATAAGGTTTTTGAAATTTGTACCTAAAGAAAAAAGAATTGCTTATGCAGCTAGTATAGCTATTCCTAAAATACCAAAGGATAAAGAGCAATTTTTTAAAGATAGTTTAAATGAAATGAAAGCAATATCCATGAGAGAAAAAGCTGGAGCAGATTTAGTAAGAAAAATAATAGGAAGAGAAGTTCCAGTAGTGGTGGATCCAACAATTTTGTTGTCTAAAGAAAAATGGCAAAAAATTGAAATGGTTCCAGAATGGTATAGTGGAGAAAAATATATTCTTACTTATTTTTTAGGAAATTCATCGTCTGTAATTGAAAATATTGCAAAGAAAAATAATTGGAAAATCTATAATTTAATGGATAAAAATAATTTTGATTTATATACTTCACGAGTTGAAGAGTTTATATATTTAATAAATCATGCACAATTAGTAGCAACAGATTCTTTCCATGCATGTGTATTTTCAATTTTAATGAATACTCCTTTTTTGGTTGTTAATAGACAACAAAAAGGAGTAGCAGATATGACATCTCGTATAGATACATTAATGGAATTATTTGGATATCAGAATAGATATATTGTAAATGGTAAATGCAATTTATCTGATGAAGAAATTTTGCATATGGATTTTAGTAATGTAAAAGCTATTCAAGAAAGAGAAATAGCACGTTCTACAGCATATATTAAAAAGGCTTTAAATTTGAAATAAGTGTAGGTATTAATATGATTGAGATAAATACTAAGGAAAATTGTTGCGGATGTTATGCTTGTTATAATGTTTGTCCTAAACAGTGTATAACAATGAAAACAGATAATGAAGGTTTTTGGTATCCTGACATAGATAAAGATAAATGTGTTAATTGCAATCTTTGTGAGAAAGTTTGTCCAATAGTCAATCCTGTTCAACGAAATGAGTCATTAAAATTATCATATGCTGTGCAGAATAAAGATGATGCTGTCAGATTGAGTAGTTCCTCCGGTGGAATGTTTCATTTATTGGCAGAAAGTATTATAAAACAAGATGGCGTTGTGTATGGTGCAGGATTTGATAAAGACTTCAGTGTGAAACATATTAGAATTAATAAAATAGAAGAAATACAACTGTTGCAGGGAAGTAAATATTTACAGAGTGGTATAGGTAATATTTATAAACAAGTAAAAAAGGATTTAAAAGAAAATAAACAAGTGTTGTTTACTGGTACACCTTGTCAGGTAGAAGGATTAAAAAGTTTTTTAGGAAGGGAGGAAAATAATTTGCTTACTATGGATTTTATATGTCATGGCGTACCGTCTCCTACGATATGGGGGGGTACTACTCGGCAATAGAACAAGATAAAAAGGAACAATTGAAAAAAGTATATTTCAGAAATAAGGATTTAGGTTGGAAATTGTTTTCTTTGAAAATGGTTTTTGATAAGAATATATATGTAAATGATTTGAATAATGATTTATATATGAAGGGATTTCTTCAAGATTTATATCTAAGACCATCTTGTTATAATTGCAGATTTAAAAAGGTAAATCGAGTAAGTGATATAACAGTAGCGGATTTTTGGGGAATAGATAAACTACTTCCAAAGTTTGATGATGATAAAGGTACATCACTTGTAATACTTCATAATAATAAAGCTAAAAATTTATTTTATAAATTAAAAGATAAGATGAATTTTATTGAAGTAAAATTTGAAGATGGAATAAGATATAATAAATCAATGATAACTTCTGTAAGATATAATGAAAAGCGGGATTTGTTTTTTGCTGAATTTAAAATAAAGGAAAATTTATTTGATTTAATAAAGAAATATACCAAATTAAGTTTCAAGAGAAGAATAAAGCAAAAAATTAAATTCATGATAAAAACATTTATAAAATAATTTTATATCTGTAATATAAAGCATATTCATATATTTTATGTTTACATGTATATTTGTAGAATATATGATAAGGATTATTACAGATGTTAAAATTACAAGATAAATCGAATTGTTGTGGATGCTATGCCTGTTATAATATTTGTCCTAAACATTGTATAACAATGAAAGCGGATGATGAGGGTTTTTGGTATCCTAATATTAATAAAGCTGATTGCATTAATTGCAATTTATGTGAAAAAGTTTGTCCTATTATTAATAAAATTGAGTGTACTGATAATAAAAGAACTGCGTATGCGATGATAAATAAAAATGAGCAAATTCGTATGAAAAGTTCATCAGGTGGTATCTTCACATTAGTGGCTGAATATATTATTAATAATAAGGGCAGTGTATATGGAGCAGTAATTGATGATAACCTCGATGTAAAACATATACGAATTGATAAAATACAGGATATTGTATTGTTGCGCGGTAGTAAATATGTACAAAGTCAAATTGGTAAAACATTAAATCAGGTAAAAAAAGATTTAGATAATGGTAAAAAAGTATTATTTACGGGAACGCCATGTCAAATTCAAGGACTGAGAACATTTTTACGAAAGGATTATGTAAATTTGATTTTAATGGATATAGTTTGTCATGGTGTACCATCTCCATTAATATGGCAAAAATATATTAGTGATTTACAAAAATCTTATAAACAAAATTTGAAAGAAATTTATTTTAGAGATAAAAGTACAGGATGGAAACATTATTCTGTAAAATTTAAATTTGATACATCTGAATATAAATGTGTGGGTTTTAATAATACGTATATGAAGGGTTTTCTTAATGATATATATTTAAGACCATCATGTTATTCTTGTAATTTTAAAGGAATAAGACGTATAAGTGATATAACAGTAGCAGATTTTTGGGGTATAGAAAATGTTCTACCTAAGATGGATGATGATAAAGGTACTTCATTAGTAGTAATTCATAGTGAAAAGGGAAAGCAAGTATTTGATAAGCTTAAGGATAAAATAATACTAAATGAAGTAAATTTAAATGAAGCTATAAAATATAATCCATCGATGATAACTTCTGTGAATTATAATAAGAATAGAGAAGCTTTTTTTGCTGAATTAAATGATGGAGCAGATTTATTAGAATTAATTCAAAAATATACTAAAGAAAGTTTTAAGCAAAAAATAAAAAATAAAATTAAGTCAGCAGTAAAAAAACTTATAAGATAATTTAGATTGAATTAAAGAAGGTAACTTAACTGTATGAAAAATCAGTTGAAATTAGGTGCAATTTTATCATATGTAAATATATTAGCCGGATTAGTGGTAGGATTAGGATATACACCTGTAATGATTAGGCTTTTAGGTCAATCTGAATTTGGTCTATATTCATTAATCGGTTCACTTGTTGCATATCTCAGTGTTTTAGATATGGGACTGGGTAATACCATAGTACGATATGTATCTAAAAATCGTGCAGTAGGTGATAAGAAATCCGAGTCTGAACTGAACGGATTATTTTTGACTGTATATTCGGTTATAGGATTGATTACGTTAATAGTAGGCAGTATATTATATTTTAATATAGAAAATATGTTTGGCAGTACATTATCCTTAGACCAGATTGAACGGGCTAAAATAATGATGATACTGCTTATATTTAATATAGCCATATCTTTTCCTTTAAGTGTGTTTGCTTCATTGATGCAGGCATATGAACGATTTGTTTTTTTGCGTGTGTTTAATATCATCAGTGTTTTATTGAAGCCTGTAATCGCCTTGCCGTTTTTGTTTATGGGTTATGGTGCTGTAACTTTAGTAGTAACAGCAACAATAGTAAATATTGCTTGTTTACTTACAAATGTATATTATTGTTTCAAGTATTTAGATATACATTTTAGTAAAGGTCATTTTGAAAAAGCTTTTTTATATGAAATATCTGGTTATGCATTTTTTATTTTTCTTAATGCCATAATGGATAAAATTTATTGGGGAACTGGTCAATTTATCTTAGGTATGGTATCAGGAACTATTCAAGTAGCTATTTATGCCATAGCTATGCAATTTATGAATATGTATATGCAATTTTCTAATGCTATAAGTGGTGTACTTTTACCAAAAGTAACTATGATGGTGGCTAATGGTGCAACTAAAATAGAATTAACTAATTTAATGATTAAGATTGGTAGATTGCAGTACATAATTATTGGCTATATTTTAGTGATGTTTTTTCTTATAGGAAAAGAATTTATTTATCTTTGGGCTGGTGAAAATTATTTATCTGCATATCCAATGATCTTAATACTTATGATAGGTTTATTAATAGCATTAGTTCAGAATGCAGGTATCGCTATTTTACAGGCAATGAATTTAAATTGTTATCGAATGACTGCATATACTATAGTAGCTGTGATAAATATTTTTACAAGTGTAATATTGGCTAAAATGTATGGTGGATTAGGTTGTGCAATTAGTACAGCAGTTGCACTTCTTATAAGTACTGGTCTAATAATGAATCGATATTATCATAAACGTATTGGTATTGATATTCCTTTATTTTGGAAAAATATAATTCATATGATGCCGAGTGCTTTTATACTGATAGTATTAGTAGAAGCTTTTCAAATTAATGTATCGTTAGAATATAGTTGGTTATATTTTGCAATAAAAGTAGTTATATATACATTAATTTATATGCTTTTAATGTATTTTATAGGTATGAACGGTTATGAAAAAAATCTTTGTAGAAGTGCAATTTGTAAAGTACTACGAGTAAAATGATATATCTTATAAATAAAGAATATAAAAAAGTTATTTTATTAAATATTGAAATTAATGCAGATAGGTAGATTATCGCTACCTATCTATTTTTATATATGCAAGAATTTATTAGAAAATAAATAGATAAAATTTATATATGGAGAAGATAAATAATGAAAATATTAGTAACTGGTGGAGCAGGATTTATCGGTAGTAATTTTGTTTATTATGAATTAGATAATTATCCAAATGATGAAGTAATCTGTTTAGATAAACTCACTTATGCTGGTAATTTAGAAACATTAGAAGTAGCAATGAAAAATCCTAAATTTAAATTTGTTAAAGGAGATATTGCTGATAGAGTTTTTGTTGATGAATTATTTGCAAGTGAAAACCCTGATGTTATAGTAAATTTTGCAGCAGAATCTCATGTAGATAGATCTATTGAAAATCCAGAAATCTTTTTGCAGACGAATGTAATAGGTACAAGTGTACTGATGGATGCTTGTCGTAAATATGATAATATTCGCTATCATCAAGTATCTACAGATGAAGTTTATGGAGATTTACCACTAGATAGACCAGATTTATTCTTTACAGAAACAACACTACTTCATACTTCTAGTCCATATTCAGCTTCAAAAGCTTCAGCAGATTTATTAGTGCAGGCATATTATCGTACTTATAAATTACCTGTGACTATTTCTCGCTGTTCAAATAATTATGGACCATATCACTTCCCTGAAAAATTAATTCCACTCATGATAGCAAATGCTTTAAATGATAAAAAATTACCAGTGTATGGTAAAGGCGAAAATGTACGTGATTGGCTCTATGTAGAAGACCATTGTTCTGCTATAGATTTAATCATTCGCAAAGGAAAAATTGGTGAAGTATATAATATTGGTGGTCATAATGAACGCACTAATTTAGAAGTTGTAAAAACAATTATTAAAGAGCTTGGTAAAAGTGAAGATTTAATTGAATTTGTAACAGATAGACCAGGTCATGATCGTAGATATGCTATTGATCCTACAAAAATTCATAATGAACTTGGTTGGCTTCCTGCTACTAAGTTTGATGATGGCATTAAGAAAACTATTGATTGGTATTTAACACATAAATCTTGGTGGGAAAAAATAATTAGTGGTGAATACAAAGATTATTATTTTAGAATGTATAATAATAGATAGAAAAAACCGCAAAGAAGATATTTTCTTTGCGGTTTTCTTTTAGTATAGTTTATACATAGTAAATATTGCAATCAAGTATCATATCATCTATTTGCTTATGATCTGTGTATTGCCATATCTTACAAATGCGATTAGGATATTCTAGTTTAAAGCTGTTTTCATGATAATATTGAGCAGACCAGATGGGAATATAATCTGCAAGTAGATTTAAGTCAATGATATTGGTGAGCCAATTATAGGAACTATATAGACCTACATAATTATAATCTAGTTCGTTTAGTTGATTGATGAAATTGCCAATCATATAAGCTACATTGATATTGTTTTTGAGTATAGATTTATCTTCTGCATCATACCAGATACCAAGTGGTGGATTTTGTCCATTGAGATATGTTTTGATTTGTTTATCTACCCAATTAGCTTCTGCTATAGCTTTATCAATTGTTGAAGCATGAGCATAATAATATATGCCATAGGGCAGATTATAAGTTACAGCATTATTTACATGTGAGATAAACATTTCATCTAGATGAGTGTACTCACCTATTTTGATGATAACGCCTTGAATATTATTTGCTTTTAGTTTTTGCCAATTGAGTTTTTCTTGCCAAGCTGAGATATCTACTACTTGAAAATTTTGCATAAGTAATCACTCCTTTAATGATTTACTTGCAGTTTAAATGAAGAAATTAAACCTTTTAAGCAAATTTGGGGAAATTTTTTGTTATTTTTATAAAAATTTACGATATGTCGAATACATTTTATTTTTATAAGAGTATAATATAGTTAATTTAAGAAAAAGCGAGATGATTATAATGCTACTTATAAAGGCAGTAGATTATAGGATTTTGGAATTGTGTAAGGCTTATAATTTGAGCATAAATGGCTTGGCAAATAAAGCAGGAATGCCACCTTCAACTGTGGCTAGCTTATTAAGTGAAAAAAGTCGTAATCCTACAGAAGATACTATTTTTAAAATTTGTATTGGTTTTGGTATGAGAATGGATAAATTTTACGCCTCAAATTTATTTGACCTTAAAAATATAAGTTTAGAAAATACTTCGCAGAAAATATATAAAGTTTAAATTCATAACTGCACATATAGCGAAAGGCAAACTATTATGTTTTTGGATAATAGTTTGCCTTTTTTACTTGCTAAGAAAAAATTTTTGATTTAGGGGTTGATTTTTACAATCTAAGTTGCAAGTAAATAAGTGTAAGGAGTTGATAAGATGAATAAAAAACGGCGGCAAAAGATGTTATCAATTAAAGCTATGATGTATTTTTAAATTTTAAAATTAAGGAGTGATTTTTTATGGCAGATACACGTAAATTAACAATGGTATTTACTTTAGATAATGGAGACGATTTTAAATATAATTTGGCAGCTCCTAAAGATGAATTGACAAAGAGTGAAGTCGATGTGGTTATGCAGAAAATGATTGATACACAGGCTATTATCAAAAATAATCATAAAGCAACAGCGATTAAAGAAGCATATATCACAACTACTACACAAGATGTTTTAGCTTAAGTTTAATTTATAATTTTATAGTTCATTAGGAGGAATGTATTATGGCAGTTAAGAAAAACGCAGAATGTGAAATCATTATTAAAGTGGAAACAGGTGCTACTTCTACAGGTAAAGCTAGCTATAGCAGTCGTAGTTTCGGTTATATCAATCCTTCTTTATCAGAAGATGATATTTTAGATATCGGTCAAAAAATAGCGGGCTTACAAAAATATAATTTAGGTAGTGTAAATCGTCAGGACACAGCAGAAATCGCTGCAGAATAAGGAAAAAGGGGTGCGTGTCACCCCTTTTTCTTTTAAATTATTCTCTTGATGATAGAAAGAAGACGATTAGATGGAAAGACTATTAATAAAAGCTAAAGCTGGAGATAATTATGCTATACAGTTATTATTAAATAAGTATAAGAATTTATTAAATAGTGCTTCTAGACAACATCATTTAATATCTATTCAAGAAGAGGCATATGAAGAAGCCGTGATTAGTTTTTATCAAGCAATTAAGGATTTTAATGAGTCTTTAGGTGTGCCTTTTGCTGGTTACGCTAAAGTAAAAGTATATCAAGGTGTGCATACTTTATTTCGCAGATATTTGCGTATTTGGCAAAATGAAGTATCTTTATCTGCTCAAATGAATACAGATGATGAAGATGAAATAAAAGAATTTGGGGATTTATTGGCAGTAGATGAGGATTTAGCAGATAGTATTTCTTCTAGATTAGATATAATAAAACTTATTCATCAATTGCCACCTAAACAGTGTAAAGTCTTTATCTTAGTAGTATTTAAAGGATTAAAATATAAACAAGTAGCAAAATTATTGCATATATCTGTACAAGCTGTAAGCAAAAATTATCGTAAAGCATTAGCTTTTATTAATAAATCTCTAGAGAAATAAAGAATTAAGGTGATAATATGGAATATATTTTTACGTATATAGCAAATTATGGTTTTCCTATGGTAGTAGCAAGTTTTTTGTTATTTCGCATGGATAAACATTTGGCTAATTTAGAAGAAGGTATAAGACATATGAATGAAACTTTAGCTAAACAGGTCAATCATTAATAAAAATAAAAATAGAGATTTTCTTCATGATAGATCGAATAAATAATTTCATGAAGAAAATCTTTTTTTATGCTATAATAAATTTTGATTGTATAAAATTGTCACAATTTAAAGTATTTTATTTATTTGAGTAGATTATAGGGAGTAGATTGTTATGAAACGTATTCGCAAAGCTGTTATACCTGCTGCTGGTTTTGGTACTCGTTTTTTGCCAGCGACAAAAGCAACACCTAAAGAAATGTTACCAATAGTAGATAAGCCTACAATTCAGTACATAGTGGAAGAAGCTATCTCTAGTGGTATTGAAGATATTTTGATCATCAGTGGTCATGCTAAACGTGCAATTGAAGACCATTTTGATAGTGCACCAATTTTAGAAGCTGAATTAAAAGCTAAAGGTAAAACTAAATTATTGGAAATGGTACAGGAAACATCAGAAATCAATGTACATTACATTCGCCAAAAACATATGCGTGGTTTAGGTGATGCTATTTTATGTGCTAGAGCATTCATTGATAATGAACCATTTGCTGTATTATTAGGTGATGATATAGTTTATAATCCTGAAATGCCAGCTTTAAAACAGTTGATGGATATGTATAATCAAACAGGTGCTACTATTTTAGGTTGTCAACAAGTGCCAAAAGAAAAGGTTTCTTCTTATGGTATTGTAGCAGGCGTGCCAACTATCAATGAACAATTGATGAAAGTTAATGACATGATTGAAAAACCAAGCATTGAAGAAGCTCCAAGTCAAATGGCAGTGCTTGGTAGATATATCATCACTCCAGATGTATTTGAAGTATTGCAAAATACTAAGCCAGGTAAAGGTGGAGAAATACAGTTGACAGATGCACTCAAAGTTATGGCAAAACGTGAAAATGTTTATGCTTATAATTTCACCGGCAAACGCTATGATGTAGGCGATAAATTAGGCTTTTTGAAAGCTACAGTAGAATTTGCTCTCCGTCGTGATGATTTATCTGGTGACTTTGCGGAATATCTCAAAACAATTGTAAAAGATTTATAATAATAATTATAATAAAAAAGGTGATACTAAAAGTATCACCTTTTATTTTATCTATATATTATATTTGTGATTAATTTTCTGGAATAGTTAGATTATCTTTAATTTGCGATACTTCGCTATTGATATCTAACATTATAGGAGCTTCAATAGCATAAATGCGATTTAAATTATTTACAATATCTTTATGCTCAATTTGATTGTAAGTTCCTTCGTTGATGATTACAATACTTTGACGAACAGTTTCATTTAATTTATAACTATAAACACGAGTTTTTTCCAAAATATTATAAACTAATGTATAATTATTTTGTGATAATTCATTTGGCGGTAAAGCATCTTGCAGTGAATTATTAAAAGCATTTGTTTCATCATATAATCTTTGCAATTGACTTAAAGCTTCAGTTGCAGATATGGATTGATTTTCATAATTAGAAATGATTTTGTGATAAACTGTAGCAAATCTATCTAACTGATTGATATCTTCTTTATAATCATTGTACCATGTTATAAAATAAGGTTGTTCGTTTAAAATAGCCAAACGTTGCTCAGTGGAAATAGAATTTGAAGAAGATGGTATCACTAAAGAACTATAGACAGCTACAAAACAAAGTAAAATAATGCCACAAGGAATAATAAATATTCTCTTTGTAGGGTATTTTCTATCAGCTAAATAACTAGCAATAATGATAATAATCATAACAGCAATAGCTAGTAAAATATTCATAAAATTTTTTCCTCCTTATGTTATATGTTCATTTCTTTAGTGGTAAAGAAACGAACCAAAGAAAGCCACCGCAGATAAAATTTAAGCTTTGAAAAAAATTATCATTTCATACAAAGCTTAAAACTCGCTACGCTTAGACAGTTAAGCAAAAACCGTATTCAATGATAATATTTTTCAATAATCTTGCGATTACCGCTAAATTTTATAATGCGGAAAATATAACAAATTATTTAGCATTATTAAAAATAATACCGAATGTCCCTCACGTTAGCGAATTTTACGGTAGCCGTAGGCTATTGGCAAGGATAAAATTATGGCTATGGTTTTAGCTCTACTGTTTGAGCAAAGCGAGTTTAGAGCGTTATAGACATAATTTTATAATTGACAAAGTAAAATTGATATCGGGAGGTAGAGTTATTTTGTTATTTTTCTTGCTCATGAAAGAAAAATAAATTTAAATAAAATCTATATTATATGTTCATTTCTTTAGTGGTAAAGAAACGAACCAAAGAAAGCCACCGCAGATAAAATTTAAGCTTTGAAAAAAATTATCATTTCATACAAAGCTTAAAACTCGCTACGCTCAGACAGTTAAGCAAAAACCGTATTCAATGATAATGTTTTTCAATAATCTTGCGATTACCGCTAAATTTTATAATGCGGAAAATATAACAAATTATTTAGCATTATTAAAAATAATACCGAATGTCCCTCACGTTAGCGAATTTTACGGTAGCCGTAGGCTATTGGCAAGGATAAAATTATGGCTATGGTTTTAGCTCTACTGTTTGAGCAAAGCGAGTTTAGAGCGTTATAGACATAATTTTATAATTGACAAAGTAAAATTGATATCGGGAGGTAGAGTTCTTTTGTTACTTTTCTTGCTCATGAAAGAAAAGTAAGCAATATATTTATTTTAGCATATTTTTTTAGAAGATATAAAATTTAATTTTAGAATAGAGGTGTATGGTTTGACTTCAAGAAGAATTATGTATTATTTACAGGCTTTTAAAATTTTAGCACTAGGATATTGGCGTTCTGAACAAAAATGGAAGGCTTATGGTATTTTAGTTGTTGTTTTAATTTTAAATTTAGCCAGTGTATTTTTGACGGTATTGATAAATGATTGGTATAAAGAATTTTGGGATGTATTGCAAGCGTATGAATTTGATAGTTTTTGGTATTTAGTGGGCAAATTTTCCTTGATTGCCGCTATTTATATAGCGATTGGCGTTTATTCTGTGTATTTACAACAATTATTGCAGATAAAATGGCGTGAATGGCTCACTGATAAATATTTAGTTAGATGGATGGAAAATAGAGCTTATTATAAGTTGAAATTGATGGGAAAAGATATGGATAACCCAGATCAGCGTATCTCTGAGGATATTAATCAATTTGTAGCGTTGACTTTATCTTTGACGATTGGTCTTGTGCGTCAACTGATAACTTTGGTGGCATTTACTGTAATTTTATGGAATTTATCGGGAATTATTACTGTGCCTATTGGCAGTTATGAATTTACTATCTATGGCTATATGGTTTGGTTATCTTTGGTATATTCTATCGTTGGTACGTATCTCACTCATAAGGTGGGTAAGGCACTTATCAATTTAAATTATGAACAGCAAAAATATGAAGCTGATTTCCGTTTTGCGATGATGCGTGTCAGAGAAAATACAGAATCAATTGCTTTTTATCGTGGTGAAAAACCAGAATTAGAGAATTTCTTGACTAGATTTAAGATTTTAATTGGCAATTTCCGCGATATTATGACTCGCCAAAAAATCTTAAATGGTTTTACAGCTGGTTATGGTCAATTAGCGATTATCATTCCATTATTATTGACTGCACCGCGTTGGTTTGCCAAAGAGGTACAAGTGGGCTGGATTATGCAAGTATCAAATGCTTTTGGACAAGTTCAAGGAGCAATGTCATATTTTGTAGATGCTTATACAACTATAGCACAGTGGTGTTCTGTAGTTCGCCGTTTAGATGGTTTCAATCGTCATGTCAGTGAAGCTTTGGATTTGAAATCTGATTTAATGATAGATAATGCTTCTAATATTAAAGTCGGTATAGAAAATGTAGATGTTTTCCTTCCTAATAAAAATAAAGATGTTTTAATCAAGAATTGTACAATTGATTTGATGAAGTATCAATCTTTATTGATCATGGGTGCTTCTGGTGTGGGTAAATCAACTCTTTTACGAACACTTGCAGGTCTTTGGCCTTATGCGAAAGGCAATGTTTATTTGCCAAAAGAAGAAGAATTTTTATTCTTACCACAAAGACCATATTTGCCACTTGGTAGCTTAAGACAGGCAATTTCTTATCCTGTAGTCGAAGAAGTAATCAGTGAAAAATATAGTGATGAAGAAATAAAAGAAATACTCATAGCTTGTAAGTTAGAAAATTTAGTAGATAAATTGGATATTGTTGATGATTGGAGTAGAATTTTATCTTTAGGTGAACAGCAAAGAATAGCTTTTGCGAGAATTTTATTATATAAACCTAAATTTGTATTTTTGGATGAAGCTACATCAGCACTTGATGAAACTTTAGAAGAAAATTTATATGATATGTTAAAAACATATTTACCAGATACGAGAATAATAAGTATTGCTCATCGTAGTAGTTTGATTTGCAAGCATCAGGCTATCTTAAAATTAAAAGAGAAAGGTTGTTGGGAAATTCATGAATAATCGAGAAGTTGAAATAAAAATGGAAATAAAAGATAAAGCTCAAGTAGAAAATATACGTAAATTCTTGCAAGAAAATGAAGGACAAAGACCACAAAGTATAGTGATGAAGGCTATTTATTACGATACGGAAGAAAAATTCTATCAAAAACATAAAATTGCCTATCGTGTACGACAAGAAAACAATTGTTTTGTAGCAACATATAAATCGGGAAAAGTAAACACACAGGGCGTTTTTGAACGTGTGGAAATTAATAAAAAAGTAACAAGCCTACAAGCAGATATAAGTGTTTTTTCGGATGTAGATGAGATTTGGAATTTAATCAAAGAAACTAAAGGTAAGAAATTCATTCCGATTGTAATAACTGATTTTGTACGTGAATGTATAGATATAAATTGGTTTGCTTCAAAACTGGAAATAGCTTTAGATTGTGGATTTGTGCAGGGAAATGAAAGAAAATCTCCTATTTGTGAAGTAGAAATAGAATTAAAATCTGGACGAATGGAAGATTTATTATCTTTAAAAAATGAACTTAGTGAAAAATTTGATTTACAAATTTCTACCGTAAGTAAATATAAAAAAGGTCTAATTTTAGCAGAGCAAATTTAAAGCTCTGCTTTTTTTTTAAATTTTTTAAAATTTTTTTGGATTTTAGCAGGATTTACAAAATTTATATAGAAATGTAATATTGTCAAATGAAAATGTAACGAATTTTATTTATTTGAGAAGTTTTTACAGAAAAAGGGGTTGTGTAAATTTATTTAATCTAAATTTTATAAAATGTACGATAATTGTTAAGATTGTTAAGTTTTTATAAGTAATTTATTATATTTGTGTAATTTTTAATAGTTTTTATAGATTAATTCCTGCATTTTTGTCTAAATTGACAAGATGTGTAGACTATGTTTATTTTTTCAGGAGGTTTTATATTATGAGAAAAACAGAATGCTTAGCCATGATATTGGCTGGTGGTCAAGGGAGCAGATTAGGAGCTTTAACTAAAAATATAGCTAAACCAGCTGTACCATTTGGTGGAAAATATCGTATTATCGATTTCCCATTAAGTAACTGTGCAAATTCTGGTATTGAAACAGTAGGTGTACTTACTCAATATCGTCCACTAGAATTGCATACATACTTAGGTACTGGTGAAGCATGGAATCTTGACCGCAAAAATGGTGGTGTATATATTTTACCTCCATATGCTAGAGAAAAAGGTGCAGATTGGTATAAAGGTACAGCAGATGCAATTTATCAAAATATTAATTTTATCAATAAAGCTAATCCAGATTATGTATTAGTTTTGTCTGGTGACCATATTTATACTATGGATTATGCAAAAATGATTGAATTCCATAAAAAGAATAAAGCAGAAGCTACAATTGGTGTAATTAAAGTGCCAATGAAAGAAGCTTCTCGTTTTGGTATTATGAGCACAGATAAAGAAGGTCGTATTACTAAATTTGCCGAAAAACCTGCTAAACCAGAAAGCAATTTAGCTTCTATGGGTATTTATATCTTTAGCTGGAATTTCTTACGTGAATATTTAGAAAATGATGCTAAAGATGAAACTTCTAGCCATGATTTTGGTAAAAATATTATTCCAAAAATGTTAGCTGACCAAGCTAGATTATATTCCTATGCATTTGAAGGTTATTGGAAAGATGTAGGAACAATCGATAGCCTTTGGGAAGCAAACATGGATTTATTAAAAGAAAAACAACCATTTGAAATGAATGGTAAATGGAAAATTTATTCCGTGGATATGGCTATGCCACCTCACTATGTAGGACCAAAAGCTAAAATTAAAAATTCTCTTGTAAGCGAAGGTTCTATGATTTGCGGTGAAGTAAAAAATTCTGTTATATTCCCAGGTGTACGCATTGCTAAAGGTGCAAAAGTAAGCAATTCTGTAATTATGCCATTTGCAAAAATTGAAGCAGATGCTGTTGTTGAAAAAGCTATTGTAGCTCAAAATAGCAAAATTGAAGCAACTGCTCAAGTAGGTAGTGACGATGGCACTATTGTAGTAATTCCTGAAGGTGAAACTGTACGACCAATGGTTGTTTCCGATGCAACTGAAAATGTAAATGTGGGATAAAATAAGAGAGGGATATAATTATGAAAAATGTTCTCGGAATAATGGATTTATATGAAGACGATAAACAAATAAGAACACTTACAACAAAAAGACCTGTTGCAACATTACCTTTTGCAGGTCGTTATCGTTTATTAGACTTTGCTTTATCTAGCATGGTTAACTCTGGTATTACAAAAATTGGTATGATGATGCCAGCAAAATCTCGTTCTATCTTAGACCATCTTCGTTCTGGTAAAGACTGGGATTTAGCACGTCGTCATGATGGTTTATTCTATTTACCAGCTATAAAAATGGATAAAGATAGCCGTAATGGTAACTTACAGTCTTTCTATAGACATATGAGCTTTATCAAACAGTCTGAACAAGAATATGTATTAATCTGCAACAGCCGTTTTGTTTATAATATAGACTTTACTACAGCTCTTCGTTTCCATCAGAATACTGGTGCTGATATCACTATGGTTTACCATATTGAAAATAAAGAACGTCCAGACAATGCAACTATTTTACAGACTGGTGAAAATGGTCTTGTTACAGAAATTGCTAACCGTCCAGCTGTTTATGAAAATTCCAAAGTATTCATGGGTATTTATTTAATGTCCCGTAAAAAATTCATGGAAATCATATCTACAGCATATGAACGTGGTGGCTATGATTTCTTGATTGATGGTATTTTACGTCATCAGGATAATTTAAATATTTATGGCTTCCAACATGAAGGTTATGTATCTGAAATCTGCTCTACAAGTTCCTATTTCAAAACTAATATGGACTTGTTAGAACCAGAAATTTGGGAAGAATTATTCATGGGTTATAACCCAATCTATACAAGAGTTCGTGATGAAGCTCCTGTACAGTACAAAAAACAAGCAAAAGTTAATAATTCTTTAGTTGCAAATGGTTGCGTAATTGAAGGTTCTGTAGAAAACAGTATCTTATTCCGTGGTGTTAAAATCGGAAAAGGCGTTCAAGTTAAAAATAGCGTAATCATGCAGAATTGTGAATTACAAGATGATGCTCTAGTAGAAAATGTAATTTGCGATAAAAATGTAGTAGTATCCGATGGTAAATGGTTAAAAGGTGCTGAAAATTATCCATTGATCATTGAAAAAAATACAGTTATTTGATTAACAAAAGATAAGATATTAAAATAATATAGGTTAAAAAATATAGTAATTATAAATATATATAATATAAATTATATAATATAAAATATTAATATATAGGTTTTGGTTTTTTTAGAAATATAGAGTTTTTATTTCAGGGTAGTGCGATTAAGGTAAAAACTTATAGGGGGAAGTAATAGTGAGTGTAGGAATAATCAATAAGCAAATTGAAGAGAGAGCTTCATTACAGAAAAATTTCTTAAAAACAGCAAATATGTTATTTGGTAAAGATTGGAATGAATTAACTAAAGAAGAATTATATCAGACTTTAGTTAGAACAGTTCGTCAGTACATCAGTGAAAACTGGATTATGACTAATAAATACTATGAAGAAAATCAATGCAAAGAAGTATATTATTTTTCCATTGAATTCTTATTAGGTCGTCTATTAAATACAAACTTGATCAATCTTGATATGAAAGAAATCTGTAAAGAAGCCTTGAAAGACTTGAATATTGATATTACAGAACTCTTTAAACAGGAACCAGATGCAGGTTTAGGTAATGGTGGTCTTGGCCGTCTTGCTGCTTGCTTTATTGATTCTTTGGCTTCCTTAGGCCTTCCAGGTCATGGTTGTACTATCCGTTATCAATATGGTCTGTTTGAACAAAAAATAATAGATAATCAACAAGTTGAAATTCCTGATAATTGGCTTAAAAATGGTTTCGCTTGGGAATATCGCAAAGCTGACAAAGAAGTTGATGTTCATTTTGGCGGTAATGCTTATATGGCTCAACAAGAAGATGGTTCTTTAAAATTAGTTCATGAAGGATATAATACAGTTGCAGCTGTTCCTTATGATGTGCCAATCGTAGGTTACCACAATAATGTAGTAAATACTCTTCGTCTTTGGAATGCTGAAGTTCCTCAAGATTTTGCTTCTTTATCAGGTACTAGAGAACAGTTACAAGAAAGATTGCGTCAATCTTATCGTGTACAAGCAATCACTTCTTGCTTGTATCCAGAAGATAGCTCCTATGAAGGTAAAATGCTTCGTTTGACTCAAGAATATTTCTTTGTATCTGCAGGCGTTCAAAGTATTGTTCGTCATTATAAACGCCGTAAGGGTGATTTAAAAGATTTTGCGAAAAAAATTGCTATTCATATCAATGATACTCATCCAGCAATGGCAATTCCTGAACTTATGCGCGTACTCATTGACCAAGAAGGTATGGATTGGGATACTGCTTGGGATATCACTAAAAATACAGTAGCTTATACTAACCATACAATTATGCCAGAAGCATTAGAAACTTGGCCAAGTGATATGTTAAAAAATCTCGTACCACGTATTTACATGATCGTAGAAGAAATCAATGCACGCTTCTTAGAAGATGTTCGTAAACAATATCCAAATGATGAAGACCGTGTACGCAGAGTATCTATCATTCAAGATGGCGTAGTTCATATGGCTCGTCTTTCTGTTGTAGGTAGCCACAGCGTAAATGGTGTTGCTAAAATTCATAGCGATATCTTAAAGGCACATACTATGCGTGACTTTGATGAAATTTACCCAGGTAAATTCAATAATAAAACTAATGGTATTACACATCGTCGTTGGCTCATTGCTGCAAATCCACAGCTTTCTAGTTTAATAGATGAAGCTATTTCTGATAAATGGCGTAAAGACCCATCTCGTCTTATCGATTTATTAGATTATAAAGATGATACAGCATTCCTTGATAAATTAGCAGAAGTTAAAAAAGAACATAAAATTTATTTAGCTGGTCATATCAAACGTCGTAGTGGATTTACTATTGACCCTAATTCTTTATATGACATTCAAGTTAAACGTATTCATTCTTACAAACGTCAAATTATGAATATTTTACATGTAATGCATATCTATAATTTGATTAAAGCAAATCCATCTATTAAATCTGAAATGTTACCTCGTACTTATATGTTCGCAGGTAAAGCAGCTCCTGGTTACCATATCGCTAAAGAAACAATTCGCTTAATCAACAATGTAGCTAATATTGTTAATAACGATAAAGATGTAAACGATTGTTTACATGTAATATTCTTAGAAAACTATGGTGTTACTTTAGCAGAAAAATTATTCCCAGCAGCTGATGTTAGTGAACAGATTTCTCTTGCAGGTAAAGAAGCTTCCGGTACATCTAACATGAAATTCATGATGAACGGTGCTATCACACTTGGTACTTTAGATGGTGCTAACGTGGAAATCTGCGATGCAGTTGGAGAAGATAACTGCGTTATCTTTGGCTTAAAAGAACATGAAGTAATGGAATACTATAAAAATGGATTATATTCCGCATGGACTGAATATAATACAAATCCAGCAATTCACAATGTAGTTGATGAATTATTGACTGGTCCATTCGTAGGTAATGGTGATTTCCATGACTTACACAACTATTTATTCAATAGTAATGATGAATATTTCGTATTCAAAGACTTCAATTCTTATATTGATGCTCATGTAAAAATTAGAGGTAAATATCTCGACCGCTATGGTTGGTTGAAATCCAGCTTAATCAATATTGCACATTCTGGTATCTTCTCTAGTGATAGAACTATCAGCGAATATGCAAAAGATATCTGGAATGTAGAACCTATTAATTTATTAAAATAAATGACTCCAAAGGAGAACTAAAAATATGGAAGTATCCGCATTAAAAGATTTTGATTTGTATTTGTATCATCAAGGTACAAATTTCTATGCGTATCAAATGTTAGGAGCTCATTTTGTAGTAGAAGACGGAGTAGAAGGCGTACGCTTTGCTGTTTGGGCACCTCATGCTAAAGCCATAAGTGTAGTAGGAGATTTTAATAATTGGGATTACAATGAAAATCCAATGCAGAGAATTTCTGATGGTGAAATTTGGGTGACTTTTATTCCTAATTTACAGCAAGGTGAAATTTATAAATATTCTATAGAGCCATTCAATGGTGGAGAACGTTTCTTAAAAGCAGACCCTTATGCTTTTTATGCTGAAAAGAAACCAAAAACAGCTTCTCGCGTTTATGATTTATGCGGTTATGAATGGCATGATGAAAAATGGCAGAAAAAACAGCAACAAGAAGCTTCTTATGATAAACCTATGCTCATCTATGAAGTGCATTTAGGCTCTTGGCGTCATGATGCTGAAGGTAATTATTTAACTTATAGAGAAGCAGCAAAACAGCTCATCTCTTATGTTAAAGAAATGAATTATACTCATATTGAGTTTATGCCACTTTGTGAACATCCATTTGATGGTTCTTGGGGTTACCAAGCAACTGGTTATTATGCTGTAACTAGTCGTTATGGTGAACCAAAAGACTTCATGTATTTAGTAGATTTAGCTCATCAAAATGGTATTGCTGTAATCATGGACTGGGTTCCAGGACATTTCTGTAACGATGCTCATGGTCTTCGCCGTTTTGATGGTGAAACTTTATATGAATCTGATAATGAAAAACGCCGTGAAAATTGGCAATGGGGTACAACTAATTTCGACTATGGTCGTCGTGAAGTGCATAGCTTCTTAATTTCTAATGCTCTATTTTGGTTAAATGAATATCATATTGATGGGCTTAGAATTGATGCTGTAGCTAATATGTTGTATCTAAACTACGGTCGTGAAGAAGGTCAGTGGGAACCTAATAAATATGGTGACACTGGTAACCTTGAAGCTATGGAATTGATTAAAAATCTAAATGAAGCGATTTTCAAATATCATCCTAATGCTTTAATGATGGCAGAAGAATCTACATCATGGCCTATGATTTCTCGTCCAACTTATATGGGCGGTATGGGCTTTAACTATAAATGGAATATGGGCTGGATGAATGATATGCTCAAATATATGAGCCTTGATCCTATTTATCGTAAATGGAATCATGATAAAATTACATTCTCCTTGATGTATGCTTTCTCTGAAAACTTTGTATTGCCATTATCTCATGATGAAGTAGTTCATGGTAAATGCTCTTTAATTGAAAAAATGCCAGGCGATTATTGGCGTAAATTCGCTGGTCTTCGTTCCTTCTTTGGTTATTGGATGACTCACCCTGGTAAAAAATTATTATTCATGGGTGGCGAATTTGGTCAATTTATCGAATGGAAATATGATGATAGTCTTGATTGGCATTTAGCTGAATTGTATCCAATGCATACAAAAATGCAGAGATTCTCTAAAGAATTGAATAAATTCTATTGTGAACATAAAGCTTTATGGCAAGTAGACTTTGATTGGCGTGGTTTCCGCTGGATTGATTGTAACGATAATGAAAATAGTGTTATTTCCTTTATTCGTTATGCTGAAGACCAAGATGATTTCATCATTGTAGTATGTAACTTCACTCCAGAAGTGCGTCATGGTTACCGCATTGGTGTACCTGAAAAAGGTATTTATCAAGAAGTATTTAATACAGATAAAGAAGAATACGGTGGTTCTAATGTATTAAATGAAGGTGACTTTAAATCAGAAGATGTATTCTGGCATAATTTAAATCAATCTATTCAAATTACTTTACCACCACTTGGTACAGTATATTTCAGATTGAAATTGCGTCCTGTTGAAGCTAAAAAACAGACAGTGATTGAAGCTGAAAAACCAGAAAAGGTAAAACTTAATGGTAATAGATCAAAACAACGTCAAAAGGCTAAAGCTTATGCCTTGAAATAATTTAAGTTATAGCCCATATAATTTTTATTATATGGGCTATATATACAATCATAGAGGAAGGTCGTGTTATAGTGTTAAAAGTTTTATATGTAGCCTCAGAAGCTGTGCCTTTTGTAAAAACAGGCGGTCTTGCAGATGTAGCGGGTTCTTTACCTAAAGAATTAAAACAAAAAGGTGTAGATGTTCGTGTTGTTATACCAAAATACAGTGGTATAAAAGAAGAATATCGCAATAATATGGAACATATTTATGATGGTGAAATCAATGTTTCCTGGCGTAAAAAATATCTAGGTATTGATAGATACGATTATAAAGATGTACCATTTTATTTCATTGATAATCAGGAATATTTCTATCGTGAAGGATATTATGGTTATCCAGATGATGTAGAAAGATTTACTTTCTTCTGCAGAGCTGTTCTTGAAATGCTTCCTCATATTGATTTCTGGCCAGATGTTATTCATATGAATGATTGGCAAACAGGTTTAATTAGCGTTTATTTAAAACTCGAACATAATGAAGATGTACGCTATAACAAGATTAAAACAGTATATACTATTCATAATTTGAAATATCAAGGTCGTTTCTGGAAAGGATATTTACCAGATGTATTAGGTCTTGATTGGAAATGCTTCAACAATGGTGATTTGGAATACTTCGATGATATCAACTTCATGAAAGGTGCTATCGTATATTCTGACAAAGTTACTACTGTAAGTCGCAGTTATGCTAAAGAAATTCAAGATCCTTATTATGGTGAAGGTCTTGAAGGTATGCTTCAAAAACGTGATGCAGATTTATCTGGTATTATCAATGGTCTTGATTATGAAGATTATAATCCAGAAACTGATAAGTACATCTTTAAAAACTTTGATGTACATAATGCAATTGCTATCAAAGGTGATAATAAAGAACAACTTCAGAAAAAATTGGGCTTACCAGTAAATCGCAAAATTCCAATGATTGGTATGGTAACTCGTTTAGTTGAAGCTAAAGGTCTTGATTTAGTTACACGTATCTTAGATGAATTACTTGAATATGAAAATGTACAATTTGTAATCTTAGGTACAGGCGATAGACAATATGAAGACTGGTTCAAAGGTCTTGTATGGCGCTATCCGAAAAAAGTATCTGCTAATATCTTCTTTAATAATGAATTAGCACATCAAATTTATGCAGCAAGTGATTTATTCTTGATGCCATCTCAATATGAACCATGCGGTATTGGTCAGCTTATCGCTCTCCGTTATGGTACTGTGCCAATTGTACGTGCTACAGGTGGTTTAAAAGATACTGTTGAAGCATATAACAATTACACTCAAACTGGTAATGGCTTTAGCTTTAATAATTACAATGCACATGAATTATTATTCTCCATCAAACGTGCAATAGATGGTATTGCTGATGATAGAAAACATATTCATCTTGTAGAAAATGCTATGACTGCTGATTACAGCTGGGAAGAATCAGCTAAACAATATAAAGAATTGTATAATAGCTTAAAGGCTTAATAATTAGTTTAAAATAAAAATTTTATCGCTTAATACGATTTTTATAAAATTTTGCTTACTCAACAAAATAAGGTCTGTATTAAGCGATAATTATTTTATAGATGATTGAAGTTTTAATCAGGGGAGGCTTAAAGCTGTTATAAATAATATATAATTTTATATAAAAATCTATAAATTATTTAAAGATTATGATATGACACTATTGAGGTGATAATATGAAATATTACTCAATAGGAGAATTTGCAGACAAAATATGGAACAAGAATTGAAATTATTGATAATACAGAGAGAACTGAAGAACAAGAGTTAGTAGAAGATTTAATTCAAATAGTTACTGTATTTAGTTGTAGACTTCAAGGAAAAAGAGCTAATAAAGCTAAAAAAATGATTAAGGAGTTAATAGAAGATGATACTTGCAAAGAAAGTTAGAATTTATCCAACAAAAGAGCAAGAACAAAAATTGTGGCAATCTGTAGGAACTGCTAGATTCATCTATAATTATACTCTCGCAAAACAGGAAGAAAATTATAAAAATGGTGGTAAATTTATTAACGACGGAGTTATCAGAAAAGAATTAACTCAACTTAAAAAGTCTGAACTAACTTGGTTAAATGAAGTATCAAATAATATCACTAAACAATCTGTAAAAGATGCTTGTAAGGCTTATAAAAGATTTTTTAAAAGCTTAGCTAACAAACCCAAATTTAAAAGTAGGAAAAAAAGTAAACCTAGTTTTTATAACGACCCGATTAAATTAAAAGTTAAAGAGAAAAAAGTTTTAATTGAAAAAGTAGGTTGGATAAAAATAAATGAACAAATACCAATTAATGTTAAATATAATAATCCTAGAATAACTTATGATAATAAATATTGGTATCTATCGGTTGGAATAGAA
>ERZ773155.744-NODE-744-length-28931-cov-40.354793_pt1 | contig 28931 bp, 16 predicted proteins | sample MGYA00511262_ERZ773155 | MGnify/ENA primary metagenome ERZ773155 (study PRJEB29015, sample SAMEA2737828) | human gut metagenome | biome: human gut; feature: human-associated habitat; material: faeces | place: China | collected 2012 ... | reverse complement strand
ATTTCCTCAGTTGGCTGGATTTTATTTCCTCAGTTGGCTGAATTTCATTTCCTCAGTTGGCTGGATTTTATTTCCTCAGTTGGCTGAATTTCATTTCCTCAGTTGGCCGTATTCTATTTCCTTAATTGGCTGGACTCATTTTAATCAACAGGTTTTGGTTGCCGGAAAGCAGAAGGCGTTACCCCTCTCATCTTCTTGAAGAACTTGGTGAGATGAGCCTGGGATGAGAAACCGAAGGTGTTGGCTATTTCCTGCACCGTATGCGTGGTGGTAGAAAGCTCGCGCTCTATCTCCTTCACGATGTATTCATCGATGATTGCCTTCGGCGTCTTGCCGGAGATACGACGGGTAACCTGAGCCAGATAACGGCCACTCACATTCAACTGGTCGGCATAGAAATGAACATCGCTGTAAGTGCGGCAGAAGTTATTCACCTGCGAGATAAACTGGTTGTAAAGCTCGGAACTCCTGCCCTGCAGATTGCTCTGGCGCACGAGTTCTACATTGATGAAATCCTGCGCCATCGCCAACGCCTCCTCCATCTTCTTGCCCTGATTCAGATAAACGGCAAGAGCTGAAGAGAAACGGTTGATGAGACCATGCGAATTGGCATTGTCAAGGCGATAGATCCGGAGCCCCTGCTTCTCGGCAAGGCTCAGCAGTTTGGAATTCTGAAGAATGATGTCGCTCTCCTTCTTGCGTGACACGACGACAGAACAGAGCGGCAGCAGACGGTATTTGATCTGGCTCACCACATCTTCCGTCATCAGCGCATCGCCCTGGCTCGACCAGATGGCAGGGGCATAGATGATATGGGCAGGACAGTACTTGGTCAGCGCCTCGATGACCACATTCAGCGTTTCCACCCTACGTATCATACCAATCTTCACAATATCAGGCTGCATATCGTTCATGATAGCCTCAATCTGCCCCGAAACAATCTCGGCAGGAATATCGAAGAACTCCTGAATACCCAGGGTATTCTGCACGGTGATGCTGGTTATTGCCGAAACAGCATAACCGCCCAACTCGGAAATCGTCCTGATGTCCGCCTGCACACCAGAGCCTCCGGTGCTGTCTGAACCTGTAATCGTTAATATCATATCCTTAAACTTTGAACCCGATGATAAGTTTGAGGGCAAAGATACAAAAAAAGAGCGAATAATCCGCAGAATTTGCAGATAATTCGCTCTTTTTTTTTATTCTTCAGTGAGATCTTTACAATCCTTGAGTATCTTAGCAGGAACCTCATTGCAACGCTTGTAGCGGCAGATGTCGGTAACATCGTTCTTGGCGGTCCATATCATGGAACCCGATGCCAGGAGGCGGGTTACGAGATAACTCTGGTTCCAGTCGCCCTTACCGTTATCATAGCTTCCGCTGATGATGTAACCCTGGTATGGATCGTTCTCGATAGCGAACGAACCGGTGATATGGCGACCATACATACTGTCAAACTTCTGATACATCTCGAAAGTCTGGTCCTTGCGGTTGAAAACGATGTAGCAGTATGTGCCCTCAGCAAGAGGTTCACCGTTCCACTCAGCCAACTCCCATGTGCCATGAAGATTGGCAGGTGTAACTTCCAGAGAACGCTCCTCCGGTTCCTCATCATCGCTGCTGCAGGCTGCAAAGCCGCAGGCAAACAAAGCAATCACCAGGAGGGTGAAGAGTTTTTTCAAATATTTCATTGTCTTGGTATTTTTTTCTTTTTTACTTTTTTTCCCTTTTACCTTTTTAACTTTACAACGACCTGTATCGTTCTGTCAGACGGACGGGCATCCAAGCCCTCCAGAATAACAGGGAAGGTGAAGGATTCGGGCATCGTAGCCGGAATCTTATCGGCTATGATGGTGATGACGAGGTCAGCCTCATCACCCGGTTCTATCACCTCAGGCTCTGTCGTAAGACGGGCATAAGGAGGAAGAAGGAGGCTGGATATACGGAGCGGCTTGTCGCCGCTGTTTCCGCAGAGGATACGTGCCTCAGGCTCTGTGCCCGGCTTTACCTCTGTGATACTTGCCTTCGCCTGTTTCAGTCTGAGTGCGCCCATCTTGTGCGGATAGCGTGCCCACTGGTCAGCACCCGGCAGCACCTTTCCCGTTAAGGCGAGCTTAACGGCAGGCTGTCCCTCTACCTCTTTCAGATAGAGATAAGCACCCGTATTGATGGTGCCCGGATAGCGGTTAGGCGTGAAGGTGATCTGCACCTGACAGGTATCGCCAGGCTTCATCACATCGCCCCTGACATAAGAACTGGTACATCCACAGGTGGTTCTCACCTGTGTGATGTGCAGTATCTTCTTGCTCACATTCTTACCTACGAAGGTGAAGGTGCGAGGCGCATCGTCCTCGGTCATCGTACCTGCATCGATAAGCGGATGCTCAAACTTCAGCAGTTCCTTCTGCGCATTCACCGTAACAGGCAAAGCCAGGAAGAAAAGCGATAGGAAAGCAAATATCTTCATATTACATCCAATTACATCCAACCATTGTTACCGGCACTCTTTCTAACGGTCACAACTACGGTCTGTCTGGTACCATCGGCAGCTGTTACGGTGAGCGATGTGCTTCCGGCAGCGAGTCCCTTCACGGTGAGCGTTTTGCCTTCTACCGAAGCAGAAGCTACGTTGCCATTCACTACTGAGCAAGAGAAGCCCTCTGTCTGACCTGCGAAATATGCAGCGAGGTTGAGAGAAACAGTCTTCTCGATGCCCACATACACGTTAGGCAACTTCATATCAGAACTGAGTTCCTTGTTCTTGATTTTATTCAAGAGCTTAGCTGCATCAATCAGACCAGCACCCATCTTGCCGATGTACTTAGAGAGCTGTACAATCTCTGGCGAAGCACCTACGGTAGTATGGTTCATGTAGTAGGTCTTGGTTGCACCATTCTGATAATGACGATCCAATTCCTTCACAGATTTTTTCATCAGGGCTACGAAGTCGGCAGCACGATAATGACGGTTCGTCTTGGCTGCATAAGCGAGACCCAAGGCAGCTACACCCGAAACGTGAGGACAAGCCATAGAGGTTCCCTCCATGTAGCCGTAAGCAGGCTGACCGTTCTTGATCATCGTAGAGAGCACAGCACCTTTCTGCTCGGTTGTCTCTGCCCAGTATTCATCTTCCTGCTCGCCAATCTTGCTGTAATATTCCAAGTCGCCACCAGGAGCACTCAGGGTTACGAGCGAACCGAAATCGGTGTAGCAGGCTGGAGTATAGTCGGCAGCTAATGAAGATACACATACGCACTTAGAGTAAGCACCTGGGAAAGCAGGATTGCCAGCATACTCGTTACCGGCTGCGAAGACTGGAATACCGCCGTCGATGACACCATTAGGCGAACCGGCATTGTTGATAAAGTAATCCAGAGCTTCCTTCTCCAGCGGATAGGTCTCAGCCCATTCCTTCTCGGTAGCAGGGCCCGGAGTATAACCGTTGATGATGCTAGACTCTGAAGAGTTGTAACCCCAACTGCACTGCAGGATGACTGCACCATTATCGGCAGCATATTTGATGGCTCTTGCCTCGCCTGCCAAGGTTACACTGTTCTGACCGGAGAATACCTGGCAAGACATAATCTTGACACCAGAGTTAGGAGTTCCGTCACCACCGGCTACACCGCAAACACCAATGCCATTGTCATTGACGGCTGCAATGGTACCAGCTACGTGAGTACCGTGACCAGAATCGTTGGCATCAGTCCAGGTAATATCGCCGCTCTCGGTTACGAAATTATAACCGTGAAGGTCGCCTTCGTATCCGTTGCCATCACCATCAGTCTTGGCTCCCTGAACACTTTCGCCCGGATTGCACCACATGTTGGCTGCCAGATCAGGGTGCGTATACATCACACCCTCATCGAGAATAGCCACGATGACAGAAGGATCGCCTGTGCAGGTCTTCCATGCCTCAAGTGCATTCACGTCACATCCAGCCTTAGCACCCACGTGATTATTGTTGAGATTCTCGAAATCGTAGTTGCCCTCACCCAGGTTACGGTAGTGCCACTGGCTGGCAAAACCTGGGTCGTTTGGCTCGCCCTCGGCTGCTGCTGCGCGGGTAGACTTCTGCTGAAGTGCCTTATCGCTGAGATAGATGCGCTTGCTGTCAGTATTGTAAGCACGCTTGATGCGACCGTTGGTCTGAACCTTTGAAATTTCACCCAACTGCTTCAGGCGCTCGGCAGCCGCCTTCAGGTCTGTACCCTTGTTAAACTTCACCGTATACCAGAGGTGGAGTCCCGCCTCGCGGGTTCTTGCCTCAGTATTTGCATCTACCGGGAACACACGCTCGAAGCTGTAGCTTCCCAGGATGTCGAGCACCTCGTCGGTAGAAGGAATACCCGAACGGGTAGCCTTTCCGGAGCGGGTCTTGCTCAGTTGTGCCTGGTCGAGGATATCGCTCATTTCCGGACTGAACTTAATCAGCAGTTCACCCGCCTCAGCATCTGCAGGGATGGTGATTTCTGAATTGCCGTCAGAAGAGCCGATGGTTGACAGGCTGTCAGAACAGCCCGTCAATGCCAATGCGACCATTGCTATATAGAAAAACTTTTTCTTCATTGTTTGCTTCTATATTGTTTTTATGTTTATCTTACTTTTTCTTAGTTCTCCTGTACTTAGCCATCAGCGCAGCTTCATTAATATCGCCTGCTGCCACGTATTTGCGGTAGTAGAGCGGATAAGCTACACCCGAAACCTCCCACTTGCTGCCTGGGTCGCTGGTTCCGTAATAGTAGTCGTAGCTGTAGCTGTCTTCTGTCATATTAGAGAAACCAACGGCAGCGCCATCGCTGTTCTTACCCTTAGGCTGCTGGTTGAAGATCATGATAGAAGGAGTCCATTCTACCAGATGTGGATGATAAAGAATCCACTTTGGCACCGCACCTGTCAGGAAGTTAAGGTTGAGTGACAACTGACGGCAGTTTGGCAATACACGTGGCACCTGGAAAGGATAAACATCCTCATAAACTACAGAACCATCCTTGTGCTTGCAAGTTACTGGATTATCCCAGCCAGAGAGCAACCATTTACAGGTATCACCTACCAGCTTGTCGAGATAATCTTCCTTGTTGGTAGAGAAGTCAGACTTGCTGTATCGGGTAGCCTTGCCGGCAGCCTCCAGTGCCTCAGTCATCTCATCATCGGTAGGAAGTTCACCCTCCAGGAAGCAGTATGACAACTCCAGGGAATTCAGTTTTTCCCATGTAAGGAGCTTCAGAAGCGCCTGGCGGTCTGCGGTTCCGGCATTTACCTTACCATACAATCCGATAGGATAGTTATTATAAACATAGACGCCTGATGCATTCATTTCGCCCAGCGAAGCGATGTTGGTGACAACATCCGTACGGCGTTGTGCGTAGAGAATGAGGTTACGCAACTTAGGGAAGTTCTTCTCGTTGACGATATTGGTGATATCCGACAACTTGTTGAAGTTGTTACTTACCAGATTGAGCGTTTCAAGACTCTTGCCCAGATTAACAAAGTTAGTAGGCAACTGAGTCAGACCGTAAGCCTGAACGGTAAGATTCTTCAGATACTTCAGCGAGCAGATTTCATCACCGAGGTTCACCTCACGAATCTGGTTGTTCTCGTTAGCTGCAACAGAGAATGACTCCAGGAACTTGAGGTTGCCCACTTCCATAGGAAGAGTTTCGCCACTCTTGAGGTTGAACATGCTGAACTTGACAGAACGTACACGTCCTAAAGCCTCAGGATGATCCTTCACAAAAGCATCAGTAGCTTCCCAGAGCGTTACGCCGCTCCAGTTGCGCATGTTATCGCTGGAATCGAAGGTAGCTATGCTACCCAGTTTCTGGTTGATCATGATGACAGAGAGTGAGTCACCGGCGCGGTTGTCCTCAATCTTTGGTGCTGCCTTCTGACGAACGGTCAGGATAACATCATCTGTAGGTTTGCCATCTGCATCTACCAGCTTGTCTTCAGCCTTGACTGGCACGAGATGAACCTTAGCCACACGAACGGCAGGAACCACGTTCATCGCCCAGCGGAACTTGAACTTCACGGTGCGAGGACGGTACTTTCTGTCCAGCACGATACCCAGGTTAGTACCTTTCAGCTTATCTTCATCCTTGCTGTTCAGGAGCCAGCCCTCACGCTCGCTATCGTTCTCTACCTTCTCAGCATCGGTCAGATCACCCTCAAAGGAATACTCAATCTTTCCAATCTTGCATTCCACGTTGGCAGAAATCAGACTCTCGAAAGCACGTTTATCGTAAGAACCGGAGTTTTCGATTTCTACAACAGGATCCTTCAGGAAGATCTGCTTGCCATAACCGAACTGGGTGATGGTAAGCTTGCGACTCTGTCCGTTGGCACCCTGGAAGCAGAGTTCTGTGCTGCGGAGCTTGTTGGAAAGAGTAGAATCCACCTTGATGGTACCCTCAACAGAACCCACGCCGTTGGCAGGCGAAAGCATCAGCCAAGGCTCAGAGGTATTTGCCACCCAGTCCTGTGAGGCAGCGATGGCAATCTGCTCTGTTCCACCCTGAGGAGCTACTGCTATCACCTCCTTATCGAGCGCCAGTCCTCCTGGGATATCGACATCATCCTTATCGCTGCAGGCTGTGAAAAGCCCGGCAGCGAGAACGATACCTAATGTCAGTTTATTCATATATTTCATATTACTACTTTCTTATAGGGTTTAATTTTCGAGATCCAAAGCATCGCAACCGCGGATGTCCTGATTCTTGTCGTAGAACAGCTTATACATACCTGCCTTGATATATGCGCAGACGCTGGTTACATCGATAGAGATGTTAGGGTTATCTGCGATATTCAGGATATAAAGGTGAGAGGTCAGTGTCTCTTCTACCTTACGGATATCGTTGGAACCAATCTGGAACTGAATCAGGCTCGGACAGGTTGTGATTCCTGTAGGCCATGTACGCAGGCAACGCTGATCGGTATTCTCATCACGCTGGTGGTTGATGGCAAAGGCACGGAGCACGGCACTGTTCAGTGGCTGGGTTGGTACCTCGGTGAAGCAGTTGTAGCTCAAGTCCATATTGGTAATGTATGGCAATGTGGTTGAGCGGAAGTCATCAGAGAGGGATGTCAACTTGTTGAATCGGAGGTCGATGACCTGCAGCAGATAAGCCTTCTTGCCCTTGATGGAACCCTTAGGGATGGTGCGCATCTGGTTGCCGCTCAAATCGATGGTTGTGATTGGCGAACCGGCTGTAAACAGCTCTGAAGGGAACTTCTCTATCTTGTTGTTCGACAGAGTAACGGTTGCTGCATTGATACCCTTGTAGGTTCCATGACTCTTATCTACACCTGTAATCTCATTGTAAGAGAAGTCTACAGAACCCATCTCGCGAACAGAACTTGCATCGAAGATATTCGGAATCTTCTTCAGTTTGTTGTGGGCGAAGGTCAGACTCTCCACATCATCTGTAAAGGCACAGAGATTAGCAGGAACCTCCTCAATCTGGTTGTTGTTCAGATAGAGTGAAGAAAGTGCTACCTCAGAACCGAACGGATGCAACTTCTTGATGTTGTTGTAAGCCAGGTCGAGCAGACCGAGATTCACCATCTTTTTCAATGCAGAATACTCAGGGAACTCCTCCAGGTTGTTGTAGCTCATATAGAGAATCTGGAGTGTCTTACCTGTCTTCTCCTCAGCTAAGCGAGTCCAATCTTTTCTCAACTGATTGGCAGAGATGCCCTTGCATCGTGCCAGGTTCATCGCCTGCAATTTAGGGAGATTATAGTAGAAGTCTGGAATGCGACTGATCTTCGGACAGTTGTAAAGTTCGATATCGGTCAGGTTTTCCATCTTGTCCCAATCCTCATCCTTAAATTCCTGTGCAAACTTACCATAAACAGGATCGTCAGCATTGTAGAACTTCGCACAAACCTCATCGGCTGTGATAGAAGAGTTACCGATGTAGAACTGCTGCAATTTGGTCAGACGGTAGATAGCCTTAGATACACCTTTAATCTTGTTGGTCAATGTACCGATCTGCGCATCCTTCAGATTGATGCGGCTGTCCTTCTTGATTCTGTTCTTCGGTGCCACCTTAGGATCAGAGTTGTAGCTTTTTACAATCATCTCCGACATGTTGGCACGTGGGTCATACTTCAGGAACTTGTTCTCATAGTCGTGACGCATGCTGCTCTTCTTTGCAGCAGTCAGACTGTTTGCATCATAATCATTGAAGATGTTGGCACCAATCTTCTCATCGTGAGAACCGAGGTTGAGCACCTGGAGTTCTGTCAGCTGTCCGATGGCATCAGGTACGATTCCCTTTGCACCGAAACCAGCGATGATAAGACCGATGACACGGCCGTTGCTGTTGAGCGTTACGCCCGGCTGTTCGCCCCACATATCGAGTTCCTTGTTGAAGTTCCAGTTAGCTCCCTTGAAGGTAGCATCACCATAGAAGCTCCACTCCTTACCCTGGAGAGATTCCCAGATAGCCTTCAACGCCTCATAGTCCTTGATATACTCCTTTGTCTTGGAAAGGAGGATAGGCACCTGAGCTTTATCATTGAGTTGATTGTCCTCTATAATGAAAGCCTCACCCTTTACAGGCTGGGTCTCATACTTGGTCTTCACCGCACCAGTCTTGCCGTAGGTGGTATATGAGGTAACCTGATAAGTACCGGCAGGCAACCATACGGTAGAATCGCAGTAAGCTGTACCTGTGTCCATATACTTATCGTTCTCATTGTCAGGATTCTGATTCTCCTTGCTTCCCTCCTTGTATTTCACTTTCAGTTCAGGGAAGGTATAGGTCTCACGGGTAAAGAGGTTAGTTACGCTGACATCAACGAGACGGATGTTAGAGAAGAGATACTCAGTACCACCGGCACGGGTCTTCTCCCACTCCTTCACGAGATTGAACTTCACCTTACCACGCTCCACAGTCTCCACCATGAGGTTCTGTACTTCCAGACCGCCACCTACTACAGTGAATGTTTCGCCGGCAGAAGAAGCCAGCAACTCCTCGTCTACAGCATCATAGAGATAGAAACCGATGACGGTGTAAGTACCCGAAGCGAGTTGTAGTTTTTCACTTCTCAGACCGTACTCAGCATTCTCTGAATTATAAGAATTGAGCACCAGTGTCTGAGAGACAGTTGTACCGTTGTGCTCCATGACCACCTTGATTTTCTTGGCATCATCCAATTTCTCAAGTTTGTCAAGGGCAGCAGCACGGGTAGCTCTTGAAGAAACCTTCTTGCTGAGCTTGAACTGCACATATCCGTATGTGCCGTCCCAACCCTCGGTTTCATCATCAGAGCAACTTGTTGCTGCAAAGGTCAGGAGAGAGACCAAAAGCAACAAGAGTGCCTTTGAAAATATTTTCATTCTGTTCATTACTTTCTCTTGCTTCTAAATCCCATATTATTGATAATGACTACTCGCTGGCATACTCTCTGCATGTCGTTGAAACCAGCAAGGATAGGATAAGTGAGCTTATCGGCATTCAAGCCAACATAGAAACCCTTTTCGTCCTGTCCTACCTCGTAGTTTTTAACATCAACAGGGTTTCCTGTACCGTCGTAAATGACTACGTCTGCTCCAGCTGTAGGATCCCATCCGTCAATCTGAGGATAAATGGCTACATAACCACCATAAACTGTTGATTCAAATACGTCTTTACCAGTATAACTGAAGATGCCCTCAGCATATGACTTAAAGTCATCATTGGTTGTCAAGGCACAATCTACATTCATACCCATGCTGGTAACAATAGGAGCAGTAACCTCAGAATCACCCTTCTTTTCTTCCTTCTGTACAACATCCATTAGGAAGTAGCGGTCATAATCGCTCTTCACTGTCATGAAGTCTTCCTCCAGCATTCCGTCGAGTCCATTCTCCAAACTCTCGAATACGCTCTGTGGCAATGCATAGACCAGGAACTCACGGCTTCCGCTGCCTAATGGAGCGACTGTGAGCTTCACATCACCCTTCTCACCCTGCAGCTTCACAGCACCAGTTCCATCCTCGAACAAACCATTCTCCTCTTTCTTGAAGACTACCAGCTGGTAAGCATCACCCAAAGTCTTGAGGGTGAAAGGAACAAAGTTGTAGAAGGTGAAATCGTTGGTATCACCACCATTCAGGCTAGAACCATTCTGAGTGAACACCTTACCATCGAGAGATACATTCCATACAGCCCACTGTGAAGAGGTTGGATAAGTAACATCCATGGTGCTGGTGGTCATACCATTATAGATAACAGGTATGGTTGTAGCAGCCTTGCCATCCTCAGAAGTGAAGGTGATGGTGTAGTTGCCGTCCTTAGCGATGGCATACTTAGCACTTACGCCCTGATTCTCCTTGAAGGAAACACCGCCTACAACTTCCTTGTTAGGTGTACCTACCAGAAAGCCGCCTTCCAAGTCTACCCAAGCTGGAGTATTGGTAACCGCAAAACGGTAGTTTGACTTTACGGTAAACTTGGTATATACATTGTAACCTACAGTGATACCTGTCTCGGTAATATCTTTGCCAGCCGCATCGTAAACCTTCAGGTCATAGCCAGCAGCCGAACGCTTAACCTCAGCGATGGCAACCTTCTGACCACCCATATTCAGGAAGAGCTGAGCCACGCTCATATCCTTGCTGGCATCATCATCAGTAATCTTAATCTTGATGGTCTGCTTGCCTGCAGTACCATTGATAACGAAGGCGTCTGCTTTCTCGCCCTGCACCAGTTTACACCAGATCTTGTCTGAAGAAAGGCTCCAGCTCTCGTTAGCTTCGAAAGTAAACTCTTTCACTTCGCCAGCAGCACCGGCGAAAGGCTGTACCTGTGGGAACACAGGAGTTACGGCATCGTCGTCATCGCTGGAACAAGCTGTGAACAGAGTCACTGATACCAGCGCCATCAATACGAGCCAATATTTTGAAATCAATGTTTTCATTTTCTTTTTTATTCTACGATTAATATCCTTGTTCTTTCAATTTCTCTGCCTCAGCATCGCTGATCCATTCATACATGGTAATGAAGGTTCCTACGTTGCCGAAGGTTGAACCATCCTTGTTGTCAACACTCATGGTGACATACTGCAATACATAGTTCTGGCAGGTGTTATAATAAGAGGTATAGAGAGAAGGCTGGCTGATGCGCAACTTGCCGTCTCCATAGATGGTACCGAACGCCTCGCCGGTTTCACCAGCTATCTGATCGTCCATCTCTACCTTTGGCTCAAGAATGTTCTTGGTGCTGAACTTCAACTTCAGGTTGTAGCCCTTGTAATAGACATCCTTCAGCAGAACGGTATTCTCCTCGCCTTCCACCACCTCAGTCTTGATCAGACGGTTGGTTACGTTGTTCAGATACTTGCTGTAGAAGGTAGATGTTACCATGCACCAGCCAGAGAAGTTGTGGATATCGAAAGGACAAGACTTCTGCATTACCACGTGGGCATAGTCCTTATAGAGATCTGTCCAGTTATACTTCTCCGGAATCACCAGTTTCAGGGTGAAGCCGAGCGAGTCGGTCTTGCCGATGTTATCATAGATACCCTGAACCTTCACATTTCCTACCATCTCGCCCGCCTTGATTGTAACGGTGTTGTTGAGGATGCGGTAATGCTTACCCTCGATGGCATTGCTCTGCTTGTCTACTACCTCCACGCCGAAGGTGCGGTCGTAGTCAGCTTTTTCGGTTGCAGATACAGGCACATTGAATACCTCATTGCTTTCCTGTACAGCATACTGATAGAGCGTATCAGAGAACATGATATGACTTGGACCAGCATAAGTGGTATAATCCTGTGAACAACTCACAAGAGCGATGAGTGCAGCTACGGCTGCCAAACATCCCATCATTATTTTCTTCATGATCGTCTCCTTATTTTATTTGTTACTTTCATTAGGCTGAATCTCAGAACCTGGTGCCTCAAGCTCATGCTGAGGAATTGGCCAGACAAAGAGAGGGTCATCCTTTTCAACCTTCAGACTGCTCTGCACGAAGTTGGCAGCAGGCTGGTCGGCAGCCTTACGCTCAAATCCCTTGTGCCAGCGCTTGAGGTCGTTCAGACGGAAGCCTTCCATATAGAGTTCCTTCACGCGCTCTGCCTCGATTATCTTCATGGCGTTGCTCTCGCTCATCGAGGTGTTACCGCCATATGAAGAGTAGCGGGCTGTACGCAAGGTAGAGATGTCCTTACCTGCCTTAGCGTAGTCCTTCTTCATGGCGTAAGCCTCAGCACGAATCAGATACTGCTCTGAGAGACGGAATACCATTGGCTGGTGAACATGCAGGATATTGTTGTTCAGGAATTCTGCATCGCCGAAATACTTGCTCAGCAAAGGCCACTGCAAACCGTGCTCATAACCGGTGGTACGGGTTGTGAAGATGGCTGCAGCACGGAGGTCATTGCTGTCGAATGAGTTGATGACCCATGTCTCAGGCACATAGTCAGGGCGGTAACTTACATAGTTGTAGTTATCGAAGATGGTACCCAGTGCACCGCCATAGCTGTTCACGGTGAAGCCTACCTTCCAGATAGCCTCACGCGAATCACCATAGGTCCAGATATACTTATAATCGTTCACCTGGTTTGAATAGGTGTTGGAAGAAGCCTTCTCCAATGTATAATACTTACTGCCGATTACCTTAGATGCATACTTGATGGCATTATCATACTTGTGCATATATAAGGATACGCGCGCACGTAAGGCATGACAGGTATACTCGTTGAAGTAAATCTCGTTGTAGAGACTTCCTGTGAAGTCTTCATCTACCTTCAGATATTCGGCAGCCTTGTCAAGGTCTCTCAATACGAAATCGTATGATTCCTTCAGACTGGCTCTCTTCTGTGGCTCATTGCCGTAATAGTGCTCTGTGAGTACAACGCCGAGTTCCTTCTCTGCCTGCTCATCGCTATCGTAAGCCTTGCAGAAACACTTGATCAACTCAGAGTAAGCCAGGGCACGTGCGAAGTAAGCCTCGCCCTGATACTGCTCCAACTTGTCGAGCTCCTTATCACTGTTGGTGTTTGCCTTTACCTTATCTACATTATCGAGCAGGAAGTTGGCATTGTTGATAACACCATAAAGCGCACCATATACCGACTCGATGTCGGTGTTGGTAGCCTTGATATCTTTCCAACGGTAGATATCGCCATAGGCATTAGAGTAGCCCTTCACGCAGTACACGAAGTCTGTCTGCAGATCTGGCAGGATAGTCAGATTGCCCGAATAGAGGGCGCTGCTCTTGAAACTGTCGTAGATACCGTACACCAGCTTGTCCATGTCGCCCACCGTGTTGATAGCCTGGTCCATGCGGATAGAATCCTCAGGATACTTATCAAGACAGGAAGACATCGAGAGGGCTAGGATTCCCGACAGGATGTATGTCTTTATATTTTTGATATTCATTTTTTTCTCCTTTCTTGGTTAGAATTGCAATTCAACACCCAGAGTAAACTGGCGTGATGCCGGATACTGTGCCTGGTAAATATTGGATGAAACCTCAGGATCCAGACCGTTGAAACCGGTTACGGTGAAGAGGTTCTGTGCCTGACCGTAGATTCTGACCATAGAGAAGAAGTTGGTCTTGCGCAACAGACTCTGTGGCAATGAATAGGACAGACTGAGATTCTTCAGACGGAGGAACGATGCATTCTCCAAGAAGCGGTCGTCGAGCTGGGTTACCTCGCCCCAACGTGGGATGTCGGTAATATCGCCAGGCTGCTTCCAACGGTCGTACAACAGACGGTTTGACTGGTTGTAAGCAGTACCGAAGGTTACACCGCTCTCCTCGAAGTAACGGTCGTTGTTGATCACATAGCGTGTACCAATCCAGCTGAACTGGGCAGAAAGCTGCAAGCCCTTCCAACGGAAGCTTGTACCGAAACCGCCCATCCAAGGTGCATCATAGGTCTTGCCTGTCATCACCTTGTCGCTCTCGCGGAACTCGTTGGTCACGTTGCCATCCTTATCATACCAGAGCTGTTCACCATTCGCTGGATTCACACCGGCATAACGGTTCAGGAAGAACTCGCTTACTGAGTGACCTACCACATACTTCAAACCGGTGGTTGAGTTTACATACTCGGTTACACCGTTATAGAGTTCCTTCAATCGGTTCTGGTTGTAAGATACGTTGGCACTTACATTCCAGGTGAAGTCGCGTGTGCGGATTACATCACCGTCAGCACTCAACTCGATACCCTTGTTAGCCATCACACCTACGTTCTTCCAGCGATAGCCCTCGCCGGTAACGGTATAAGACTCAGGAACGCGCATCAGCATATTGGAGGTACGCTTGTAGTATGCCTCGAAGCTGAAGTTGATTCTGTCGAAGAAACCAAGACGGAGGGCGAAGTTGTTTGCCCAGGTTGACTCCCAACCCAATTCCTCGTTACCACTCTGTGATGGAGAGAAACCGGCAGTATTATCGTAGTTGGCACCACCCGATACCAGAGCCAGGTGATAATAGTTTGGAATCTCAGAGTTACCCGATGTACCGGTACTTACGGCAATCTGGGCTGTGCTGAGCCACTTCATATCCTTCAGCCAGTCGGTAGACTTCACATTGTACATGAAACCGAGCGACCAGAATGTACCCCAGCGATGATCCTTACCGAAACGTGAAGAAGCATCGGTACGCAGAGAGAAATCGGCATAGTAGAGCTCCTTATAGTTATACTCGCCACGCATGAAGAATGACAGGTAAGAGTAGTCAGAAGATGAATCTGCCCAGCGGCTGGCACGTGTACCTGATGATACGTTGGTCAGGAGGTCGCTGGTCTGACCCTTGGAATATACCTGGAAACCCTCTGAGTGGAAATTGACAGCCTCCTGACCCAACATCACATTGAACGAATGGATATCGTTCAGGGTGAAACGGTAGTTAGCCGTAGTAGTCTCTGTCAGGTTGATGGCATCGCTGCTCTGGCGTGCCGCAGTACCCTGTCCGTTATTTGAAGAGAGACTTGGGAACGACTGGAGGAACGCTGTAGAATGGGTGAAATCGGCACCGAACTGAGTACGGATAGTCAGATTCTCTATCGGATAGATTTCAGCATACATGGTAGAGAGTACCTTATATTTCTTGTTCTTGATAGGATTCAAGCCCATGTAAACGATAGGGTTCTCGCTGGTTCCAGCCCAGTTGCCTGCTGAAAGTGAAGCCAGACTGCCATCCTTTGCGTATGGATTCCAGTAAGGCAGCATGAATCGGCATGCTGAGATAGGAGTAACGGTAGTATAGCTACCGTCGTCAGCCTGCTGAGCCTCCTCATAGGCAGCCATGGTGTTGGTACCTACCTTCAACCACTTGCTAGCCTTTACATCAGCATTGGTGCGGATGTTGTAACGGCGGAAGGTTGAATTCTGTGCGATACCATCCTGATCGTAGAAACCACCAGAAACATAGTAGTTCAAGCGGTCGGTAGCACGGTTGATAGAGAGTTCGTAGCTCTGCAACGGAGCGCGGTCGTTGAACACCTCATCCAGCCAGTTTACGTTTACTCTTGAAAGGAGATTGTAATCCTTACCTGTATCCAGACCTACTTCTTTCTCAAACTGGATACGCTCGTCGGTATTCATCATTTTCCAGTTGGTCTGCGCCAACTCAGAGAAACCATACTGTGCACGGAGCGTAATCTTCGCCTTGTCCATCGCCAAGCCTCGCTTGGAAGTGATGACAACCACACCATTGGCAGCACGTGCACCATAGATAGAGGTAGAAGAGGCATCTTTCAATACAGAGATACTTTCGATGTCGTTAGGACTCAAGGTATTGAAATCAGAACTTGAGATTGGCACGCCGTCGAGGATAAAGAGTGGCGACTTGCCGGAGTTGATAGAGTTGGTACCACGAATCTGGAAGGTAGCCGCCTTGCTAGGTTCACCCGAAGAAGAGATGACCTGCAAACCAGTACTCTGTCCCTGCAAAGCTTGGTCGAAGCTTGCCGCCGGCACATTTTCTATCTTTTCAGACTTTACGGCAGACACGGAACCCGCAATGGTTCCCTTCTTTCTCACGCCATACGCCACCACAACCACTTCATCCATCATCTTGGAATCCGAAGCAAGGGTGATGTTGAGCGTATTTGTCTGCGCATTCACAACGTGCTTCTGCGTAACGCAACCCACATAAGAGTAGGCAAGCGTAGCCTTCGAAGCACCCTTAATTTCGATGGTATAGTTACCGTCAATATCGGTCACCACGCCATTTGATGTTCCCTCTTGCATAATGGTCACACCAATCATCGGTTCGTTGTCATCAGCAGACACGACTGTACCCTTGACGCTGAAACTCTGCGCCAAGACCGATTGGATAGACAACAATACAAGTGAGACAAGTAAAAGAGTTAATCTTCTCATCCTTGTTTGTTTCAAGTTTATTAATTAATAATTATTATTTTTTTCTCATTTTTTTCTCGTTTGGTAAAAGCCGAAAGCACTCAGGGCGACACTTCGCCCCTCCATTTACACATTCTTTCACTAAAATGCACGCATGGAAATACCTATTTAACTTAAATCGGTGCAAAATTACGAATATTTTCTTATTTGCCCAAGATAATCGCTTAAAATTTAAATGTTTGATATGAAATATCTATGTTTTTTAGCATATATGTTCATAAATTTAGTTAATTGTCGATTTTTTGTCACATCCGATTACTATTTGCAAAAACAAGTTCAATACACACTTTTTTTTGTTTCTATGCAGCCGTTTTCATAAAGCTGAAATTACGTCCCGACGTAGCTTGTACTACGTCGGGACGTATCTTTTGCTGCGTCGGGACGTAGCAAATGCTACATCGGGACGCATTTTTTACTGCATCGGAACGTATTTTATCAGCTGACTCAAGTAGCTCAATCAGCTGACTCAAGTAGCTCAGTCAGCTGACGCAGATATCTCGACAAGCCGAAGGATACGTCTCCATTAGCCTACGGAGTCATATCCGTAACCCGACGGAGTCGTATCCGTAACCCAATGCTGTCATATTCTTAACCCCACGCAGCCATATCTATAGGCAAACGGAAGCACATCATTTATTTAGCTCTTCACCTTCATATATTCAGTAGGAGTCATGCCATACTCCTTGGAGAAGCATTTGGAGAAATAACTGCTGTTGGAGAAACCAACGGTATACATCACCTCGGAAACACTGAACTTACCCTGGCTCAGGAGCTCAGCAGCACGGCTCATACGCATCTCACGAATATACTCTACAGGCGTACGGCCCGTTATCGCCTTCGTCTTTCGATACAGCTGTTTGCCACCTATGCCTATCACATCCTGCAACATCGAAACATTGAAGTCAGAATCAATCATGTGCTTCTCTATCGCCTCATTGATTTCTTCGAGCAGACGCTTGTCTGCCGCATCCAACTCGCTGACATCTACCGTCTTCTTTTCCTCTTCAGAAGACTCAGAGCGTGCAGGAACTGGTTCTGAGGTTGATGACTCAGGCTCAGATTCAGGCGAAGCGGATAACCCAGTGGCAACAGCTGATGACACCTCAGGTATCTTCACATTCAGGTAGCGAACCATCAGAGCAGTCACCTCATCAAATGAATGATGAGCTACGGCAGCCTTCAAATCTTCCGTCAGACGATTGAAGAAGTCCATACGCATCTGTACCTGCTCCAACACCTCAGTCTTCTGCTTCTGGGCATCAGCCAGTTCCTTGCGCAGAAAATACCAGCTTACCAGCCATGCCACAAACACGATGAGTGCCGTGATATAGAAGAGCTTGCACCACCAGGAGAGATACCAAGGCGGCAGGACGGAGATGTCGAGCGAATAAACCTCGGCGGCTATCTTGCCTTCGCCATCCACGGCATGAACCGTAAGATGATAATCGCCATAAGACAAACCATTGTAGGTGATATCGATATTGCCGGAGTTCAGATAATGCCAGTCGTGATCGCTGCCTTCGAGCCTGTAAGCATAAACGGCTGAAGGATGATCAGCAAAAGGAAGGTCGGTGAGCTGCAGGGTGAAGTTGTTCTCATCACTCTTCAGTTTCAGGATTTCTCCACGCTCCTCACGAGCCTCTCCGTTCACGATGATTCCTGCCAGCATCAGGCGGGTAAACTGCTTAGGCTTCTGTACTACATCGGAACTGATTGCCACATAGCCGTCATTGCCGCCCATCATTACCTCATGAGTCTGTCTGCTGTAACAGATGTTGAGCGGCACAACAGAAGGAATCATGAAGCGCTGGCTCTCGCCCTCAGGATTGATTACGCAGCATTCATTGCCCGATACCACCCATATCTTACCTTCCACATCGCACATGGTACTTACCTTGCCACCAATCTGCCATGTCTTGGAAGAAAAGCTGTTACCCAGCACAGAACCGGCTGCATAATAACAGGTTACCGAATTGTTATCACCCATCCAGATATTGCCCTTGCTGTCTGCCATCAGATAGTTGACAACATCTGAGTTAGCTACCTGCACCACCTTCATATCGTTCGGATTGATGCAGTCGAGACGGGTATAGGTAGAAACCCAAATCCTACCCTTTCCATCCATCACCATCTGACCTACATGCAGACCAGAGAGCGCATTTTTTCCCTTGTCCGAGTAATGCCAGTCGGCTATGGTCTTGCCGCTCAGAAGAGCCGCCTTATCCATCACGAAGACACCGCCCTGATAAGAACCCATCCATATCCTGCCCTTCTTGTCCTGGAGAATATCGTAAGCCCAAGCAGTAGAATACTTGCCACTCTTATCGTAGACGATGAAATTGCGCATCTGATGGGAACTGCGGTCATAGAAGTTGATGCCATGGTCGGTACAGATCCATACATCGCCGTCATGGTCTTCATAAATCTTGCGTACACGGTTATGACTCAGCGGGAAGGCAGAGCTGTTCTGCTTGTACCATGCCACATTCTGATAACCTTCAGCATTCCGGGTGAAATGAATCAGACCGTTGGTACCGCCCATCCACCATTCGCCGTTACGGGTCTGGAGCATGGCATGGAGACAGTTGCCCTCACCCGACATCGTAATCTTATCGAGCGATACATAGCGGTAATAGGTATGGGTAGTGAGACGGGAGAGTCCATTGTCAGTACCCACCCATACATTCTGCCATTTATCTACAAAGCAAGCCCAGACGATGTTGTTAGGAATAGAAGCATCATCGCGGGAATCGTGGATATAATGGGTGATGGCATTGGAGAGTGCCATCTGATAGAGTCCGTTATCTGTTCCGATATAGAGATTGCCGGCAGCATCTGTAGAAAGACATTTGATGGAATTGCCGTTGAGAGCTGGAATCTGTGAGAAGTTTCTGAGCTGCAGGTCGGCACAATAGAGAGCACCCTCGGTACCAATCCAGTAGCATCGGCGCTTGGCATCATAGGCGAGCGCATTAACCAGCGGCTGTTCTCCGGCACGGAGCGGAATCAGTCTGCTGCCGAGATGCAGACCAGCGAGCGAACCTACAAGCAAGCCTCGCGGAGTAGAGAGCAAGGCATAGACATCGCCACCGAAGTCAGTCTTACCGCCTTTCATATCGAGCACACGGAGTTCCTTCAACTGCCTGCGTTTCGTCTCATCGGCAAAAGCCTTCATGGCTGGTGTTTCGGCATATTGATAAGATTGCGTATCGAATTTCAGGATGCCGTTTCCGGTAGCCAGATAGAGCATTCTGCCCTCGAAACCAAGCGCATTGACACGCGTATTGCTGAAAGTATGTTCCTGAAAATGGCGGTAGCCATGATAACCATCATAGCTGTAAAGACCATTGTCGGTTCCGAGCCATATCATTCCATCACTGTCCTGGGTAATGGCACAAACAGCCTGAGCACCTTCAAGGGAGGTGTTGACGAAACGCTGCGCATGGATGGCAAGCGAAATAAAGAGCATAGCAATTGCCATGCTGATGCGGTATATAGGTTTTATTGACTTCTTCATGTGTGCAAATTTACACATTATTCATGATAACGCCAAAAAATATCGGAGAAAATTCATAAAAAAAAGAATCCCCTGGGAAAAATAGCCGCTGCTATTCCCAGAGGATCCGATATAAACTATATACTTTATAACCAACTGAAATCGGTCTTTGTTATCTTATATTGCCTGGAGCGTAATCGACTTTTCGATATTTCGCTTGCTGTCTTTTACCTTCAGGATGATGTCGCCCTTCTGCTTGCTGCTCTGTACGATGACTACGAGTTTGCCGGAGAAGAGTTTCATCTGTGACTGGGTGAACGGTTCGAGCGATGTGGCATCGCCATTGCAGGCTGCCTTGAAAGTGCCGGCACCACTCACCTCGAAGGTCAGTTCGTCATCGGCAAGCGGACATTCATTGCCGTCCTTATCCTGCAGACTCACGGTGATGAAGGCAAGATCGTTGCCATCGGCATTCAGAAGCACATTGTGCTCATCGGTACAGCCTTCTACCATGCAGGCAATAGGTTCATGATCAGGAGTTTCTACGCTGAACTTCATCTGTGCAGGCTCGCCGGCAGTACGCTTCACGTCCTCGCCCACCTTTTCGCCATACTGGTTGTAGGTAACCACGCGAATCTCACCCGGTTCATACTTCACATTGTTCCAGCGCAGACGGTAGCGGTCGAGGCGACTTGACTTGTCCTTGCGAACCCTGCCCTGGCTCTTGCCGTTGACGAAGAGTTCGCCTTCCACACCATCGGTGTAGCAATATACAGGGGTAACCTGTCCTTCTCTACCCTTCCAGTTCCAGTGAGGAAGAAGATGGGTGGTATGCTGCTGCTCGTTCCAGCGGGCACGATACATATAGTAGCGGTCCTTTGGAAGTCCGGCAAGGTCGCAGATGCCGAAGTAACTGCTGCGGCTTGGCCAGTAGGTATCGTAAGGAGTCGGCTCGCCCAGATAGTCGTAACCGGTCCATACAAACTCACCGATTACCCAACTGTAGTCATCCTGCATCTTCCAGTCATCATCAGGAAGATTGCTCCAGGAACAGTATTCGGTATCATAGCTTGAGCACTGACCATCAGGATAGGTAGCCTTATCACTTACCACTACCGGGAACTTGTATACGCCACGGGAGCTGACCGTAGAGGCGGTTTCTGAACCGAGGAGGAAGCCCTGAGGCAACTGCTCAATATTCTTATAATACTTATGTACGCGATAGTTGAAGCCCGGTACATCCATGGTCTGGGCAAAGCCACTCTTCAAGGCATCTTCTGCCCTATCCATACCCTGGGTTACAGGGCGGGAAGGGTCATACTGATGACAGATATCCTGCAGATGCTTGGCTATCTCCACACCCTCCTTGCTCCACTGCTCAGGAATCTCGTTACCGATGCTCCACATCACGATGCTAGGATGGTTGCGATGGTGTTTCACCAGATTGGTGATATCCTTGTCGCTCCACTCCTTGAAGAACTTGGCGTAACCGTTCTTGCACTTAGGATAAATCCACATATCGAAGCTCTCTGCCATCACCATCATACCGAGGGAATCACAGATTTCCATCTGCAGGGTAGAAGGCATGTTGTGGGCAGTACGGATGGCGTCGCAACCCATCTGCTTCATCATCTTGATCTGACGGATGAGAGCTGCCTTGTTCTCTGCTGCTCCCAACGGACCGAGGTCATGGTGCAGACAGACACCTTTCAGTTTACGGGTAACGCCATTGAGTTGGAAACCATAATCCTTTGATACGGCGATGGTGCGGATACCAGTCTTCAGAGTCTGAACATCAGCCACCTTCTTTCCTTCATATCGGGTTAACTTCACCTGATAGAGATAAGGAGATTCCGGAGACCAGAGCTGAGGATTCGCTACCTTCAGAGTAGTCTTGATTTCAGGATTGGCACCTGTGACGATCTGCTCGGCAACCTTCTTGCCAGCCTCATCCAACAGGGCTATGACGGTCTTGCCCGACTTACCAGTTTTTCCTTCCAGCAGGGCGTTTACTTCTACTTCAGCCTCCTGCTTATCAGCCTTCAGGGTACGGACGAAGGTATCCCAGGTAGAGAAGTTCTCGTTGCCATAGAGTTCCACGGATACCGGACGGTAAAGACCGCCTCCCGGATACCAACGACTGCTCTCCTCTACATTATTAAGATGTACCTCGATGAGATTACTCTTACCAAACTGGATGAAAGGTGTGATGTCGATGCGGAAGGCATTGTAGCCGTAAGCCCACTTGCCAGCCTCCTTGCCATTGACGCTGACAACAGGCTGGCTCATGGCACCGTCGAAGACGAGTACGGCACGCTTATAGCCCTTAGGAGCCGTCCAGTTCATCTTATACATACCCTCACCTATCCAAGGCAGCGCACCAGAACGTCCCGACTTCTCGGTCTTTTCGGTTTCGCCATTCTGCTCGATAGCCACCATCTGCAGGTCCCATTTCTTATCAAAAGGTCCCGAGATAGCCCAATCGTGCGGAACAGCTACCTGCTGCCACGCCTTACCATCACGGGAGAAGTCCCACGATGGCAAATTAATGACTTTTCTACTCTGTGCCTGGCACAGCGTAGTGAGTGCCAGGGCAAGGGTCATGAAAGTAATACTTCTCTTGATCATATTGCTATTTAATATTCTTATTTATATGCATCGAATACGGCAGTTGGTTTGCCGCTGTTGTCAAAGGCTCCCTTGGTATATGCAGACCAACCCAGAGTGGTATAGTTGGCTGGCTTCCAGTTGTTGTAAACTTCTGGTTCCCAATAGAAGATACCCTCGCAGGTAGAGATTGCCTTGCAGCCATCCACCATCTTCTTCATCATTGGCGCAGCCTGGTCAGAGCCCCACCATATACCGATTTCAGAGATGATGACATTGCAGTTGTACTGTTCTGATAAAGTCTTAATATTATTCAGACAATTGGTGGTTAAATCCTGCCAATTGTTATCTTCTGGATAAAGTGACAGTCCAATGACATCCCACTTTCCGCCATTTTCTTTCAACTTATCGTAAAGCCAGGTAAGTCCACCGAGGTCCTGACCTTTATCTACATGAACGATGACCTTTGCCTGTGGATAAACTGCCTTTACGGCATCATAGCCAGCATTGACATAAGCAGCAAAGTTGGCTGCATTCTTAGATACCTGACCGGTTACAGCCTCATCGCTGTTGAAGAGCATTCCGTCGCGGGTTTCATTGCCCACCTGCACCCACTCTACGTTGGTTACACCTCTATCCTTCAAGGCTGTCAATACATCCTTGGTATGATCAGCCACAGCCTGTTTCATCTGTTCGGCAGTATAGCCCTGCCATGCAGCAGGAACTTTCTGGTTACCCGGGTCAGCCCAGGTATCAGAATAGTGGAAGTCAATCATCAGACGGAAGCCGAGCTGCTGAGCTCGCCAAGCCTTGGCGATGACATCATTCTTGCCACACCAGCCACCTTCCGGATTTACCCAGACACGCAGACGGATGGAATTGGTTCCCTCTTCGCGGAGGAGCTTCATGCATTCTGTAGCCTTGCCATTCTGATTATAGAATTTCACACCATTCTTCTCCATCTCTGTGAGCCAACTTACATCGGCACCCTTGGCGAAGCCACTCATATCGTATGTCTTCTCCTTTTCGGAAGTGGTATTATCATCATTGCTGCAACTCGTGCCCGTAATAGAGAACAGGAGCGCTGTAGCCAGCAATATGGCTTTTCCTAAAATATTCTTCATTATTTTACTCTTAGGTTGCGTTTTACGTTTAAAATTGTTTTCGGTTGCAAAAGTAGGGAAAAAAGAGAAAAACAGCAGATAGATTTAAGACAAAAATAAAGAAAAAACGGACAAAAGCAAATCTTTATCTAGCTTTTGTCCGTTTTGTCATTAAAGAGGCAGGAATCTTTATCGGATTCTCACCTGATAATTACCTTCTTCACGCTTACATGTCCATCAAGGCTCACCTTCCTGACTATATTGATTCCCTTCTGAGGTGCAGAAAGACGGGAACCAGCCAAATCATAATACTCGATGCGAGAGGAGCCGGTTTCTGCTAACATGTCGGTATGGGAAATACCGGTTGTAGCACCTGCCATTACCTTTCCTTCTGCATCGTAGGTCTTAGCTGTGCTGTAATTCTTGATGGCATGATCGAATTCAGACATATCCACCATAGGAATTGCAGAGGTATAAGCCTTCCAGATTTCAACCTTACCTGCGCCAGAATACTTCTCGCAGATGGCAGGAACATCTACCGTCTTGTCGAGATAATGCTGGGTGTAAGAGGAGGTGGTTTGAGTAGGAACCCAATCTGTCTTGGTTACAGGAAGAGACTTGCTAACCTTAGCGCCATCAATATTAGTATATCCCTCCATCAAATTGTTACAACCCTTATAGATGCAGTCATAACCTTCTGCCTTAGAGATATTCAAACTACCACCTCTATCAGAGCGGATAGGCGACTTCGTATCTTCGAAATAGCAACCTTCTTCGTATGCCACAGCTCCTGTACGGATATCCCAGCCATCCTCGCAACCACGCATATAGTTATTATAATAATGTACATGACCACCACGCTGGAGAGGAAGACGGGAGCCTTCTATCTGATTAAAGAAATTATGATGGAAAGAGATGGTGCGGCAGTTCTCATAAACATCTGAATCACCCTTACCCCACAAGCAACTCTTGTCATGGTCGTGGAAATAGTTATAGCTGAATGTCATCCACTGCACATTGTTCTTGCAGTCGAGCAAACCATCATAGCGGTCTTTATTGGCTGCACCACCATTGAAGAATTCACAATGGTCTATCCAGATATGTCCACCCCAGTCGGTCTTGGCACTTACCTTATCTGCCTGGATTCCGATGCAGTCAGGGTCACCCACTTCTACCTGTGCTCCATTACGCCAAGCCACAATCTTATTCTCACCTGTTCTGAGCACAGGAACGCCCTTCATGGTGAAACGGCAGTTACGGATAATAATGTTATCAACCGACTGCATCACGAAAGTGATATGAGAAAAGAGAGGAGCCTCACCTGTTGTTGGGTTCACCACGCCAATCAAAGTCTTATTAGAAGCAACCATAATGCGCTCGCCATAGACAGACTCCACACCAGACTTTCCACTCTGGTCATCAAGCAAGCGACCGGTACTCAGATCATCCACATAGCACTTGATGCCTGTAGTAATATCATGATCTACGATAACAATGTATGGGTCTGCTGCCTGAAGATAAGCCTGCAGCTGAGAGAAGTTAGCAGCCTTCACCACCTTACCACCGGCACCACCGGTAGTTCCTCCGGCACGAAACCAGTTAGTTCCAGGAGTACCTTCATAGGCAGCGAAGCCATCTATAGAGAAGTCACGACCATCCTGGGTCTGTGCATTTGCCATCATTGAGAAGCCACAGAAGAAAGCAGAAGCCAAGAGAGTTTTACGACAAACAGCCTTAAGCTGTGCAGAAACGATAGAGTTTATTTGTTTCATTATAGGATTAGTTGTTATTTAATTTATTCCTTTGAGAAAAAAGGGCTGTCCTCATCATGAAAAGACAGCCCTTAGTTTGTTTCACGTTATATTTCCTTCCCTCATTGGGAAAAACATGTTTATTATTCTGTTACAGGTACAAGTTTGATGAGAGCGATTGTAGTTGTATCACCCTTTGTAATCTTATGAGCACCTGCCTCAAGCACAACTGTTGTAGGAGCTCCTGCCTGCTTTACGCCATCTACCTTTACATTAGTGTTTGCACCAGAAAGACCATAATATACATACAGAGTCATCCTCTGAGATGTGGTGAAAGAAACTTCAGTTTTACTTTCCATCTTAAGACTTGCTGTATAAGTTGTACCTTCAATAACTGTTTCTTCCTTTTTAACATTCTTAGCTTCACCTGTCAAAGCAAATGAAGTGTTAGAAAGAGTACCATCAGTTGCAAAACTGCAAGTTACTGTACCCTCAATAGGAGTTACTGTGCTGCCACCTTCTGTACCACCAGTAGAGCCGCCTGTGCTACCACCTTCGCCTGAACCAGAACCACCAGTGCTGCCACCTTCTGTAGAACCACCTTCGCCAGTTGCATTGCTCGCACCGAACACCTTAACAACACCAGAAGTATAAGCGTCAAGAATGCTTGCCAAAGCAGGCCATGGCTGCTGATGACCATTTGTTACGACTGTTTCATCAGGAATAACGAAATCAATATCACCATGATTCAAACGACCTGCACCATAGAAGCCTTCTACAATAGCAGGAACATCTTCTGCCTTATCAGCAGCGTATGTATACATGAGGCTTGAATTGGTATCGAAGTTGTTGTAAGAAGTACCACCAACCAAAGTCTTTACGCTTGAAGGAACCTGCTCACTTGGATTAGAAACCTGGTAGGCATCAAAACTTGTATTATTGTCTGCGTATGTGATATAGCTGAAGTTATCAGGCTTGTTAGCAAAGACATTGCCGTATGCCTTAATCAAACCACCTTTCTCACCAGAGAAAGTACCATCACCCTTAGCATCAGTACCCTGCAAAGAGCTCATGATAGGACGCTTAACAGCATCAAAGTAGTTAGACTCCATGAACACACTTGAGCCACTGGTTGCACCAATACCATAAACATCACAATGCTGATAGTAGTTGTTGTACATGTGAACACTCATGGTACGAACGCGAGCCATACGAGAGTCTGAATGGTCGAACCAGTTGTGATGATAAGTAATCCAGTTTTCACCAGTCTCACTCTTCATACCACACATAGAAGCCTTACCATTATCCCAGAAGCGGTTGTAAGCTACAGTAACATATTTAGAATCGCCCTTGATGTCTACAGTACCGTCACCCTTAGCCTGGTCGGCAGCACCACCCTTCTTGCCATAGAAGAGATCCATGTTGTGAATCCATACATGAGAGTTATCAGTATCAAGAGACATAGCATCATCCAAGCAACGCATAATAGCAAAGTTACGGAACTCTACACTCTCAGCCTCTCTAAGCAAGAAGCCGAAGCCATATACGGTAGCATCATCACCGACACCTTCGAATGTCATATTCATAGTAGCTCCCTTAATCTGCAAACCTTCTGCAGAACTTGAAATGTGATCCAAATCAGAAAGACTAACCTTACCAATGATACGGAATGCGATAGGAGTTTTATCCTTACCTTTAGAATAAGCATCAATAATAGACTGAAGACCAGTAATCGTCTCTGACTTACCTGTATTGACGGTTGTAGAAACTGTCTTAGCGGTCTTGGCTGTAATATACAGCACCTTAGCACCAGCCTTCAAAGTACCATCATTATTATAAGCACCTACACCATCATACTTGAAATGAGCAAAGCCCTCACGGTTGAAACTCTTTACTACCAAGTTAGAAGCTGTATTAGCACCAGTAATCTCTGTACCTTCAGCATTGACAGGAACAACCTTTACAGAATAAGTACCAGCCTTCAAACCGAGAACATCGGCACGATAGTAAGAGGCATACTGACGAATCAGCTGAGCATCAATCTTCTTGTCACCAACATATACATTATAAGAAGAAGCACTCTCGAAAGGAGCCCACTTCAGGTAGGCAGACTCCTGCCAGCCCTTTGCCTCAGTAATCTGAATCACACCTGCAGGATTTTCAACATCACCACTTTCGCCCTGATCAGCCTTCTTGGCAAAACTGATGGCTTGAACAGAAGCATCGTACTCATCATTCTCGGCACCAGACTTAGGAGTAATAATAGTCTTGTCACCTTCGAACTTCACACTTGTCAAGTCGGCTGTATTGTAATACTTCACATCGCCAGCATTGGTGGTAACATACATCTGATTGACCTTGCTGTTACGAGCAACGGCATTGGTAATCTTGTCGTTAGAACCAGGAGTAATGGTAGATCCGCCACCTACAGTCTCAACCTTGATGCTATAAATGTTCATACCACCACCATTGGTTTTCAACACGACATCACCATCAGCTGTTACAGTTCCTACGTTGGTAACTTTATCTGCAGAAGTAGCATTGAAAGAGCCAGAAACAGGAGTGATATTTGTAGCATCCAAGCCACGTGCTGTTCCTGTTTTACCAGTAGAGCAACTTACAGTAACTTTCTGACCAGCCTTCAGACTTGAAATAATCAAAGAAATTCCATTACCATTCAGTTCCAGACGAGAAGAGCCATAGTTCAAGCGGACTTTTGCTTTTGAATCTGACTTATCTGTTGGAGCACCAGCAGTAAACTTCAAGCCCTTGGTATAAGCCAATTCTGAGCCATTTGCAACAAGAGCCGCTTTATCCAAAGCTAAGGTATAGCCGTAGCGGTCGGTTCCCAATACCCAATTGGCATCAGCAGCACATAAAGCCTTATCAGCCTCGCTCATTGCACCAAATGTCCATGTCTGTGCCAAAGCTGCACTCAAACTCATCAGGAGGAGTGCCAAAGTAAATACCATTTTCTTCATTGTTCAATCCTCCTTATTTTATTTGATGATTACTTTCTTACCATTAATAATATAAACACCCTTAGATAAACCCTGGAGGGAAGAACCTACACACTGGCCCTGAAGGTTATAAACCTTACCTTGCAATGCCTGCTTAATGCTTTCTACCTGACTGATGCCGGTAGTTTGATAAGTGAAAGAAAGGGTTACGAGCGACATGTCTGCCTGATCAGATGTATTATCTGAATACTGAAGAACGACATTGTCACCATCGAAGGTAATCTCTGAGACAGTCTTGTCTATGACCTGACCATCAATCTTAACCGTCTGTTTGCTGCCGGCAAATACTGCCGTAGACAACATTCCAGCCAACAATAATAAATAAGCTTTTTTCATTTTAACGAATGTTTGTTAGATTAATTTTTTGGTTTGTTGTTGAATTTTACAATGCAAAAGTAGTGAAAAAATAGCTATTATAAAACATTCTGGCTCATTTTTCTTACGCAAACGTTTTCATAAGTGTAAAATGAAGTATTATAAAAAAGGGCATAAAAAAAGACTGAATCCTGTTACGAAGATTCAGTCTCATAAAGAAGTGGTACCACCAGGAATCGAACCGGGGACACAAGGATTTTCAGTCCTTTGCTC
>ERZ773155.743-NODE-743-length-28941-cov-7.193381_pt1 | contig 28941 bp, 16 predicted proteins | sample MGYA00511262_ERZ773155 | MGnify/ENA primary metagenome ERZ773155 (study PRJEB29015, sample SAMEA2737828) | human gut metagenome | biome: human gut; feature: human-associated habitat; material: faeces | place: China | collected 2012 ... | reverse complement strand
CCCTGCCCTGTCCTGGAAGTGCCGCATCACCCACCTGAAGCTTCTGGAGGCCGGCCGGGAAATCAGCTACGGCGGCACCTATGTGACGACACACCCCACCCGTGTGGCAACCATCCCCGTTGGCTACGCCGACGGCTACCGCAGGAGCCTGTCCGGGAAATTCTATGTGCTGATTCGCGGAAAGAAAGCCCCAATTCTGGGCCGGGTCTGTATGGACCAGCTCATGGTGGATGTAACTGACATTCCGGATGTGCAGCTGGAAGACCCGGTGGTGCTGATTGGCCGCTCCGGCAACGAATGCATCACCGTGGAGCAGATTGCCGCAGCAGCGGACAGCTTCAATTATGAATTCGTCTGCGGCATCAGCCGCCGGGTTCCCCGCATCTATATGCAGTGCGGCCGGGTGGTCAACGAGGTCCGGTATCTGCTGGATACGTAAGTTCAATCATAACGGAGGTCCTTCATGTCCCGTCAACAACGTTCCCCAATAATTCAAATTCTGCTGGTGCTCATCGCCGTTCTATTTGTAGCGGATGTGATCGTGATCGGGCTTTGCCTGAAAACACCCGGCAGCACAAAATCGAATCAGAAGCCCTCTGCTTCTCAGGGCAATTCCAATACACCGTCCCCCACGGATGGCACGGAAGCGCCAACGGAGGAAGCACCTCAGCTGGTTTCTACCGCCACAGTGCTCTCCACCGGCGACATTCTCATGCACGGCAAGGTCATCAACTCCGGCAAGCAAGATGACGGCAGCTATAACTTCGATTCCATCTTCCAGTATGTCAAATCCTATTCCCAGGCTGCGGATTTCTCCGTCGCCAACCTGGAAACCACCCTGTGCGGCACGGACAACGGCTACGCTTACGCCGGAAACCCAAAATTCAACTGCCCCGATGCCATTGTGGACAGCTTGAAGGGGGCGGGCTTTGATATGCTGCTCACCGCCGAGGCCAAGGGTATTCCGCTGGCACACGAGATGAGCCGCCAGAGCGGCAAGCCCTACGTCTGCGCACGCAAGGGCGAAAAGCTGTATATGACCGACCCCGTGGTGGTGGAGGATCAGTCCATTACCACTGCCGGTAAGCAGAAGCTGGTCATCGACCGCAAGGAGCTGGAAAAGATGAACGGCAAGCGTGTGCTGGTGGTGGACGATGTCATCTCCACCGGCGGCTCTCTGAAGGCGCTGGACGCGCTGGCTGAAAAGACCCAATGCACCATCGTGGGTCAGGCCGCTGTTCTGGCCGAGGGCGATGCTTCCGAGCGCAAGGATATCATCTTCCTTGAGCCGCTGCCCCTGTTCTTCCACTAAGCCGGGATGCGCCGCCCGCTCTGCACGTTCTGCGCCGGAATGATGGGCCTTAGTTTCCTGTGGACTTTTTTGCCGCAAACGGAGCTTTTTATGCCGTTTGCGGCATTTTTTGTTGCCTTTTTGCTGCTGCTTTGCATCCCGCGCCGCAGCCGCAAGCTGGCGCTCTGTCTGCTGCTGGGCGCACTGGCGGGGCTTTGCGCGGTGCATACCACGAGCGCCCGGCTGGAGCGTACCCGGGCAAACTACGCTGGGCGCACCGTGCTGCTGACCGCCGAGGTGGAGCGCGCGGACAGCACCTATTTTTCGGACACATTGGTACGCGTGGCATTGATGGCTACTCACACCAAAGAACAAATAGACAGTGCTGTAGAAAAGTTAGTGAAAGCTTTCAAAGCTTTAGACCTTTTGTAAGCAGCATCTCTGAAAAGCTATAAAAAAGCTACTTTCCGAAAGACAAATCATCAGGAAAGTAGCTTTTTTAATTCTACAGCAAACAAATTACTTCTGCTTTGCGTAACGAATTTCCATTCCTTGGTTATCCAGAACCAAAGAATCAGCCGTCAGTCTCTTGATATCCATCGTATCCACAAATTCAATCGTCTGGCCATTACCGATACTTTTTCCTGTCAGAATCAGTTTAGTTCCTTCCTGTTTCCAGCTTTCATAAACCAAAGTAGCCATATTGACAGAAGAAGCAACGCCTCCTTCTTCCATCTTAATACCTTGTACTTGTCCTTCCAGTCCCGGCACAGGTTCTACCCATGAGCCAACAATTGAGGCAGAGTTACCTCCACATGCAGCCAATAAACCCATCAACAGAGTTGCTGCCAACATTTTCTTTTTCATTCTGTAGTTCTGATTAGATTATTAATTAGTCATTAGTCCGATCCGCCTTCTTCCCTACTACAATCACTTTCTTTGCAGTTGGTATCGTATTCGATCCCGGCTCTTCCTCTTCTTCTATGTAATTCACCTGTACGGTGTCTCCCAGTTCGAAGCCACCGACTTCACTCGGCTCCTGATCCATCGTACTGACGAACACTGTATCTCCTTTCGAAGTAACCAACATAAAATTATTCATCGAAGCATCTTCTACTACCCCGAAGATTGTTTTCTCATCTTCTGTAGGAGCAACAGCCAGACTATCATCCATAGTATCCTGCTCTTGTCCCGCAGTCTGTTCGCTCTTTGATTGACAAGCACTTATCACACCAACCAAAACAGCAAACAATAAAAAAACTCTCATTTTGTTCATATGCTTTTTATTTGAGATAAAACTTAGAATATTGCAAAGGTAATTTTTAAAATTGTTTTTCCCATGAACCTGCTTAAAATTAATTGAAATAAGGCATTAAAAGTTTTTCTATACCGGCACACGCTCATTACAAAATAATGATACATATATAATTATACAAAACGTAAAATAAGGATAAGACAGACAAAACAGGAATATGTTAAATATTATTTTAGCTCATTCCGATCAAACATACAATATATTAATAATCAGATAAATAATAGATAAATTAAGGATATATTCAGATAAGTTCATGGAGAACTTGGTAGCAGATTTTAGAAAAATAAGCTTTCATCTTTTGAAAATTTAAGGTTTACAAATATTGAATGATTTTCTTTGCTTTGTTGGCGACAAAAATAGTTATATTTTTCAGAAATACGCTATAAATTGATGCTTTTTTTAAAAGTTATTTCTTCGTTTACCCTATCTTTTCCTTTTATAATTCTGATAAAGTAATATTTCAGGAGGTATTTGAAATTAATATGTACTCATAATACTCATCCCACCAAGTTCTCCATGAACTTATACCGCCTTAGAGTTTACTAAATTCTATATTTCACAACCTAATTTTTAATCAAAAATCAACACACAATCAATGCCTATGGAAATATTACAGTATTATGATTTACCATTCCTATCGTTTACAAACAAAACCGGTAAACTAGTTATTATTTTAAAATCAAAATTATGAAAAACATTTTATTTACTTCAAACAAAGTGCACACAACCGCGCGAATCGGTGTTCTGTTCTTTTCTTTATGTTTTTCTCCACTCATAAATGCCGGCAATGCGGAAAAGCCGATGAATGGCATAGAGAGTTCAGAAACAACGCAACAAAATAAGATTAAAATAACAGGTGTAGTAACAGACAGCAAAGGAGAATCTATCATCGGAGCCAATGTTGTAGTAAAAGGACAATCAAACGTCGGAGCAATAACCGATGTAGAAGGACGTTATCAGATTATGATTCCTTCCGACAATGCAATTTTGCAAGTATCATATCTTGGATACGTAACCGAAGAAATAAAAGTAAAAGGGCGCCGCAACATCAATGTGATGCTGAACGAAGACTCCAAAGCGCTGGACGAAGTTGTAGTAGTCGGCTACGGACAGCAGAAAAAGGAAAGCGTAGTCGTTTCTATGAGTTCCATCAAACCAAAGGATATCGTTGTCCCTTCGCGAAGCCTGAATAACAGTCTTGCCGGACAAGTCGCCGGTTTGATTGCAGTACAACGTTCGGGTGAACCCGGATATGATAACGCAGAGTTTTGGATTCGAGGCGTAAGTACCTTTGCGGGTGGTACATCTCCACTGGTACTTGTGGACGGTGTACCCAGAAGCATGAGTGATATTGAACCCGACGAAATCGAAACGTTTTCGGTTTTGAAGGATGCCGCTGCAACAGCCATTTATGGTGCCGAGGGAGCCAATGGTGTAGTACTTGTCACTACCAAACGCGGACGTGTAGAGAAGGCAAAGATTTCATTCAAGACAGAACACACCATTTCTTCCCCCACCCGTCTTCCCGAATTCGTTGGTTCGGCCGACTATCTGGACCTGTTCAACGAAGCACTCCATAATGATGGGGAATTACCGCAGTTTTCGGATGACTTAATTGCACATTACCGGAACAATGACGATCCGGACCTATATCCAAATACCAACTGGATCGACAAAATGTTACGTAAAAACACATTCACACACAGATATACCTTGAATGTACGTGGAGGTACAGAAAAAGCAAAATACTTTGTTTCGGCAGCATATTACAACGAAAGTGGTATTTTCAAAGGAAGTCCTACCAAACAATATAATACAAACATCGGCATCGACCGTATCAATCTTCGTTCAAATATTGATATGAACGTATCAAGCACTACAACTGTAGGAGTTGACCTCGCACTTCAGTATCTGGTTAATAATTATCCGGGAACAGGAACTGCCAATATATTCCGTTCCATGCTGATTACTCCTCCTTATACATTTCCGGCTGTGTACAGTGATGGTACTGTTTCAACCTACTCACAGGAACGTGACGCTAACATGCGCAACCCGTACAACTTATTGATGAACTCCGGATACGCCAAAGAATACCGTACTGCCATTCAATCCAAAGTTTATGTAGACCAGAAACTGGATTTTATCACCAAAGGTTTGTCTGTACGCCTGAACGCAAGTTATGACTATGATAGTGAAATGATCGTTCGCCGTGAATATAATCCGACAAGATATCATGCTACGGGACGCGATGAAAACGGCAATCTATTATTTGCCACAGTCGTATCCGGAAACCCTGAATTGCAGGACCCTAAGAATAGTGCGACAAGCGCAACCAAGAAGATTTACATAGATGCTGCCATCAACTATAAACGTACGTTCGACCAGCACGAAGTGGGTGCCATGCTATTGTACATGCAAAAGGAAACCCAATATCACAATGTAGCACTTCCCTATCGTAAGCAAGGTCTGGTAGGACGTTTAACTTACGGTTACGGCGGACGCTATTTCATTGAAGGCAACTTCGGATACACCGGTTCAGAAGCATTTGCTTCGGGCAACCGTTTCGGTTTCTTCCCGGCAGTAGGTCTCGCCTACTACATTTCCAATGAGTCTTTCTACCCAGAAGTGATCAAAAAGTATGTCCCCAAACTCAAATTAAGAGCCTCTGTCGGACGTGCCGGTAACGACAATACAGGAGGAACCCGTTTCTTGTACCGTCCGACCTACAAAATGGATGCCGGAGGTTTTACACAAGGTTACAATGATACCGGAGGCGGTCTGAACGGTATCGGCAACGGTATCATAGAAGGACGTTTTGCAGCTCCTTACTTGGGATGGGAAGTAGAAGACAAACAAAACTACGGTTTCGATATCGGCTTGTTTGACAACCGTCTTGAAGTTATCTTTGATTACTTCGATTCTACCAGAAGCCAGATTCTGCTGCAACGTCAGACTGTTCCCCAACTTGGCGGTCTGAGAGACGATCCGTGGCAAAACTTCGGTAAGGTTCGCAACAGAGGTGTTGACATGTCTGTGAACGCTCATCAAAATATAGGCAAGGTAAAACTTAGCGCAAGAGGTACATTCACATTCACCCGCAATAAAATTCTGGAATATGATGAACTTCCTCCAAAGTATGATTACCAGGCTATTACGGGCAAACGTGTCAGTGATAAAGATAACCTCTATTACATCGCAGAACGACTTTATACCGAAGACGACTTTACCGTAAGCACTAACGCTAACGGTCTGAAGACTTATAAACTCCGTTCGGAAATTCCACAACCAACCTTAGGCGGACTCCTTGGTCCCGGTGACATCAAATATACCGACGTCAATGGAGACGGAATCATCGACTCTTATGACCGTGTAAGAGGAATCGGTCATCCGGAAACTCCGGAAATTATCTACGGATTCGGTTTAAATGCCGAATATAAAGGAATCTACGCCAGCATCTTCTTCCAGGGAGCAGGGAACACTTCTGTATTATTGGGTGGAAAGACTTCCGAAGGATGGTACCCATTCTCATGGGGTGTAGACCAGTCCAACTATCGCACCTTTGCATTAAACCGTTGGACAGAGAACAATCCGAGCCAGGATGTAATTATTCCCCGTCTGCACAAGAGCAATGCGAACAATGCTAATAACCGCGTTGCCAGTACATGGTGGCTGCGCGATGGCTCTTTCCTCCGATTGAAGAATATAGAAATCGGCTATCAGATACCTAAGAAATTCTTAAGCAAGATCGGCTTCGAAGCTGCCCGTATCTATCTGATGGGATATAACCTGGCAGTATGGGATCATATCAAATATTTCGATCCGGAAGCCGGAAATGCGAATGCCGGACTTAACTATCCGCTGCCGCGAACCTATACAATCGGTCTTGATTTCACATTCTAAAAACCATAAAAGATAAAAATATGAAAAGTAAAAGTCACATATATATGTTGCTGATGGGATTATTCTTCTCCGTCAGTTCATGTGATTATCTGGCTGTTTCGGACCAGATGTCAGGAGGCTTGCAAAATACAGATCAAATATTTGAAAACGTAGCCTATACCAAACGATGGTATGCCAATGTCTTTGCAGGAATCCCCGATTATTCGGGAATAAACAGCCTGAATGTAGGAGCCTTTAAAAATCCGTGGGCTGCAATCTGCGATGAACTAGTAGTAGGTTATGGAAATGCTGCCAAGGCCAACAACTCGGACAAGAATGCGGCGACCGCTGGTTTTCACCGCTATGGCGACTGCTATAAATACATCCGGCAGGCTAACATTTTCCTAGAGAAAGCTCATGTGATTACAACTAGCGGTACGCAAGGCGACAGACTGGAAGAAGACGAACTGAATGAGATGCGTGCCAACGTACGCTTCATGCGTGCATTTTACAATTATCTGCTATTGGAACAATACGGTCCTATTATCCTCGTAAAAGATAAGGTATACGAGGCGACAGAGACTCAGGATGTTCCCAGAAATACGGTAGATGAAGTTATCACGTATATTGATCAGGAACTACGTGAAGTAGCTAATGAACTGCCACAGGAACCGATGCACGAAAATGAATCTTACCGCGCATGGCCAACCAAAGGTGTCGCTTTGGCCGTACGTGCCAAATTGTGGCTATATGCAGCCAGCCCCCTTCTCAACGGGGGATACAGAGAAGCGCTGTCTCTGACCAACCCAGACGGTACAAGACTCTTCCCGGATCGTGATGACAACAAATGGAATACTGCATTAAACGCCTGCAAAGATTTCATCGATTACGCAGAAACCGGAAACCGCTACGAGTTATACAAAGAATATACAACAAGCAGCACCGGTGAACAGATTCTAGACGTAGATGCCTCCGTTTACAACCTCTTTCAGAAATACAATAAAGAAATCATCTGGGGCACCGCCAACAACGACTGGGGAGGACTTGACGGTGACGCATTCGACCGAAGAATCGTTCCTCGCTGCGAAAAGAACGGTTTGGGTTCGACCGGAGTAACGCAAGAACTCGTAGACGCCTTCTATATGAACGACGGACTTCCTATCAAGGAAACCGACTATCTGCCGAAATCAACACTTTATAAAGAAGATGGTTACGGAACTTACAAGGACAAGAATGACGGAAAATACTCTAAGAACTACACCAACGTAACAGTCAGTAACCGCTATCTGAATCGTGAAGCACGTTTCTACAACACTGTCTTCTTCAACGGACGCCAATGGCCTGTCACCTGTAAACAAGTCCAGTTCTACAATGGAGGTAATGCAGGCGTTCAGGAAGGACAAGCCACTACAACCGGATATATGCTTTTCAAGCGCTTCAACCGATCAATCAGCAAAACCAGTCCGGGTGTAGCTAGTCAGAACCGTCCTTCCATAATCTTCCGTCTGGCGGATTTCTATCTGATATATGCAGAAGTTGCCAACGAAGTAAATCCGAGCGACTCACGCGTACTGACTTATCTGAACCTCGTACGCGAACGGGCAGGCTTGCCGAAAGTAGAAATACTGAATCCCGGTATCGTAGGTAATAAAGAATTGCAAAGAGCAGCCATTCAGCGCGAACGTCAGATTGAACTGGCAACGGAAGGTCAACGTTATTTCGATGTACGCCGCTGGATGATTGCCGACAAAGACGGTGAAGGACGCCAGAACGGATATGCACACGGTATGAATGTTCGGGGAACTATCAATGATACCGAAGAGTTCAACCGCGTAGTGGAAACTGAAAAAATTGTATTCAACAGAAAGATGTACTTACAGCCAATACCGGATCACGAAATGAGAAAGACACAAAACCTCGTCCAGAATCCGGGATGGTAATTGTATAAGCACAATAAATCAATGAGCATTATGAGAAAAATAAGTTATATACTAATATCAGGTTGCATCACTCTATCTATTATCGGTTGTGATGAAACCTTTGATACGAGCAATACATCCGAAGGGATTTTGTCATTGTCTGAAAACGGACTGACTATTCTGCAATCGTATAATGTAGGAGAAAAATACAATGCTGACTTATGGATACAACACGGAGGACTGGAACTGAATAACAGTACCGTCACCTTCACCGTAGACAAAAGCCTGCTCGACTCACTCAATACTGCCGACGGAACCAGTTACCAGATACTTCCGGAAGATTGTTATCAAATGACTAACACAACGGTTAACGTATCTGCCGGTGACAGACTGGCAAAAGGCACTATCGTATACGACCCGACAAAGATTCATGCGTTGTGCGGCTATGACAATGTTCAATACATTCTCCCACTCAAAGCAAGCACTACAGGAGAGAAGTTGAACCCCGACCGTTCCACCCTCCTACTGGGATTTAAAGTTTCCGAACCCATTGTAACTATCATAAACGATGGTATACAGGAAATCAATGTCGACAATGTAAAAGAGTTGCCGATTACCATTGGAGTACCTTTTAGCAATAAATGGAACATCAACTGTACTTTAGTCAACAACCAGTCGGTAGTAGATACGTACAACAGTGCCAATCAGACTTATTTCAGTCTTCTGCCGGCAGAGTGCTATACCAAACCCGAATCCCCGTCATTGTCTCAGGGAGTTGATCAGACCACAGTCAGTTACAAGCTGAAAGATAACATTCTTCCGGGAAATTATATGCTTCCTGTACAAATAGGCGAAGTTACTTCCGATGCCACTATCCGTGCGGATAAAGACACCTACACAGGATTCTGCATCATAAAAGAAGGAACGAAAATATCAAAGAGCGGCTGGGAAGTTCTGTCCTTTACGACACAGGAAGCTTCGGGAGAAGGAGCCGGCAATGGATTAGCCAAATGTCTGATAGACGGAGACACTGAAACATTCTGGCATGCCAAATGGCAAGGTGGAAGCGACCCGCTACCGTATGATATTGTGATAGATATGAAGCAAAACATACAAATAGCACAGGTGGAATTGCTTCCGCGCGGCAGAGGTTCAAACAATCCTATCAAAGTGGTCGAGTTTGCAGCTAGTGAAGATAACGTGAACTGGACTCCTATCGGCAGATTCGGATTCACGAATCAGGATGCCGCCCTGGAATATTATGTAAAATCGATCAAAGCACGTTACATCAGACTCACGATTCCCGATGACGGAGGAAACAGTACTGTCGCTGCTATCAGAGAACTAGATGTCAAGGGCACTATTATTAACTGACACATGAGCATTCGATAGGTATTTTATAGCAAGTGCACTCTATAGTGCATCTTGAAGTTAAGCTACTCTCTTCCCCCCAAAGAGAGTAGCTTTTTATTTTGTCCGATGCCACCTTTCCTGTTTTTCCAACGGTTGATTAAGCTTCAAAGTCGACGGCAAAGGAAGAACGTTTTATCTTCTTAGAAACTGGATACTGAAGAACTACATATTCATAGTGATCATTCCGTTTTAATAGTCTCAGCCGGATTACTTAATGCCGTATGATATCCGTTAAGGACAACTGTGACAAAAGTTACAAGCATTAATAAAACGACAGGTACTATAAATACTTCTATTCCCCAATTCGCAGGATACACAAACTGTTCCCTCCACCGTTTCATCAAGACATATACGATAGGGACAGCGATCACGTCGGCTATCAGAATATAATAGAAGAACGGACGGTTTAACAACAATAGAATTTGGCGGGAAGAGGCACCGTGTACTTTACGAATCGCAATTTCTCTTTTTCGTTGTTCTACCGCATACCATGTAATTCCAAAGATACCAAAAAGGGTCAGGAACAAACTGATTATAGCATAAGCCAGTAATAATCGGGAGAAATTCACCATATCTGTATTGTTGGATATATATTGCTGATAGGCGTCTATGTAAACAAAAGAATGTCCCGGCTCGTGTTTCTCCCACAGCAACCGGAGATTTTTTACTATCTCATTGCGTCTGCTCTCATCTATACGACAAGACAGGTAGGTTGCCTGATCAACCGGAATCTCTTGAAGAATGATCTGCATCGGAGTAATGGCAGAGTTGAAAGAAGTCAGTCTGAAATCTTTGCATACACCGATAATAGTTCCTTCACCGGCGTTGTCCTGCGCATATTTGCTTAAGGCCTGCCCCACCGGGTCTTCTCCTGCCGGCACAAAAAACTGCACAAAGGCTTCATTAACAACTACCGGATGGGCTACCTTGGAAAATAAATCCTTCGTTCGTTCCGGTTCGAGAAGTTCTATGTTGAATAAGTCCAGCAGTTCATAGTTCTCGGTCAATAAAACTTTATTTACCATTACTTCCTGCCCGTTCCTGTTTAGTGGAATGATGATATTAAAAGGACTCGTTATCCGCCCTTTGGATAACAGGGCAGTTTGGATACCGGGCAGGTTTTTAATGTCATTATACAAAGGGACGGTCAGGGCAGTCCCCTCATTACCTAAGATTAAAATTCCTTTAAAGCGTTCACCCTGCTCTTCTATGGTTGAAAGTTGCGTACGTATCATCATAAAGGCAGTCATCAATCCGATGGAGATAACCATTTGCACGCCTACAAGGGTCGCTACCAGTCTTCTTCTTTTTCTCCCTTGAAAAAATTGCCGATATCCGCTGATAGAAATGCGGTTCAGTTTCTTCGTCATATAGGTGGCCGGTATAATGGCCAAAAGAGAAACAAACAGAAGAATAAATGGAAAGACTTTCCATGAAAGAATGAAACCGAAAGTCAGACGGGCATCAAAGAAATAATTGAAAAGAGAAAGTATGTCCCCCATTACAAGAATGGAAAGGATGAAAGCAATAAATACGGTAAGGAATGTATCAATAAAAAGTTGCCGGCAAATATATGAATGGGAAGCTCCCATCAATGTCTCTACATGAATCATGTTTACTTGTTTCAGCAGGCGCGAAAAGCTTAGGTTTACGTAATTGAAGCAAGCGATGAATAAGACAAGAAAAGCTGATAATAAACCGATACTCAACAAAGCGATCTGCCGATGACTGAATGTTTTCACGGAATCAGCCAGTTTTGTGTCAAAGTAGGATTCTTGTAATGTCTGGAGTTTATAATAACCGGGACCTGTCACTGTAGGCAGTTCTGTTGACTCAAAACGCTCGCAAAAGGCTGACACGTCAGTCTTTTCTTTGAGAAGAATCATACAGGAAGTTCCTTCTTCCTGCAGGTTCTGAGAATTACCAAGCAAATCAATACGGAGTGCTGACTGCGCATAAAACTTATATATGGCAGATACCTTTTTCATTTCAACTTTATCTCCATATACCACAGAAAGTTCTCGCCCGATACAATCGAACTTCCCGAAGTATTGCATGGCCTTTTCTTCACTCAAAGCAATACAGTCCGGCTTGGTCAAGGCTTCTTTCATATTGCCGGACAATATCTGGTACGGGAAAAAACGGCAGAAAGAACTGTCGGCCTCAACAATGACCTGTTGAGGAAAGCGCTGGTTCTCAATTTCAATATGAGTTGCCTCCTTCTCGGTCAGCCGGAGATAAGATTCAATCTCCGGAAACGGAGCTATCATTCCGGCAACCGATCCTCCATAGACAAATGATACTTGTCCGGTGCTCTGCATGGATGGCAGTCGCTGAGTCAGGCGCAGGATACGGTCCTTCTTTGAATTTTCCCCTTCTATCGTATATTCATGGATGACAAACGAGATCAGAAGATTGGTACAGGAAATACCGACCACAAGACTGACCAAAGAGATGACCGCAAAAAGTCTATTGCGCCACCAGTTTCTGAATATAAGTTTTAATAGTACGAGGTTTTCCATAGCAGTTCGTTCCATTCGTTGTAATCTTAGTCGTTTTTAATCTTATTCGTTCTTCATGATCAATGCCGGATTGATGCGGACAGCTTTGCGTACCTGCCAGAGTAATGTACCCAGTGAGATAAGCAAGGTAAGGATGAAGCCTGTCACAAAAATCCCTGCTCCTATCGGAGCTTTCACCGCAAAGTCTTTGGTATAGTCATTAATAATATAATAGACCAAAGAAATAGCGACAGCAAAGGCGGCTCCCAAAATATAAAGATACTTCCTGACCAATAACAAAGCGATCTGTTTGCCGGTAGCCCCGTTCACTTTACGCAATGCAATCTCCCTGTAGCGCTGGCGAATGTCATACAATGACAGCCCGAACAATCCGAGGCAGGAAACGCAGATAGCCAGTCCGGCAAAGGTGACGTAGATGCGGGTTGTTCTCTTGTCATCATCGTACAGTTTTTCAACTTCATCTTCGACGAAGGAGTAATTGAACTCCCCCTCACCCATTACTTCGTTGTGTAGTTCCTTCAAGAATTGAATGGCTTCCTTGCGTTTACCTTCGGCTATTTTAGCCATTAAAGGTTCGGTAGGGTTTTCTCCTTCATCATACAGAATAGCCAGTGGTGCATCCCCCATAGATAAGTGTCCGGTCCGGAAGTTTTCTATCACACCTACTACCTGATAAGCAGGATTTTTACTCTCATCTGTCCCCACACTCCACCATAGACGGGATTCGGTTTGCAGTGAAGCTTCATTAATATCTTTTATCCGGAAGAACTTTCTGGCTGTTTCATTTATCATCATTTTATATTGGGCAAACTGGTCTTTATCATTCCACGTTCTTCCTTCTTTCAGCTTCAGGCCAAACATATTCATGTAATTATTATTAACATACATGATAGCCATTTTATGTTTCTCTCCGTTACTTTCCACATTGACGTATGGTTCCAGATTGATAGGTGCTTCCCCATATCCCCATGAAATGAATAAAGGGCATGCGTCCATCTTCTGTTTAATAACCTGTACCTTATGCCGCTCCAAGTCACGTTCTTTCTGCCATTCTTCATCATTTGCATATCTTCTGTTTTGTGTCTCGAATGACAGGAACTGGCATGAAATGATATTCTTTGCCTGATATCCTAAATCCGCATTCAGCATTGTGTACAACTGGCGAACAAAAAACAATGCGACTACTATCAGACTGAACGTAATGACATATTGAATAAATAAGAATACTGCACGGGAAACAATTGAATTTCCTCCGGCATTTACAGAACGCAAAGAAGTGATCGGAGAAGAATAGTTGTAACGTAAGAAAGGAAAGACAGACGTCACCAACGGCAATACGAATAATAAAATGAGAGACAGCGACAGATCAAAAATGATATCCGGTTTTACAGGAATTGCATATACCGAGGCGAATATCCCGGCTGAAGTTTCGATCAGCATCCAGATGATAAGCAAGGCGGCTGCCACCATATATATATTCTCTACATAAATCTGGATAAATATCTGAAAGCCGCTCGCACCATATACTTTTTTTACACCAAACTCACGTGCCCGCTTTAGAACGATAACCGTGTAGATATTGATAAAATTGAAGACTCCCACCAACAGCAGCATACAAGCCACTACAGTCAGAATCGTCACATGATTGATATTCCCCCGCAAAAAAGAAGCTGCCGAAGGTTCGACAATCTTATTGAAATACAATCCTTTCAAGGGAGTAAGCCCGTACTGTATGGGAGAATGACTGTAACATATTAATGACTGCGGCTTGGAAATCTTTTCATTATACTTTTTCAGGTCTGTTCCGTTTGCCAACCGGACCATGCAGAATCCCATCCGACTCCAGTCTGTATATTTCCCCTGATTCACCGGAGCTATCAGGTCGAATTGTAAAGATGCCTTGGTACTCGGTTCACCCACAATGCCACGAATGGTAAGTACAGAACCTGACGATGAAGTTAATTGTTTCCCTATCGGGTCTTCGTCACCAAAAATATGCCGTGCATATTTCCGGGTAATAATTGCATCATCCGGTTTCTGAATAGTTTTAATTCCCGAAACTATCGGATAGTCCATCAACTGCAAAAGCAAGCTATCAGTTACCAAAACATTGGCTCGGTAACGGTGATTATCGACTACAATATAATCATCGTCAAAAGAAACACTATAAGAATATGCTTCTACTTCCGGATTCTTTAAAGGGTCTATAAAATTAGGATCATTATTCCTGTCTGTATTATCTGTGATCGAAATGCTGCCATTACTCCTTTGAATAGTCAGCAAGTACAATCGGTCCAGGTCCTTACAGAAATGGTCAACTGTTATCTCCTGATGGATATAGCGTACAATTATCAACGTTGCAGCCACACTGACTGCAAACCCGATAATATTGATCATCGTGTATATTCTGAAACGGGATAAAGTCCTGATAGCAGATAATTGGTTCTTCATATTGCTTTTATACTAAGGATGTTATTCACTTTTGATTACTTCCGCCGGATTCTGTCGGGCAGCTTTCCATACTCTGCCTATAATACTGAAGAATATAATAAGCCCTACAATGATAAAAATAGCTCCATACATCCAGGCACTTATCTCTGTCCGTTCTACATAGCTTTCCAACCAATGTTTCATAGCTATATAACCTATTGGGAAAGCTATGAGGGACGCTACGATCAATAATATCAGGTATTCTTTCAGGAACAGAATCAGAATATCCCGAATTATAGCTCCATTCACTTTACGAATAGCAATTTCTTTGGATCGCTGTTCGCAAGTCAGTGTCACCAAAGAGTAAATACCCAAAATAGAGATAATCACGCAGACTATACTTACAAAGCCTAATAATTTAAGAAGAATGTATTCTGATTTTAAATATTCATTATAATGTTCCTCTATATTGGTCAATACATATTCAACTCCCGGATATTCTTTGGCAAATAAATCCTCGGTTTTCTGCTTTAGCTCTTGCCATTGCCCTTCATGATATTTGACTATAATCTGCTTTCTGTCAGAGAGTTCGTTATTCTGACCTATAAAAGCTACCGGTTTTACAGGAATTGTAGGTGGGCTGGTATGAAAGTCTTTAATGACTCCGACAATGGTATACTCATGCTTGTCTTTTCCCTGGTATATTTTTTTTCCTATTGGATCATGCATATCCAAAGATTTAACGGCAGTCTCATTGATTACAATCTTATCAACATCATCTTTTTTCAGCATTTCTCCTTTCAGTAGCTTTAAATGATAGAATCGCATTATTTCTTCATTTTCTGCCAGACATTCCAAATTTGTCTGATCTGTGCTACTTTGCTTTCCATCCCAGTCTGTTATCCGCCATGAAATTCTTACTCCCTGAAGCAATAAGCCATAATTTCCTTTCAGTACCTCCCTGGTACATGGCATTTGTTCTACTTTATCCGCTATGGCACTAAAAGAATCATTCGGATACAGATATTGAAAAACTGCTATATTCTTTCTCTCCCAACCTAAATCAACATTATTCAGGAAAAAAAGCTGCCTCATAATGACGCTTACTGAGAATATAAAAAGAATACTAATTATCAGTTGAAGCACGACACTGATTTTACGGTACAAAGCTTTTCCGACTGTCTTTCGGGAATGATAATTCTTCTTTACAATAAACGGTAGAAATAAAATTAAGGAAGTAATGGCAACTCCTCCCAGATAGAAGAAAGATTCTACGTAAATATTTCCACTGATATTTGACACTTCCTTGAATACTGATAGAAAAAGTTCAATAAAAGTCATTCCCAGTAATCCTGACAATAACAATATCAACAAGTATTCAACGGAAAGTAATATAAATAGTCCCATATGAGAAGAGCCACACACTTTTCTCAGTTCCAACTCTCTGACACGCATACGCATACGGGCAAAGAATAAAGAAAAATAGTTGAAAAGAGAGCACAATATAACTAATCCGCCTACTACCGCAAAAAGAATCAGGTAATAAAACTCGACTGTCCTTTCTGTATTTAGAGCTGAATAATAATAACCTGTGATTGGCATCAATCGATATTTCCCAATAAATATATTTTCCTTCTCTTTTTCCTGAGCATATTCGTTAAGCTTCTTCTGAAAAAGTTGAAGATCCACTTTCTTATGGAATCTGAGAATTGTCATGAAGCCTGAATTCTGCCAGTCTTCGGTCCAACTACTAAAATAAGCACCTTCTGTCCAAAAGCCGAATGACAGATTGCTATGATCTTCCAAACCATCAAGAATTGCACATACAGTCTGAGAGCTACCTCTTAAGTTCACTTTCTGTCCTAAAATATCCGTTGAACCGAACAGACGCATCGCCATATCCTTTGTTAAGGCTATTTTCTCATCCGAGTGCATAAAATCCGTATTCCCCGATACAACAGAAATATCAAACATATTCATAAAACAAGAATCTGCTCCTATCTCAATACCTTCCAAAGGTGACTGTCCTTCCACTGAGATTTCTACATTTTGCCATCTCGTCAAAGCACACGCTGCTTCTATTTCCGGAAAGTCTCGTTTCAAATAAGTAGATAAAGGGTATGGAGACGAAGTATCGAAACCGGAATTCTCTAATACTGATTCTTTATATAATATGTAAGTTCTCTCCGATCCTTTTAGAAAGGCATCATAAGTCATCTCATAATGTATCCAAAACGTAGAAAGAGCAAAACAGGTAAATCCGACAGATAATCCTATAATACTTATTATAGTTTGCGTTTTGTATTTTATCAAATTGCGAAAGGCTATTTTTAAGTAGTGTCGTATCATCGTATATTATTTATTATTTTATTCACTCTTAATTACCTCTGCCGGATTCTGTCGGGCAGCTCTTCAAACTCTCCAGATAATACTTATAAAAATAATAAGAAGCATTGCTACAAATATTCCTGCATATATCCAGATGTTTATCGAAGTCTGTTTTACATATCCTTCAAGCCAGTGCTTCATAATGGCATATCCTAATGGAAAAGCGATGAATGACGCAACGATAAGCAGAAGCAAATACTCTTTAAAGAATAAGTTCAAAATAACTTTAACACTTGCACCGTTTACCTTCCGAATGGCAATCTCCTTTCGACGCTGTTCGCATGATAAAGTCACTAAGGAGAATATGCCAAATACGGCAATCACGATGCAGATAAGAGAAACAACACTCAGTAACTTGCTTAATGTATCTTCTGACTTCATATAATCATTGTAAGCCTCTTCCATATTAATCAAATCTAATATCGCATCAGGATTGACTTTATGTACTTCTTCTTGCAGGTTCTGTGATACCTTATTCCATGTACCTTCCTTTACTTTGAAAATTAGATGCCCCCTATCATTATTCTTTTGTAAAGAGAACATTGCCGGAGACACTGGATGTATGGGAGCATTATAATATATATCTTTGATAACACCCTTTACCCTATATTCTCCGTTTATCTCTTTTCCTATCGGTGCATTCCACCCGAAAGCTTTGACAGCAGCCTCATTAATGACAACAGCTCCTTTTTCATCTTTATCATCCAGCATACTACCTTCTAAAACTTCAATATGGAAGAAGTCGGCAAAATTCTGATTAATAGTTTCATCTTCCATATTAAAAGTTTGTTGTTCATCTGACTTTCCTTCCCAATCGCTCACTCTAAAAGTAGAATACAAAAACTTTGGAATAGGGGTATAAAACTCTTCCATATGTTCCACTATATCAGGGGTCTGTTTTACTATTTGTGCTAAAGTAGCTTTCTCACAACCCGAAGCATAAACTATCACTCCCACATTATGACGTTCCAATCCGAGTTCCCTTGAATTTAGTAGAAAGTTTAGTTGCTTCATCATGACTAAAGTACAGAAGATAAAGCTTAGACTAACAAATAATTGAAACAAAATACTGCCCTTATAAAACCAACCGGAAAGATGAAGATTAGACTTATGCCTGATATTTTCAAGCAAAGCCTGTTTGTTGATATAGTATATAAGTATAGTAGCGACACCTACTGTTAGTATGATCAAAGACAATATGTAAACAAGTACTTCGTTATAAAAAAATGAAGTATTCTCACTTATTTGCGATAGCGATATAAAAATGGGCAGAATTAATTCCATTAACATAATCCCTATTCCAGATGATATCAGAAGTAACAAAATCAATTCTGAAAGAAGTAATAATAGCAAACTAGTATTAGAAGATCCATTCACTTTTCGTAAAGCCAATTCACGCTTGCGCATCCGAATGCGAGTTACTAGCATCGTTAAGTAGTTACACAGTCCACAAATAATAACCAAAGCGCCAATACAAGCAAAAAGACGAACATGATTCAATTTGACATTAACATCTTCTCTTGGATGAGTACTCCGCAATGTTGACAATAGAGCAATAGGAGTCGTTATTAATTGTTTATGTGAGTCTTGTTGGATTTCATACTCAGTTAGCCTCTTCTCCAATGCTTTCACATCACTATTCGGATACATACGGAAAAGAGTATTGCACTGCTGTCTACCCCAATTCGGATCTTCATCTTTGTAGGGCAATAAGATGTCAAAAGGATACAAAGAGTGTCCTTCCCATGATTTCACCACTGCAACTATCATCATTTCTGTATTTCCTCTATTAGGAAATAGTAAGCTTTTGCCAATGGGGGATTCTTTTCCGAATATCTGTTTAGCTATTTTATCTGTAATAGCGATCTGTTTATCGCCCAGTTGCAAACGATTGTCCCCGTCTATCACTGTGATATTAAATACCGAAATAAAGTTGGAATCAACTTCCAACTGCCATGTATGATATATATTCTTCTCGTATTCAATAGGTTTTATACCCTCTTTAGATAAATGACAAGCTTTTTCCACCTCTGGACAATTCTTCATCATATAGTCAGCCAATAAACCTGATGAATAGTAGGAAAATCCGTCCCCCTGCAATTCAAACTTGTTACCTGCCAAGTAGATGCGCTCCGCCCCTTCATGAAACGTATCGTATGTCATTTCATAACGTATCCATAGGGCAGACAATGCAAAACAGGTGAAACCAATTGCCAAGCCGACTATACTTACAATACTCTGCGTCTTGTACTTGATCAGATTGCGAAAAGCTATTTTTAAATAATGATATATCATGACATTGTGTTTATGTTATTCACTCTTGATAATTTCTGCCGGATTCTGCCGGGCAGCTTTCCATACTCTCCAAATGATGCTAAGCAAAAGAATAATAGCTATCACAACAAAGATACTTATATATACCCAGCCATCTATCGATGTTTGTCTCACGTAGCTGTCGATCCATCTCCTCATTACAACATATCCTGTGGGGAATGCAATAACGGCAGCTATGATCAATAACAATAAATATTCCCGGAAGAACATCTGCAGGATATGATGGATTTGCGCTCCGTTCACCTTACGTATAGCAATCTCTTTCTGACGCTGTTCACAAGACAGCGTTACCAATGAGAAAACTCCGAATACAGAAATAATGACGCAAACCAATGATACAAAACTCAATAATTTCATCAGTGCATCTTCGGAGCGGAGGTACTTGTTATATTCCTCTTCTTCATTAAACAATCGCATATACGCATTCGGAAATTCCTCTCTGTACAGTTTCTCTATGGTCGCACGGCATTCATTCCACGTGCCCTCTCTAAATTTAAACAGAATGCTGGCACGATTCAACAGATAATCTTGCGCTTTAGGATGCTGAAAAGCAATCAGTCCCGGTTCACTCGTAGGAGAACGATAGCTAAAGTTCCTGACTACTCCGACAACCTTATATAGGCTACGCTGACCATTATATTCATGATAGAAACTTTTGCCCAAAGCCCGTTTCCATCCAAATTTACGGCATGTATTTTCATCTATCACGACTTCATTTTCTTGATTCTTGTCCGATATAAACTCGCCTTCCAATAAATTCAATTTATAGAATTCAAAGAATTCTTCTTTAGCAGGCATCATACCAACTGTTAAAGGTTCTTCAACCGCTTTCGACGAATCATCCCAGTTGTTTATTTCGACATACATCATCGGTCCTGTAGGAATAATCGGGAAATACGAAGGGGGCAAAGCCTCTGTCACCATGGGCAAAGCAGCTATTTTCCCCAACCATTGCTTTATATCTCCATCCCACAAGGCTACATTACCGACATTATGACGTTCCATTCCTAAGTCCGTATTTTTCAGAAAATAGAGTTGCTTCATCATAACAACCGCACAGAAGATAAAAGCAAGACTGACAACTAACTGCATGATAATTCCTATCTTACGAAACAGATAAGGTCTGGTAGTTACCTCTTTTCCTTTTATCGCTTCCTGCAATGTCCGACGGCGAAAATAAGATAACGGCATCTGTGCCAACAGGAAAGACAGAATGATTACAATCAAAAGATATGCAATGATCTCTCCATAATATGAACCTGTCTCTATCTGTGTGAAGTTCAGGAAGCCAGACATGCTCACCTCTATCATCAACAATCCGCATAGCAGGGCGATACATAGAATCAATAACAGTTCAATGGCAAACTGAATCGACAAAGATGTATTACTTGCACCATTTACTTTACGAAGCGCCATTTCACGACTACGCATACAAAGCCGGCTGATATAAAGCGTCAGGTAATTGAATAAGGAACAAATAATGACCAATCCGCCTGCTAAGGAGAAATAGAAAATATAACTGAAGGAGATGACTACATCTACTTTAGAAACATAATCCGAATAACGCAAAGCCGAAATGGGCGTGATCAGAAGTTTCGCAAGCTCGCTCTCTTTGGGGATATCTAAGATATCAATGTCTTCCATCTTCTTTTGAAAAGTATCCCTATCCACTCCTGCGCGAACACGGATAAACAGTTGTTCTCCCTTACTACTCCAACGTGGATAGCGCCTTGCCGAACTCAATACACTATACGGTATATTGGAATGACGGGACCATCCGCTCACAATGGCACCTATCTTACGGGGACGTCCGCTCAGTTCTACTTCTTTCCCCAAAGCATCCTCTTCACTGCCGAAAAGCTTTCGGGCAAACTCTTCCGTAATGGCGATTTCCGGATCATTTTCTTTCAGGAAGTTGACAGTTCCTTTCAGCAGCCGTATATTGAAAAAGTTCATGAAAACAGAATCTGCTGTAGCCATTACTACTTCCTGTTCATTATCTCCCAGACGGAATTTCATATCCCGATATATGGAAGTGGAAGCAGTAGCTTCTATCTCCGGCATTTTCTCCTGCAAATAGTTCGCCAAAGGGTAAGGAGTAACATTGGATGTACTACTGGGGGAATCAGTATAATGCGCACGTACCATATAGATACGGTCGGCCCCGTTATGGAAAGTATCATAAGTCATTTCATAACGAATCCATAAGACAGACAGCGCAAAACAAGTGAAACCAACAGCTAGGCCAATGATACTGACAAGGCTCTGTGTCTTGTACTTTACCAAATTGCGAAAGGCTACTTTCAAATAGTGTTTAATCATGGTACTTTATGAATATATTACATACTGACTTCCGTTACTACCTGTCCGTCAAACAAATTAATGATACGGTCGGCATAACCGGCATCGTGCTGTGAATGTGTTACCATCACAATAGTGGTTCCTTCCTTATTTAGTTCACTCAATAGCCCCATCACTTCTTTACCGTTCTTTGAGTCCAGATTACCGGTAGGCTCATCGGCCAGGATCAACTTAGGATTGGCAACTACTGCACGGGCAATAGCAACACGCTGCTGCTGACCTCCGGAAAGTTGTTGCGGGAAGTGTTTGCTGCGATGTGTGATAGCCATTCGTTCCATAGCAGTCTCCACTCTCTTTTTACGTTCGGAAGCTGAGATACCCATGTAAAGCAAAGGCAATTCAATATTTTCATAAACATTCAATTCATCTATCAGATTGAAGCTTTGAAAGACAAAACCGATCACTCCTTTACGAAGGCTGGTACGCTGTGACTCTGTGTACTTGGAAACTTCTGTTCCATTGAGGTAATATTCCCCTCCTGTCGGATTGTCCAATAACCCAAGAATATTGAGCAATGTTGACTTTCCACAACCGGAAGGTCCCATAATGGCAACGAACTCTCCTTGTTTCACTTCGATACTTACGTTATTCAACGCCCAGGTTTCTACTTCTTCGGTCTTGAAAATCTTCTGTAAATTAATTGTCTTGATCATAATTGTATTATTTTTAAAATTATATAATAGTACTTGATGTTTTCATCTTTCATTGTCCTTTCAAAATAGTAGCCGGATTAATAGCAATAGCCTTTCTTACCTGATAAATCAAGGTTACTAATGAAATTAGTAAGACGATGATGGCTGCCAAAGCAAATAGCCACCAACTAATGTCGGTCCGGTAGGCATAGTTTTCCAGATAAACATTAATTCCCCAATAAGCTAAAGGGATAGCTATTACAAACGAAGCACCCAATATCAAAATGTACTGTCTTAAAAGTAAAGGCAGAATATCTTTCATCATAGCTCCATTCACTTTTCTAAGGGCAACTTCCCGATAACGTTGTTGGATATCGAACAATGAAAGTCCGAACAATCCCAATGAAGAAATCAAAATTCCCAGAAGTGCGAAAGAAGAATATATAATCGTAATTTGCCGGTCTTCCCGATACAAATTACTGATCTCATCTTGCACAAAAGCATACTCAAATGTTCCATCCATAGTTTCGTGATGAAGTTTATCCAAAAAGGCGATAGCTTCCTGTTGCTTGCCAGGAACGATGGCTGCCACGATAGGCACTTGATCGGAATAGGTTTTGCAATACATATACGCTATTGGTCCGATAGGTTTCGACAGGTGCCCGCAATAGAAATCTTCGATCACTCCAATGATTTGATAGGGCGAATTACTTTTCTGCGGCCATATCGGATTTTCTGTTTGAAGTTCAGCTTTGCTAAGAGTTTTAAATCCGAACAATGACATAGCTTTCCGGTTTAAAATCAATTTAGCATCTCCTTCCTGGTCTATACTATCATTCCATAAACGTCCTTCCAACAGTTTGAACCCGTAAAGTCTTGAAGTAGATTCTGTAGAAGGTATCAAAGCAACTGCTTTATAATCATTGTCCATTGGCTTTTTAAAATTAAAGCTGCTATTTTCAAGTTGGTATTCGTATGGAAGATAATTATATCCCCACGCAGTAAACAATGGAGAAGCATTCATTTGCTGATCTATCTGACTATAAGAAGTCTCTCTTCTACTCAAACTAGCTCTGAATTCCTCTTTAGTTGTAGGTGTTTTTCGATCGTAAATCTGGAACTCTGCTCTGATTATGTTATCCGTTGTATAGCCTGTCTCTGTATGCAACATTTCGTATAGCTGCCTGACAAAAAACAAAGACAAAACAATTAGTGTAAAGGTAATGACATACTGGACACTTAAATAGAGATATCGTACCACAGTGAGTTTATTTCCAATATATATACTTTGCAATGAACGGACGGGTGTAATATGTCGGTATCGTAAAAAAGGATAAATCACAGCAATCCCCGGTAACAAGAGAAGAAATAAGACAGATAACAGACCATCGAAGGCTATCTCTTTTTGTTGTGCCATTCCAAACTGTATTTCAATAAATCCTGTAGAGATTTCAATTAAAAACCAGGAAAGACATAATGCAATAGCTATGAGAAATAAATTCTCAATGTAGAGTTGTACGAACAAATGTATCGGAGTACTACCGAATATTTTCTTCAATCCGAACTCTTTTCCCCGCTTCAATAAAATCACAGTATAGAGGCTCATGAAGTTGAATATGCCGATTAACAACACAAGGATAGCAACTAAAGACAACCGCTGTAACTGTTTAGGACTTCCATGTAGTAACATATCATTGTATGAAACGACAGAAGAATCAAAATAGCTGTCATTTATAGATAGCAACTGATTTCGTATTTCTTTTTCAGTCCGGGGTTCTGTTTCGTATGCCGCATGACGTTGATTTATTGTGTTCAGATTTGCCCCCTGGCGGATAAGTACTACATTGACTGGAAAAGTAGCGACCCAGTCTTCTTGCAGTTTATCTGAAACCAAAAGATCAAAATGTATCGAACTTTTTCTATCTTGCATACTGATAACACCTGTCACAGTCAACGGATCACCTGTTGAATAAGTAATTTTCTCTCCGATAGGATTCCTGTCACCAAAAAGCTTATTGGCCAATATTTGCGTAATTATGACGTTTTGTGGATTATCATTTAAAGAAGCAATATTACCATAACGTACCGGAAATTTCATCACTTTCACAAAGTTGCTATCAGCAACAATGGTTTCTACATCGAAGCGTTCTTTGTCCAAGATAATCACATCCTTATTATACCATAAGACAGTAGAACTGCATTCTATATCCGGATCAGAGAAACCAGCTCCGGTAACAAAACGACTTCCGGGAGAACTTTTATCCTCCTGTATCTGAAAAGCTATTCTATCTCTATCCGGAATATAGCTGTCTACAGTAAGCTCCTGTTCCACATAACGGAATATAATAATGACACAAGCCATACTTAATGCCAATCCGATGATATTGATAATCGTATATATTTTAAACCTACATAAGGTCCGGATAGCTAACTGTATAATCTTCATAATATTGCGTGTTTTTATTTTAATATCAATTCCTCTGCATCGCCAAAGGTATCATATCCTGTCGTAATTACCCAATCTCCCGTCTGCAAACCTTCCGTAATTTCATACTGCTGCGGATTCTGCCGCCCAATACTTAATGGTACACGGATTGCTTTTGTCTTCGAAGCATTCACTTTGTAAATCCATTGTCCTCCTGTAGACTGATAGAAATTACCCCGTGGAATAATAAGCGCCCGTTCCGGCTGACCTAATTCAATCTGTACACGGAAGCTTTTGCCGACTCTGACATTATCGGGCATATCGCCGGTAAAGACAAGATCGACATCAAACATACGGTCTTTTACTTCAGGGACGACTTTCGTTATTTTCAGCGGATATTTCTTTCCCTGATAATTGACGGTAGCAGGCAGTCCGGTAGTGATCCTGTCAATGTAATATTCGCTTAGCGAAGTATGTATCTTATACTGATCGAGTACCTTTATTTCGGCAATGCTTTCGCCGGAAGAAACCTGCTGCCCCGGAGTAACCCTGACAAAGCTTAGTTGCCCTTTTATAGGAGCCGTCACCACCAGGTTATTCAATCGCTCATGAGTACGTTCATATTTCTTGCGCTCCCGTTCACGGTCATTGCGAATCAGTTCTTTACGAATCATCGTAACAGCCGAATCATGTCGCAGGCTTTCTTGTTGCAATGCCGCGTTTTTTAGTTTGTAGTTATATTCATCTTCGGCTACTTGTAGTTGAGCCTTACTCTTTACTCCCATCTGAAACTCTTCCCGATCAAGGGCAATGCTCTTTTTCAGTCGTTCCAGTTCATAATTATTCGTCAGAGCCTGCTGCTTCAGATTAAGACTTTTCTGTTCCATCTCAATCTCCTGTTCCTGATAGGTAATCATTTGCTTTTCCCATTCGTCACGCTGGTCTTCAATGCTGCGAAGCAGGTCTGGATTGGAAAGGACGATAATGGTATCCCCCTGATAGAGCAGACTCCCTTCCTCACCAACGATGCTTTCAACGCTTCCCGCTTCGCGGGTATTGATTTTGATAGTCAGTATAGGCTGAATCAGTCCCTCCACATCTACATATTCCATAAAATTATCCTCTTTCACTTCCGCTATCTGAATATTTTCGGCATCAATACGTAATTTTCGGGGGCCTAATGACAGAACAATTACATAAATCAGAAAGGCAGCAAACAAAAGTCCGCCTATCAGATAGTATCTGTATCGAATGTACCAAGGTTTCTTTTCTAATTTTATATCCATGACTTTATCAGGTATTTTATATTTTTATTTATTAAAGCTAAGTAAGTTGCTATTCTATAAGAAGATTGTAATCTTCTGTCAATAGCATATTCCGTTCAAAATCGTAAAGTGTCATACTTCGAAGTGTGTAATATAAGCTCCAATAATTGTACAAAGCCGATACGTAATTACGGCGGGCACTATCTTTCTCGGCAATGGAAGCATTCAGATCAAGGATAGTGGATTTTCCCAGTATATAAAGTTTGCGGGCAACTTCATTTCTTCGTTGAGCCGTTTCATCTGTACGGGCAGCGATATGTACCCGTTGTGTTTGCAGATTAAATTGTTTCACCAGTTTGCGGACATTCAATTCAAAATCCGTCCGATTTTGCTCCACTTGCGTATATACCAGATCACGATTGGAACGGGCTACCCGCACTTGTCCTTTCCCTCTTCCCCAATCTAAAATAGGAAGAGCGATACTCAGACTTACATATTGCTGGTCTAACAGATTTCGATAAGCATCCGGCAGCTTTTCGGCAGTCTGCGTCAGTCCGAAACGGAGATAAATATCCGCTTTCAGTCCCGCATTAGCACGGGCTCTTGCCACAGCACTCTCACTTTCCAGTTTTCTTCGTTTCATCGCCTGTATGTCCGGACTGTTTTCGTATGCCAATGCCAATGCTTCATCCAGATTGACACTGAAATCCGGTACTTGCGAGTTGATACGCACACGAAGTTCCCGATCTTCCTGAATGCCCAGATAAGAACGAAGTTCCTGCATGCAATTATCCATTTCTATACGGGCATTCATACGATTTGTTTCTTCGGTCAGACGATTCAATTCTAACTGCAGCATTTCATTCTCTGTGATCGTGCCTATATTGTAACGCCCCTGAGCGTAACGATAGAGCGTATCGGCATTTGCATAATTGAAAGAAGCAATATCGTAATTACTTTGAGCGGTGGCCAAAGCGAAGAATTTATTAATTGCATTGGCGGAAACAAGTTCCAGTGTTTCCACATAACTTTTCTTGGCTTCCTGATAGCGTACCGGTTCTATACGTTTATCCCACTTCAGACTATTATAACCAAAAAGCGACTGGCGATATCCTATCATGACAGGAGAAGTTTGCCATGAGTATTTATGTTCGCTGAACAAGTCCATGCGTTGCGCAGATGTTTCGAGAAAAAGAGAACCTCCGGTCCAGGGAATATTCTGCGACAGGTTCAAAGTCAGATCGGTATTCAACAGATTTTGCTCGACAAACTTAACGGAACCGTCCCCCATTGTAATCTTATTGATGGCACGATTCAGATTAGGATCGGATGACAAACTCAAAGATGGCAAATAGTTAGCCCGATAATATTTGTAGTTCCAGTAAGCGGAACGAAAGCTATGTCGTGCAGTTCGTGCATCGGGTGATTCCAGACGGGCTATTTTCACCACCTGCTCCAACGACATCTCCATTGTTTGATTTTGAGCAGCCAGCAGTTCAGTCGACAGGATTCCGAGTGTTATATAGAGTATTTTCAGATTCATTCTTAGGTTTATTTGTTATTTACTATTCAAAACCTGTGCCATTCTTATATTTCATTCTAATTCAGTTATTTACATTTACTACGCTGTTACAAGCAGCGTGCAAATACGCACAAATTTAGTGCGCAATCGCACATACAACACATGATTATTATCCATATCTTTGCCCTTGCATTAAAACTTTAGGATAAGTAACGAATCATATACCCCATACCCTATGGATGAAGTCAACAAACTAGGAAAGATACTCATTGTAGATGATAACGAAGATGTGCTCTTTGCCCTCAATCTACTACTCGAACCTTATACAGAAAAGATAAAGGTAGCTACCACTCCCGACCGGATTGAGCATTTTATGACTACCTTTCAGCCCGATCTTATCTTATTAGATATGAACTTCAGCCGTGATGCAATTAGCGGTCAGGAAGGTTTTGAAAGTCTGAAGCAGATTTTGCAGATTGATCCGCAAGCTATTGTCATCTTCATGACTGCATATGCGGATACAGATAAAGCTGTACGGGCCATTAAAGCCGGTGCAACAGATTTTATCCCCAAACCTTGGGAGAAGGAAAAATTGCTGGCTACTCTCACCTCCGGTATGCGTCTGCGCCAATCTCAACGGGAGGTAAACATCTTAAAAGAGCAAGTAGAAGCACTCAGCGGACAAAGTTCTCCAGAAGGGGATATTATCGGAGAATCTCCGATCATGCAGGAAGTATTTGCAACCATAAACAAACTTAGCAGTACAGATGCCAACATTCTGATTTTGGGAGAAAACGGAACGGGAAAAGACGTGATTGCCCGACTGCTATACCGCTACTCCCCCCGATACGGCAAACCTTTTGTTACCATCGACCTGGGAAGTATCCCCGAACAACTTTTCGAAAGTGAACTGTTCGGCTTTGAAAAGGGAGCATTCACCGATGCAAAAAAGTCAAAAGCCGGACGGATGGAAGTTGCCACCAATGGTACTTTGTTCCTTGATGAAATCGGTAATCTTTCGCTTCCCATGCAATCGAAGCTGCTCACTGCGATCGAAAAACGGCAGATCAGCCGTTTAGGAAGCACACAGACCATGCCTATTGATGTTCGTCTGATTTGCGCAACGAATGCGGATATCCGCCACATGGTGGATGAAGGAAGTTTCCGTCAGGACTTACTATATCGTATTAACGCGAGTTCGAGATAATATTCTAAAAAGTAAAGAGCAGAAAAACATCCAACCTA
>ERZ773155.727-NODE-727-length-29191-cov-15.264038_pt1 | contig 29191 bp, 20 predicted proteins | sample MGYA00511262_ERZ773155 | MGnify/ENA primary metagenome ERZ773155 (study PRJEB29015, sample SAMEA2737828) | human gut metagenome | biome: human gut; feature: human-associated habitat; material: faeces | place: China | collected 2012 ... | reverse complement strand
CAGTTCATCCACGCTGTTAAAGTAGGAGTACAAATTCCCCGTTGTGCAGCCGCACACATAGGCCAGCGCCTGTTGCCCGTATACATACCAGTTTCCATTTTAATAACTAACTAATCAGTTATTTGTAGTATAGCATAGAATTTGGACAAATTCAAGTAAAAAAGTTAAAAAACGAAATGGTCCATCTGCGTTGTAAAGTGATATGGCCCATTTTCTTTAAAAAGAAGAAAATGAATGGTATAATGTTTTCATCCGCCTTGAAACGAGCCTTAGGCGAAGTGAAAGGCGGATGAAAACGGTCGGTTCACGCCGCCAGCTTCTCTGCCAACAGCTGCACCGGGCTTTTCATTCCGAGTGTCCTCATGATCTTATTGTTGCTCCACTCTAAATGCTTTTTAAGCTTTTCATTTAATTCATCATGCGTTTTGAAGGTCTCCCAATTGTAAAAATATCTTTGGTCGTTTCTATGACTGCGCTCTACCTTTCCGTTATGCCACAGTGCCCTCGGCGGTATTAAAATATGCGGTATTTTCAGCGCTTGTAACACCTTATCCAATGGGCTTATTTCATTGTCGTTGATGTACTTGTAAGTAAACTCTGTACCGTTATCCGTCTGTATTTTCTGTATTTTAAACAGAAACTCTTTCAACAGCATTTTTAAGAATTTTACGGTGTTCTCCGGTGTGTGTTCCCCAAAAGCGTACACAAACCGATACCTTGTACATTCATCTATTGCCGTCTATTGATAAAAACGCCTTCCATATTTGAGCGCATCGCCTCGCAGACAATTGTACGGCACTTCTTTTACATCTATCTGTACCTTTTCGCCCGGCATCAGCAGCTCAGGATACCGTCTTGCTTGCTTTCTCGGCGACTTTTTTGTTCTTTTCTCTTTTAGCCCCATTCTTTTTGCCACATATACCATTCCGCTGAAACTTCGTTTATATCCTTTCCTTTTCAGTTCTTCATAAACCCCATACCACCCATATCTCTCATAGCATTTCTCAAAGGCTTTCTTTATTTTTCGCTCTTCTTTTTTCGTGTGTCTGTGCGGATTGTGATGTGGTCGGTGTGACCGTTCTACCAACGAGCGCCAATCTGAACCGTCATATTTGCTGCACCATCTTTTTACGCTCGACAGGCTTACCCCGTACTGCCGGCTCGCTGCACTTTTTCCGTTTTTCTTTGCAAATTTTACTACGGCTTGCTTTTTCTTGGCTTCTTGTGTTATTATATTCATGAGAAGTTACTTCTTTTCGGTATTTGGTTTTGTGGTAAAAACATTATACCATATTTGGAAGTTAACTTCTCTTTTTATTGGGTCACATCATTTTAACACATACAGAATATTGACCGATATGTATAAAATCTACTCATTTGTTTTTGCTCCACTTGCAAAAATTGCTGAAACACAGCATAAAAAGCGGCCGCAAAGGGAGGGAGAATCCTTTGCGGCCTTTGGAAAGTATTGCCGTACAACTTACCGTGCCGGCCGACAAACAATTTGCCAACTCAAAGCGCAGTATGCTGCAGGCGGATGCAACGCAAGGGAGGGTGCGTTGCCGACATTATTAAACTAGGTACATTTGAACGCCTAAATGCAGCGCGAACCACAAAGCGCCAAAATGCTTTGCGCCCTTTAACCCTTGTTAAGACGGATCGGTGGTGTAAACGGTTACACTGTACCCGGGCAGAGTGTCGTGAATATTACGCGAAACATTTTTAACAATGCGCGAAACGCCAATAATTTTAGCCTGGGTAGTTGCAACAACATCGCCGGAATTGTAGGTGTGGCGGTAAAAGGTTTTGCGGCCTAACCCTTTTTCAAACTGAACCTGCACCGGAACATCGTCTACGCTATAATTTACCATAATAACGGTATAATGGCCGTCGTTGCGCTTTACACAGGAGATATAAAGGTCGGTGCCCTGCTCTACCTGATAAACGGTGCCGGCACCGGTGTACCGCGTAATTAAGCTGATAGCGTACCAGGGTTTATATGGCACGGTGCTGACCAACGGCGAACGCAACAGCCCGCCCGCCTGCAAACCGCTTTGGAACTCTATTGTATCTCTCGTGTTAGGCCACTGAACATCGGAAAGCGCCCAAAGTATTGCGTGGTCGAACCCGCTGTTTAAGGCGCCTAAATGGGTTGCCGCCTGCGCGATGCCACGAATTGGATTATCCTGTGTTATCAGTCTCTGGGCAAACTTAATATCGCCGTTTAAGGATGCGTTATATTCATCCAGCCAAATTTCTTTGCCCTTGGCCTTAGCCATTTGAATGGTTTTGCCCAAGGTGGTCTCTATATTCTCGTAAAACAAACTTTCGCTGTAATCATTTCCATAAGAATATTGGTGAGTGCCAATAATATCTACATAGTCAGAAAGATTTTCCAGCGTATACTTTGTTAAAATAGAATATTGCTCCGGGTCGGTATATTCAAAATCCCCGGCAAAATTATCGCACGGGCCAACAATTTTGTAGCTGCTGCGCAGGCCGCTGTCCCTCAGGCCGGCGTCTAACGCCTTAACCGCTTCGGCGTATTTTTCGCACAAAATATCGTAATGGCGTTTTTGCCGGGCAGTTGCGTCCTCCGGCAGGGGCGCGGTGCCCTCCGGCGCACTAATGTACTGATAGCTTAAATTGCACTCGGTAAACGCGGTTAGGTATTTTGCATTATGAATTCCGTTGGCTTTAAAGTTCAGTACCGTATCGCACACAAACTTTCTAAAGTTTTTCAGAGTTTTTTCGTAGTCGTCCCCTTCGGTAATGCCGCACCCAACAAAGGTGGTGTAGTCTACGGTTTTGGGGTTGGTGTTTTTCCAGTCACCCCTGTTTGCCAACAGGTGCGAAAGGGCCCAAACGGGTGAAAAAACAACCTCTACCCCGCGTTTTTGCCATTCCTCAACGCCTTTATAAAAGCCTTTTAAAGCCGCGTTTTTTTCGGGGTCCCACTCAAATTTTTGCTGCTGGTAGTTCCAAACCATGCCGGGCCCGTAAAGGGTACGAATACGGCCAACCCGCATAGAGCCGGCAATGCGGTCGTACTCCATTTGCGCCTGCCACTGCTCCATAGGCAGGCGGTTTGCGCCGCTGCCGTCCGGCAGGTAAGCAAAGCTCATTTGCACGCCGCCAAAGCCGCCGAAATTGCTGTTAATTGGGGTGGAGCCGTTTTGCACCGGCAGCACCTCGTAGGTTACCGCGTCGTCCTCCTCGTCCTCCTCAGGTTCTACAATTTCGTCCTCATCATCTATAATCGGCTCGTTACTGTAAGCCGAATTCCAAACGCTTGAATTTGATTTTGAAGCGGATTTTTTTGGCTTTTTGGTCGAACCTTTTTTGTTGCAGCCGGTTACACAAAAGGATAGTGTTATTGCCAACAACAAACAAATTATTTTAGGTAATTTATTTTTCATTTTGAGCCACCCTTTCTTTGCCAACGGCAACCAAAACCGCCCCCGCCATAAGCAGAATTAGGAAAACAGGAATCATGCTTTTGGGGTCTCCGGTGTCCGGCGTAGTGCCATCCGGGTTACCCGAAACGGCGTAATCGTAAACCTCGACCGTAGGCGTAGGCGCAACGGTTAAATTGGGGTTTTCCTCGCTGCCAAGCGTAAAATTAGCGGCAATCGAAAGCGTTCTAAAAATCTGCGGGTTGTTTAGTTTTAAGGTTTTGCCCGGGTTTTGTACAACTAAGTAAACAATGCCACTGTCGTTTGTAACAAAATCAAAGCTGTAACGCCGCAAATTGCTGCCGGGCGTTACAACGGCGTCCGGCACGCCGGCCACTACCGATTTCATTGGGGTTACGCCGTCAAACGAAAGGTAAACCTTATCCTTAGAATTTTGGGCCGCGGCTGTAACACCAAAGGTGTACTGGCAGTTTTTAGCAACATTCAACTTATAAACGCCGGTTGCGGCGGCCGTTACCTTGCCCAAAACACCAGATTGATAAATTTCGTTATACGGCTCCTCGCAATAAGAAACATTGGTTTGGCGGAACACCCCGGGGCGGTAGGCCTCTAATTTAAAATCGTCAAAATATGCGTCGGGCGTTGTTTTAGCCAAGTTAAAGAAGGTGTTAATTTTTGTTTGGGTGGGCTCGGTTAAAAAATAAACCTCATACTGCACCCACTTGTCGGCCTGTTGGTTAATGCCCCTGGCTTGCAGGTCTAACATAGTAGAGCTGGTTTTAGAATCGGCGTAGACCGAGCAATACGGAAAACGGTTGCCCTTAACCAAATACACCCAAAAAGAAAATTTGTACAAAGTATTTGGCTGTACCGGAACAGAAAATACCATATCGGTACCAACATTGCCCTGCCACAGGGTAGACTGATTCAGGCAAACATTATAATCGTATTCGCCTTTGTAAATGCGCAGTGCGCGCGTTGCCTTACCGTCCCGCGCGGGGGCGTCCTCTATGGCCATGTTGTCCGGCAGCTCAAAGCTGTAGGGACGGCCGTCCTCAAAAGTAATTTCGGTAATATCCTGCGGGGTGGTGTGCACCTTAATGGGGCCAACATCCTCCAGCTTAATGTCGTCAATGTAAATATCGGTATAAACATTTTTGGCAAAGTTTAAGGAAACACCAAGCTTTTGGGTGCTCTCGTTTGTAACAATGTAATGCTCAATTTTAACCCAGGTGCCCTTTTTACGGTTTACGGCTGCGGTAAATTCCTTTTCGTTTCGGGTGCCCTTTTCTGCCCCGTAAAGGCAAATGTAGGTCCAATCCTCCGGGGTTTGGCCGGCGTTATTTTTTTCCTCCACAAACAGCCAAGCCGAAAGCTTGTAGGCTTTTCCGCCCGTAACCGGAATGGCAAAAACCGGGTCGGTTTGCTTGGTTAGGGTTGTGGTTTGGTTAATAACGGTGGTGTTGTTGTACGCCCCCTCTTTTACATGCAGCACATTCGAGGTTTTGCCGTCCCTTGCGTGGGGGGAGGGAATAATTTCAAACTGGGGTTTATCAAAACTATAGGGGCGGTTATCGTCAAAGGTTATCATCTGCTCGGCCTGCGGGCCGTCATAAACCGTTTTTTTGGTTGTTTCCACAATTTCAATATCGTCAATGTAAATATCGGCCGGAACCGTTTTGCCAAAGTTAACGGTTAAGCCCAGCTTTTTGGTATTGGCCCCGGTTTCAATGTAAAATTCTACCTTTACCCACTGGCCCTTGGCACCGTTAATGGTGCTCATAAATTCGTTAGAATTGCGTTCCTCGTTTGAGGCGGCCGCGTAAAAATAGGCCGCACCAATGTTCGGGGTATTGCCGCCCGCCGGCGTTTTTTCGCTAAGGTAAACCCAGGCCGAAACCAAATACGGCTGATTGGGCTTAGCGGGCACCACAAACGCCTCGTCGGTTTGGGTGTAAAGCGTTGTGCCAATGTTTAAAACGGCGTCCTTCGTGTAGGTGCCGGCGGCAAGCTTTAGGGCTTTAGAGGCTGCCCCGTTACGGGCCGGCGCCGCATTGGTTATGCTGTAGCCGGAAAACTTGATCTCGTAGGGACGATTATCGTCAAAAGTAATGCTTTCTTTAGCTTGCGGATTATTATAATCGTAATATTTAAATTTTTCGGTTTCGGTTAGGGTAATGTCGTCAATATAAACATCGGCCGAAACAGTTTTGGCAAAGTTAAAAGAAATGCCAACCTTGCGAACCTCGGTTTCGTTGGTAAATTCCGGCTCAAAATTAGCCGTAATTTGCACCCACCTACCCTTTTCGGCATTCAGCTGCGCCCCAAAATCTACATCCTTACGGGTTACGCTTGCAGTGCTGCTGGCTTTGTAGGCTAAAATAACCGCAGCATAATTAATATCGGCGGCATTTGCGGGTACATAGGCCCAAAATTTAAGCAAATAGGCCTGCCCCGATTTTACCGGTATAGCAAAAACCATATCGGTTTGATTATAAAGGGTTGAATTAATATTAACAACTGCGTTTTTGTTGTAAACGCCGGGGCCAACCTTTAAAGCCTTAGAGATTTTAGAATCTTTTTCCGGCGCGTTTTCGGCCACGCTAAAGGCGGGGTGGTCAAACTCGTAGGGGCGGGCGTCGTCAAAGGTAATGCTTTGCTGCTGTTTGGGTTCGCCGTAGGTTTCAAACTCCGAAACCTGAACAATTTCAATATCATCAACATACACGGTGCCCTTTAGCGAAGTGCCAAAATCTACACTTAAGGCTACCGGGCGAACCGTTTTGCCGCTTTCGCCCGCAAAGCTGACCTTAAAATAAGTTACCACCTGAACCCACTTGCCGGGGTTGGCGTAAAGCTTTTCGGCAAAAGATTTTCGCACCGTGCCGGCCGAGCCGTCGGCGTTCATTTTATTATAACGATAAGTAAGGTCGGCAACAGCGCTTGCGGGTGCGCCGGTAACGCTTTCATCTAACTTTACCCAGGCCGAATAGCGGTAACAGGCATTATTGGTAATTTTGTAGCCGGCAAAATAAGGGTTTTTGGTGCTGCTGGGTGTTCCTGCTAACGATTGATTTTGGTTTATTGTTGTGGTAACCGTTGGGTTCACGGCACCATTAATTTTCAACACGTTGCTTACCGTGCCCTGCGGCCCGGCAATTGCTTCGAAAGAAAATTTTTCTTTTCTTTTTTGCTCGGTTGCGTTTCCGTTTGGAATGTAGCGGTCTATACTCTCGCCGTCATCAAAATTAATTACATAGGGCACATACGACTCGGCCGAAACGGTTTCAAACAAACCGGCAACAGCCGAAAGCAACATAACGGCGCTCAATAATAAGCTTGTTAATTTTTTCATGCAAAGAGTTCCCCCCATCCTAGTTCATAAACAAACCAAGGTTACCAATTAGATTTTGCTTACGCCGGTTTACAGCAATAAGCAGGTTTTTGGTGTGAACGGTTTTGCGGGCAGGCAAAGCCCAAAGCGCAAGGGCCTACGGGCTTTGCCCCCCTAAGGTTAAAATGCCAAGTTAAAATATTTGCCAAAATGGCCCCGCGACGCCGGCAATATTAATTAAAAATTGTCGGCGTCGCCGGTGGTGTCAATGGGGGTGTCGTACCCGCTTGTATTCAGCACCTGGTTATCTAACTGATTACTATATGCAAGCTCAATAAAAGGTGTAACATATTTTTTCATGATTGTTCCTCCTGTGCCGCATACCGTTATTGACCCTGAGCCGGGTAGCATTTATCGTATGCTTCTTTAATTTCTGCTACCTCAAGCTTTGCGTTTACATAGGCCTTGTCATCTGCCTTGGCGGTTTCATCGTTTAAAATTTCGTTCATTACGCCAAATACCGAGGCCGAGCCCGCTACGGCGTCGCCGTAAAAATACTCGTAAGCTTCACCGGATTTTGTGTAGTTTCTTAACACAATATACGGGCGTACATAGTACTCGGCACCCCAAACATTGTAGTTCATTTGGCCGTTAGATTTTACGCCAATGTTGGTTAAAGCGGCGGTGTAAACAATGCTGCCGTCCTCGTTTTTATCAAAAACCAAATCGGTGCCGGTGCTTTTTACAAAGGCGCGGCCAATGTAAATATTTTTGCCGTCAACCGTATTTTTGGTGCCGTCGGCAAAATAATCTACGCTGGTGCCGGCGTCAACATTTCTTTGCAGGGTGGTTAGGCAGCCGTACTCTACCAACCCGTAGCCGGGTAGGGCAGCTTGCAATGCGTCACGGTTTAGTGATACCTTAAAGCGCAGCGCCTGCGAAACCTCGCCAGCCTCTTTTCTAATTTGAACCATTGTAGGCGCGGCAAAGGCGTTTGCAACCGTTTGGGTAACATCGGTTAGGGTAATGTCATCTAAATAAACATCGGCCGCAACGGTTGTGCCAAAGTTAACCGTAACGCCCACCTTGTTGCTTTGCGCCTTAAAGGTTTTGCTAACGGTAATCCAGTTGCCGTAATTTTCGGTGTTGTTTAAAACACCGCCAATATCTACCGCTTCCGACTGGGCAGAGCCCTTGCCGTAGCCGGCCATAATGGCAGAATAGCCAAATTGGTTCTCATGACTTGGTACATACACCTTAGCCGAAAGCACATAGGAATTGCCCGAAATTACCGGGACGGTAAAGGCTGGGTCGGTTTGGGCGTTTAAGGTGCTGTTAATGTTAATAACCGCGTTTTTGTTGTAGGTGCCGGCGGCAATTTTTAAAGCGTTAGAGGTACCGTTTGGTACCTCGGCAGCATTGGCAACCGAAAATGCACTGCGGTCAAAACTGTAGGGGCGGTTATCGTCAAAAGTGATTGTTTGAACCGTCTCGGCCTCGCCAAACTGCTTAATTTCGGGAATCTGCACAATTTCCATGTCATCCATGTACACGGTGCCGGCCAGCGTAGTACCAAAGCCAACGCTTAAGGCTACCGGACGAACAGTATTGCCGGTTTCGTCCGTAAAATTAACCGTAAAATAAGTTACAACCTGGATCCATTTACCTGGGTTGTCATAAAGCTTATCGGCAAACGGCACTGTAACCGTGCCTGCAGAACCGTCGCTGTTCATTTTGTTGTAACGGTAAGTGAGTTGCGCCCCGGTTGGCTTTGTGGTAACAGATTCATCCAGCTTAAACCAAGCCGAAAAACGGTAGCTTGAATTGTTAGTAATTTTGTAGCCGGCAAAATATGGGTTTTGTATGCTGCTTGGCGTACCGCCCAAAGATTCATTTTGGTTAATAACGGTAGTTACGTTAGGATTCACGGTGCCGTCAATTTTAAGGGCGTTGCTTTCGGTTCCGTTTGGGCCGGTAATCTGCTCAAACGAAAACTTTGCTTTTCTTAAGCCTACATTTCCGCTGCCGTCTACAATGTAGTCGTCAACCGTTTTTCCGTCGTCAAAATTAATTACATACGGTGTGTAGGTGGTTTCATCTGCCGCAGAAACGGCAACGCTTAAGGGAGTAGCGGCCAAAACTGCAACCAGTAAAACAGCCAATAATTTTTTCATTACCAATAATCTCCTTTAAAAATTAATTTTAAAAAGTGCCTGTGCAATTGTTTTTTTATAAAACTATCGCCCCCTCTTGATTCAAAATTTTGGTACGCTATTCGGCAACCGAGAAGTTTGCCGGAACCCAGCAATCGTTATAATGTATCATAACACATTCTTTTTGCAATTGCTGCTGTAAATGTTTTACATTAATTTTTCCAATGGCACAATTCTCGCTTAATGCCATTGCTGCCGCCGCACCTGCCGCCTGACCGGTAAGAATTGCGGGGGGAATAACGCGTGTAACATCCCAAGCGTACCCTTCAGCACAAACAGTTCTGCCGGCGGTAATTAAATTGTTAAAATTACTGTTTACCATGGTAGAATAAGGTATTTCGTATAAATAATCACGCCGATCAAAATCGCTAACTGCTGCTATAGAATCTTCAAAATGGCGGTAATAGTCTTTTTCCTTTAACATACCGTCACCCAAAATGCAACGCGTGGTTCTAAACTGGGCCATGCCCGGCAGGGTTACAATATCCCTTGAAAAACGGTCGTCTGCCTTAATTTTATTTAGCATAAACAGCTGGTTTTTAATTAAATAATTATTTACGCTTTCGGCTGTGGTGCCCGTAAACAGCGGCATACCCTCGGGGTGGCCTTTGCCGTAAAGGTTTGAAACGCCGCCGTAAATGTACTTAACCGCTTTTTGAATATTTTTGCTTTCAACAGCGGCACGGCAGGTTTCAAGGTTAATTTGCTGCCCGTAGTAGGTAAAATAGTTTTTGCCCTGAATAGTAGGTACCCCGGAGCGGAATAGCACATCCGCGTCGCCGGTGGCGTCAATTACCACACCGGCGCCGTAATAGGCCGTCCCCGATTTATTTTCTACCACCAGACCCTTACAGTGGTTATTTTGCATAACCGAATCGGTTACAACCGTGTCAAACAAAATATCTACCTTTTCGCCGCAAAGAAGCTCGGTAAGCGTTAGGGCAAAAATTTCGGCCGAAAAGTGGGTGCGGTAGCGGGGCGGATCGCCCGCGGTTTCCCCTTTAAATTCGCCGCTTTGCCACTCGGCAGGCAGCTCATCGTACCCGTACTTAACGCAAAGCTTTAACAGTTCCTCGGCCATGCCCTTAATTATTTTAACGCCGCGCCCATTGCAAAGGGGCAAAAACAAATTTACAATGCCGGTGGTAGCAAGGCCGCCGAATTTTTGGGTTTTTTCAATAATTAATACCGATTTGCCGTGCCTTTTGGCCTCTACGGCGGCCGCAACACCTGCAACCCCGCCGCCGGCCACAATAACATCGTAATAGGCCTGCATGGTTAAAGTTTTATTTAGCTGTATTTGAGGCATACCGTTACTCCTTTGTATTGGGACCAAAAAATTGCAGCACCCGCATGGGTTGGTCCCCACTGTTTTTTAAGCAAAAGTCGCTGCATAAAGCGGGCACAAAAAATTGATCCCCCTGAAAAACCGGCTTGCCGTTTAGCGTGCCCTTGCCGTTTAAAAAGTAAATTCCGCTAAACACGCCGGTTTTGCCGGCAACATATTCTTTTGCAACTTCTATTACCTTTAAGCGGAACATATTGGTGTTTTGGTAACCAATAACCTCTTTTTCGCCGGGCCGCGTTTCCACCGGCTTAATGCGGTAGCTTTCAAGGGTTTGTTCGGCCGTTAAGCCGTTGTAGCAAAAACAATCAAACATTTTTTCAAACCCTAAACCCTGGTGACACATATCGTCGCTAACCGCTAAGCCCGAGGGGGTTGTTTTTTCGGTTCGAATGGTGTAGTCGGTTGGCTCTTGAATTTCGGTTAAAAAGCAGCCGGCACCGATTGCGTGGGGCACGCCCCCTTTAATTAGGTAGGTTTCGCCCGGTTGAACCTCAAACCGGTGCAGCATTGAAAGCATTTCGGGAATATTTTGCTGTACAAAGCAGTTGTACCAGGCCTGCCGGGTAACGCCCGGCTTAAACCCCAAGTAAATGCACGGTTTTTCCGGCAAATTGTTGCGGCAGGCTAAAATGTGCCAACATTCGGTTTTACCGTAATTAGATTGAAACAGCGTTTTGGCCATTTGGCGCGTTGGGTGCACCTGAACGGTAAGCCGCTCGGCAGAATCTAACAGCTTTACCAGCACGCCCGTGCTTTTACCAAACCGTTGCAGGTGGGCGCTGCCCAAAAGCTGCTGCGGAAATTCCTCAATTAAGCTTTTTAGCGAGGGGCCAAGGGTTGTGTAGCTTAGGCCCTCCTCTAAATTCTCGCGCCCGGTATTCCGGGCTGTTACGGTAGAAATTAACCATTCCTCGGGGAAGTTTGTATCCTTTGCGTTTTTTACGCCGTGCAGCTCGTCTATCAGCTTTCCGCCAAGGTAGGTGCGCCAGGCTCTGGCGCTTTTTAGCTGAATGGGTTCTTCAAAATTCATTGCGGTTCGTCCCCTTTAAAAGGAGCGCTGCTCCCCGGTTGGGTGGTGGCTGGCGTCTAAGCGCTTTAGAGCAAGCTCGTTATCCGGCATAAAGTCGATCCACATATAGTGCATATGCTTGCCGTCGTAAACCTCAACACCGTGATCGGCACCCAACGGAATGTGCATAATAATGTTGCCCAGCATGTGAATGGGTTCGCCGTTAATTACAACATCCATCTCGTTTTCGGGAAAGCTAAAGAAAAATTGGTCTAACATAGGGTGCGCGTGCGCCTTTACGGTGTCGCGGTCTACCGATTCTACCGAACCAATTGAAAAACGCGGAATAATTCTTTGCGGAATCATCATACGGCTAATGGTCTTTTTGCTTTTATTGGGGTCAATGTACTGCACGGAATCCTGGTACGGAACATTCACCGGGAAAACGGTTTTATATTCCTTTAGCATTTCGGCGTCCTCCGGGAAAATATCCCACTGAATTTCAAGCAGCTGAACATTGCTCTCGGCCCGAACGGTAAGTTCGGCATCTGCCGCCGGCACAAAGGTTACGCGGCTGCTGTACTTGTAGCTTTTGCCGCCGGTTAAAAACTCGGCGTTGCCGCTAATTAAAATAAGAATGTGGTAGTACCCGCAGTTCCCAGCAAATTTTAACTCGCTGCCGGCGCAAATGGTGTGGTGAACCGGGCGCGCCCCCGGAATTTCACCTACGCAAAGCTCCACGCTTCTGTTTTGCGACTGGGAAACATCTACTTTTTCCATTACTACATTAGTTTTCATTGTTGTTTTGCTCCATTCCGTTTTCATTTAATATGTTGGTGTTTACCGACTTAACTCTATCTACAACCAGCTTTCTGAATTCCGGCGAAAGCATAGCAAAAAAGGCGGTAAACCCGGTTACCCTAACAACTAAATCAGGGAATTTTGAAGGGTCCTTATCGGCTTCTAAGATCTTTTTGGCGTCTATAATATTAATATTAAGCAGGGTATTGCCGGTGGTTAAAATGGTACGAATCATTTGCACCATTTTTTCAACCCCCTCGTCGTCGTTTGCAATGCCGGGGTCCAGCTCTAACTGCACCGGGGCGCAATTGCCGTAACCGGGTTGAATGGCGGCTATAGAGTTACACATGGCCGAAACCGCGCCGTCTTTACGAAAGCCGCTGTTGGGGTTTGCGCCGTGGTTAATAGGCTCGCCGCTTTTACGCCCGTTTGGCGTTGCACCAACCGACTGCCCTAACATAATGGTATTGGACCAAGAGAAAAAGCCCGGAATAAAGTTAATGCCTTTATGCTGATTACAAAGATCGCGCACCAGCCGGGTGTAAAGGCGGCTGACTTTAACCGCCCAGGCATCGCCTAAGGTTTCGCCTCCGCCATAGCGCGGGCTGTGCTGCAGCATTTGGCGTATGACCTCACCCTTAGTGCCGGCAAAGTTGCTTTTTAAAAGGGCTGTCATTTCCTCAAAGTTTAATTTGTGCTCTTTTTCTATACGCTGATCTAACGCGGCAAAGCTATCAGCAACAACAGCCAAGCCGCTGCCGTCTACGCACATATTGTAAAAATTGGCGCCGCCGTCGGTAATATTTACACCCTTTTTAACCAACCCGTGCTGAAACAAATTTAAAATCAGCTCCGGCTGCGAATAGGTTTGGTATTTTAAGTGGTGCATAATTCCGTTTCCTGTGGCGTCAACCGCAAGCTTTAGGTGCTTTTGGTAAAACTCCCAAAGGGTTTCAATGCTTGGGCTTAAGCTGTTGTTCATCATGTCATAATAAGCAACCTCAAAAACCTTTAGCATATTAATTTTAACGGTGTCGTTCATGGTGTATTCCATGCCGGGAATACACATCCAGTGGCAGCCGGCCGCCACCCTGCGCCGAGCCAGCTCTTTAGAATAGCCGCAGCGCATAAAGCCTTTTACCAGCGCGGTATCGGAGGAGTAACGCGGCCAGCCCTGTTTATTTTTAAACAGGTAGTAAACCGATTTTTTAAAAAAGTCGGGATTTAGTTTGTTGTGCACCCGAATGGTAAGGTTGCAGGCAACATTAATTTTGTCGGCCGCCTCTAAGCAAAGGTAGGATATTTTAGAAACCATATCCTTCCCATTCACATCCGGCCCGCCTAATTGAAAATAGCGACTATCCTGCAAAAACAGGCAAGCTAAGTAGAACACGGCCTCGTCATCGGTTAAAATGCCGGCTGCGGTATCGCGCTCGTAATACGGCCGCAGCATTTCATCTAACTGGCCGCCGGCGCTGCCGCGGTTGTAGGTTCTGGAAAGCATACTGAACCAGCACATCCACTGAATGGCCTCTTTAAATGTTTTAGGCGGTGCCGAAACCACCGCGCGGTTGGTTTTTGCCATATCCAGCAGGTTTTGCTTTAATTGCGCGTTTTGCTCTAACTGCGCCAGCCGTTCAATTTCGTTGGTCATGCGGGTTAAAAACGCAATAATAGATTCTACTACCTGAATTTCGCTGTTGTAAAAATCGGCGTGCGTTTCGTCGTGCAGGGCCTGCTGCTCCTTTAGCTCCTTTAAAATGCCGCCCCAGCCAAGGTCAAACCCAATTTGCAAATCCGGCGTAAAGTGGTGGCAATTATCAATACCCGAAATAATGTTGTACCGTTTAAAAAATACTTTTAAATCGTCGTACGGATAGTTCGGGTTCCACTTGTACTGCGGCGGCCGCATTCTTTCTAAAAACAAAAAGCCTTTGCCAACAAATGCGTCTAACGGATTGCAGTACAGCGGGTGCTCGCTAAGCAGCCGGCAATAGTTTTCCGTCCAGGCCTTGTACCCGTAAATAGAGCCGTTTTTGTGGTTTGGGTGCAACTTAAAATGGTAGGCGTCCTGCTCTATTAGGCCGTAATCGTCCTCATCGGCACCGCCGGCCGCTGCTTTTTCTGCAGTTTGCTCTACCTTAAGCTTTCGCAGCAGCGCAATGCGCTGGTTGTAGGTAAAAGTTTTTTCTGGGGGAAATTGATTAATGAATTGTATTTTGCTCAATGTTATACCACCTTTACAACCGGCAAGCTTTGCTCCGCAACCTTTTTCAGCGCCGCTAACTGTTCCTCTTTTAACGGCAGCGCACTGCGAAAGGTGTTTTCGGTGCCAAGACTTTCGTACTTTGAAGCACCCAGCGGATTAAAGTTTAGCATTTCGTACCTTTTAAGGTTTTTAATTGTTGCAAGAAACTGCGAAATGCTTTTAATATTTTCCAAACTATCGGTGGCCCCGGGAATTAAGGGGGTGCGAATAATAAGGGGAATATTTAACGCGTCTATTTTTTTAATATTTTCAATAATTTGAGCATTTTCAACGCCGGTGTACTTTTTGTGCTCGGCGCTGTTAAAAATTTTAAGGTCGCACATAATTAAGTCCATTTTAGAAAATAAGGGCTCAATTTTGCTAAATGGCAGGCTAATGTTACTTTCTACCGCAACCTGAATACCCAGCTCATGGCAGGCGTCGGCCAGCTCGGCGGCAAACTCCCGCTGCAAAAGTACTTCGCCGCCTGAAAGCGTTACACCGCCGTTTGATTGGTCGTAGTAGGCTCTATCCTGCTTAATTTGAAACAGTACCTCCTGCACCGACATAGGCTGGCCGCACATAACAAGCGCCCCGGCATAGCAGCTTTTGGCACAGCTGCCGCAATTTTTGCAGAGGCTGCGATTAATTTGGTGAACCGAATTGTTACCTAAAACCTGCGCGCCCGTTTTACAAACGGTAAAGCATTTGCCGCAGCCAATGCATTTTTGCGGGTAAAACATTAGCTCGGGCGTTAGTTTTAGGGTTTCGGGATTGTGGCACCAGGCGCACCGCATATTACAACCCTTAAAAAACACCGTGGTTCTAATACCCGGTCCGTCCTTTAACGAAAACCGCTCTATTTCGGTTATCATACCTTGCATGACTATTCTCCTTTAAATTGCTTTGCGGTTTTGGCGCCGCAGAAAAATTCAATCGGCAAAATCTTTAATTTCTACCCAGCCTTCCCCGTTTTTGGCGCTTTCGTACATTTTGTCAAGAATATAACGGGAATTGCGGCCTTCTTCCGCTTTTACCACCAACGGCTGCCCGGTGCGAATGGTGTTGGCAAAATTGTCGGCGCCCTGGTTCCACTCCCGTTTGGTGGGATAGGGGGAATTTTCGGTCCATTTGCCGTCTATGTACCAATAAATGTGGTCGCCCTCGGGGCCGCCGGCCGTTAGTAAATAGGCGCCCTTGTCGCCGTATACCTCCAGCCGCGTGTACCAGGTTGCAACGGGGTACGAGGTGGTGCAGGAGAACCGGGCGATCATTCCGTTTTGGTACTTCCACTCGCTAATGCCGTAATCCTCTGCCTCTATGTTAAAGGTTTGGCGGGTGGTCATGCACTTTACGGCCTGGGGCTTGCCAAAAACGGCTAAAAACCGATCAATTTCGTGTATTCCCTGGTTGCTGAGCGCTCCGCCGCCATCCATAGCCCAGGTGCCGCGCCAACCGCCGTTTTCTTTAAAATATTCTTCGCTTCGTTTAATATTTAAAATCATGTTGGCCGATTTTAGCTTACCAAAAAAGCCGTCTGCAACCGCCTTTTGCAGCTCTTTTAACGGCCCGCGAAAATGCAGGTCAAAATCGCAGCCCAAAATAACATTTTTTTCTTTGGCTAAGGCAATCAGCTCGTCGCAGCGCTCAAAATTAATTTCCATTGGCTTGGTTACCAAAACATGCTTGCCGGCGTTAATGCACTGTTTTGCCACCTCGGCATGGCTGCCGGTAGGCACTACAACATACATGGCCTCTACCGTGGGGTCTTGTAAAAAGGTGTTAATATCGGTGCTGTAGGGAACACCAAATTGCTCGCCAACCTCTTTGGCCTTTTGGCCGTTAATATCGCACACGCCGGCCAGCTGAAGCCCGTTGGTATCGCAAATTTGCGCGCAGCGGTTTTTACCCATGCCTAACCCAACAACTACCATTTTTACAGGGTTATTTTCGTAAGGGCGGTTAAATTTTTCTTTCACGGCCAAGGCGGTTTTCATATCGGCCGGGGCGCTGGCGGGCCAAACCTTTTTTAGGTAATCGTAACACATTTTAGTGGCCTGTTCGCCGGTTAGGCCAACATTGGGCGGTACATGCGTTTCAATAGAAACCGGCATATTTTTACCCGTAACCAGGGCCCCCTTTAAAACCCTGTCCCACGGAACCTTTTTGCAGTCTACCTCTTTTAACACACCGCGGCATTTAACATGCAGCATATTGGCGTATTTTAAGGCTTTGGTAAAATACTCAATGCAATCGCCCTGCGCCTCGGGCAACAGCTCAAACATATTTGAAACATCCCAAGCCAAGCCCCATTCCGGCACATTCAGCGCTTCTAAAACGCTAATGGCTTCATCCGGCGTTTGGCCGCAGTTTTCAAATCCAAGAATTAACCCGGCCTCCTTAGCGCGTTTGGCAAAGGGGTAAAACATTTCTAAAACCTTAGAAAGCTCATCGGGCCGCATGGCCAGCTCGCCGCAATGCGGGTCATCCTGCGCGTGCTGCCAAAAGTTAAAGGAGCGTACCAGCGGGCACTGCAAAATATCTGCCGCGCGAATTAAACCCTCCAGCTTATTCATTTCCTCTTGAATGGTTTCTTTGTCCGGCAAATGCTTTTTACACAAAGAGGATTGCAAAACAGCGGTTTTTAAACCCAGACCGTCCAGCTGGTTTTTTAAGGCCTTTAGCTGATCGGTGGTTTGGTACTCAATCGGGCGGCCGTTAATCATGGCGCGGAAGTCTACATACTCCATTCCCCATTCGGCAAACTTTGGTAAAACCTGAGTAACCTCTTGATGCAATTCATCGGTAAATACTGAAATAAACATAGAAAAATACCTCCAAAATACTGCAAAGCAAATATTTTTACTGCCAACATTATAGCATAGGATAAATTATATTTATAGGAATTTTGTACAAAAAATATGACTGATTTAATGTAAATAAAAATATTTTCATAAAAAACAATTCTTTTAAAAAATATATTTAAATAATAAAACAACACGGCCAAGCGAAAGGAATAAGCTTAACCGTGTTGTTTGAAATTATTTTATATTGTTTTGGCAGGCCAAAGCCCTTAAAATTTGCCAAAACTGCAATTTTTTAAGGCCGGCACCTGTTGCTTTGGCAAGGCTGTTACCCCTTGCAAACCAAGCTGCATTTTTGGTTTTGAACCGTTAGCTCGTAGCGCTTGCCGTTGCGGCAAAAGGTTAATTTTGCGTTACTCCAGGCCTGCGGCAGGCAGGGGTCTGCCTCTACCTTTTTTGCCGAAAGCTTTAGGCCGAATATATGCTCTATAATTACCCAAAAATGCCAGGCAACGGTTCCGGTGCGGTAATGAAAGCTGGAGCGGCCAAAGTTTTCGTTTTTATAGCCAATGTAATAGTTACTGTAGTATATTGGAATTTGCAGGCTTTGCTCGGGCGCGTGCTGCTTATTTGTTGGCAAAATGCGCAAAATGGTGTCGCGCGCGGCGTCGCCGTTTTTGCAAAGGCAATCGGCAAAGGCTTTAAACATAACCGAATGGCAATAAACCGAGCCGTTTTCGGTAGTGCCGTGCGTTTTAAGGCTTACGCGGCCCCAAATGGGGCTGTATTTTGTAAACGGCGGGTCAATTAACAAATAGCCAAACGGCGTGCCCATAGACTCAATTGTTTTTAAAACCTTTTTTAGCCGGTCGCCGGTAGCGGCGCCACAAATTACCGACCAGGTTTGTGCGTTTAAGAACTTTTGCGCTTCGGCGTCATTTTTGCTGCCGTAGGGAATTCCGTCATCATTTATTCCGGCAAGGTACCATTCACCGTCCCAACAATAGCGGTTAATATTCTCCAACAACGTTTGGCGAAATTCCGCCAAGGTTTTATCGTAGCTAATTTTATTTAGGCGGTCAATGGCGTAACAAAGGGCCATGCTGTTCCAGGTAGACTCCCCTTTTCCCAGCCGACCCGGCCCATTTACCGGGTCGTTCCAATCGCCGTCCAGCATTAGGCAAAGGCCGTGCTCCCCAATTTGGGTAGACATATAATAAGCCGCTTTTTTTAAATGCACCAAAAGGGGCTCCTCTACCGGGCTGTCAAAATAACGAACCTTTTTGTTGTAAAGCGCGGGGTCGCCGTTTTTTTCTATAACCTCTATTAAACAAATAATAAACCAAATGTAAGAATCGCTGTGGTGCAGCAGGCAAAGCTTTTCATCCGGCCGACCGTTGGTGTTGTAATACTGCTTTAGGTATCCGTTATGGTGCTGGCGCTCAACAATTTTAAGCGCCCGGTTCAAAGCGTCCTTCGGGTCTATTAAGGCGTAACCCAAATAATCCTGCAATTGGTTGCGCACCGGGCAATAAAACCCGCCGCGGTTTAAGCGCGCAAAAAAGGTCAACTGCCTTTTTAGCCAGTAATTGGTTAAATAATTCAGCTCTGTATCCGGCGTTTCAATCATAAAGCAGCTGCAGCGCTGCTCCCACAATTCTTTTACTGCCGTTAGCTGTTGCTCAACATTTGGAAAATGCTTTGCCAGATTTTCTACCTCTTGCTTTGTTTTTTCCAGCCCTACTACATAGTGAACGGTTTTTTCAACGCCATTTTCAAGCTTAATTTTGTGCTGCATAGCGCCTATGCAGCTTTCAATTTCGCCGCAGCCGTTTTCGCACCGATTATTTTGCACCGCTATTGGCATCACGCTATCATCATCGCACCCAAAAAAACGCTGTTCGTTTCCCTCGTAAGTATCTGGCCGGGCACTGCTAAGAATGTACCGGTAATTCTGCCGCCCGGCAACCTTTTCTTTATCCTCATACTGCACATAATAAGGAAAACCGGTGTAATAAATGTAATGGCCCTGTTCACTATACTGGCTGCTGTACGCCATATAGCCCGGATTTTGGAACGCAAATGCCGCAAACAGCGAAACATTTTTTGCCTCCCCCGCGTTGTAAAGCGTTGCTGTCCAGTACTCCCTTTGCCCGCTTACCGGAACAAAAATGCGAAGCGTAACGGTTAGATCCCCAAACACCTCGGTTACCTGGGTTTGGTAAAGACGGTGCTCACAAAGGTAAGAATCGCCCTGCCCGCGGCAAAGCGCGTAACAGCGGCCGTCGACATTTAAATAAAATCGGTTTTGGGGCCGGTTAAACGGCGCATTAGAAAAATCGGGGCTCATTAAAACTCCGCCGCCCTCCAGCCTTTGCGTAACATCAATGTGAAACTCGTCGTTAAACAGCTTATTCGTCCACGGCGTTGGCGTATAGGGGGTATGAATTACAAACGCGCGACCCTCATCGGTAAAATTTCCGTACTGCATGGTATAAGTTCCTTTCCACCTTTAATTTTAAGACTTTAAATTTAATTTGTACTGCAGCGGGGTAACACCAAGGCACTGCTTAAAATGCTTAATAAAATAAGAGCAATCGTTAAATCCGCTTTCGTAACAGGCCTCGGTAACCGAACAGCCGCTGTTTAACAGCGACTTTGCCAAGGCAATGCGATTGGTTCGAATGTATATTTTAATAGAAGTACCAATATATTTTTTAAACACCGTAGAAAGGTATTGCGGCGTTACCTTAAAATGCTCGGCAATTTCGGCAGAGGATTGCAGGCTGGTTAAATTTTTATCAATATACACCAACACCTCCGAAACAATTTCTGGAATATGCTCTTTTCGAAAAACATCTACAGAAAGGCTTTCCATATTCTCATTTAAAAGGCACAAAAATTTAATAACCTGCGTGTAGGCAATCATCAGCTTGTTACTGTCGGTATTATCCCGGCACAGCTCGCTAACCTTGTAAAGAATGTTCATGGCCGTTTCGCGCTCTTTGGGCCGCAGCGAAACCAGCGCCGGGCTGCCGGGCGAACGGTTCAGCATTTTTTCTAACGGGTCAAACACAAACCTTGAAAACATATTAACCGGCACCAGTATGTAAAAGCGCTCGTAAAGGCAGTTGTTACGCAATACAGCCTTGTGTACCTCTTGCGGCGTTATAACAATAATATCGCCGGATTTTAAGGAATAATATTTATCTGAAACAATATAATCGGTGTCCCCTGAAACATAAACATAAACCTCAATGTAATTGTTAATGTGTAATTGGTGATTGCCAGGGCTGTCATAATCCTTAATATGCGCAAAGGTAATGGGGGCATCGCCCCGAATAATGCTCAATTTCCTTTTGTACTCAAAAGTATTCATAGTTTTCACCGATAGATATTAAAATAATTTTATTTTTAATGTTTTGTGCAATAAAAAAGTACACCTTTAATGTGTACATCATACCATATGTATTATCTTCTGTCAAGGCTGTTTTCGCCGTTTTGGCTGTAACAGCCTTAAAGTGCAGCTCCAATGTATAAATTTTTAGTTCCGCCCCAGCGGCAATGGCCGAGGCGGAACTTTGTTTGGTACGCCGCTACGCAAATAGGTTCTTTTGCATTATTGTGATACGCCTGCGGCGCCAAGTGTTACCGCTTGACTTTGCCGTAACAGCCGGCACGAGTATAGTTTTACTCACCGGCATTTCTGCCGTTGTTCCCAAACGCTTTTGCTGCAATGGTGATTTAAGATTACTGCCGCAGTCCGTAAAAAATCTTTTGAGATTTTTATTTTAGTTCTTTCTTTTGCGCAGCTTGCTCGCGGTACATTTTGGGCGAAACACCGGTGTACATTTTAAAAACCCGACTAAAATAAAAAGCATTTTCAAACCCCAAAAGTTCTGCAATACAGCTAACCGTAAGGTTAGTTTGCAGCAGCTGCTGTTGAGCTTTTTTAATACATTCAAAATTTTTGTAGTCTACCGGGGTGCGCCCGGTAATTTTTTTAAAATAAAGGCGTAACTGCGTGGGGCAAAGCCCGCTCACCTTGCAAAGCTGTGCCGTGCTTACCGACTCGCAGCAGTGCCGCTTTAAATAGGCTTTGCAAAGGTTAACAGCCTGCTCGGCCCGGTTGGCTTTTACCGCGCCCGTTTCGCCGGAAATATAAAGCAAAAGGCGGTACAGCAGTATGTTACAGTACATATTGGTTTTAAATTCTTCGCCCGCAAAGGCAGTGTACAGCTCGTTAAGTGCTTGAGTTATGTTTTCGGGGCATTGCTTAAAAAGCAGCACCGGAAAGGTACCAAGCTGTAGTTCCTCCCCGTTTTCGCAAAACAGATCAAACTCGGCAAACAGGTAACCGGTACCTTGCGGTTCGGTACAATTGTAGCTTGCCCCTTTTGGCACAAAGGCAAGCCCCCCGGCCGGAACGGTAAGCGTTTGCTGCCCAAAACTGTAAACAACGCTTTGCTGTTTTACTAAAAGCAGCAAATTGGTAAAGCGCTTTTTGTTTTTAACGCAGTATTGTCCGTTTTCTGTTTGCCCGTGCTCGGCCGGGCTTCCGGCCGGAACCCGCTGCGTTTGCCGCGCCCGCCGCACCGCCCGCCCTAAAAAGCCAACACCGGTACCACTAAATTCGGCCACATGCCCCTTTTGCATGCAAATTAAATGCCGGGAAAAAAATTCCAGCTGTGACAAATTGTAAATCGTTGTTTTTTTCATGCTAATCACCAAACAAAGAATACATTATTTGCTTTAAAATGTCAATTATAAAAATCAACCAATCTTAAAAACCGTTGAATAATATATGTTTTTGTTTATTTATGCATGTACTTTTTTTCCTTGGGTTGTTATAATAAAGCCAAAATAACGCTACGGGGGTTACATTATGCTTATTCAAAATCAACACTGTGTTCAACCAAATTTTTTGGGCTTTAACGCCGTTTACCACGGGTACGCCGGGTTAAACGACCAATTTGGCCGAATTTACAACGAGGAGCTTTGTGAATTGGAGGCCGACCGTGCTGCTGAGCTTGGCTTAAAGGTTGCACGCACCTTTTACAAATGGTACGCCTGGGATGATAAAAACAAGCGCTGGGACTGGGAAAACAGCAATAATTTTAACGCCTTTTGCAGCTGGGTGGAACGGCTGCAAAAGCGCGGCATTGAAGTTGCGCTAAACGCCGGCTGGTGCTCCCCGGGGGATATTCTTTCAAACTCCTGGACCGGACAAAGCCCTTTTACCGTACCGGGCGATTGGAAAAAATCGGTTGAAAACTACGCAGCCTGGGTGAGCGAGAGCGTACACCAGCTGGTGGAGGTGCGCGGGTTTAAAAATGTAAAATACTTAGTACTGTTTACCGAGCCGCAAAACGGCAGAGACTGCCCCGCCGAGGCCCCTAACGCTTACGAATGTTGGTACCAGGCCAGCCGTGCAGTGGCAAACCGCTTAGCGGCCGACGGGCGGCGGCATTTGGTAAAATTAATTGGACCGAACGAGGGCTCTACTGAGGATCCGAAAATGTTAGACTGGGTTTTTAAAAAAGATCCGGACCTGCTGGATATTTACTCGGCTCACAATTATTTGTACAGCTTTGAAAACAACCAAAACCTGCCCCTAGGCAATGAGCGCTTTGCAATTGGTGCCTGCGGAAACTACATTGCGCAAGATGTTGCCCTAAAGCCCAACACCTCCTACACCCTTTCCTGCCGGGCCAGATTAACGGGGGTAGACCGAAAAACCGTTTGCGGCTACGCCCTGTTTGGTATTTTAAAAAAGGTGAACAACAGCTACGCCGTTTACAGCGTTGTAAACGGCGTAGAGCGCGCCGAACGGCTTTTTAGCAAAAGTACCACACTGCTGGACCCGGCCGCTATGACCAACGAACTACAGCCGTTTAGCTTTAGCTTTACCACAAAGAATGATGTAAAGGACGCCTTTTTGGTTTTATATGCCCACATTAAACCAGCCGGCTTTGAACTGGAGGTTTGCGACTTTTCTTTAAAAGAGCAGGGCAAAAACCAGGAGTTGTTAGCTGAAACTGAGCTTTCTCTTAGCCAAAACTGGTACCTGTGGGGCAGAATGCACATTGTTAATGGCCCGCAATACTTTCAGTGGGTAAACTGGGTTAAAAAATATTTGAGCTACCTGCCCAAAAATGCCGAGCTTTGGTTTGATGAATACAACACCGCCGGCTTTAGAACCGGTTGCAAGGAATTGGTGGAATACGAGTACCCGCTACACGGTACCAACCTTTCTATTGCCAAAATTGCCTTTTTAAACTGCGGGTTGCAATCCTCTTTTCAGTGGACGTTGTTTGACCAACAATGGCCTAATAATCGTCGTACCGGCGGTTCCCGTTTTTTTGACGGCGTACAAAAATTCGGTGTTATGCCCGATCTGTTACACAGCCGGGTACCTTACCCGGCCTATTACGCCCAACGTATTATGGGGCTTGCGGGCGGCGAAATTGGCACCAAAGTTTACCCCGGCGGATATGAGGACGGCATTTGCAGCGCCATGGTACAACGGCCTAACGGCAAAATTGTTATTTTTGCGGTAAATGACAACAAAACCGCCAAAAAAATTAACCTGACCTTTGAGACCCCTCTTTGCGGCAAGCTTAAACGCTACCTGTACAACCCCGCTACCGTAGAGCCTACCGACCCGGTAGAACCGCTACGGGCCGACACCGAAATTGCCCTGCAAAATAATGGCTTATGTGATGAGCTGCCGGCCGGTGCCGTTGTTGCTTACGCCCAATTTTAACCCGTTATAATTAACCCTTTAAAGCCTTTACATATGCCGAAGCATTGGTGCGTGTAAAGGCTTTTTAACAGTTTTAAACGGCACCGAAAGTTCTTGTTATTCAAAGCTAAAACTTCCTGTGGGCCACATACTATTACAGGCTGTTTTGCACCCATTGTGCAGTTGGTATAAAAGCGTTATTTACAAGTCTTAAATTCGGCTGCGGTTTAGCCGCTATATGCACCTTTATTAAAATTTTTAAAAACTATTTTATTTTTACCTAAAATGTGGTACAATGGTGTAGTTTTCGGAGGTGCTTTACATGAACAAAACCAAACAGCTTACCACCGCCGCCATTATAGCGGCTTTATACACCGTTTTAACCTACCTTACCAATTTATTTGGGCTGGCCAACGGAGTAATACAGGTTCGATTTTCGGAAATGCTTACCGTGCTGCCGGTGCTGACCCCGGCCGCCATACCTGGGCTAACGGTTGGGTGCCTGCTTTCCAACCTACTTACCGGCTGCGCGTTGTGGGATGTTATTTTTGGCTCTTTTGCCACGCTTTTAGGGGCGCTTGGCACCCGCTACTTTGCCGGAAAGCTACTTCATAAGCCGTATTTGGCCCCTGTTTTTCCGGTGCTGAGCAATGCGGCAATTGTGCCCCTAGTATTGCGGTACACCTACGGGGCCGAAGGCTCTCTGCTTTACTTTGCCGCAACGGTTGGCGCGGGCGAGATTTTAAGCGCCGGCGTTTTAGGAACCCTGCTGCTAATTGCCTTAAAAAAGCGCAAAATATTTTAGCCAAGTGGGGAAACCTGCCGCTCGGCCTTTATACCTGCCTGCCGGCCTTAAGTCTGCCGACCAATCCTTAATTTACCGTTTTAAAAGTACCGTTTTACAGTTTTAAAATATTGCTTATTAGCTAAATTTTAATTAATTTATTTAAACCCGGCCCGTTTTGACCATTGACGAGCCGGGTTTTGTACCGTATACTAAAAAACAGTTTTATAAGGTAACTGTAACGCCTTGTTGAACCAACCTAAACGGGAGATGAACATGAACCAAATTTTGCATTATTCTACGGTGGTATTGGGGGCTACAGCCTTTGGCTGCGCTTACGCCTGCAGCCACCCCGAAACAACCGCATTAGTTGAGGAAAGCTTAAATGTTTGCGGGGAGTTTTGCGGCGCCTTACAAGCCGACCCCCTAACGCAGCCGCCCCAAACGGGCTTTGGCGCCGAGCTGTTTGCTGAGCTACGGCAACGCAACCTGGTAAACAGCGCCGGAGAGATTTGTATTCCCGCCGTTTCGGGCCTGTTTAGCCGCCGGCTGCTGCAAAGCAAGGCTGCGGTTTATTTGCAGTGCCGATTAGCCGAAACCAAAAAGCAAAACGGCCGCTTTGTTTTAACTGTTTTTGGGCCAGACGGCTTTTTCGCCCTAAGCTGCGACCGCATTTTAGACACCAGAACCAAGGCGCTGCCCCAAACCGTACAGCGGCAATATGCCTTTTGCGCCATGCTGGCCGGCAAAAGCGGCGAATTTACCGCCCCGCCCAAAACCCTTGGCCCTTTACAGGTATTGCACGGGCGATTTAGTGACGAATACCTTTTGCGGTTGCCGCTTGAAAAGCCGCTGCCTTTGCCCTTAGCGGCCGAGCAGGGCGTACAGGTTTTGGGGATAGATGCCCAAAGCTGCATGGGTGGCCTTGGCACGCTTGGCTGCGTGTGGGATTACTTTTTTGGCTCCCCCGGCGGCCGGTTTGAAAAAAATGTTACCCAAACCCAACAGCTTGGTCACAATTTATTTACTCCCTGCAGCGATTTGAGCGATGAGCGCGGCAGCCGCTACATAAACGGCGCAGCCAAAAGCGCTGTTTTGTTTAAAAACGCCGAGGAGGCCGGCTGCAGGCTGCTGTTTGAAACGGTGATTACCGGCGTTTACCTGCAAGAAGGCCGGGTTGCCGGCGTACAGGCGTTGGGGGAAAACGGACTGTTTAACATTGCGGCAACCGCCTTGGTAGACGCTACCGGCGGTGCAGCCGTTGCAAGGCTTTGCGGGGTTAAAACCCAGCTGGGCCGCCAAAGCGACGGCCAGTGCCCCCTTTGCTCTAAAACCACCATTGTTGCCCGTAACGGCGTAACCCGCTGCTCTTGGGGGCTATACCGCGGTTACGCCGGCAAAAGTGTTTTAGAAAAATCTAACCTTTTGCTGTGCGCCGGCAGCGAGGGGCCTTGCCTGCAGCCTGTTTACAGCGAGGCCGAACGCCCGGTTTTAGAGGGTACGGTGCTGGGCGAGCGGGAATCTTACCGCATAAGGGGCCGGCAAACCATTACCTTGCAGGGGCTAATTCAAGGCGAGCCGCCCCAAAAGCCGGTTTTTTACGCCTTTTCGGTGATTGACAGCGTGCAGGAGGACATTGCTAAGGCCGACCCCGGCCTGCAGCTTTGGCGCATGGTTTGCCGGCTGCACAGTACCGGAATTTTTGTTGGCGTACCGCTTGAGGCTTTGCTGCCGCAAGGGGTAGAGGGCTTAATTGTTGCCGGTAAGGGTATGGCGCTGGATGAAATTTTAGCCGGCTGCGTACGCATGAAAAAGGATATTGAAAAAAGCGGCGAGGCTGCCGGCGCGTTAGCCGCCCTGGCCGTGTTACAAAACTGCACCCCCGCTTTGGTAAACTACCAAGCACTAAAAAAGCTGCTGCAAAGCAGCGGCTGCTTAAAGCAGCCCGAATACACAGGGCTTTGCAGCACGCAAAACGGTATGGATCGCGCCCCCGTTTTGCCGCCGAAAACAAAGGCCCAGTTGGCAGAGCTTTTGCAAAGCGAGCACTACGGTGTTGCCGTTTTTTACAAAATTTGCGGCCGGTTAAGCGTAGAAAAGGCAGCGGTTTTACCCTGGCTAAAAAGCTCAAGCAAAGCCCTGCAGCTGCACGCCGCCTTAGCGGCCGGCGCCTGGGGCTTTACCGAGGCCGAAACAAACCTGCTGGCCTTAGCCCAAAGCATTGAGGACCCGCTGCCCGCCGGGGCCGACAAAAGCAACCGGGCAGCCGCCGTTTTTTTGCTGGGGCAGCTAAAAAGCAAAGCCGCCGTGCCAATTTTGCAGCAAATTTTAAGCCAAACTGCAGCGGTAGCCAAGCGGGAATTTACCGCCCTAAACCAAGGTGAAAAATATTTTTGGAACCTAAACCATTTAGCCCAAAACGCCTTAAAAAGCATTTTAGCTTAAAATGTCGCGCCTTACAGCGGCCGCAAGCTTCAAGTGCCGCTGCCTTTCCCCTTTCCTTTAGGCGGAAAGGCGTAACGCTTTTTCTATAAGCGTTAGCCTACAGAGAACAGTTGCTAATCCGCACGAATAAAAAAGCAAAACCGCACGCTCGTAAGCTTTTTTACGAAAGGGCGGCGCTTAACCTTTGTTTTAATTTTTTTAAAACCCCCAAAGATGAAAAAATCTTTGGGGGTTAAATTTGTTTTTAAGCGTTAAAAGGCCTAAAACGGTAAAGTTAAAATGGACTAAAACGGCTTTATTTTTTGCCGGTAGAGCCAAAACCGCCGGCACCGCGCTCGGTGCTTTCCAGCTCCTCGGCCTGCACAAACTGCACGGTTAAATACGGGGTTATTACCAGCTGGGCAATACGCTCGGCGTCCTCAATTTGCTGCGGGGTTTTAGAGTGGTTGTGCAGCGCCACCATGATTTCGCCGCGGTAATCGCTGTCAATTACCCCTACCTTATTAGCGGGAGCCAGACCGCGTTTGCAGGCGGTGCCGCTGCGGGCGTAAATAAGCCCGGCGTACCCGGCGGGAATTTCTAACGCAAGGCCGGTTTTAACAAAAACCGTTTCCCCCGCCGGCACGGTAATGGGCTGCCCGCCGGTGCAGGCATACAAATCGGCCCCGGCGGCGCAAAGCGAGCCGTACTGCGGCAAAATGGCCTTGCTGTTTAATTTTTTTACGCGTACAGTTGGTAGTGTATGCATTATAATCTCCTTATCTTAGGTAAATTAATCCCAAATATTCCGGCAAATTAATCCTCAATATTTCCGCTGCCCATTTTTCGCTCCCAACAGCCGGGCAGCCAAACGGCAGTGCCGCTTATTAAGCTTTTTTGAACATCTAAAATGCGTTGGTTGGCCGAGCCGCGAAACAGCAGCGAGGCGTTTTTTTGCTCCTCTACAAATTTGCCGTCTACCAAAACATCTAACTGCTCTAAAAGCGCGCGGCAAACGGCCGGGTCCCCCACTTTACCGGGCAGCAGGTCTTTTTCAAAATCAAACCCCGTGTAGCACCAAATATTTTTTTTAGGAAAAGCGGCTTTACAGCACCGCGCCAGCTTTAAAAGGGCGGGCTGATTTTCCGGTTCAAACGGCTCGCCCCCTAAAAGGGAAAGGCCGGTAATATACCCGGGGCTTAACGCAGTTAAAATTTCCTGCTGGGTTTGCGCGGTGTAGGGGGTGCCAAAATTAAAATCCCACGCCTCGCGGTTAAAGCAATTTTTGCAACGGTGCCGGCAGCCGCTAACAAACAGCGAGACCCTTACACCCGGCCCGTTGGCAATATCGTTTTTTTTAATTGCAGCAAAATTCATTAAAAAGCGCCCTTTAAAAAAGGCCGGGTAATGGAGCCGCCATTACCCGGCCTTAAAAAATTTTATTTTACCGGGCCGCGGCAAAGCCTTACAGATGCAGCACCCGTTCTTTAATTTCCTGCGTGCGGCCCTGGTTCCAAAACTGGGTGCCAATGTAGCCGCAGGTGCGGCGGGCAACGTTCAGCTTGCTTTCATCGGTGTTGCCGCAGTTCGGGCAGGTCCAAATCAGCTTGCCGTCGGCGTTTTCTTTAATTTCTATTTCGCCGTCAAACCCGCAAACCTGGCAATAATCGCTTTTGGTGTTCAACTCGGCGTACATAATGTGGTTGTAAATAAACTGCATTACCGAAAGTACTGCTTCAATATTGTTTTGCATATTCGGCACTTCTACATAAGAAATGGCTCCGCCCGGCGAAAGCGCCTGGAATTTGGCTTCCAGTTCCAGCTTTTCAAAGGCGTCGATCTTTTCGGTTACATGCACATGGTAGCTATTGGTAATGTAGTTTTTATCGGTTACCCCTTTTACAATGCCAAACCGCTTTTGCAGGCACTTGGCAAACTTGTAGGTGGTGCTTTCCAGCGGGGTGCCGTACAGCGAATAATCAATGTTTTCCGCTGCTTTCCACTTCGCGGTGTACTCGTTTAGCTTTTGCATAATGGCAAGGCCTAAAGCCTAGATCGGAAGAGC
>ERZ773155.707-NODE-707-length-29553-cov-27.318767_pt1 | contig 29553 bp, 28 predicted proteins | sample MGYA00511262_ERZ773155 | MGnify/ENA primary metagenome ERZ773155 (study PRJEB29015, sample SAMEA2737828) | human gut metagenome | biome: human gut; feature: human-associated habitat; material: faeces | place: China | collected 2012 ... | reverse complement strand
CACTCCAGTCCTGACCGCTTTCGTGCAAAGCCTTATGTAAAGCAGCATCTGCATTCATACAATAACCAAGTCTTACACCAGGAATAGCAAAAGTCTTGGTGAATGCTTTGAGAATAATCAATCTGTGATTATCAGCCAACAAATCACGCATACTGAATGCTTTATCTTCATCGACAAAATCCATAAAACATTCATCAATCAGCAGATAAGCACCTACTTCATTACACTTTGCAAGAATATTTTCCAGCAAGCTTCTGTTAGTCAGCTGACCGGTAGGATTATTAGGATTGCAAATAACGACTACATCCGTTCTGGCAGTAATACGGCGCAAAATATCCTTTTGCACAATAAACTCATGCTTGCTAGGTAAATTGTAATAGCTTATACCGCAATCCACAGAGCGCAATGCTTTTTCATAATCAGCAAATGTTGGTGCTAAAAGCAATGCTTTCTTAGGTTTTATTGCCAGTGCAAGTCGGAAAAGCACATCCGCAGCACCGTTACCGAAAAACAGCCATTCTTTGTCTATATGCAGAAAATCAGCCGTTGCCTGAGCCAACTCACGGCAAAACGGATCAGGATAATTTACACATTTTTTAATAGCAGTTTTAATAGCATTTTTAACACCTGCAGGCAAGCCCAGAGGATTGATATTTGCTGAAAAATCAATCATCTCTTTACCATCTGCAGTTTGCTTCTGAGTATAAATATCCCCACCATGAACGTAAGTATACATAACTTCCCATCCTCTGAAATCAGGCTGCTATAAATATTTTAAGCAAATATATTAATGTAAAAAATAAAATACTTATTACAGCTGACATATATAGTAAATTATTGACTGCAACAATATCTTCGGCCGCTACCGGTCTGATATCATCGCCTATAGTATCTTTAGGAACCCGTTTCCCAAAATAAAAATGACCGCCGCCAAGCTGAATATTCAGCGCACCTGCAGCAACAGATTCTGTCATAGCAGAATTAGGGCTTAAATGGTTATATCTGTCACGCCAAAATGTTTTCCACGCCTGCTTGCTGTCAAGGTTAAGAAAATATGCTGCCAGCATCATAACCATACCTGAAATACGTGCCGGAATAAAATTAGCTAAATCGTCTAATTTAGCAGCACATCTGCCAAAATACAGATATTTGTCATTTTTATAACCTACCATAGAATCCATGGTATTGATTCCTTTATATAAAAAAGCAAGTGGAGCACCACCGATAAACATATAGAACATCGGAGCAATTACGCCATCTGCAGTATTTTCTGCAACAGTTTCGACTGCACCCTTAGTCACTTCTTCACTAGTCAGATTTTTGGTATCTCTGCCTACAATCCATGACAATTTTACTCTGGCATCAGCCAAATCACCTTTCTGCAGTGCATCAAAAACCTTCATGCTTTCATCACGCAAGCATTTAGTAGCAAATATCTGGTAAAACATTAATGTCTCCAAAGCAAATGCCAGCCAAATGCTGATTTTCTCAGCTTCCTGCAAAATGAAATATGGAATCAAATAAGTGCATAATAAAACTATCAGCACCATAAAACCGCCGCTTAATAAAAGTGCTGTATTGCTAAACGCAAAAATTTTGCGCAAATTTCTTTCCAGAAAGCCTATTAAATTGCCTATCAGGCAAATAGGATGCGGCAGCCAATGGGGATCTCCAAAAAGAAGGTCCAAGATAAAACCTGCCGTAATGGCAGCTAATGTCATCATAAACAAAGTCCCCTTAGCCCATGGGCTTTTTTATTTTTCTTGTTTATATTTACAACAGCATTTAATAAAATTACGTGCGAACTCAGGATTTCCCCATAAATGTATATGCGGATACCCGGCATAAAGAGTTTTTCCTGCATGAGCACAGTGCCAAGCTCCTTTTCCGGAAGCCTTTTCCGCTAAAAAGCTGCTGCCATTATTGGTACTGTCAGAATAGTGGAACTCGTGTCCGTTAATCATTTCATCTTTATGACAAAGCATATTATCATGCTGAGCAGTAAGATGCACATAACCAAAACGATTGAGCTTTTTGGTCATGCTAGTTTCGCCTTCCACGGCTCCTACCCAGGAATAAATTTTATCACCTTCACAATAACGTTCCAGTAAATACATAAATCCGCCGCATTCAGCAAAACATGGCATTCCTTGCTGCACAGCCTCACGAATACTTTCTAGCATAGTGTGATTATCAGCAAGCTGCTGAGCGTAGATTTCAGGATAGCCGCCGCCAAGTATTATTCCCTGACAATTTTCCGGCAAATATTTGTCATTAAGCGGACTAAACGGAACAAGCTCTGCACCAAGTTCATAGATTAAATCCAAAGCATCCTGATAATAGAAACAAAAAGCTTTATCTTGAGCAACTGCGATACGCACTTTACCAATAGTCCCTATATTCTGCTCTTCATATTGTAAAGGACAAGCTTTGCGTGCAATTTCTAATAAAGCTTCCATATCAATAGATTTTGCAGCTTGTACAGCGAGTCTATCAACAATAGCCTGCAAATCACCAATTTCTTCAGCAGTTACAAGGCCAAGATGCCTGCTTTCAAAATTGCAGTCAGTCATAACAGGGAAATAACCTATCAGCTTAACCCCTGTTTCACGTTCTATAACATCTTTATAGAACATATAACTCATAGGATTAACATTATTGATAATAGCTCCCACAATATGACTATCAGGACGAAAATCCTTAAAACCTTTAATTTGTGCTGCTAAAGATAAAGCCGCTCCTTTGCCGTTAACAACCAATATTACAGGTACATCACAGGTGCAGGAAAGCTTATAAGCGCTTGCTTCCACTGTTTTCCCCATACCGTCATAAAAGCCCATTGCGCCTTCAAAAACGGCAATATCCGCATCACAAGAATTTTTTGCTGCTAAATATTTGGTTGTTTCCTCTCCAAGCATAAATAAATCAAGATTTCTTGACTTTGCTCCAATGACTTTAGAATGAAACATCGGGTCAATATAATCTGGACCGGATTTAAAAGCCGCAGTTTTAAGACCCATATTCATCAAGGCTTTTAAAAGACCGCAGACAATAGTAGTCTTGCCGCTGCCGCTGCCAGGAGCACTTATCATTATGCGAGGAATTTGTAATTCAGCCATTTTAATCAACCTTCTTCAAAGCAGTCATAACATATACAGGATTCTGTGCCATCATCAGATTATAGCTGCCCAGTTTACGGCTGCGTGCAACACAGACATTAACAATTTCCAAAGAATAATCCTGATGCTTTTTATAATAATCAGCCACTTCTGCCAGCGTTTCGATAGTTATAGCGTTAATAACTACACGGCAGTCAGAGTTCTTGGCATAGATTATATCCAGCATTTCGCATAAATCACCACCGCTGCCGCCGACAAAAACACAATCAGGTGCAGGCATATCCTTAATATTTTCTAATGCTTCACCAGCAATTACTTCTAAATTTTCGATGCCAAACAAGTCTTTATTTTTATGGATAAGCGCTACAGCTTCCGGATTGCGTTCAAAAGCCCATACCTGTCCTTTATTAGCCAACAAAGCCAGTTCAACAGAGCATGAACCAGTACCGGCACCAATGTCATAAATCTTGTCGGTTGCTTTCGGCATCAATTTAGACATAGAAACACTGCGCACTTCCTGTTTAGTCATCGGCACTTTACTGCGAGTAAACAACTCATCAGCCAGACCATGTACAACTGGTGGATATTTTGCAGCCTGCTCATTAATAACCATCATAACAGACAAAGAAGGAAAATTCTGCTTGCTGATTTCTGCAGCAGTACCGACAGTAATCTTTTCTTCAGGATAAGAAAGATTCTCACCAACATATACATGAACATCACTTAAGCCATATTCACACAGCTGCGCACATAACATTTGCGGCGTATGTTCTCCGCCAGTAAGAGAAAAGACTTTCTTATTTTCTGCTACAGCTGCAACCAAATTCTGCTTTCTGCCATGCATGCTGACAATTTTTGCATCATCCCAAGACAGCTGCAGTTTTGCTGCAAAATATACCAAACTGCTGATACCACAGTAACGTACACATTCACAATCAGGTAATTTTCCGCTAATAGTTTTAGCTAAGCTGAAAAATCCAACATCACCTGATACAAGCACTGCAAGAACATCTTTTTCAGGATTAGCCGATGCTGCAATTTCAACTATATCCGCAGTCTTGATAGTGTCGTAAATTTTTTTATCTGCTTCAGCAAATGCTGCCAGCATCCTTTTGTCGCCGATAAGGATATTACTTTCCTTAATAGCTTTTATTGCAGCACCTGTAAGTAATTCCGGATTTCCTGGTCCGATACCTACAATATTAACTCGCAGCATAATCAGCACTCCTTAATTTTTAGAAACTTGAGTATCCGCATATTGCTGATACAAATAATTTAATACTTCACTGTACCCAGAACCTTCTTCCGGCTCACGACCAATCACCAACAGTTTTGCTCCAGCTTCTGCCGCTGCTTCAACCTTATCATCAAAACCGCCTGCCGCACCGGAATCTTTAGTGACCATGAATTTGCTACGATATTTTTTTAACATAGCAATATTCAAATCTTTAGAAAAAGGACCCTGCATACAAATTACATTAGCCGGTTTATAACCAAGCTGCAGCGCCGTATGCAAAGATTCTTCCATAGGCAGAATACGCAGTGCTATGCGCTCTGCATAATCTCTGACAGCAGTAAAATCTTTAAGATTCTTACTGCCGGTAGTCAGAAAAATATTACCATCCATATGATTAAGCAGCTCGACTGCTTCACCAAAATCACTGACAGTAATATAGTCGCCGCTTTCACTGGAAGGACGCAACAAACGTAAATATTTACAATCTTCTAAAGCACAAGCTTCTTTGACGGTTGCCGTTACTACTGTTGCATAAGGATGAGTAGCATCAATAACACATTCAGGACGATGAATTTGCAGAAATTCTCTCATTGCCGCCAAATCCATTCTTGATGCCATAACCTTAACGTTATCCTGTCTGTCAATAAGCTCTGCACCGTACTCTGTAGCAACAGAAACGTAAATCTCCAAATCAAAACTTGCCAAAGCTTTTAAAAGATTACGTCCCTCACTGGTACCGCCAATAATCCATATTACCGGTTTCATACCAGTTTATAACCGCGCGGAGTAACAAGACGGCCGTTAATAACCTGTGTTTGAGAGTTACCAATAATAACGGTAGAGAACATATCTACTTGTTTATCACGCAGCTCACGCAGAGTGGTTAATTCGTAGCTTTCACCTTCACGACCGATATTGCGTACAATACCTGCAGGAACATCGCCATTTTGATTTTTCAGCATAATGTCACAAGCTTTTTGCAGGTAATCATGACGTTTGATGCTGGAAGGATTGTAAAGGCAAATGCAGAAATCAGCTTGAGATGCACAATCCAGTCTTTTTTCAATTTTTTCCCAAGGAGTAAGCAAATCGCTTAAAGAGATAAGACAAAAATCACTGATAAGCGGAGCTCCAAGTACAGCTGCGCCAGAGCAAGCTGCTGTAATACCAGGAACAACCTCGATTTCCACTTCAGGATGATCTGCAGCAACCTGGAACATAATGCCAGCCATACCATAAACGCCAGCATCACCACTGGAAATCATGGCAACAGTTTTTCCTTTAAGTGCTTCATCAAGAGCCAGCTTGCAGCGATCAACTTCCTTACGCATACCGGTAGAAAGAAATTCTTTTTCCTTGAAATCTTCCTTAATCAGATTTACATAAACATGATAACCTGCAATAACGTCACAAGACTGCAGCGCTTCATAAGCTCTTTTAGTCATTTGTTCAACGCCGCCAGGACCAAGGCCTACAACATACAATTTAGACATATATAATAACCATCCTTATTATTTACTCAGTTTTTAAACCTGTCTTAAAAAAATCTATAACTATATCTTCTACAGCTACCGCTAATGTTACACCATTTTTACTGGTCTTATGCAACAGCAGACTTCCACCGTTACTATCCTTCACTGCACTGCGTTCACAGACATTATCTACACCTACTATACCTCTAACAAAGGTCGAAGGTGTAAACTCACCAGCAACAGCATTGAGTTCATCTGCTGTATAAAAATTAGCCGGCCAACCATTAAGTGCGGCAAATTCCAGCAATCCTTGTTCATCCTTTTTCAAGTCAACAGAGGCTATGCTACAAACAGAACGTTTATCTATATGCAATCGTTCTAATTCAGGCAGCACAAGTGCAGCAATATTTGCGCATTCAGTACCGCGTCTGCAACCTATACCAAGATGAACAATGCGCGGCAGTACATGAAGTGTTGTTGCAAATTTAGTATTGCTGGTATTTAAAGCAATATTCAGACCTACAGCAGGAATACTGCCTTCCCCATAAAGCTGCATACCTTTCGGTAATGCACTTACAACAGGAAATTCACTGGTCAGACCAACAGTTTCTTCGGCTACAAGCGCTGCAGCAAATTCTTTAGCAGCATGCATAGAATCAATTCTCATTCGATTACGCGCTGCCCATTCATCTACAGCAAATAATCCATTAACATCAGTAGCTGTTGTTACACAAGCTATACCCCCTAAAAACTTGGCAAGATAACGGGCTATCTCATTAGCTCCGCCAATATGCCCGGCTAAAAGAGGTATAACAAAATTACCTTTTTCATCAACAGAAATAACTGCCGGATCGGTCAGTTTACTTTTTATGTAAGGAGCAATGGTTCGCACAGCTATTCCGGTCGCACCAACAAAAACAATTACTCCGCACTTGTCAAAAGCTTCTGCACACGCAGTTTTATAATCCGGCAGCATTACTCCTATTCCAGCGTCAGCTGCATATTTAGGTAAAGTTTGAGCTGCAGCATTATATCCTGCCGCTGTTAAACACGCACATACTTTTTTACTAAGTTCAGCTCCGCGCCGTGAAAAGGAATATACAACTGCCTGCATTTATTTTACCTCTGGTTTAAGATCCAGCTTTGTGGGATCTGCTTCACGATAGCCGTGGGCAAAGGTAGGATTGTAAAGTTCACTGCGCTCATATTCACTGCCGAGGAAATTACCTACAGTGATAAGTGCAGTCTTAGTAATATTGTATTTAGCAGCACTTTCAGCAAGAGTGCCTACGGTGCAACGTACCACTTTTTCATCCGGCCAGGAAGCTTTGTAAACAATGGCTGCCGGAGTATCAGCAGTATAACCGCCTTTAATCAGCTCGCCCTGCAGTTTTTCCAGCATACCGGAGCTGAGGAAAATAACCATAGTAGCTTTATGAGCTGCATAATCAGCAATCTTTTGTTTGTTAGGAACGGGAGTGCGTCCTTCCATACGAGTAATGATTACAGACTGACTAACATTCGGCAGAGTATATTCTGCATCTAATGCAGCAGCTGCAGCACAGAAAGAACTTACACCAGGCACAATTTCAAAGTCCAGATTGTAGCTGCGCAGCATATCAATTTGTTCACGATGTGCGCCATATACACTGGGGTCACCAGTATGCAGACGTACAACAAGTTTACCAGCCTGAGCAGCCGGTACCATAGCAGCAATAACTTCTTCCAAAGTCATTTTTGCGCTGTCCATAATAACACATTCCGGTTTAGCATATTGCAATAAACCGGGATTAACCAGAGAGCCTGCATAAATAATTAAATCAGCTTTTTCAAGCAATTCTTTACCTTTAACAGTAATCAGATCAACAGCACCAGGTCCTGCACCAATAAAGTAAATCATTATTTATCAAACTCCTTTTCTTTGACCAATATAACAGAGAAATAACTGCTGTTAGGATCAATCTGTTCCAAATCACGGTAAACTTTTTCACCGGGAAGACCGCAGCGTTCAACCATGGCAGCATTGGCAATCAAGCCGCGTTCTCTCAGCTCTTCGCGTACACGGCCGATTTCGCTGGCAGATTTCATTAAAACTTTGTTGCCAGGACCATCAAGGAACTTAGTTGCTTCTTTATAGCTGCCCGGAAGGATAATCAGCGGTTCTGCTCTTTCACACAAAGAAGTGTTCAATCTTGCAGCAACAGCACATATAGAGGTTACACCAGCAACCAGTTCAGCATCATAACCCGCAGCAAGAACAAGTTTATGTACATAGATGCAGGTCGCATATACTGTCGGACAACCTAAAGTAATGAAAACAACGTTTTTGCCTTCATCAAGAAGTTTCATAACTGCTTCAGCACCTTCACGATGTGCTTTGTCCATAGCAGCCATATCTTTAGTCATAGGCATGTAGATAACCAGTTGTTCTTTTTCATCAAGATTTACAACCTGATTAACAATATTTTTTGCAGTCATTACATCAGTATCACCTTTCGGTAATGCAACAACATCACATTCTTTCAAAAGACGTACAGCTTTTAAGGTCAAAAGTTCCGGATCTCCGGGGCCGATACCAACACTGTAAAGTTTACCTCTCATATTTCTCTCATTCTCCTTCTTTTTTTACATGTAGTTTGATAAGCTCTTCCGCATGCTCAGTTTCACCTAAAACGCCATAAACGTTGGAAAACATCAGCGCCGCGGTTTTTATTTTACCATGCACACGATGCTGCATGTAAAAATCAATTTTTGCAGTAATTTCCTGCATAACCTGCTCCTGCAGTTTTTCACGCTGCAATATCTTAATAACTTCATCTGTAGTAAGACATTTATAAATTTCTTTGCCTACTTCAACAGATGCACCATGAAACATTGCCTGCAGTGCCAAAAGCTCTGTACGGCAATCAGCGTATTTAGAATGGGTATTCATAACTCCCTGTGCAAGTTTTATCAATTTACCGGAATGCCCAATTAAAAGCAGGCTTTCAAATCCGCAGAACACAGCATAATCTAATAACTCTCCCACAAAATTACTGCAGGTAACAGAATCAGATAAATCAAGCTTCAGTACATCGCGGGTAAAATCTTCTCCATAATTGCCAAAGAAGACCAGTAAGTTTTTATTGCCTTTGGCTTTTTGAGCGTTTATTTCTACATACATTGTATCAACTAACGCTTTTTCACTCATTGGCTCCACAATGCCGCTTGTACCTAAAACTGATAAGCCTCCTACTATTCCAAGCCTTGGATTGAAGGTTTTCTTTGCAATTTCTACTCCTTCAGGTATGGAAATAGTAACTTTTAAAGCGCCATGATACCCTGCAGCAACAGCAGCAGAAGTAACCTCATCCGTAATCATTTTTCTCGGTGTAGGATTGATAGCCGGACCACCTACAGCGCAAGCAAGACCTGGCTTAGTAACACGGCCTACGCCTATGCCGCCATCAATTTCAATACCGGTTCCTGCACTTTTCTCTACTTTAGCATAAACTAATACGCCATTAGTATCATCAGGATCATCACCGGAATCCTTACGAATTGCACATACTGCATATTCTGGAGTAATTTCAACATTGAGCGGCTCTAATTCCAACACAATACCTTTAGGAGTGTCTATTCTTACCACATCTACTCTATTGCCGCTTAAAAGCATAGCAGCAGCAGCTTTAGAAGCAGCGGCAGCACAGCTACCGGTAGTATATCCACAACGCAGGTTTTTGCCTTGGGAAAATTGATATTCTTCCACAGCCACAACTCCTCTAATAAACTCTTAAATGCAAAATATTACTGATAAACAGAAAAGACTTCTGCCAGAACGACAGAAGTCTTAAAGACACAATTAATTTACCATAGGCTATTAGCCGTGGCGTATCATTGCTGCCTCCATCGCTCGTGGATTATAGCTATCTATATGAGTTGGCTGCTGACTTAAGCATACGCTTGCACAGCGGCGGGACCGTAACGATTTAAAATCTTCTAACCATTCAAGCTAAAAAGCACTCATATATAAGGAATTACTTTGATATTATACCACATACAAAGCAAAAAACCAATATCACAGAAAAATTTTAACTGCTTATTTAAATTTCCTATGATAAATAAAAAACAGACAGGCAAATTAGCCTGTCTGTTAAAGTCATTATAAAATTCTGCAAGCTCCGTAATAACGAGCTCCCCAATAACCAGTAAAAGCAGAAGCAACAGTTACGCCTGTACTTGTACCGGCATGAATAAAGTTGCCATTACCAACATAAATACCACAATGTGAAGCACCTGGTTCATAAGTTGTAAAGAAAATCAGGTCACCTACACGCAGATTATCCATGGAAACTTGACGTCCATAATACAACTGGCTGTCTGCTGTTCTGGGAATGGAAATACCAGCCTGTGCAAAAGCATACTGAGTAAATCCGGAACAGTCAAATCCATAAGGGGAAGTACCGCCAAATACATATGGAGTGCCAATGACGCTATAAGCAGCGCTTAAAACGCGGCGCACGATAGAACTTCTTCCACGATTAGGAGGAATATCTCTGTTCATTAACGCTCTGTATGTATCAGGACCAATTACACCATCGACTTCCAAACCTCTGTCAGCCTGAAATTTTTTGACAGCATTTTCGGTTTCAGGACCAAAATCACCATCTATATTAGTAATAGTGTAACTTAATTCAACTAAACGCTTTTGGATAGCCATTACTTCCTGACCATCATCTCCGCGTTCAAAAGAAGCAAATGCGGCAATAGCATTTGTTAAGGAAAACAAAAGGGTAAAAGTTAAAGTAATAAACAGTTTCTTTTTTCCCAAAGGCATCCACATCCTTTCCGCCTAATACACATTTATTTTAGCACAAAAAAGGGCGTCTGTAAAATAAAAATCATTTTTTCAGGTGTTTTGATACTAAATAAAGTGGTCTGTGCTTAATTTCTTCAAATATGCGGCCTATATATTCACCTAAAATACCAATTCCTACTAATTGAATGCCGCCAAGGAAAAGAATGCTTACTGTAGTTGTAGCCCACCCTGGGACTGCGTCATCGCTGATAAATTTGACATAAAATACATGACCCAACAGCAATAAGCTGCAAAGTCCAAAGAAAAGCCCCAAGTAGAAAGCCCAGCGCAACGGTAAATTAGAAAAAGCAGTTATGCCATCCAATGCAAAATGCAGCATTTTATGCAAATTGAACTTAGAATGCCCTGCAAAACGCGGCGGTGCAACAAACTCCACCACAGATACGTTAAAGCCAAGAGTGCTTACCATGCCACGGATAAAACGCGCACGCTCACGATATAATCTAAAAGCCTCTACAGCTTTCTTATCCATCAGACGAAAATCAGAACCGCCAGGAGTAATCTCCACCTTAGACATAATATTGATAAGCTTGTAATAGCATGAAGAAGTTATATTTTTAAGAAAGCCTGCATCTTCCGTTGCCAAACGTTTTGTCATGACAATTTCACTGCCTTCTTCCCATAAACGTATGAGTTCAGGCAGCAGTTCAGGCGGATGCTGTAAATCGCCGTCCATGGTAATAACCGCATCTCCATCAGCATTGTCCAAACCGCAGGTCAAAGCCATCTGATGTCCATAGTTGCGAGAAAGCAGATAAGCTTCAACATGATTATCTTCTTCAACTAACTGCTTTAAAATAAACGCACTGCTGTCTTTGGACCCATCATCAACAAAAACCAGGTTATAATCATAGCCAGTATCATTCATAATAGCAGTAATGCGTTTATGAAATTCTTTTAAGTTGTCCTGTTCATTATACACAGGAACGACAATTGAGATTTTTTTCATATAAATTCACCGTTGTAAGATAGATTAAGATAAAAACATTAGACTTATTATAGCTTGTAAATATTAAACAAATCTTAATCATAAAGCTAAACACGAAAAAGACACGTGAAACTACGTGTCTTTGATTGCATGTATGAGTGCTCATTAAGCCGAGTTCTGTTCCGCCAAGCGGTGATAATCATTTATCTAGACCTATAATTACTTACAGGCTCAAGCGACACAACCCGGAAGGATCAGCGGGCCGCTTCATCCCTTCCCTATTCGGTCTTGCTCCGGATGGGGTTTACCTAGCCAGCTGGTTACCCAACTGCTGGTGCGCTCTTACCGCACCGTTCCACCCTTACCTGCAAAAGCAGGCGGTACACATTTCTGTGGCACTATCCCTGAGGTCACCCTCGCCGGACGTTATCCGGCATCCTGCCCTGTGGAGCTCGGACTTTCCTCATCTGGCCTACGCCAGCCGCGATTATCTTTCACACTCACGCTGTTAAGTTTATCATATATAAAAATATAAGTCAAATAATCAAAGCTTTCTCTATGTAACAGTAATTCTTTTCTCCTTATCTGTATCTGCGTTTTCATAATCAATAACCGCATTTAAATGATTTTGTACATATTCAATAAAAATATCGGTTTCATTACTTGTTGCATCATCAAGCACGCGAGCATTTTTAAACATGGTCATTCCATTTCCACCGTCTCTTAGAATATACGAGCTGCCAGCTAATGTATATTTCTTATCCAATTCCAGCTTCTTGCTGCATATAATAACATTTTTTACACGATAAGGGCCTATTACTCCAATAAAATTACCTTTTTCATCTTTTTTTACAGAGGAAGGAATACTGCTGTCAATAGTGTAGGAGATGCCTGAAACCTGTAAAAAAGCACCACTTTCTTTCGGATAGGCTGCAGCACCAGGTTCTAGGGCATCTAAAATCTGCTGTCCTGTTGCTTCGATAGCCATTCCCATATTTCCAAATGGTAGCACCTTTAATACATCATTATAACTAAAAATACCCGCTGTTAAATCATTCCTTATGCTCCCACCATTAACAATGGCAGCATCTGTATTTAATACTTTACGATAAGCATCCGCGACGAAATTCCCCATACTGCATTCTTTGCTGCGTACCAAACGTTTACCAGTTATAGGATCGTTTACATATAAAGGAACTAATGCCTTACCTACAGGTGCCTGCAATAACGGTTCATAAACTGCTTTTTCTTTGGCAATCAATCTGCTGATATTCTCATTTTTTGCAGGCACGCTTCTAATCAATTCATAATTCATGCTACCATCAGATTTCAGCGTCAGCTTTCCTATTGCTTGTAGTTTTGTACCGGTTTGGCCAACTATAACATCATTACCTTTTTTATCCTTGAGAGTCAAACCAGCAATCTGCTCATGTGAATGTCCATCAAATACAGCACTTAAACCACTTGTATTACGTATTATTGCAGCACTGTTATAATACGGCGATGTTCCATTAAGTCCAAGATGGCCTACTAAAAAAACATACTCTGCACCTTGTTGTTTTGCAGCATCTATATTTTTTTGTATCTGTTTATATAAAATTTTTCCAGCATGCCCTTCACAAAAAGTGTATTTAAATTTACCGTTATCATCCTGAAAATATACGGGAGTAGATGAAGTAAGAGTTTCTGGCGTAGTTACACCTATAAAAGCAAGTTTTATCCCATCAACATCAAAAATTTTATAGGGTGTAAAAACATTTTTATGAGTGCTTGCTTCTAAAAAATTCGCACTGTAATATCCACATTCTAACTGTTGAGATAATCGAAAAAATCTGTCCATACCATAATCAAACTCATGATTGCCAGGAACAGCAAAATCATAACCTACAGTATTCATAATATTTATAATAGACTGTCCTTCTGACAATTTGCCAAGAGGAGCTCCTTGAACAGCATCGCCGGAATCCACCAAAAGTACATGATTATTTTTACTCAATTCATTTTTATATTCGGCTAATGCTGCCATACCTATATTATCTTCAACACCGCAATGAATGTCATTTGTATGCAATATGATAATATCCTTAGCGGCTGCAATAGATGTAGTTAAGACAAAATATAGACTTATACAAAAAAATAATATTACTTGAAATTTCTTAATAATATTTTTCATTATTGTGTCCTTTCACAAGTGTGTAACTTACGGTAGTATTGTTACCTTAAACATGTACAATTTTAAAATTTCTAATGATAAATTCTATGTATAATTAAGTACAATTATGTATACATTTATTATTAGTTGTAATACATATATGTTTGTTGTAAAATCAAATTAGTATACATTTTTTAGGAGGTCTATTATGAGCAAAGAAGAAATCAAAAAATTTATTGATGCCAGTGGTATTAACGAACCAGCTAGCGTAGAAGAATTTAAAAAAGCAGTTAAAGATGCCTATAAAGACAGAACCCGGCAAATTTATTTTATTTGGAAAAAACTTAAAGAACTTTATCCTGAAGTAGACGCAAATAAAGTTATTCGTGAAGGCAGCTGGGATTTTGGATTATACCAAGGACAAATGATTGCCAAAAAGTATGGAGCAGAAAATATTGGTCCTAAAGAAGCTCTTTTAGGTCAAACATCTAGAGGAGGCCTCTTAGTATTCGAACAAGAAATTGTTGAATTGGAAGACAATAAATCAGTGAAAATTTTTAATTGCTGTCCACACGTAGAAGCACTTACAGAATTAGGATTAAACAAAGAAGAAATTAAAATTTTCTGTCGCGATATGCTGGGGCATTGTGATTATGCAATATGCCATCCTTTTCCTAATGTAGAAATAGATTTTCCTACAACAATTGCTGATGGTGAGGGAAAAGGTTGCGCAATGACTATTACTAGAAAAAATAAATAAGAAAGGTGTTTGCAATGATTAGAAAACCTTCTTTTACAGAAGCATTAGTACCCTTAATTGCTATGATACTTCTTTTAGGTATAGGTTATGGAAAATACGGTTTACCAATCCAAGCCTTACTATTAATTGCAGCAGCAATTGCGTCAATTATAGCCAAACGTGTTGGTTACACATGGAAAGATATGATTAATGGGATAAGTGATAAAATTCATAGCAGCTTACCATCCTTATTTGTTATGGTTTGCGTCGGAGCAATGATTGCGAGTTGGATGGTTTCTGGAACAATTCCTATGATGATATATTATGGCATAAAAATCATTGATCCACAATTTCTTTTCGTAACAGCTTTTTTAGTAACTGCAATAATTTCAACTTTTACCGGCACTTCATTTGGTTCAGCAGGCACGGCAGGTGTTGCTGTAATGGGAATAGCAATTGCTTTGGGTGTTCCTTTGGAAATAGCTGCTGGCGCTGTAATTTCAGGAGCTGTTTTTGGTGACAAGCTTTCACCATTTTCCGACACAACAATACTTGCTCCCATAGCAGCTGGAAGTGAATTATATGAACACATTAGACATATGTTATATACTACAGGTGCAGCTACAATAACTTGTCTTATAGCATACACATTTATAGGTTTTTCAATGCCAGTAGAAGCAATGGCAAATCCAGAAACAGTAAATGCAGTTTTAAAAAATTTAGAAGCACTATATTCTTTTAATTGGATTTTACTATTACCTCCTATACTTGTATTTTATGGAGCATATACAAAAAAACCGACTATTCCTATGTTATTATTTTCCTCACTTTTAGGTATAATATTTGGTATGATATTCCAAGACTTTACTTTAAAAACTGCTATGATGGCCTTTGTAAATGGTTTTAAAGTTGATATGTTATCATCGTCATCACATGTTGGATCAGTAAAAGCAATTACAACACTTCTCAACAGAGGTGGTTTAATGGGGATGATGAGCACTGTATTATTAGTATTCTGTGCATTTGCTTTTGCTGGTATATTTAGTAAAGCTGGTTGCATCGAAGTTATTCTAACGAAAATCGTTAATTCTATTACTTCTGTTGGAAATCTTATCGCTGCAACTGTTGGTTCAACTTTGTTCATGAGCATTGTTACAGGCAGTTCTTATTTAGCGCTTCTGATTCCTGGAGAAATGTTTAAAGATTTGTATAAAAAATTTGGTCTTGAAGCTAAGAATTTATCAAGAACATTGGAAGATGCCGGAACTTGTGCAGTTCCTATAGTACCTTGGTCCGTCGCTGGTACATATATGACTGCTACATTAGGTGTTTCAACTTTTGATTACATGCCTTGGGCAATTCTATGCTATAGCAGTATGGTTTTTGCTATTATATTTGGCTATACAGGTTTCGGTATTGCAAAAATAAAAAATAAATAAACATAATAATAAAAGATGCACTTAAAAGTGCATCTTTTATTATTAACTAAATCTAACATAAAATATTTTAATTATTCACTTATAACTCTCTCTATTCATTTATTTACTCACTATTTTAGTCAAGTCAAAAGTAACATAGATACTATTTTAACATTTGAAACAGTTTATATATCATCAGAATTATACCAATCATTATTTTTAGAACATTCTTAATAAATGATATGGCAAGATAATTTCTCTGATAATTTTCTAGCAATTTATTAAAACAACTAGAAAAATATAGCCTTAAAAATATCCGTTTTCATGATTTACGATATAGTTTTTCCTCTATTACAATTTGTGAATGTAACATTCTCTCAGAACCCGTATCAAAAACGCTTGGTTATGATATATCAAGCTTTACAATTGATATTTATGTACATACATCATCAAATGTTCAAAGCCTTGTTGCTTAAAAGTTTGATTCGCAATTTAATATCCACAAATAAAAAAGCACTTGTTTCATCGCAAGTGCTTTATGTTTCTTATTAACTACTATTATATGGCATTCATTCTTTTTCTGATAATTAAAGTACAAATTCTATCGATATCTGCCAATTTTTACGTAATATAAAATAATAATATATAATTTATTCTTTCTATTTATTATAGCTACGTAAAATTATACATTTATATTTTAAATAATATAAAACATAACATTCTTAAATTTTTCAAAATTTTAATTCCCACTTTGCTAGGTAGAATCAACGTTAGAAAAAATGTTTGGAGTAATAATGGAGTAATGGAGTCATTTTTACCTGTTTTTAGGAAAATAAAAAAGCGGTTCTAACTCTGTAGAACCGCATATTTCCTTGGTGCCGAAGGCTCCTGTCTTGACAAGGAGCAAACAAGAAAAATAATTGAAATAAGCCGCGATGAATTAACCAGAAGGACAGCTTAAAAGCAACAAATAATACTACATTACTATATTATTTTCTCTTGCAAAGTATAAATATGAAAAAGGATTTTCTAATATTTCATTTTTATGATTTTCATACATTTTAATTGCATTTAATATTAGTGTTATTCCTCCAAAAGTAGCTAATCCTAATTCATTTGAAAAACAGTGAGCGGCAAATATACCTGACAAAGCTGGAGCATAATTTTTATCAACTGCAAATAACGCTTTGACTGAAGTCATAAAATACTCCATTTTACTTTTGTCCATTAATTTTGATATTTTAGTAGATTCTAATGCTATTTTTTCTCTGTATTCATAGCAAATTTCATTTAAAAGATATTCATCATTGCATTGTTTTAACTGTGTTTCAAATTCTCTTATTTGAACTCTAAATTTTCTTAACTCAAATTCATATTCTTTTCTAAATTGTATAATATATTCTAATGGTATATTCATATTGGGTATTGGCAAGATATCATTTAATATATAATTAAGACATAATTCTTTAGGAGACTTAGAATCTAACTTACTAATATTATACGGTTTACTAAAAAATAAATTTTCAGTTGTACCTATAGAGTATCTTTCATTTTTACTTTGCTCATACCTAGCTAAATATTTTGCTAATATAGCCATATAAAATATAGCGGCATTACGCTCCATAACGATGCCATCTTTATTAATTTCTTTTATATATCCTTTTTCTTTCATTTTATTTGCTAACACGTATGTAGTTTTAGATTCATATATACTGAAATCTTGCCACTGGAGCGTATAACTACAAGATTTATTTATGCTATTTTTATTTAAACTCTTATCTCGAAATTTTATTATTTCATAATAAACATTAAGTCTTTTTAAAACTTCATTTTCAAAACTATTATACAAATCAGAATAAAAAAACTTACTAGGATCTATTGGTTCATATATACCATTATCCTCCAAATATAATAATTCACTAGACAATACGTCACTGTACCAATTACCTGGTATTATTGTACGAAGTTTATCCCAATATAATATAGAATTGCGTAATAAAATACTGTCTTCCATGTTTATGTATGGATAATATATTATAGATTCCATAATAATCCTCTCAGAATTGTTTTGTTTTATATTGTTCGTGAACTTTTAAACTCCATTGATCCAACAGTTGAATAAACTCTTGTGAAGTTAAATATTCATCTATATTATTTTCTAAATTAAATACGGGCATATATATCCATAATACCCCCTTTTCTAATATGCCATCATCTAAAACATTATTCTCCCTAAATATCAAAATCGGCAATCCCAATTGAAAGGCCATTGCTGGTTCTATATGAGAATAAGGGCTTGTCATCCATATATTATTCATCTTTTTGGCCTGTAAAATATCTATATCAGAACCTTTTTTTTACTTCTCCATATTCAATATAATATCGTTTAAAAGCAACAGATATTAATCCATACGAATTTATCATTAACTCTCTAATGCCTTTTAAAGGAGCATCTAGATTATAGTCTGTAACACCTAAAGTTTGTGGCTCAAAACCTTTTCTCCTTAGTATAAGTGTCAACTTTTCAATAAATTCATTTTGTTTATGCATGAATGGCTTTGGATAACTTAAAAATATAGGAATCATTTTTATCAACTCCATGATACAATATTATTATAAATTATATCATAAAATATTTTGTATATTGGAAAGGAGATTATATTTTGATTACACATTACATAACTTGTATGGAATGTCAAAAAGAATTTGGAATGCCACCCCCAACTTCTTTTGTAAAAAAAGAACAGAATGATCAATTAGCTTATGAAGTAAAGTGTCCCTATGGTCATACCAGTATAGTTATTCAACAAGCATTTAAATTTGAAATTTTATTTGATATGGCTTGTATTTGCTATCTTAATAAAGACTATACTTCAGCAGTAAAACATTGCGCTACTGCAATTGAAAGATTTCATGAATGTTTTGTTCAAAGTGTTTGGTTCACAGATGATAAACCTTTTAATCACCTCGAAGAATCATATAATTTATATTGGAAACAAGTTAAAAATTCTTCTGAAAGACAACTAGGAACCTTTTATTCTTTTTATTTAAAAAAGTATCAAAAATTAGAATATGATATAACATCTAAGAAAGCACCTTTTAGAAATAATGTTGTCCACAAAGGACATATATGCGAAGAATCTGAAGCTTATGATTATATGGAATTAACCTATAATTACATTCGTTATATTTTAAAGCAAATTCACAGAGATTTTGAAAAAGGATTACATTACTCAATTGGATATAATATGCATCAAATAGCTATTAAATATATTGGCCTCCCTCTAGTTACCTATTGTGACCCACATATCATTTCCTCTGTATCTTCCGAAGAAACAAATACGTCAAAAACACTTAAAGAAATAATGAAAAGTTATCAAGAGCGTATCAATTTAGAAGAATTTCATTATAACTCATTAAAATAACAAAAAGCCTGCCGATACCCTATAGTACCGACAGGCTTTAATTATTTATTACCATTATATATACAACCAATAAAGAACCCTGCTAAAAATCCCCAGAAAGCATTTTGCCGTGCTTTCAGTCTTGCTTTACTTCTCTCCCGCTGGAGCTGCACTTTCAATTCGCTGCATAAGGCTGATACTTTCCTGATTTCTTCTGATGCATTCGTTAACGAGCGATTGGATTCTGTCAATTCGCTCTGCGCTTTCTGCAGCTGCTCTCTGACTGTTTTCAAGTTCTGCATCAGCTCGCCCGATGGCTTTCTGAGCAGTGTTATTTCTTCCTGCAGCATCAGCAATGTTATCTGCTGCTCCTGCAGCTGTTGTTTCAATGCGCTCCACTGTTCTATCTGTACTGTTATTGTCTGCTGCTTTACCTCCGAAGCATGAACTGCAGTAAAAGGCCAAAACAATGACAAAAGCGATAATAATATAATGACTATTGCTATTAGTAGATTTTTCTTTGACATTCATATTTACCTCATAAAATGCTAAATTTATGCAAAAAATGAATAAAATCTCCATATTTTCGCTCTGATCTGAATTTACAGGCGCATAGTTTTGTATACGCCTCTTATAAAAACAAGCTCAGAAACGAAATATGGAGATGCTTTTTTAGCTGTTACAGATTATAAAACGTAATGCAGCCAACAACAAAAGCGCCAACGATAAAACCACAGGCAAACGGATGATTTTTCCAAAAGGCTTTTAATTTTTCCATATTCTCACCCCCTTTGCCAAAAATCTGTAATTCCGCACGCAATAGCACGTGCGAAATCATCTAAGTTATTCATGAGCAGCTGCACATCACTGTCATTGCTGATAAACGCAGTTTCTACTAATACTGCAGGCATTACAGTATTTTCTAAAACACATAAATCAGAATTTTGTTTTACTTTGCGATCCCTTGTATGAAGTGTTTCAATAATACGTTTCTGTATGCATTCAGCCAAATCTCCTGCTCTGCTCCATTTGTTATGAACTAATACCTCTGTACCGTTAGCACTTGTATCAGCAAAAGAGTTACAGTGCAGGCTAATAAAAATGTCTGCTGGCCAGCGGTTAGCTGTATAGCAGACATTCGGATAAGCAGGTTCTTCACCATTTAAATTATGAGATTGTAAAAGCATTGTTTCGCAGCCAGCATTCTTTAGATATCTTTCAACCATTATACCAAGCTCCAAAACTATATCAGCTTCAGTAATGTTGTACTTTTCATTAACGGCTCCCGGATCAATGCCAGGCATATGCCCCGGATTAATAAATACTTTCATATCATTTCACCTTCAGCTTTCCTTCTTCAGCCTGTTCCGTCAGTCGTGCCAAAGCGTTCCGGATAATCTCCGGAATATATTTTCCGTAGCCAGCTCTATCCACATTCTCAATAATACTGCCGGCCTCATTTAAAGCATATGCGCAAATAGCCATCTGCCGCAGAATGTGCATATTCATAGCACTGTCTATTGCATTGCAAAAACTTACAACGGCAAAGATAATAAACTTTTTAAGAATACCACGAAATCCCGTACTGCTATCCCACTGACCAGTTTTGCAGGCAGTAAACATACCGGTAACGTAATCAATTATAGTCAACGCTATCAGGCCATAAATCATTTTATCCATACCACCAACGGCCAAACTGAAAATCAGACCAATAACCGCACCTATGGTTAATAAGTGCTGTTCCAGTCCTGTCGGTTTTAAGAAAATAATGAAATCTACTATGTTATCTTTGATTAATATTAAAGTGTTCATAACTTTTCTCCATTTTCAATTATATGTTTCCACTGGGCGATGCAACACAGAAATCATATACCTGCTGCAGCTTTTCTTTTCCATCAGCTTCAGATACAGCAAGCAGTTTCGCTTTGGAAGATTTATACCAGACATAATCCTGTTTCTGGCTGTCACTGACATATTTATAGCAGAACACAAAATCTGCATAATCTAAGATAACAAAGTTCTTTTCTTCATCATCCAGCCAAACGGTATACCCAGTACTTCCACTTTGAGCTACCAAAAGAGGTGTATAGCTTGCCATGAAATTAGTAATATCTTCAGGAGCGCAGTCAAATCCATACCTATTGCCGGATGGCAGATTCATAAAACGAATTGCATCTCTGCGTTTTACAAATTCGAGGCGGAGGCTTTCTAATAATCTTTCCTGCATATAAGAAAATGGTTCTATATCTGTATACAGCTCCCATAGCTTATTCCAAGGATAATAAGTACGTTCATTTTCTGCTGACGGATAAAGTGAGTTAATAATGTTTATGATTGTATTGTATTTATCTAATATGCAAATCATTCATATCACTCTCCTAATTCAATAATTTTTATTATCCCAATTTCTCCATCTACGGCAGATCCACCTTGAACACCACCAGATACATCAATGTTCTCTTTGCCTGTAATTCTATTGGTTATAGCAATAACTGCACCACCACCGCCTCCACCTCCTCCAGTAGAGTTACTCCCAATTCCAGCACCACCATTACCGCCTTTTGCGGTTATATTCCCGATATTATAGATTTCAGATGCAATAATATATATACAACTTCCACCTTTTCCACCATCTCCACCTTGTTTAGTAGAACCACCTTGCCCACCACCACCGCCACCAGCACCTAAAAGCAAAACTGGTGCATATTCGATAGCCTTACTTATATCCTGTCCATAATAAAAACCATTTAAATAGTAGCCTGAACCTCCTGCTGCTGCCCCACCAGCACCACCATTACCAGCACCACCATTAACCCCAGGTGTGGCACTCGAAGATGATCCTATTCCACCTTTACCGCCTGGCATGCCTTTAGCATTAGCAGTAACAATACCTTCATTAACAAAAGCACCTTGACACCTGATATATACGTAAGGATCTATTGTTATTGTCACACCTTCTTTGATAAACACACTTTTATAATTTTTCACACCGCTTATAGTTACATTACCAGTCGGAACAAAATCCCCATCACTGCCATCACCACGGTCTGTATACCAGCTTGGCCAGTGATTGCTGTTTACACCTGCTAGCGTACCTGTACCTGTATAGGTTACTTCAATAATCTTTCCTGCATCTGCTGCATTAAAGGCAATTAAGCCAGTATTCCAGTTTTCGTCACCATTTGCACCAGTATTGCAGTCCGGCCAGAACTCACCGGCAGCAGGATTAGCTGCTACCTCATTAAAAATCTGTCCATAAGTTACTGACGCACCTATATCAGCAATCTCTTTTACTTGCATAGTACTGGGACTTGTTTTCTGCGGTACTTCATTTAAGCGGATATAATACGGACTATTTGCCGGTATTATATGCCGCTCTGTTATTTCGACACCTGTCGGAATATCATCATACGGATTATATCTGAAATCAGATGGTCCCATAATTAACCTCCTGTTTTAAGCTGTTTTGTTGCTGCCTGTTGCAGCAGTTCTGCCATCTTTGCATCACGATCGAGATTAGCAAAATATCTGTCAATGGCATCCGGTATTTCTCCAAGCTCCATATCAAGCTGTATTCCTTTATCAGATGATACTGTATATTTCAGCTTAGATATCGGATAGGTAAAAAGCTCACCGTCTAAAGTAGTGATTACAGCCTGACCTTGCGTTGATAGTTTCCGGACGAAAAATGTTCCGTCTGCTCTTGGATATTCCAGTTTTACGCCACTGACTTTAGCTGATTTTTTAGGCTTAGCTAAATTTACCAGCTGACTTTCTCCCCACCTCTCAGCATCTTCTACTGAGTAAGCACTGGGCAATGTCAGGATATCCTCCTGCACTTTGTACAGCTCCTGGCTTTCCAAGTCCTCAACTTCTGCCAGCCATTGTTCACCCTCATCATCTATATTACCGCCTTTGATGTAAGCATGATTTACAATGTCCTCTATATTCCACGTAGGTTCATACTTTGTAAGATGCTGACCTACCCAAAGTCTTGCCTGCTCATTAATATCAGCAATACGCGGCTTAAAATACAGCTGACGGTACTCATCAATGCCATATACATAGTCAATAGCAAAATCTGACAGCTGGTTTAATGCTTCTTTAGCAGTAACATGATCCAGCTCTATTTTGGTAATGGTATAATCGGTACTGATGATTTTATCCTTGTTTAAAACTAAACCAACTTTCTTTTCAATATCTTTGGCAATATCCAAAACTATTGCTGATACTTCCATCTTCTCATATGTTTTGTTGATGATGATTTTCTCCAGCAGGTTATAATACCCATGACCGGTAAACTTAAAACTGTCTGTGGCTGTTGTTCCCTCAATAGGACGTTGCAAAATATACCCCGAATACCACGGCCGCGAATCATTAAACAAATGAATATCAATACGCTGCTTATAACTAAGCTCTGTGTTTACAGGCAGTTTATTAAATGTAAGCTCTACTTTACCGCATCCTGTTTCCACTACTTCAAAGGTAAGCTGCTTTAATGAATTACTTTCACTGCCTGCTCCAAAGATAGCTGTTTTAGTACCATCGTCATTGTAGGCAATAACTGTAAATACATCCGGCAAATAGTTAATCTTATCATCAGGAAGATCACCACCGCCACTGCTGCCAGCAATACCTGCAGTACCGGCATAAATAAAGCGGCCGTTTTGAAATAAGCCATAACGTAAATTCATATAAACCACCTGCCAGTATATTCAACAGAAATATCACAGGCTGCACCAGTGTATTTATATGTATTACTTCCCGGCTGAGCATATAAAAATAATCCGGAAAATGTGTTCAGACTGTTACCAGTGTCACGGCGCACAGTTCCGCTTTCACCATTTACTACAGCTACAGCTGGATTAGTAAGAAGCGTATCTTTTAAAGTAAAGCTTTGTCCGCTTTCAGCATGAACTATAGTAATATCCGGAGTGCTTTGTCCTGCTGGCGGCCTAAATGACCAGATAAGCGGCACTTCTACAGATGAGCTGTTATTGATGATAATCTCAGCTTCCTTTTGTTCTGCCGCAAAAGATTTTTCAATGATAGTAGCTACTGCAGAATATCTGAACGGTTTAGCACATAACAGACTTACTGTTACTGTACTCATGCGCTGTTTAAAACCTTTTTCATATGAATGCTTTATTTTACTCAGGCCAGCAATATTATAGTATCGGTCTTCTCGACCGCAATACAGCTTATAATCCGTCATAGTAAAATAGCTGTAAGCCATATTCATTGCCTCATCATGCTGTTCTTCAGTAGCACCATCCAGCATAAACTCAACCTGTATGGTATGGCCTTTTACCTTTTTATCACCGGTAACTTCACTGCCATGCACAAAAGCATTATCTGCAAGCTTTGCCTTAAAATCATAACTGCCTACATCCTTTAAAGCCCAGGCAGCAGGGAGTATATATTCCTTGCTGCCTTTTACTATTTTTAGTTGTCCTCCGATATCCTCATTACGTTTTGGGAACATTACTTACGCCCCCTTATTGCTGATAAAATAGTGATGCCAAAGCTTTCATACATATCTTCTTCATCACTGCCGGTATTAATATCACCATAGATATTTAATGCAGCATTTACCTGAGTATTGCCAGCCATTGCAACCTCACTATCACCGATCATAAAGCTTGCAATACTTTCAAGCACACTGCTGCGTAAAGGAATAACAGCTTCCGGATAAGATTTTTCACCGATAAGTGCATGAACAGGGCCAGTAACAATACCGCCTGCAGCAAAAGGTGTTTCCTTATATCCCCAGTCAAATTCTTCTCCGCCGGAACCGAAAGACATAGACTTTGCACCGCTACCTAAATTAGTAACAGTGCCACTTGCAGCACCAATACCAGCTGCGCTACTCAAACCTGCTGTTAAAAGACCTGTAGCAATACCAGCAGCACCCGGATTAACAACTAGTTTAGCCCACGCAGCCGGAGATAATGCTTCGGCCATAGCGGCACCTTGTGCAGCAACGGCAGCAGTTTCCTGCCCCATTAATGTTTTACTTAAGGCCGCAGCAGCAATTCTTTGTACTTGCCATTGTAAAAACATTTTTATGATTTCTTTTCCCAGATTTTGAAGTGTTTTACCAAAACTCTGTCCTGAAACAATAGCATTAGCAAAACCTTGCGCCAATCCATCTTTTAATGTATTAGCAGCTTCTAAAGCAAAACCAGCATAGCTTTGTTCAGCTTCCATCCTCCAGTCATAATACTGCTGCATAAGATCCTGTTGCTCCAGCTGATTCTGCATAAAGGCAGCCTTTTCTTCGGTAAGATATTCCATATACCGTTCAAGCTCGCCTTGCTTTTGCATCTCATCCAGTTCAGCTTTATATGCCTGCATTAATGTATCCTGTGCAAGTAACTGTTCATTCATTTGCTGATTAATCAGCAGCCTGCTTTGTGCAGCCTGACTGGCAGCTTCCTTTTCCATAGCTATACGCTGTTCAAGCATTGCTGCAGTAGAAGCAATAGCATTTGCGTCACCAGTTTTCATGGCGCGTTCATATAGCTGCTGTGCTTCTGTTGTTGCATTGGCAAATTTATCCTGCCATTCATCAACGGCAGCTATGCGCTGATCACGTTCTTTTACGATACTTGCATAAATCTTATCAAATTCAGACAGTCCATTTATCTGAATATCCATAGAGAAATTATTGTAATCTCTCTGCAGATCTAAAGTTTTTTCTTTAGCTGAGTTAAGTAATTCATTAATTTTATTAATCTCTTTGGTAATGCTATCCAGTCCACTTGCTCCACCTGCTGATCCACTTGAACCAGCTAGATTGCTGGATTTCAGACCAAGATTATTAACATCAGCATTTTCAAAAGGTTTCTTATCGTCCTGCTGTTTAGCAACAGGAACTTCCCATTTGCGCATCATATCCTGCGCTTCAAGGTTAGCAAGTTCAATATCAATCTGCAGCTTAAAATCCTCAGCTCTGCGGCGCATCTCATCAGTTATACCACTTCCACCTACGAAACTGGCAATTTTATCTGCAAGCCAGCCAATATTACCAACAACACCTGCTATTACAGTCTTTACAGCAGCTGCCATCCTGCCTGCAGCAAGCTCAATCGACCAGCAAAGCTCATCCCATTGCTTACCAACCCATTCCCAATTATCCCAGATAAGGTAAGCTGCTGCACCGACACCGGCTGCAGCTAAAGCAATAGGCCCGGTCATACCAATAAAAGCTGCTGTTGCTCCTGCTGCAGTAAGCCCCAGTTTCACCAACGCAGGGATAGCTGTTGCTACCAGAACTGTCGCAAAACCGGCAATAGTAGCACCAACAGCTGGAGGTACGGTATCACGTATAGCTTCAGAAACACCACTGGATTTAACTTTAGCCGCAAAATCAGATAAATCATCCTGTGCTGCTTTAAGTGCAGGTTTCAGATCTAATGCTTCAGTAATATTGTCACCCACAACAACCATAGTCTGACCAATGCTGTCACGAATATTACTGAGCATGCCGTTGATTGTAGATGCCTGCTCCTGCATCATACCGCCAAACTTACTGTTCATGCCGGATATAACAGCCTGAATACCTGTTGCACTGTCAATAGCACCTTTTTCAGCAAGCTTCATTGCTTCCGGAATACTTGTTCCCATAGCATCAGCAAGCATTTGCCATGCCGGAACACCAGCTTCAGCAAGCTGCAGCATTTCTTCAGCTGATACCTTACCTTTAGCCTGCATCTGCCCAATAGCCAAAGTTAAACGGTTGATACCATCCTGCCCCATACCTAAAGCTGCAGCACTGTCACCAACAGCAGTAAGTATTGGAATTACCTGCTGAGCAGTAAAGCCAAAAGCCAGCATTTTTTTAGAAGCATCCAAAAGTCCCGGCAATTCAAAAGGTGTACTGGCAGCAAAGTTTTCCAGCTCTGCCAGAAAGTCTTTGGCAAGTGTTGCATCTTTCAGCAAAGTATTAAATGCTTTGCGTGTCTGCTCCATCTGTGCTGATGCATGAACTGCTGCAGCACCTACACCGGCAATAGCCAAACCTAAACCGCCTAAAACATCTAATGACCTTTCACTGATGCCAAATACTCTACCACCTAACTTTTGCCTCAAATTCTTTTGTGCAGTTTCTATTGCTTTTTGCAGTCCATCAATCTTAGCTCCAATAACAACCTGTAAACTTGCAACTGTTCCCACACTCTCACCTCCTATAAATTAAACTCTTTTTTAATATCCTCATAGACAGCTTTTTTATCATCCTGCTTTTTACGATGAGCAAAAAACTTTTTAAGAGGCGGGCACTTTTTAGGATTAGCTACCTGATAATTTGGATAAGCTGACCAGATGATAAACAGATCCTCCAAACGCTCATAACGTCTTTGCCAGCCTTCTCTCATATCCAAAATGTCACTGATAGTAAGTTTTTCAATTTCCCACGGCTTTAGATTTAATTCACCGTAGCAAAACGGTAACAGCTCATCTATTACTTCAGTAATGCTTTTTACTTTTTTTCTTCTGTATTCTCTGCTCCCGCTTCATTTTCTTCAGCAGAATCTACTTTAAATGCATCTTCTTTATTGTAATTTTTGGTATAGCCAATAGCACCTGCTTTAGCAAGGGCAACCATAATCAGATTGTTTAAATTGACGACATCATCATTTTCCAGCCATTTTTCAAAAAGATTCATAGCTTTTTTTCTTGTCATGCTCGGATATTCTTCCAGTAATCCAACATAAAGGCAAGATACAACATCACCATAACTAAGCGGAAATGACTGAGCCATTAAGGTAATATTTTTAGTAGAAATAAGATTTTCTAAGGCAATAAGACTTTTAATGTCATATTTTAATTTATATTGCTCACCATCAATAGTGATAGTTACTGTTTTATCCAGTTTCATATATCCTCCTAAAAAGAAAAGAGCAGGCTTTTAAACCTGCTCTGATTTTATTTTTTAAGCACCTGCCGGATCAGGCTCATCCGTAGTAAATTCCGGAGCACCAATACCGCTGAAAGTTACAGTAGCAGTTGCTACATCATCATGCGGATTGTCGTCACTGAATTCAGTAATATTTACCCAGCCTTTAACAGCGTTACCATTTTTATCACGGCGCATTAAATATAACGGAACGTCATTTAAAAACGCGTGTCTGAGAATATCAAAGCCCTCATCACCAATTTTATAAACACATTCCTGCTCAATACTCCATTTTTTAGTACCTTGCAGCGTTTCACCCCAGCCTTTGGATGCTTTATCTGATGCATCAATTTCGTCAGCACTCATAGAAAGCGGTGAATTTCTCTGACCACCAACCAAAACCCAAGGTCCGGAAGTAGTTGCACCTTCACCATATGCAACATAAAGCAGTACATTTTTACCCGCCAAACTTTGGCTTGTACCGGTAAATTTAGGCAGATTTGCCTCAACAATAGCCATATTCAATACCTCCTAAATACTTTTCTGATCAATCTTCAAAGCTGCTCTGATAGTACCATGCTGCCATATCCTGCCATCGTTCCAGTCTTCAGCATGTACTTCAACCAGCTCAATATTAAGACAGATAAGATTATATTTATCTATCTCCAAAGTATTACTTTCAGCTGTCATAGTCAGTACCGTCACTATTTCATCCAGCATCTGATTTATAATCTTTTTGCCGCAATAATCACTGTAAACATCAATAGTAACTGTACAATTCCACAATGCAGCATCACTTTTACTTCCATCCGGCACAGCACTTATAGGTCCAATAATACAATAAGCTGGCGCCGGAGCTTTGCCATCTTCAAAAGGCGTAGAATCATCCAAAATAGGATATCCTTCAAGACATTTATTTAAAGTTTTATAAACAGCAGCCTGTACTGCCGTTATAGGTACAGTTCTAATCATGGCATATCCTTTAATATTTTCTTAATTTCATTTTCAACTTTAGGTTTCTCACTTTGAAAAGCAGGATTCATAAAAGGTCGCGCCTTTCTTGCAGGAAGCTTAACAGAACCACGTGCATACTTAACATCATTGCCAGCAGCAAACTTCAAAGCTTTTTTATTTTCAGGCTTTACAACGGAAGCTTCCACACCATACTCAATTAAATGAGCATGTGGTGCCTTATTATAATCAGCTTTAACAACAGACTGCAAATCGTTGCTTTTGAATCGTGCCATCAGGCTGTCACGTAAAGTACCAGTGCGTACAGGAACATGACTTTTGGCATCGTCACAAATATTACGACCACTTTTTCTTA